>Ga0299914_10004183_pt1 | contig 10355 bp, 12 predicted proteins | sample RVTome_10_FD_201361 | JGI IMG/M metagenome (GOLD analysis project Ga0299914, IMG submission 201361) | Soil microbial communities from uranium-contaminated site in the Upper Colorado River Basin, Wyoming, United States - RVT153D57 (version 2) ... | reverse complement strand
TTACGTCAATCCCGAACTGAGATTCGGGTTCAAGAAACTACGAGGGACAGACCCATGCCTGCCCATGATTGTAAATGAGTCACGAGTAAACGGGTGCGAGCGAGATTAAGTTCCGTGCGACCACGACGAGAGGTATTTCTGCTGATCTTTGGTCAGTATATCGATCTTTATTCCCATGCTCGATAGTTTCAGTTTGGCGACCCAATCCTCGACAGCCTTGGGAACATCATAAACCTGCGGCTTGAGCTTTTTGGCATTTTTCACCGCCCATTCCGAAGCCAGCGCCTGGGTCGCAAAGCTCATGTCCATGACGGAAGCCGGATGGCCTTCGGCGGCCGCGAGATTAACCAGGCGGCCTTCGCCGAGCAGAAAAATCCTCTTGCCGCCCGGCAGTATATAGGCATCGACGAAGTTGCGGATATTTTTTTCAACTCTGGTGGAAAGTTTTTTTAACGCCTTGAGGTCGATCTCGATATCGAAATGACCGGAGTTACAGATCACCGCGCCGTCTTTCATGGCCTTGAGATGATCTTTGGAGATCACGTGCATATCGCCCGTGAGGGTAATGAAAAGATCCCCGACGCGGGCGGCTTCTTTCATGCTCATCACTTCGAAGCCGTCCATCGCCGCCTCGAGAGCGCGCACCGGATCGACTTCCGTCACAACGACTTTCGCGCCCATGCCGCGCGCCCGCGACGCCACCCCTTTGCCGCACCAGCCATAGCCGGCCACAACGACCCGCTTGCCGGCAATCAACATGTCGGTGGCGCGAATCACGCCGTCAATGGTGGATTGGCCGGTACCGTAGCGGTTATCGAATAAATGTTTGGTTGCGGCATCGTTGACCGCGATCACGGGAATCTTCAGCGCGCCGTCTTTTTCCAGGGCGCGCAAGCGAATCACCCCGGTCGTGGTTTCTTCCATGCTGGCGATCAGATTGGACGCCAGATGAGAATAATCCGTGTGCAACAGCGAAACCAGATCGGCGCCGTCATCCATAGTAATGACCGGCTTGTGCTCAAGCGCGGCCCTGAGATGGCTATAATAACTCTCATTGTTTTCGCCTTTGATGGCGTAGGTGGCAATACGGTCGTGTTGCACCAGCGACGCCGCCACATCATCCTGAGTCGACAGCGGGTTGGAAGCGCAGAGAAGCACATCGGCACCGCCCGCTTTCAGAACCTGCACGAGATTGGCGGTTTCAGCCGTCACATGGAGACACGCCGAGAAGCGCATGCCCTGGAATGGTTTTTCCTTTTGAAACCGCTCTCGAACGCGTTGCAGAACGGGCATATCCTGCCCCGCCCACAAAATTCGCTTTCTACCACTTTGTGCCAGACCGATATCCCTGATGTCATGCTTCTTGGATGCCATGCTGAAAAGTTCCTCCCGCCCGGATCACGCTTAAGCGCGCGCCGCCGCTTTTTTAAGATCTTCGACTCGATCGGTCTTTTCCCAAGTGAAGTGTCCGTCTTCCGGCGTACGGCCAAAATGGCCGTAGGATGCCGTGGAACGATAGATCGGCCTCTTCAAGTCAAGAGCTTGAATAATGCCTTTGGGCGTTAGGCTAAAAATCTCCTGCACAAGTTTGGCGATCGTGTTTTCCGGAATCGCTGCGGTGCCGAAGGTGTCCACCAGGACAGACACCGGTTGTGCCACCCCGATACAGTAGGCGAGCTGAACCTCGCACCTCTGCGCCAACTCCGCCGCGACGATGTTTTTGGCCACGTAGCGAGCCATGTACGCGGCGCTGCGATCGACTTTCGACGGGTCCTTGCCGGAAAAAGCGCCACCGCCATGCCTGCCCATGCCGCCGTAGGTATCGACGATGATCTTGCGGCCGGTCAGGCCGCAATCGCCCTGCGGGCCGCCAACCACAAAGCGGCCGGTAGGATTGACGTGGAAGACCGTGTCCTTGCCCAGATACTCGGCGGGAATCACCGCCTTAATCACGCCGTCGATAATGGTTTCCCGGAGTTTGGCGTACTCGACGTCAGGGCTGTGTTGACTGGAAATAACCACGCTCTTAACTTTAACCGGTTTACCGTTGCGGTACTCGACGGTAACCTGGGACTTGCTGTCCGGGCGCAGGAAGTAAGCTTCCCCGCCTTTGCGGATCTTGGCGAGATACTTCACCAGGCTGTGGGCCATTTGAATGGGCAACGGCATGAACTCGGGAGTTTCGTCGCAAGCGTAGCCGAACATCATCCCCTGATCGCCCGCGCCCTGCTCTTTATGAAGTCCCTCGCCTTCCGTTACGCCTTGAGAGATATCCGGCGATTGCTGCTCCACTGCGGTCAGGATCGCGCAGGTATTGCCATCGAATCCCATGGCCGAATCGGTATAGCCGATGTCGCGCACCACCTCCCTGGCGATGTCGGTATAGCTCACTTTCGCCTTGCTGGTAATTTCTCCGGCGATAACGATCATGCCGGTCTTGGCCAGACTTTCACATGCGACCCGGCTGTCCGGATCGTGCGCCAGATGAGCGTCGAGCACAGCGTCCGATATCTGATCGCACAGTTTGTCCGGGTGACCTTCGGAAACCGATTCCGATGTGAATAGAAAATCTCTGCCAGCCATGAGATGAACCTCCAGAGGGCGATTGGACCGAAAATGAATCAGTTTGATATAACGGATAAGAAGTGGGGATTCAACCTTACTCGTTCTCGTTGAACCTCTTGTCGATAAGCTTTTCGATGGCTTTGACGGTTTGCTCCGCATCGTCCCCGACCGCCTCCACCTGGATTTTGCTTCCTTGCGTCGCCGCCAATGTCAGCACACCCATGATGCTGCGGCCGTCGGCGGTCTGCCCGTCCTTGACAATGCTGACCTGCGAAGAAAAACGGTTTACCGTTTGTACGAGGAGGGCGGCCGCGCGCGCGTGCACGCCGAGCTTGTTCTTGATTTCGATCTTCTTCACCACCTTGCCCATCTTACTTGTCGATATCGCGGTGTTTGACATGGATGCGGAATCCGCCGCCGCCCAACCTTTTCTGCAGCTCTTCTACGAGAACAACGGAGCGATGACGCCCGCCGGTGCAGCCTAACGCCAGAGTCAGGCTGCTCTTCCCTTCCCGCTCGTAGAGCGGCAAAGTGAATTCGAGCAGCGACAACAGCCGGTCGAGAAAGGACCGCGTCTCTTCATTTTTCAACACATATTCTTCCACTTCGCTCTGCCGGCCATCCTTACCGCGCAACTCGCCGACGAAGTACGGATTGGGCAGGAAGCGAACATCCAAAATCATGTCGGTATCATGCGGGATACCGTACTTGTAACCGAAAGAAGTCAGAAACACATTCATGCTGCGGCAATAGGGCGCCTGGCAAAACTGTTCCTCCATCTCACGCTTTAGTTGATGAACGTTGAAGTCACTGGTATCGATCACTTTGTCGGCCAACTCGCGCATCGCCTCCAGGGCTTTGCGCTCACGTGAAATGCCTTCCTGAATCGGCTCTTCGCCAGCGAGAGGATGCGGCCGGCGGGTCTCGCTGAAGCGTCGAATCAATACTTCATCGGAAGCATCGAAGAAAAGCACTTGAACGTGGTGACCCGCCGCGCGCATACCGGCCAAAACCTGCGGCCATCCCTGCAGAAACTGTCCGCCGCGCAAATCAACGCCGAGCGCGATACGAGAAATTCCCTCGTCATAGCCTTCACACAGGTCGATAAATTTGGGAATGAGCAACGCGGGGAGATTGTCTACGCAGAAATAGCCGTTGTCCTCGAGAGCGCGGATGGCGACGCTTTTACCGGAACCCGAGAGACCTGTGACTATGATAATTTCTAGGCCGCCGGCCATACGAGATCAAAACTTCTGATCTTCGGTCGCGATGATGTCATAAATCTGCTCGCCCGTTTTGGCTTCAAGGAGACGGCTGCGCAGCGCGGGGTCCTTGAGCAAGCGCGATATTCTGGCTAGCGCCTTCAAGTGATCCGCGGCGGCATCCTGGGGCGCAATCAGCACGAAAAACAGATGCGTTGGGTCGCCGTCCAGTGAGGCAAAATCGACTCCCGCCAAGCTGCGCGCGAACAGCCCCGATACACGCGGCACCTCCGGCAGCTTGCCATGCGGAATCGCTACGCCTTCGCCGATGGCCGTGGTGCTGATCTTTTCGCGCTCCTGCAAAACCCGCAAAACCTGGGCAGCATCGAGATTAGAGTCGCAGCCGGCGAGTTGATCCGCCATTTCATTGAGCACTTCGGCTTTCTCTCTTCCGGCAAGGTCGGCGACGATCCGCTCCGGCGTTAAAAAGTCGGTAATCTTCACTCCTGCGGTCTTCTCCTTGGCTCGAGCTTTGTCTTGTCCTTCTGCTTCTGAACTTGCCGCTTGAGATTATCCATGACCCGATCGATGGCTGAATACAGGTCTTCAGTCTCCTCTTTGCCATGAAGCGTCGTGCCGTGAGTATGCAGATCGACTTCAGCGATCTGGCGCTCTTTGGACTCCACTGAAAGTACTACATGGGCGTCAACGGATTGGGAACAATATTTGCCGATTCGATGGAGTTTCTCTTCCGCGTATTGCTTCAGGGCCTCGGTGGGTTCGGTGTGGCGGAACGTCACAGACACTTTCACGTCGCTCATCGTGTGGTCTCTCTTCTCCTGCTTTCTATTTCCGAAAGAAAGGCTGACGCCGCTTCGAAGACGGTAGAATGCCCATGGCTTCCCGGTACTTGGCCACGGTGCGGCGCGCGATATCGATAGAACTGTCCGACAGCAGTGCGGCAATGTGCTGGTCGCTATAAGGTTTACGGGGATCTTCGCCGGCGATGATGCCGCGGATCTTCTCTTTGACGCTCTCGCTGGCCACATCCTCGCCGTTGCCACCCTTTAAGCCGCTCTGGAAAAAAAACTTGAGCTCATACAACCCTTGCGGGGTATGCACGTACTTATTGGCCGTCGCCCGGCTCACGGTGGATTCGTGCATGTGAATGTCCTCTGCCACGTCCCGCAGCACCATGGGTTTCAACTGGCTGACGCCATGATCGAGGAAGTCGAGCTGAAATTTGAAAATACTCTGAGTGACACGGTAAAGAGTTTGCTGGCGTTGCTGGATACTCTTGATCAGCCAGGTGGCGGCGCGGACTTTTTCTTGGAGATACTGACGTGCTTGCTCCTCCGCCACACCCTCCTGGCCGACCATGCGCCGGTACAGAGGGCTGACGCGCAAACGCGGTACGCCGTCATCGTTGAGGTAGATCACATACTCGCCGGCAATTTTTTCCACAAACACGTCAGGCAGAACAGTCCGGACGTCCTCTTGTTCGAAGCCCCGGGACGGCTTGGGCTCGAGCGACGTAATCAAATGCGCCGCATCGGCGATTTCATCGATGGTGGTTCCCAGATCGCGGGCAAGTTTTTCGTAACGCTTGGACTCTAAAAAGTTTAGGTAGTCGGAGACGATGCGGGCGGCTAAGCTCCCGCCCAGATCCAGGTTCTGCAGCTGAACGAGCAGGCATTCCCGCAGATCCCGCGCCGCGACGCCGACCGGATCAAAGAACTGAATTCGCTTCAAAACCGCCTCGGCTTCTTCGGGCATCGTTTGGGTAGCCGCGCAGACCTCGTCCAGGGTCACTGCCAAATAACCGTTCTCGCTCAGGTTCTGGATGATGTACTGGCCGATTATCGATTCCCGTTCCGAAATCTTAGAAAGGCGAAGCTGCCAAAGTACGTGATCCTCGAGGGAGGTTTTTTTGGTTAAGCTGTTCTCCCACGATGGTGGAGCATCGCCATCATCCGAGGTGGCTTCAGCGGTCAACGATCCATGAATCGAATTGGAGTGAGTGTCGAGGTATTCCTGCCAATCGAGCGTACCGATCTTATCAACGGCGGAAAGTTCGCGGTTGACAGCCGTCTCAGTGAGCACATCGGTCACTTCGTTCTGAGTCTCCGCTCTGGGCTGCTCTCCGTTATCGGGTTCCTCCGCCGCCCCCTCTTCGAGCGCAGGATTTTCCTGTAGTTCTTTCAGGACCATCTCTTCCAGTTCAACACGAGACAGCTGCAACAGCTTGATGGCTTGCTGCAGCTGAGGCGTCATGACCAACTGTTGAGCGAGCTTTTGAACCTGTCGAATTTCCAAAGCCATACTAGAACCTAAAACCCTCTCCCAAGTAGAATTTTCTGGCTTTCGGGCTCGATGAGATATCTCCCGGAGTTCCTTGCTCGAGAATAGCGCCCTGATTCAGAATGTAGGCACGATCGCATATCCCCAAAGTTTCGCGCACGTTGTGATCGGTTATTAAAATCCCGATACCCCGCGTGACCAGCTCGCGGATAATCTTTTGGATCTCGGCCACCGCAATGGGATCGACGCCGGTAAACGGCTCATCCAGTAAGATGAAGTACGGCGACAATACCAACGCCCTGGCGATCTCCACCCGACGCCGTTCGCCGCCCGAAAGACTGAAAGCTTTGTTTTTCGCCAGATGTGCTATCCCGAACATGTTCAGCAACGCCTGGCAGCGCTCTTGTCTTTCAGCATTGCTGAGATCGAGCGTCTGGAGAATGGCGAGCAGGTTCTCTTCCACCGTTAGGCGCCGAAATACTGAAGACTCCTGGGGCAGATAACTGATCCCGGACCGCGCCCTCTGATACATTGGCGCTTCGGTCAGATCCTGATCGTTCAACAGCACTTTCCCCTCGTCCGGATGCACCAAGCCAACCATCATGTGAAACGTCGTTGTTTTACCCGCTCCATTCGGCCCCAGCAGACCCACCACCTCGCCGCCCTCGATGCTTATATTCACTCCGTTGACAACGCGCCGGCCATTATAGCTCTTTGCGACCGCCTCCGCCTTCAAAACACTCATTTCCCCTTGCTCGAGCTCGCTTCGTCCCTTGCTTCGTCTTTCTGCTGCAACTCATCGGGAAAAATTGTTACCTGCACCCTGACCTGGTCCTTGCCTTCGGCTACAGCGCGATCCTGTTCTATATAATAAATTATTCGAGAGCCGGTCACCTGGCTGTTACCCTGGCGCATGACCGGATTACCCGTGAGCGTAACCGTCTTGGCGGTTTCATCGAACACCGCTCTATCTCCTGTGGCCATCCGGTTCCCCTGAGTTGCATTCACTTTTCCTTCCGCGATGATTTGCTTCATTTGCTTCATTTCAGGATCGTAGACTGCCGTCAAAGTCTCGCTGCGCATGGTCATATCCGACTGGACCGTCACGACGCGACCCTTATACGTAATGGTGTTCTTCTTCTGATCGACTTCCATCCAGTCCGAGGTGATGTAGATGGGATCTTTCTTATTAAGCTCGAAGGCGCCTTCGCCTTGCTTGCTTTTCGCGCTGTCGCGCGAAGCGCCCAACGTCGGAGTGACGACAAAAGCGACAAGAAAACCCAACAACAAGAACCGCAAACTCCAAAAATACATCGCCCCTCCGCGCCTAACTCTTGCCGGAACGGCCTTGCTTGGCCAGTTTGTCGGGTTCCAGTTTGGTCTTCACGTTTTGGAGCAGGCGCACCTTACCGTCTCCCAGGTCGACCTCCATACGAGATCCCTCTAATTCTAACCCTGCACCCACCAGCGTCGTTCTCCCGGGCATCAAAATCTGTTCTTTGGCCGGCAGGTAAACAGCTTCTTGGGATCTCAAGGTGTAGCCATTGTAGAGCAGCTCGATGCCGCCCTCCAGTTGCATTTCCTCGAGCTCTTTGTCATTCAGGTACACGCGCGCTACTTCTGCAGACGCTTCGGCGGTCTCTCCCTTCTCGTCGTAGTAAATGAACCGCGGATTCTTAACGACCGCCTCGCGCTGGTCCCTGTTGTAGCTCGCCTCATCGCCGAGCAGTTCCCAAACGGTCCGGCCATTTTCGACTTTCGCCCGATGAAAGTCTTTGATCCGAAGTGCCGACTCGGGCAGGTAGTCTAGAGCCTGTAGAGGGTTTTCCCTTATCTCACGAAGCTTGTTAACCCAAATGGCCTCGGTCACCTTGTAACCGACACCCCCCAGTGCGATGAAAATCACCACCAACAAGAAATATCTTCTAGTCTTGCGCATTCGATCAACCTGCCGGTCGATATGAAAGTACCATTGTTTGAAAATTCTGTAAAGCAATAGGCATGAAATTTGCTCTCTACCTTGATTCTACGCCCGGTAGCTACTGCGCGGCTCGGTAACGGCTCGTGACCAGGTCCCACTTGGATTGCGATTTAAGCAACAATTCAGCGACTTCCCTGACCGCCCCTCTCCCGCCCAAAGCCTCTGTCACATAATCCACTAGAGGAAAGAGCTGCGGCCACCCGTCTCCTACGGTAATCGCCAACCCCACGCGATCTAAGATCGCTAGGTCGAGAATGTCGTCGCCGACGTATGCAATCCGCGCCTCGGCGATGCCGGTTTCCTGCTGTATCGCTCGATAGGCATGAGCTTTGCTTTGAACTCCCTGATGAACGATCTTGACGCCCAACTCTCTTGCGCGAAAGTCTACCACTTTGGACTTCCGCGCCGTAATAAACCCCACCAAAATTCCGGCTTGCATCAGCAACGCGATGCCCTGCCCGTCGCGCACGTCGAAGTGTTTCGTTTCGCGCCCCCGATCGTCAATGACGATCCGCCCATCGGTCAAAACTCCGTCCACGTCGAGCAGAAGTAGCCTGACTTTCTCGGCCTTTCGGCGGACCGCGGAGGCAATGCGCTTCACAACCAGATTAGATCCCGGCTTTGAGCAAATCGTGGAGGTGAATCACACCGAGCGGCTTGCGGTTGTCTTGAAGAACGAAGAGGCAGGTAATCGTGTGCTGCTCCATCAGCGCTACGGCTTGGGCAGCCAGCGATTCGGCGGCGATAGTCTTGGGATTACGGGTCATCAGATCTTTGGCTTTAAATCTGAATATCTCTCCTTTGTTCTCCAGGCCGCGTCTCAGGTCGCCGTCTGTGATGACGCCGGTCAGTTTTCCGTCGCCATCGACAACACCGGTGACGCCCAGTCGCTTTGAAGTGATTTCGAAAAGAGCATCCTTGATCGGGGTGTCTTGAGTTACCAACGGAAGCTGATCGCCGCGATGCATCAGGTCGTCCACACGCATCAAAAGCCTTCTGCCCAGAATGCCTCCGGGATGGCGCATCGCGAAGTCCTTTTCATTGAAGCCTTTGGTTTCGAGCAGAACCACTGCCAGCGCATCGCCCATGGCCAATGTCGCCGTGGTACTTGCCGTGGGCGCCAAACCAAGCGGGCATGCTTCCTGTTTGACCCCGACGTCGAGGACGACATCGCCTGCTCGTGCCAGGGTCGAGTCCTGTCTGCCGGTCATGACGATCATCTTGAGCCCGTTCAGCTTGAAATGCGGAATGAGCTTTACGATTTCTTCGGTTTCGCCGCTGTTGGAAACAGCAAGAATGATGTCGCCTGCCATAACCATACCGAGGTCCCCATGAATGGCATCGCCTGAATGGAGAAAAAACGACGGAGTGCCCGTACTGGCCATGGTCGCGGCAATCTTCCGACAGATCAGGCCCGACTTGCCCATCCCGGTCACAACGACTTTACCGCGGCAACTGCCGAGCAACTCAACGGCTTCGAGGAAGTTGTGATCGAGACGATCGGCCAACGACAGAAGTCCCTGCGCTTCGATGTCCAGGACCTCTCGGGCGCGCTGCAGAATATCCTCTTTCTTCACCGGCGCACTACCTTTTCACGAGGTCATCGATCTGTTTAAGGGTCTGCAGCAATGTCTCGAAATCCGCTAAGGGCAATGAGTTCGGACCGTCGCTCAGAGCTTTATCCGGGTCTTCATGAACTTCCATGAACAGCGCATCGACGACCGCCGCCACAGCGGCGCGCGCCAGTGCCGGGATATACTTGCGCTCGCCGCCGGAGGCATGACCCAGGCCGCCCGGCAACTGCAAGCTGTGGGTGGCATCGAATACCACAGGACAGCCCAACTCGCGCATGACTACGAGCGAACGCATATCGGAAACCAGGTTATTATAGCCGAAGGAAACTCCGCGCTCGGTCAACAACACCTGGTCGTTGCCGGTGGAAGCTATCTTCTGAACGACATTGGCGATATCCCAGGGCGCAAGGAACTGCCCTTTCTTGACGTTCACTACCTTGCCCGACTTCGCTACCGCAATCACAAAGTCGGTCTGCCGGCAAAGAAACGCCGGAATCTGCAACACGTCCGCAACCTGCTGGACAGCCGGCACCTGCTCCGATTCATGCACGTCGGTCAAAATTGGCACGCCGACGCGCCGTTTGACCTCAGCAAGAATTTCCAAGCCCTTTTGCAAACCCGGACCTCGAAACGAACTGACCGAGGATCGGTTCGCCTTGTCATAGGAGGACTTGAAAATATACGGCACGCCGGCGCGGTCCGCGGCCTCCTTGAGCATCGTTGCGTGGCGGA
>Ga0299914_10004182_pt1 | contig 10357 bp, 12 predicted proteins | sample RVTome_10_FD_201361 | JGI IMG/M metagenome (GOLD analysis project Ga0299914, IMG submission 201361) | Soil microbial communities from uranium-contaminated site in the Upper Colorado River Basin, Wyoming, United States - RVT153D57 (version 2) ... | reverse complement strand
CGGATCACGAACGACGAATTCAGCACCATCGACCACACTCTGCAAGCCCGGTACGACATGTGGATTCAGACATTGAAGAATCATCCGATCCGCATCGAAGCGGGCGTCTATGTGTCGACGTTTCAGGAAGGACGTGGACAGCACATAACTGCTTTGGATACCAGCCAAGCCCGGGCTCTCGGAGAACGCCTAATCGCACTCGCCGATGAGATCGAGTTGGAGGTGGAAGTCAATCGGCATGCAATCGATCGTTGAACCCGACCGGATCAACGCTGCCAGCTAAACCCGCTGGGAAGTGTCGCGTGCGAGCCGGAGTCAAAAGTGCCGTGAGGGTACCGAGACTTGACACGTTAAGGCCCGGCTCCAAAGCGGCACGTCCAGGGCTGCTTTTGTGCCGCGTCACCAGCGAGAGCGCACGAGTCGACGCAAGACGTCGAGAAACGCAGATAGATGGCACAAGGGTCAATGTCCCCTACCAGGGTGTTTGAGCATTTCCCCCTGGTACTCGTCTGGTGGTCAGGGACGACGTCGATCGATCGACCGCCGGTTAGATAGCCCGACGCTCATGCCATCCTGGAGTCTCGGGGCCTCAGATTCGCCCGTTGGTTACCTGATGGTCAGCAGACGGAAAGCATGTGTGCCTGGCTACAACCAAGTACTGTGATACAGCCAACCGAGTAGAATAATCGCCCCAGGTCGGGGCCATGTTTCTGGTGGTCAGGGACGGCGTCGATCCGTCGACCTCCGGTTTTTCAGACCGGCGCTCTACCGACTGAGCTACCTGACCTCCCGTGCCGAACCCTGGTCGAGGATTCGGCCGGCGGGAGCGACGGGATTTGAACCCGCGACCTCCGGCTTGACAGGCCGGCGAACACTCCAGGCTGTTCTACGCCCCCGGGGACGTCGCCGATCCCGGACGGTAACCGGGGGCGACCGCCGAAGTATAGAGGGAGCCGGTTCTTGCTCAACCGTGCCTCGGGCAAGTTCATGGTTCCTTCACGACGACCCACCGGGTGCCGATGACTAGTCCATTCGCGCTTTTCGCTCATGGTCCGGATCAGAGTCCGGCACATCGGCGATTACTCATGAGATGTGTGGCAGAGGTCACACATCTCGCGGGAATCGGGGAGGCGTCGACGCTGGGTCCGCTAATACGGTCACCTAGGACCCGGCGAAGCCACTGGTGAGACCGACCCCCTGAGCTGTAAGGGGATGTACATGATCACGAACCGCTGGCGGTTGAACCTCGCCGGTCTGACAACGGCATTGTTGTTGTTTTCGATCGTGTTGGTATTTTGGGGCCCGGCCGCACGTGGGACCCACATACCGGCGACCGGACAGATTCCGTCGAACTGCGTCGAGTTCCAGGTGAACACCCTGGGCACGAAGAGCCCATCGGCCTTCCCAAACGTCAACATCACCGTGACCAGTTGGGACAACGGTTCCAATTCCCATCAGGTTTCTTTCACGATCAGTGGTCTGGCTGCGGGCCAGGACGTCGACCTCTCGGTCAAGTCAGGCAACACCATCCAGGAGCCCGGCCCATATGGCAACGGGTCCCACTCCTACAGCAACGGGCTACAGAACGCGATCTCACACATCCGGCTCTGTGTTTTCGTGGAGGACACGACGACTACCACGACGGGGGAGACGACCACCACGACGGGGGAGACGACCACCACGACGGGGTCGACGACGACGACCGGAGCGACGACTACAACGGTAGGTGGGTCGACGACGACGACCGGAGCGACGACCACAACGGTGGATGGGTCGACGACAACGACCGGAGCGACGACCACAACGGTGGATGGATCGACCACCACGGTCGAAGAAACCACCGCGACCGTGGAGGATGAAGTGCTGGGGACGGTGGTCACATCCAGCACCACCCAGCCTTCCGACCCGTCGACGGTCGCTGACGAGGTTGCGGGGGTCAGCATCGTGGCCGATGACCTTCCGTTCACCGGCTTCGACGCCCAAACCCTGGGTCAGATCGCCCTTCTCCTCCTGGCTGTGGGCGTGGTGACGCTCGCTGCCGTGAGGTCGGTCCGGTCACGGTCAGACGATCACATCTGAGCCCGGGCGGGCCCCCTTCCCGCCCCGTCGGACCGCACCTTCGGCCGCCTCGGGCATGCCGAAGGTGCGGCACCGCGTCTCGAATCGGGTCCGTGAATTCGTCCTCCATGCTGGATCTCGCCCGTAGGTCTGACAGCTCTATCAGGGGTCCTCGAGGTCAACCCTCCGATGGGATCCAGGAACCCTGATGACCCCCTACCCAGCCCTCCGCCGCCGGAAGGGCTGGGTAGATCTCTGTTCGGATGGCCGTATCAGTCGATCTCGATCTGTCCTCTGATCTCGCCGGGGGGGAAGGCCGCGGTGTGAACGTTGACGTAGGCGTTGCCGGTCACCATCGCGGTCAGGACGTCGTTGAGACTGGTCCATCCACACTGGTTGCCTTCGTCAGGAGCCTTGAATGAGCCCTTGACCTTGCCGTCGGTTCCTTTGGTCTCAGAGAGCAGGGTGACGCCGACCGGTCCGTCGATATCGACGGCCGCACAGTGGATGTGTGCTGCGACCGCACCACTGGTGAGGTCTTCCCATTCCAACTCGAAGCGGATCTTGTTCCGCTTCACCTTGAATTCGGCCTCGCCTTCACCGTCTGAGTCGACAACCGCTGTCTCCTGACCCGGATCGAGGTCAGCCTCAAACTCAGAGTTGCCTGCCGATGCAGCGAGGGGGGTTGCGGCCACGAAGAGGACCGAAACCACAATGATCTTGAGGATTCTGCGCAACATGGTGCCTCCAGCACTGACGCTTCCGATGTCAGCCTTTCCAGGCTGTACCTTCATTACGGCCGAGACGGGCGATCGGTTCACACCGCCTCGAGCCATCAGCAGAGTGGCTCTCAATTAGCCGTTAGCCTCCTGACCCAATGCGGATAGCAGTTCCCACCGAATTGCCGGGAGAGCGTCGCGTCGCCATAACCCCACAGGTTGCGGTGCGGCTCGTCGAGCAACGTCACCAAGTGACGGTGCAGACTGGAGCCGGCGACGCCGCAGGCTTCAACGACGACGACTATCGCAACGCCGGTGCGGAGGTTCTCGATGACCCGTTCAAAGACTCAGACGTCGTCGTGGTGGTAGGCCCGCCCGGGTCGGACATTCCGACTTGGATTCCTGAGGGAGGCGTCCTGATCGGGTTCCTCGATCCGTTCACCTCGCCCGATCTGGTGAAGAGCCTGACCGGGCGTCGAATCTCCTCTTTCGCCATGGAGGCCATCCCGCGCACCACGCTCGCCCAGGGGATGGACGCCCTCTCCTCCCAGGCAACCACCGCGGGGTACCAGGCGGTGCTGGTTGCGGCCACGACTATCCGCCGGATGTTCCCGATGCTGACTACGGCTGCCGGCACCATCGCACCGGTCAAGCTCTTGGTGCTGGGAGCGGGAGTGGCCGGTCTGCAAGCGATCGCCACCGCCCGGCGTCTGGGCGCCGTCGTGTCGGCATACGACATCCGACCCGAGGTCAGCGAGCAAATCGAGAGTCTGGGTGCCCGCTTCGTCGCTGCCCCGGTCGACGAGTCGGCGGCCTCCTCGAGTGGCTATGCCAAGGAGGTGGCCGACGAGACACAGCGACGCCAGCTCCACGTCCTGGCTCCACACGTCGCCGACTCGGACGTCGTGATCACCACCGCACAGATTCCGGGCGCTCCCGCTCCCTTGCTCGTATCGCGAGAGATGGTCGATGGGATGAGGCGGGGCTCCGTGATCGTCGATGTCGCTGCTCCGACCGGCGGCAACTGCGAGCTGACCAGGCCGGGCGAGACCATCGTCCACGGTGGCGTCACCATCATCGGGCCTCTCGACCTGCCCGGCCGGGTGGCGATCGACGCCAGTCAGATGTACGCCCGCAACGTGGTCGCCCTCCTGGCGAGAATGGTCGACGACGAGGGCAGGCTGAACCTCGATTTCGACGATCCGATCATCTCCGAGGCCTGCATCACCCACGACGGCCGAGTAGTCCACCCGGTGGTGCGTCGCACCTTGAACCCGGACGGGGAGACATGAGCGAGCTGGTTGTCGGCATCACTGTGTTCGTCCTGGCCGCGTTCGTCGGGTTCGAGGTGATCACCAAGGTTCCCCCGACACTGCACACCCCTCTCATGTCGGGCGCCAACGCGATCTCGGGGGTCACCGTCATCGGGGCGGTCACCGCGGCCGGTCTCGGGGCGGGCTCGCTCGCTGAGATCCTCGGTTTCCTGGCGGTGGTCGCAGCCACCGTCAACGTAGTCGGAGGGTTTCTCGTCACCGATCGCATGCTTCGCATGTTCAGACGGCCCCGCCAGCCAAAGCCTGATAAGACATGATCGAGATCCTCTACCTGGTCTGTGCGGTCGCGTTCATCATCGGGCTGAGGCGACTGAGCGGCCCGCGCACCGCCCGCTCCGGAAACCTGCTCGCGGCACTGGGCATGCTCGGTGCCGTGGTGATCACCTTCGTCGACGAGAACATCCTCAACTGGGAAACGGTGGCGGCGGGTCTCGCGGTAGGAGCCGGGTTGGGGGCCTGGGGCGCGGTGCGGGTCCAGATGACCGCCATGCCTCAGATGGTCGCCGCATTCAACGGGCTCGGTGGCATTGCCTCGGCCCTGGTCGCAGCGGCCGCTGTGGTGGAAAGGGAAATTGCCTCGGTGCCAATCGAAGTCTCGGTGACCATCCTGGTGTCGACCGTGATCGGGGCCGTCACCTTCACCGGTAGTTTCATTGCTTTCGGGAAGTTGCAGGGGATCGTCACCGGGAAACCGCTCGTATTCCCTGGCCAAAAGTTCATCAATGGGACACTCGGAGCTGCCGCGGCGGGGATTGGCCTCTGGACGCTGACCACCGGCCATGAGGGTGGCTATTGGGTTCTCTCAGGGATCGCGTTGTTGATTGGCGTTCTCGCCGTCCTCCCCATTGGTGGGGCCGACATGCCTGTCGTCATCTCACTTCTCAACTCGTTCTCCGGTTTGGCCGCGGCATCGGCGGGTTTCGTCATCGGCAACAACGCCCTGATCATCGGGGGAGCCCTGGTCGGCGCGGCCGGGCTCATCCTCACCATCATCATGACCGAGGCCATGAATCGCTCCTTGGCCAATGTGCTCTTCGCCGGCTTCGGAAGCGGAGACGGCGGGGTCGGGGCGGCCACGATGTCCGATCGTCCCGTGAAGAGGGCCACGGCCGAGGATGCCGCCATCGCCCTTGGCTACGCCACGTCGGTGATGATCGTCCCCGGATACGGGCTGGCGGTCGCCCAGGCCCAACATGCGACCCGGGAGCTGGCGACTGCACTCGAGGAGAAGGGAGCAACAGTCCACTACGCCATCCACCCAGTCGCCGGGCGGATGCCCGGGCACATGAATGTCCTCCTCGCCGAAGCAGACGTCCCATATGACCAGTTGCTCGACCTGGAACAGGCCGATCCCCTGCTTCAGCAGACAGACGTGGTCCTGATCCTCGGCGCCAACGACGTGGTCAACCCGTCGGCGCGTGACGATCCAACGTCACCGATATACGGGATGCCGATTCTCAACGTCGACCGGGCGGCAACCGTGATCGTGGTGAAGCGAAGTCTCGCGCCCGGTTTCGCAGGAATCGACAACCCCCTCTTCTACGACCCGAAGACGCTCATGTACTTCGACGACGCAAAGCAGGCGTTGGAGGACACTCTGGTGGCCCTACGCGAGATGTGATCGCAGCGCGCTGCTGCCCGAAAAAGTCAGGGACGTCCTCCAGTTGTCGCACCTGGAAGACGTCCCTGAAGTATTGGTCAGTAGTCGAGTCCGTCGTCGTCCGACGCCACGGAGGCTTCTGGTCCCCCGATCATGTTCCCGTCCGCGCCGACCACGAACCACACCCCGCCCACACCTTGACCGTTGGTGTCACCGGGTGCGGCGTCAGGGGTGTACCGATATAGGGGTTGACCGTTCACCGTCAGCTGCTCGGTGCCGTCGGTGCGCGCCGTCGTGCCAAAGAGTGAGGCGTCCAGGTCGGAGCCGATCGCAGTGTCACCGGGGACGGGCGGCCAAGTGTCGGCGCACCCCTCGTAGCAGGCGCTCTCCCCGCCGGTGTCATTGGTGAACACATAGAGGGTGAATCCTTCGGCATCGACCAGGATCGTTCCCAGATCGGAATCGGCCGTGTGTACCCCGTCGGCCATCTCCTCGCCCGCGGTAGTGGTCGTCTCTCCGTCGCTGCCGGCCACCGTCGTCTCGGTGGTGTCGGCGGGGACGGTTGTCGGCGTGTCGGCGGGGATGGTTGTCGTCGAGTCATCTCCTCCTTCGCCGTCGGTGGCACAGGCGCTGAGCGCCAGGGCAAAGGCGAAGAACAGGATCCAACTACGTCTCTTCATGGTGAGTCTCCTCGATTGCGTGGTCCCTTCAATACGCATGGGGCCGACCCATGGTTCGCGACCTGGCACAATCCAGATGTGGACCAGGAGGTTCTTGAACGGTTCCGGATCGGTGATGAGGCAGCGGTCAAGGCTGTCTATGACCGCTACGGAGGGCCGGTGTTCGCCCTCTCGATGAGCATTTTGGGTGAGCACGGTCTTGCCGCGGACGCGACTCAGCAGACATTCATCAAGGCCTGGCGTGCCGCCACCAGCTACGACCCCGAGCGAAGCTTCGGGCCATGGATCTATGCCATCGCACGACGCACCGCCATCGACATGTATCGCAAGCAGGCACGCATCGTGGTGAGCGACGAGGTCGATGTCGCGGTCCTCCCTCCTGGTCTGGAGACGGCGTGGGAGGTGTTCGAGGTACGGTCCGCGATCGATCGTCTTCCCGACGAGGAGCGGCAGGTGGTCAAGCTCAGTCACTTCGACGGACTGACCCACGTCGAAATCTCCCTGCATCTGGACATTCCGGTGGGGACGGTCAAGTCCCGCTCCCACCGGGCCCATCAGCGTCTGGTCGAGATGCTGCGGCATGTGGAGGAAGCATGAGTTTCGCGAACCGTGCGCAGGCTCGGGAACGTATTGGATATGAGCGATGAGGGCTGACGAACAGCGAGCGCAGTATCTGGCCGCCGGGCCGGAGGATTCGTCGCGTCCCGACGAGCGACTCGACATGATCCGGGATGTCCTGGCCGAGGCGGCGACGTGGGCGGAGGCCCCGACCCATGTGGTGCACGGTCTCCTGGCCGCGGTCGCTGATCATCGGCGAGGTGCCTTCGAGGATCCCTCGCCCGGCACCAGGGTCAGGTGGCCGGCCATGGCCGCAGCGGTGGGCGCGATCGCGGCTGTCATCGCATTGGTCTTCTCGACGGTCAGTGTTCTCAACGCGAATACCGAGATCGCAACGGCAATGTCAGGTACCGAGCTCGAGCTAGGGGCGGCCGGCCAGGCGCTGGCCCGGCCGACAGGTTCCGGATGGTGGATCCGACTCGAGTTGAGCGGTCTCCCGCCGGCGCCGGAGGGCAGCTTCTACCAGGGCTGGGTATGGAGCGACGATGGCGAGGGGGTGAGCATCGGCACGTTCCATCTCCGTGGGGGTGAGGAACCGGTGGTGCTGTGGTCCGGCGTCGACCTGGCGGAGTACCCCTCGATTTGGGTCACCCTTCAGAACGAAGGCGAGGGTCCGGAGGCGTCGGACCTGGTTGTCATGACCGGTCGTCTGCCAGACGAGCCGTAGCTGCCCGTTTCCCCCCCAAGGGCGAGGAACCCCTCCGGCCCTTTGGGCCACCTCCCCCAACGTCGCTGCGCTCCTGGGGGAGGAAACGCGACCACCGTTTCTCCCCCTGTGGGGGGAGCGAGCCGTTTCTCCCCCCAGCGAACGAAGTGAGCGTTGGGGGGAGTACCCCGTAGGGGGAGGGGGGCTTCCGAGCAGGTCAGTCCCGGAGCAGCCTGGCGAGGACGTTGATGATCAGTGTCGCCCCGAGACTCACCACCAGCATCGAAGTGATCGGGACGAACACCCGGGTGTTGCCCGACTGGCGCTTGATGTCACCGGGCAGGTTGCCGAACCAGGAGAAGAGAAACGGGAAGTAGCGGAGCAACACTCCCACCACCACGACCCCCAGTCCCACCATGATCAGGACACTGGAGATCCGCATCGGTCACTCCGGATGGCGCAGCACGACTTTGCCGAGCTGATCGCCGGCTTCGAGATATTCGAGGGCAGCGGGCAGATCGTCGAAGTCGAAGACCTTGCTCACCGGGGATTCGGCCCCACCCGTGGTCACCATCGTGGCCGCTCGAGCGAATTGGGCGTGGGTGGCCATCGAAGAGCCGATCAATTCCAGCTGCCGGAAGAAGAGCGACGGAAGGCTCAATTCCAGCTTCGCCCCGCTGGTCGACCCACAGATCATCACCCGCCCCCCTTTCCTGGCGGCACGCATCGACTGCCGCATAGTTGCCGGGCCGACATTGTCGACGACGACATCGGCGCCGCCGAGAGCGGTCATGTCCGTGCCGAATTCGCTCTCCGAGTCGAAACCACCGGAGGCTCCGTGGGCCATCGCCCATTCGAGCTTCTCCTGGGATCGCGAGGTGACGTAGACGCGAGCCCGCAAGGCCAGACCCAGATGCATTGCTGCCGCAGACACTCCGCCACCTACCCCAACCACGAGCAGGGTCTGCTCTGCTCGCAACTTGGCCCTTTCCAACATACGGAGCGCGGTGGCCGTCGCCAGGCCGAACGATCCCGCAACCTCCCACGACATGGCCTGCGGCTTGCGGACGGCATTGATGGTGGGGATGACGACCTTCTCGGTGAACGTGCCGGATAGGTGCTCGCCGAGGATTTTGAAGGAATCGCAATAGACGATGTCGTCGTTGTGGCATGCCGCGCAGTGACCGCATGACATCGACGGGTCGATGATGATCTCGTCGCCGATGTCGAATCCGCTCACCCCTTCGCCTACTGCGTCGACATGACCAGCTCCGTCGGCGCCTGTGGTGTGTGGCAGGTGCTTGGGTGCGGGGAGCCCTTGTGACACCCACAGGTCGAGGTGGTTGAGCCCCGAGTGGCTGATCTTGATCCGGACCTCACCCGGGCCGGGCTCAGGCTCGGGCACATCGGCCGACACGTACGACTCGATCCCTTTGGTGTCGTTCAGCTGCCAGGCCTTCATCGCGGCGAGGGTAGCCTCCGGTCGGCCTGAGTCGAGGAGAGAGAGTGACCGCCCTGTTGCCAACCGATCGCGAGGTGCACACGACCTCGGTCAGGGTGCGTTTCTACGAGCTGGACCCCTACGACCACGTCAATCACACCAACTACTTCTCCTACTTCGAGACTGCTCGCATCGACTACCTGGCGGAGATGGGCTGGGGTCTCGACCACCTCAAGGAACAGGGTTGGCAGTTCGTGGTGGTCGAGCTTCACGCGCGATTTCTGGCGGCCGCCCGCTTTGGGGAGGAACTGACCATGCACACCTGGGTCGAGGCGGTGGGAAGGGTCAAGTCGACCTGGCAGCAGGTGATGCTGCGCGGGGAGGAGGAGGTCGCTCGACTGACGGTGTCGGCTGCCTTCACTGATCTCGCTGGCAAGCCAAGACGGCTCCCCGAGGAGTTCGTTCGGCACTTGGAGATGCTCAAGAGCTGACCGTCTCGCCTAAACGCCGAGAGCCCGGTCTACCGTTGTCGCAGCCGTGACAAGGAGGATCGCTGTTGCTCGAAGGACTCGTTGACTGGGCGACGTCCGTGGTGGAGACCCTCGGTTATGGCGGTGTCGCATTTCTCGTCGCCCTCGAGAACCTCTTCCCACCGATCCCATCCGAAGTCGTCCTCCCACTCGCCGGTTTCGTCGCAGCCGGGGGCGACGCTTCGTTGGTCGGCATGATCGTCGCGGCCACCATCGGCTCGATCGTCGGTGCCTTCATTCTCTATGGGATAGCGGCTGCGATCGGTCCGGTGAGGCTTCGCACCCTGGTCATCAGGTATGGCAAGTGGTTCAGCCTGGACGAGGCCGATCTGGACAAAACCGAGGAATGGTTTGATCGGCGAGCCAACCTCGCAGTCCTGCTGTGTCGCTGTGTGCCGTTGATGCGATCACTCATCTCGGTCCCGGCCGGGTTCAGGAGGATGCCGTTGGCTCCGTTCACACTGTTCACCCTCATCGGGAGCACCGTGTGGAACGTGATGCTGGTTGGCGCTGGATACCTGCTGGGAGAGCAATGGCATCGGGTGGACGCACCGCTCGAGGTCTTTCAGAAAGCGGTGTTGGCAGCGATCGCAGTAGCGGTGGCTTGGTTCGTGTGGCGGCGCATCGTCCGGCCGAGATTGCGCGGCGCCGAGAGTTGAACGATCGGCGGAGTGATGCACCGCCTCAACACTTAGGCTGAGCCCCATGAGTGATGTGGGGTGGCAGATCGG
>Ga0299914_10004181_pt1 | contig 10359 bp, 10 predicted proteins | sample RVTome_10_FD_201361 | JGI IMG/M metagenome (GOLD analysis project Ga0299914, IMG submission 201361) | Soil microbial communities from uranium-contaminated site in the Upper Colorado River Basin, Wyoming, United States - RVT153D57 (version 2) ... | reverse complement strand
GTCGCCACGGGCGCGGGGTCGGCCCGGCATCCACGGCTGTCGTAGCCATGTGCATCGGCTGGTGGTGTGTCGCTATCAATCTACCGTAGAAACCGCCTGCCACTCAAGGGGATAGACCGCTTATTTTGCCCGGGAATGACACAATCCCGGTCAGAATCAGGCCGCAGAGGGCGGCTCGAGGCTGGCTCTATCAGCCACGACCCTGTATTCGCGGCCCTTCCAAACGACGTACGGCCCCCGCAGGGCACTGCGCACGAAGAGGACGGCGGCCGCCAGGGCGCCGATCGGATAGCTGAGCGCAAAGGGCAGCGGCACGCGCTGGATGGCGTGTATGACCGCCCAGAACACAATGGACGCCGCCGTCACGCCAAGGCTCCAGCCCTGGACCCACCCGCCGAGCGGCGTCATCAGGGTCAGAAGCATGGTGACTGGCGGCAGGACCCACATTCCGAGCAGAAACAGCGCGATCAGCCAGGGCACGATCGGCCCGGCCCATTCCGGCGCGGCGCGGGAGGATCCGATCGCGAGATTCTTCGTCCACCCCTCCACGATGCCGCCGAGGGAGCGGTACATCCGTGTTTCCATCAGGTCATCGGCGTGCGCGACGACGATTCGTCTGCCGGTAGCGATGATACGTTGCGCGAGGCACTGGTCCTCGACGACTTCTGTCCTCATCGCTTCATGGCCGCCGACCGCATCGTAGGCTTCGCGCCGGATCAGCATGAACTGACCGTTCGCGATCGCGTCGCGCGGGTTACGCGTACGGTTGACGCGCTCGAGGTGCATGTAGCGAAGGGAGATCAGCGCGAAGATGTGAGGCAGGATGAGGCGCTCCCAGAGTCCGATCATGAGCTGGCGCGGCAGCACGCTCGCCATGTCGGCGTCGCGGGACAGCAGCGCACCGACGGCGCGTCCGAGCAGCAGCTCCTCATGGCGCGTATCCGCATCCGTGAACAGCAGCAGCTCGCCCTTTGCATGACGGTACCCCTGCCAGCACGCCCAGGGTTTGCCGAGCCAGCCGTCCGGCGGAGGCGCGCCAGCCACGACGGTCAGGCGGTTGTCCGCATGTGCTGCGAGAATGGCCACGATGTCCCCGGTGCCGTCCGTGCTCTCGTCATCGACTACGATGATCTCGACCCGCGGATACAGGCTGTTCAACAGACTCGCAATGCACACGCTGATGTTCACGGCCTCGTTGCGGGCCGGCACGATGATCGACACGAGCGGCGCGTCCTCCGGCGCGGGCGGCTCGAACATCGACAGCCGCGGCCTGCGCAGCAGCATGAGCGGCATGATCAGCAGCATCGCCACCCACGGCAGTGCCAGCAGCATCTGCGATCCGCTCACGAACGCGCTCCTTGCTCGCCCGTGATACGCCCTTCTACCTTGGCGCCATGGACTGGACCCAGTGGCGCGACGAGTTCCCGATCCTCGGGCGCACGACCTACCTGAACTCCTGTTCGCTCGGCGCCCTGTCGCACCGCGCGCTCGGCCGCCTCGACACGTTTCACGAGGAATGGCACACGTACGGTGCGTCCGCGTGGTACGAGACGTGGCTGGGGCGGCTCGCGGAGCTGCGCGTGCGCGTCGGTCACATGATCGGGGCGACCGAAAGCGAGATCGCGCTCGCGGCAAGCACCTCCGCAGCGCTGTCCGTGCTCGGGTCGGCGTTCGACTATGCGAAACGCAATCGCGTAATCGTCGCCGAGCTCGATTTCCCGACCGTCGCGTACCAGTGGATGGTGCGACCTGACGTCGAGCTCATACGGATCCCGAGCGACGACGGCGTCAGCATCGATCCCGAGCGCGTCGCCGACGCCATCGATGAGCGGACCGCCGTGGTATCCATCAGTCACGTGTTCTTCACTACCGGCGCAATTCAGGAGACCCGGCCGATCGCCGATGCTGCCCGCAGGCACGGCGCGTTCTTCATCATCGACGCATACCAGAGCGCCGGCCAGGTGCCGATCGACGTCGGCGCGCTCGGCGCCGATGCGCTCGTGACCGGCCCGCTCAAATGGCTCCTCGGCGGGCCCGGGCTCGCGTACGTCTACGTCCGCGACGAGTGGCTGCACGAGCTGAGCCCCACGATCACCGGCTGGTTCGCCGCGCGCGATCAGTTCGACTTCGATATCCATACCTTCGAGTTCAGGGACGATGCTCGCCGGTTCGAGCTCGGCACGCCCGCGCTGCCCACCGTGCACAGCGCTCTGGGTGGTCAGGACATCATCGACGAGATCGGCGTGGTCCCGATTCGCGAACGCAACAGCGATCTCACCGAGCACCTGCTCGTTCGCCTCGATGCGAGCGGCCTGCGCTTCCGCGGTGCCAGCGAAGCCAGGGCGCGCTCCGCACTCGTCATGATCCCCCATGACGACCCCGTCCGCGCCGTGCGGCAGCTCGCCGAAAACGGGATCATCGTCGACTCCCGCCCGGGATACGTACGGGTTTCGCCGCACTTTTACAACACCCACGACGAGCTCGATCGCTTCGTCGACGTGCTCGCCGGCACTGCCTCATGAAGATATCCGAGGCACAGCAGGCGGTCGACGCGTACATCGGCCAATTCGAGGCGGGATACTGGCCGCCGCTCACGAACCTCGCACGTCTCGTCGAGGAGGTCGGCGAGCTCGCACGCGAGCTCAACCACCGCTACGGACACAAGACCAAGAAAGCCGGCGAGCCCGAACAGGATCTCGCACTCGAGCTGGCCGACATCATGTTCGTGCTCATCGCCATCGCGAACGAACAGAGTATCGACCTGGAGCAGGCATTCCGTCGTGTCCTCGAAAAGTACGATATGCGCGATGCCGATCGCTGGACCCGCAAGCCCGGCTAGCGCCCCGGCCGCCGCGACCGTTCGTACATGTGCCACGCGCTGATCGATGCGGCGTGGCGGATTCGGCCCTCATCGATCAGCGCACATACGTCATCTGAAGCGACGATGCGGACGTCCACGTCCTCACCGTCATCCTGATCCCGTTCCCCGTCCGCCCTGCACCCGCGCGCCACGATGACCTTGATGGCGTTCGACTGGATCGCGGGATCCGGATCGAAATCGCCCAGCAGCTCCGCGTGCTCCACGGTGTATCCCGTCTCTTCCTCCAGCTCTCGTACCGCAGCGGTCACCGGATCCTCGCCGTCGTCCACCACACCCGCCGGGAACTCGAGCGAGACCCGCTGCACACCCTGTCTGAACTGCTCGACCAGAATCACACGATCATCCGCCGTGAACGCAATCACCTGCACGCACGTCGGCACGTCCACCACATGGAACTCATGCAGGTCGCCCGTCCGCGGCGATCGCATCAGGTGACGCCGCACACTGAATGCGCTGAACTCACCCACGATCTCGTTCTCCACCGAATCCCACAGTCCGGCCATACCCTGCTCCGTCGAAGCTTCATCGGCACTGAACAGGGGCAGGAACCGTTCCGTCGTGCGGTCCAACGGGCGCGCGGCCGCGGCTAACGCCCGGTCGCGTGCAGGGAATCGTCAGGGCACCAGTACGATTCGACCGAACTGCTGACCGGCTTCCAGCCGCTCGTGGGCATCGCGTGCGCGCTCGAGCTCCCACACCACATCGACCACCGGCTCGAGCGCGCCGGAAAACACGAGCGCCATCACTTCGCGGAACTCCGCGCGGTTCGACATGGTGGTGCCGAGAATCTCGAGCTGCTTCCAGAACAGCACGCGGGCGTCCGTCTCCAGGCGCGGCCCGGTCGTCGCGCCATACACGACGATGCGCCCACCCCGGCTCGCCGAGCGCACGGTCTGGTGCCACGTCTTCTCGCCCACCGAGTCGAAGATCACATCGACGCCGCGCCTGTCCGTGTCGTGCCATATCTCGCGGGAATGGTCAACCCGCTCGCGGTCGTAGACGACGTCGGCTCCGAGCGCTCGCACCCGCGCGATGTTCTCCGCCGTCGTGACCGCATACACGCGCGCACCGATGTGTCTGGCGATCCGAATGGCCGCTGTAGCGACGCCGCCGGATGCACCCGTGATCAGCACGGTCTCGCCGGCGCGCAGGCGCGCCCGCCCGGTCAATCCGCGCCAGGCGGTCAGATATCCGAGGGGCGCGGCCGCGGCCGTCTCGAGCGGGTATCCGTCCGGCACGCGGAATAGATTGCGCGCCGGTACCACGACATACTCGGCGAACCCGCCGTGCGTATGCTCGCCGAGGATGCGGTAGTGCACACACAGCGGCTCCTCGCCCGCCTCGCACCACTCGCACTCGCCGCACGCGAGCGATGGATCGACGACCACCCGGTCACCCTCCCGCACGTCGCTCACGCCGGCACCCACTGCGTCGACGACACCGGCCACATCCGACCCGCCGATGTGCGGCAGCACCGTATCGATCGGCAACCCGCGCCTGACCCAGAGATCCAGGTGGTTCATTCCGGCAGCCGCCACGAGCAGCCGGACCTCGCCCGGCCCGGGCTCGGGGCGGGGCACGTCCTCGATGCGGACGACGTCGGGACCGCCATGCTCGGCGAACACCGCCGCCTTCACGCGTGACTCCGGGTCCGCACCGCTGCGCCGACCGACCTGGCCTTGCACCGACCGTCACTCTCACCGTGCATTGTCATCCCTCGTCCGTCGCTCCCGCTCGATCAGGACCCACGCCCGGCAGGCTGCGATCCGGCGCGCACAGCGGATTCACGGCTCTGCCCCTTGCTCACCCCAACGTAACAACCCAAGCTTCCCCCATGAAAGAAGACGCGACGAACGACATGTACGATGAGCTCGAACGCAAGGCCCTGTTCGATCTGCCCGATGACGATGACAACGACGTTCAGCCCGACCTGATCGGCACCCTTCGCGGCGACCTGCCCGCGGACGCGAAGGACGTGACTCTCGGCGGCTACGTCGCTGAGCACGATCGCGCGCCTGCGTTCGAGGGTGCGGACGGCCAGCCCTACACGGTCGACGTCGATGTCGAGCACGATACCGGCCGCACGCCGCCATTCGCCGCATTCCTCGTATTCATCCGCTGGGCCGCCACCGGCGCCGGCATCATGGATCATGTCGAGTCCGGTGATGTCGCGCGGGCGGACACGGAGGACGAGGCCCGCCGCGGCGCCCTGGACCTGTCGCTGTATGAAGTCAGGGCGGAGCTCGACGCCGCCATCGCGCGCCGCAAAGAGGCGCTGGAGGATTGAAATCTTGCTTCGCGATGCATTTATTTTCCTGAGCGAGAATTCGCTCGCTCGCCGGTTCTCGATGCACGCCCCGGGCGCCCGCAGCATGGCCCGGCGATTCGTGGCCGGCGAAACGATCGACGATGGACTGAAGGCCGCGCGCGATCTCGTCGCACGCGGCTTTTTCGTTTCGCTCGATTATCTCGGTGAATCCGTGATGAGCCGCGAGGAAGCCGTGGCCGCCGCCGACACGTATGTTCGACTGCTCGAGCAGATCGGCGCCGACGAGACGCTCCGCACGAAGGTCAATGTGTCCCTCAAGCTGACTCAGATGGGGCAGGACGTCAGACGATCTCAGGGAGCAGGAGAAGGACCGGCGGCGGGAACGCATCCCGCTGATGCCGCGAATGGCCCCGAAGCAGCGGTCGGACGCCCGCCCTCGCAGCCTTCATGGCCGCAGCCGGCGCAACATCCGACGCCTGAGAACTGCGGGGACTGGGACGAGGCGCTCGTGCGCAGCAACGTCATCCGCATCCTCGATGCGGCGCGGAGGCACGACATCTTCGTGCGCCTCGATATGGAGGGTACGCCGCACACGCAGCGTACCCTCGATTTCTTCCGGTCACTCTGGGATGCCGGATATCACAATGTCGGCGTCGTGCTCCAGTCGTACCTGCGGCGCGCCAGACACGACGTGCGGGAGGCCAACCTGCTCGGTGCCCGCGTCCGGCTGTGCAAGGGAGCCTACAACGAACCGGACGAGTACGCGTTCCAGGCGAAGGTGGAGGTCGACGGCAGCTTCGTCGCGTTGATGAAGTCGCTGCTCTCGGATGGCATCTACCCGGGCATCGCTACGCACGACCCGGCCATGATTCGTGCGACCCGCGAGTATGCGAGCGAGCGCAGCCTCCCGCCCTCGGGCTGGGAGTTCCAGATGCTATACGGTATCCGGCGAGACCTGCAAAACCAGCTGATCGCTCAGGGGTACAACCTGCGTGTCTATGTCCCGTTCGGGGAGGCATGGTACCCGTACCTGATGCGCCGCCTCGCGGAGCGCCCGGCGAATATGTTCTTCGTGGTCAACGCCGTCCTCCGCGAGTCGCCGCTCCGGTTCCTGTTCAACCGGAATGCAGAGTAGACAGTCGGATCAACGATGAGCGAGCCTGTGGGCCTCACGCGCGACTTCCTGCGCGTCACGGAGATCTTCCATTCCGTTCAGGGTGAAAGCACCTGGGCCGGCCTGCCGTGCACATTCGTGCGGCTGACCGGCTGCCCGCTGCGCTGTGTCTGGTGCGACACGGCGTATGCGTTTCACGGTGGTGAGAAGATGTCGCTCGCTGCGATCATCGCGCGCGTCGACGAGATCGGCACTCGCCTCGTCGAGATCACCGGTGGCGAGCCCCTCATTCACCGCAATGCATTCGTCCTGGCGGAGAGGCTGCTCGATCACGGCTGCACCGTCCTCGTCGAGACCTCCGGCGCGGTCGATGTCGCGCCGCTCGACCCGCGCGCACACAGGATCATGGACCTCAAGTGCCCTGATTCCGGTGAGTCCGCCCGCAACCTGTGGTCGAACCTCGATCATCTGACCTCACGCGATGAGATCAAGTTCGTCATCGCAAGCCGCACCGATTACGAGTGGGCCCGTGACGTCATTCGTGATCGGAAGCTCGGTGACAGAGTGAGCAATGGTGAGCTGAAAGCGCTCCTGTTCTCCCCCGTGTGGGAGAGCATGGACTTCCAGCAGCTCGCCGAGTGGGTCCTCGAGGACCGCCTGCCGGTCCGCTACCAGATCCAGCTGCACAAGCTCATCTGGGGAGCAAACGTGCCGGGAGTGTGATCGACATGCGCGGCTCAGGCGTGGGCGCGGTGCGGTGTCCGCGCAGGAAAGGCGCTGCGGTGTGTCGGCGCTCCGCTAGAAGCTCTGGGTGCAGTGGGCGGGCAGCTTCAGCAGCTCGAAGGTCTGGCCTGTGGGCCGAACGTCCATGCGCGCTACCTGCCTCGCCTCCGCGACCAGCTCGGCAAGCAGGTCCTGCATGCCCTCGTCGAGCTGCTGGCTCGACCACGGTCCGCCATACAGCTGATGCGCCACCCAGCGACCACCTTCGTCGCCGTGCACGCGCTGGGCGTGCTGGAGCGCGACGCCGCGAGCGCGCGCGGCAGCCGCTTCCGCGACGAGTGCCCGGCGAGCCCGTTCCAGGCCGACGTTGTGAGCACCTGCGGGCGCCCGGCAGATCCATTCATCGATCGCCGCGAAGCCACGCGTGCGCGCGGCGATCAGCGCGTCGAACGCCGTGGCAACATCCTGGTTGTCCGCACCCGCCAGGATGCCTGCCGCTGTGGCATCCGGAAGGTCCACTTCCATCATGCCGCGAATCAGGTCGAACGAGTTCTGCGAGCGGGCGCTGCCGTAGCTGCTGAGGAACCAGTCCCGGGTCTCGGGATAGAGCGGTGCGACATCGTCGAGGATGTTGATCAGCGCGTCACCGGAACGACCACTGATGTCCGGCGGACGCACGGTGCCGTAGCCAGTGAGCACATGATCCTGTACGGAGGACAGATAGCCGTTCGTCCGACCCTGCGACGCGAGTGATGCGGCGACGAACCAGTCCACGGCACGTGCAAAGTTCTCGGCCGGCCGGCGCGCGTGCGCATCCGCGCGACCCTCGCTGGCGACATCCAGCGCGGCACTCTGGCTGAGATCACGAACGCGAGCCGCCAGCCGGTCATTCCCCGATCGTGATGCACGGTCACTCGCATAATCGCCACGAACACGATACCGGCGGAGTGCAATCTGCCAGTCGAGATCGTGCGCCACTTCGTGCGCAACGGTGCCGGCAGAGCTGCCGGGTGGCAGGAACAGCTCGCGTGTCTTCGGATCGTGCATGGCCAGCGTGCTGCCGCCGCGTCGCACATCGGCGAACCGCACGCTCAGCCCTTTCAGGTCGAGAGCCGGCAGCACGCGCTGCATGTCGCGCACCGATCTCTCCAGCTGCATGCGATAGTAGGGACGCCACTCGGGCGCTACATCATCGGCGAACCGCACGGACGCGAAGCCGAACCGCTCTTCCAGCTCGCGCGCGGTCGGACCGCCGAAACCGGGCAGCCACACCGGCTCCTGAGCGAGCGTACGCAGCGCTACGGCTGCCCACACCGCCGCGAGAGACGGGCCGGCGTCGAACGGAGAGGGACGCTCCAGCAGCGCGTATCCGGCGGCAAACCGCTCCTCCGTCGCGAGACCGATGAAGACTTCCCGGCGCTCCCGCTCGTCGTCTGTCATCCACGGCTGCTCCAGCAGCTCGATCCGGTATGTCCGCGCCGCAATGGCGACCGGTGCCAGAGCCGGCATGTTCGTTGAATCCGCGATCTGCGCCAGGCGGTGCGCCGTTGCCACTGTCAGATACGATGCGTTCACGTCCGGCAGCGTCTGACGGTGCTCCAGCACTTCACCGAGCCGCGGCCGCAGCATGCGGAGCGTCTGCGCCAGCTTCGGCGCAAGCTCCAGCGCCTCCCGCTCCGTATCCTCCGACAATGCAGCCAGCGTGGGACTCTCCACCGCAAGCCAGCGCTCCGAGCGCCAGCGCGAGATCGCATTCAGCGGATCGCCATGCACGACTTCCGCCGAGCGCAGCAGTCGCGCGACGTCGGCCCGAGCCAGCTCGCGATCACGAATCAATGCAGCGGCCCGCGTTGCATACATGGGCGATTGCGACGGCAGGCTGCCCTCCATCGCGGCCAGCCGATACGCCAGTCGCACCGCAAGCTCGCCCGCGCGCGGGTCTCGCGATTCGCCGATCGCGCTCTCGATCAATTTCAGATGATGCCGGCCCAGACCCGGCCAGCTGGCGAGCCCTGCCACGCCCGCACGATCCAGCGCGACAGCGTCCACATCGTACGCGTTGCCCGACAGCGTCAGCGCCAGCAGCGCCCACGCTACCTCACGACGCGCCGGTTCCGGCAACCGTGCATCGCGCAACGCCGTCTCCATCAGCCGGAACGGGCTGCCCAGGCCCAGGCGGAGCCGCTCGGCATAGCCCAACGCGATCACGACCTCGTCGGCAGGGACCGGACCGGTCCGCGCCGACTCCACCCACTCATCGAATGCCGCGCGACCCGCCTCCAGCTCGCGACGAATGTCCGGCGCCAGACCCGCGTGCTCCGGCCTGCCGCATCCGGAGGATGCAGCCACGGCGACCAGCGCGATCAGGCTCAGGTGGCGTCGCAAGTTCGTCATCGAACTTCGGCTCTCATTGTTCAGTTTTGCGGTACGGCCTGGGAGCGAACCGCGTCTCAATCACTTAGACGGCGAAAACCGCCGCCGGGTTGCATCAACTGCCCTTCTCCGCCGATTCCCGTATCGCGCGCAGCAGCCGCGCCCATACCGGCCGGGCATGCGCCACGTCGCAATCCGCCGCCGCACTCAGGAAGTTCGACCTCAGGTCCGGACGCTGCGCAAGAAACGACCACGCGGCCGCTCCGCCCTTCAGCTCATTGCATATCCTGCACGCCGCGACGAGGTTCCCCTCCGAATCGTCCCCGCCCCGCATGCGCGGCTCCACATGGTCGAGCGTCAGATCCTCCGGCGCAAACACCGCCGCGCAGTAGGCGCAGCGATAACGATCCCGCCTGAGCACCCGCTCCCGACGTCCCGGCCCTGCATCCCTCTCGCCCACACCTGTTTCTACACACCACCCCCGCCAATGTCCCCGCCGGCCCCCGCTTACCATGCGGCGCAACGTCTGCACGAGTTGGCGCGGAGCAACGCCTCACCAGTTGGCGCGGAGGAACGCCTCACCAGTCGGCCGCGGCGCGGCGCAACGCCTGCACGATTCGGCGCCCTCGCTTCGCCGCCTCAGCCGGCGTCGCCACGACAGTTCCCCTGTGCTACTCTTCGCCCATGCTGGATGATCCACGCCTTTTACGACTCCGCCGGACGTTCGAAGCGCGGCCCGCCAGAGCAGCCGTCCGATCAGCCGACCGTCGCGAAGCTGCCGTGGCCATCCTCGTGCGCGCGCGCGAATCGCTCGAGCTCCTCCTCATCCGCCGCGCCGAAATGACCGGTGACCCCTGGTCCGGACACATCGCCCTCCCAGGCGGACGCCGCGCCCCGCACGATGCCGACCTCCTGGCCACTGCCTGCCGTGAAACAGAGGAGGAGGTCGCCGTCCCCGTCCGCCGCGTCGGCTCATTCCTCGGCGCTCTCGACGAGGTC
>Ga0299914_10004180_pt1 | contig 10361 bp, 9 predicted proteins | sample RVTome_10_FD_201361 | JGI IMG/M metagenome (GOLD analysis project Ga0299914, IMG submission 201361) | Soil microbial communities from uranium-contaminated site in the Upper Colorado River Basin, Wyoming, United States - RVT153D57 (version 2) ... | reverse complement strand
CGGCGTGGTCGCCGCCCTGCGAGCAGAGATGACCGCGCAGGGACATGCTCCCCTGCGGGCGGCAGTCGGCCCCGGCATCGGGCCCTGCTGCTTCGAAGTCGGGCCGGAGGTCGGAGAGAGATTCCCCAACGATCTCGCCGAGACCACGTGGGGCACGATGTCGGTCGACCTCGTCTCGTCGTTACGGCGACAGCTGGAAGGGATCGACGTCTGGGTCTCGGGCGCCTGCACGAACCATGATCCCGGGCTGTACAGCCATCGTCAGGATCGCACCCTTCTCCGTCATGCCAGCATCGGGTGGAACCCATGAGTTACGAGAAAGTGGTGGCGGGGGTGGCATCGGCGGCGGCGAGAGCCGGTCGCGACCCCGCCGCGGTCACCTTGGTGGCGGTGTCCAAGGCGAAGCCGGTCTCCGACATCGAAGCGGTCTACGAAATGGGCCACCGGGACTTCGGCGAGAACCGGGCTCAAGAGATGGCAGAGAAGGCCGCTGTGCTCCCCACCGATATCCGCTGGCACTTCATCGGCGGGTTGCAGACAAACAAGGCCCGTTTGGTCCGCCCCATCACCCACCTCCTTCACTCGATGGACAGAGAATCCCTCGCCGGTGCCTGGGCCAAGGGAAATGGCCTGCCCCCACCGGTCCTCCTCCAGGTGAACACTGGCCAGGAGCCGCAGAAGTCGGGAGTCATGCCGGCGGAGGCGCAAGAGACGCTGGAGAGGATCGCGGCCTTGGGATTGGAGGTGTTTGGGCTGATGGCCATACCGCCGATCACCGACGATCCCGAGGAGCAAAGGCCCCACTTCGCGCTCCTGCGGACGCTCCGCGACGACCTGGCCCGGGATCACCCCTCCGTCGAAGAGCTGTCGATGGGCATGACCGACGACTTCGAGGTGGCGGTAGAGGAAGGCTCCTCAATTATTCGCGTTGGCCGAGCTATCTTTGGGGAACGCACCTGACCGGAGTGGTATGTCCTCACTGTTCTCAAAAGCTCTCGTTTACCTGGGGCTCGTTGACGAGGACCAGATGGATTCGGAGACGGGAGAGCGATCCCAGACCGGCCCGATCGAGGAGCCGAGCCGCCGGGTGGAGCCACGCCGGGTCGAGCCCATCCCACAGAGCAGGCGAGTGGAGCCTCCTCCCACGTCCCGGGCGGCGACACGCCCCCAGATCCGGGAAGGGACCGACACCATCGGCCTGGTGCGACCGGTAGAGGTGCAGTCCGACGTCATCCTGGTGGAGGAGTTCGGCGATGCCCGAATCCTCGCCGACCGGGTCCGTGACCGTGTGCCGGTCGTCCTCGACATGCGTCAGGCCGACCACGACTTGGTGCGCCGGGTGGTCGACTTCTCCTCTGGGCTCATCTATGCCCTCGACGGCTCGATGCGCAAGGTAGGTGACGGGCTGGTGGTGGTCCTGCCCCCGAGAGTGACCCTGAGCCGGGACGAGAAGCGGCGTCTCTCCACCTTGGGGGCCTACGAGCTCGACGACGTCGACGACTGACCAGTGACCCTCGCCGGAATCCTGATCCTGGTCCTTCAGCTGTACTTCTATGCAGTCATCGCCTGGGTCATCCTCTCCTGGATCCCGACCTCCTCCACACACCCCCTGGGCAAGGTGAACGTGTTCCTCGACCGAATCATCTACCCGGTGATCCTCCCTCTTCGGCGAGTCATCCCGCCCGTTCGCCTCGGTGGGGGGATGTTGGACCTCTCGCCGATCGTGCTCATCATCGGGCTGCGGCTCCTGATGGGTTTGGTGGGGCGGATCTTCTGATCCTTGGACCAGGGCCAGTTCATTCGTAATCTCACTGCAGAACCAAGGGGAGCACAGCAATGGCGATAACACCGGCCGACATCGAGAAGAAGACCTTCTCCACGGCTCTGCGGGGCTACGACCTCGATGAGGTCGACGACTTCCTCGACGAGATGGTTGTGGCGGTCCGCGAGCTGGAGGAAGAGCTCGGGCGTGCCCGCGCCCGCATCGCGGAGTTGGAGCAAGGCTCGGGGGCGGTGGCAGCGCCCGCCGCAACAACATCACCGGTGGAGGCTGCCGCAGCGCCGGCCCCGGAGATCGACGAGTCGGCGGTGGGTCGGGCCTTGGTGGCCGCACAGCAGGCGGCCGATCGCATACTCGAGGAGGCGCGCAGCGAGGCGGAGAAGACGGTCGGTGACGCACGCTCCGAGGCCGACAACTTCGCCAGGGAGCGGGAGCAGAGAAAGGCCGCGATAGAGGCCGAGATGGCCGATATGACCGGTCTGGTGGCCGGGGTCCGCACCCAGCTCGCCGTGCTTGCCACCAGCGTTGCCGACAAGCTGGACGAAATGGACGCCGCGGTGGCAGGTGCCCAGGGGACGATTGCCGGCACGGTCGACGAGCAGGGAGGGTCTGAGCCGGAACGGGAAGATGTCGAGTCGGAGGGGATCGGCTCGGACAGCTCTGATGAGGCCACCGGTGAGAACCTCGGCGGAGCGACCGGGCCGGAGGGCTACGTCGAGGATGCGGACGGCGGCCTGGCGCTGGACATCGACGACTTGGACGCATCGAGCGACGACGACCAGGCAGGCTCTTCGGAGATCGAAGGCATCCTCATGGACGAGGAAGGCGAGGAGATCTGACCGACGGCTCGAGCCCGAATCTCGGATTCTCCTACCGGGTACGCAAGTCGGGCGAGGTCGTCATCTCTAGACACGGGACCCCGGTCACCACGCTCAGGGGCGCCACGGCGAAGAAATTCATTGCTCGGGTGGGCCACGTCGACGCGCAGCAGCTGATGGCCCGGCTCACCGGAAACTACAAACGGGGTAACGAGCGGCCCTAGGTGGCGCGGATCGGGGAGATCGCCAGGCCGAGCACCCGGTCATCTAGATCGATCCTCGCGAGGGGCGGCTCGGAGGCCTCCGTGATGGACGAGGCAAGCAACTCGACGCCGATCAGCCCATGATGGGCGGCGATCGCAGCCCTGAGGTCCGGGTCCTCGCTCCACCACTCCAGGGCGATGCGGTCGGTGACGTCGAGCCCGGCTTCGCGTCGCATCCGCTGCACCCGGCTGACGATCTCCCTTGCCAGCCCCTCGAGGAAGAGAGCCTCGGAGACCCGGGTGTCGAGGGCGACGGCGAAGTCGGTTCCGATCTCGACGATGGTGCCCTCCCTTGGTGTCCTCTCCACGAACACGTCTGCTTTGCTCACCGAGTGATCGGCGACGGTCACCGTCCCGCCGTCGAGGAGATGTTCCAGGTCGTCGTGACCCAGCCTCGCCACTTCTGCCGCCACCTCGGGCATCCTCGGCCCGAGGATGGGGCCCAAGGTGCGGAAGTTCGCCTTTGCTGAGAGCGACACCAAGTCCGATTCGTCCGCGGAGGTGATCACCTCCTTGACGTTGAGCTCCTCTGTTATGACAACGGCATGGTTGGCGACCGCGGCGCCGACCTCGGGATCTCGGGTGAGAACGGTGAGACGGGGTAGGGGCTGACGGACCCGGTGACCTTCTCGCTTGCGGAGATTGCGCCCCAGCCTGACCACCTCCCTCACCACGTCCATCGAGGCCTCGAGCCTGGTGTCGATGAGGTTGGCATCGGCGTCGGGGAAGTCGCGATGGTGGACGCTGGCGGCAGCATCGGGGTGATGACGCGCCACCAGATCCTGATAGAGGTGCTCGGTGATGAAGGGGAGCACCGGGGCGAGCACCTCGACGAAAGTGGTGAGGACCTCGTAAAGGGTGGCGAACGCGGCCAGCTTGTCGGCATCGCTCTCGCCCGACTCACCTCGGGCCCGCCAGAACCTCCTGCGGGAGCGACGCACGTACCAATTGGTGAGATGGTCGATGAACCCGATAGTGGGCGGGACCACGTTGTACAGGTAATAACCCTCCATCTGCTCGTTCACCTCCGAGACCAGGCTCTGCAACACGGAGAGGATCCAACGATCCATCTCTGGGCGATCTGCCGGCGAGGGTGCCCCCGTCAGGTCCGCGATGGTGATCCCGTCGGCTTCGGCGTAAGTGGTGAAGAAGCTGTACGTGTTCCACATCGGGAGCAGCACCGTTCGCACCACCTCGGCGACGCCGTCACTGGTGAATCGGAGCGGCTCGGCCCTGAGCACCGGGGAGTTGATGAGAAAAGCGCGCAGGGCGTCGGCCCCCATCACGTCGAAGATCTCGGATGGGTCGGGGTAGTTCTTCAGGCTCTTCGACATCTTGCGCCCGTCCTCGGCGAGGATCAGACCGTTGACCACACAGTTCTCGAAGGCCGGTTTGTCGAAGAGGGCGGTGGAGAGGACGATCAGGGTGTAGAACCATCCCCTCGTCTGGTCGAGGCCCTCGGCGATGAACTTGGCCGGGAAGGCGGCCTCGAATCTCTCGGCATTCTCGAACGGGTAGTGGAGCATCCCGTAGGGCATCGACCCGGACTCGAACCAGCCGTCCAGGACCTCCGGCACGCGGACCATCGAGCCACCGCAGGAGGAGCATGGCCACCCGATCAGGTCGACTACGTGTTTGTGGAGGTCGCCGGGGCGCTGCCCGGAGAGGGCCTCCAACTCGTCGAGGGAGCCGACGGCCACCGACTCTTCGCAGTGGCTGCACTCCCACACCGGGATGCACGAGCCCCAGTAGCGGTTGCGGCTGACGGCCCAATCCCGGGCGTTTTCCAGCCAGTTGCCAAACCGGCGGGTCCCCACGTAGTCGGGGACCCAGTGGATGCCGTCGTTGATCTCCACCATCCGGTCCTTGATCTGCTCGACCCTTACGAACCAGGTGGGGATTGCCTTGTAGATGAGGGGCGTACCGGTTCTCTCACAGAACGGGTAGGAATGGGTGATGCGGGTGGAATGGACCAGCTTGCCCGATTCCTCGAGCAGCCGGATCAGGGACGCGTCGGCCTCTTTGACGTTGAGCCCGGCCACCTCGGGCACCTCCTCGGTGAAGGCCCCCACCGCGTCGACCGGGTCGACTAGAGCCGCGACTCCAGCTTCCTTGAGGGCATAGAAGTCGGCTTCGCCGTAGGCCGGCGCCATGTGAACCAGACCGGTGCCCTCGTCCACGGTGACCCCGTCGGAGATGATGATGCGGAAGGCACCCTGGTCGCGCTCTCCCACGAAGTGGTCGAATGGAGGCAAGTAGGAGGCGCCGACGATCTCCGAGCCGGTCGCCTCGGTGGTCACCTGGTGGTCCGCTCCGAACAAGGTGGAAGCCCGCTCTTTGGCAATCCAGTAGTGATCCCCGTCGCCCACCACGCGCGCATACACGTTGTCCCGGCCGACCGCCACAGCCAGGTTGCCGGGAAGAGTCCAGGGGGTGGTGGTCCAGATGAGGAGGAAGTCGCCGGCGGAGACCGGCCCCGAATCCTCCAGAACTTCGAGGCGGACCGTTATCGAGGGGTCCTCGACGTCGCGATAGTCCTTGTTGGCCTCGAAGTTGGAGAGAGGTGTCGATGCGCCCCAGGAGTAGGGGAGGACCTTGAAGTCCTTGTACACCAATCCCTTGTCCCAGAGTTGCTTGAAGACCCACCAGACCGTCTCCATGTACTCGGGGTCCATGGTCTTGTAGTCGTTGTCGAAGTCGACCCAGCGCCCGATCCGCTCGGTGAGGACCTCCCAGTTCTCGGTGTTGGCCTGCACCACGCTGCGTGCAGCCTCGTTGAACCGATCGACCCCGTAGTCGGCGATCGCTCTCGGGCCGGAGATGCCGAGCCGCTTCTCCACTTCCATCTCGATCGGCAGCCCGTGGGTGTCCCACCCGAAACGCCGCTCGACCCGGTATCCGCGCATGGTCCAGTACCGGGGCACCATGTCCTTGATCACCCCCGCGAGGAGGTTGCCGTAGTGGGGGCTCCCGGTAGGGAAGGGCGGACCGTCGTAGAAGATGTACTCGTGGTCGGCCGGCCGCCTCAGCACCGACTCCTGGAAGGCCTTGGTCCTCCTCCACAGTTCGAGAACCTCCCTCTCCATCGCGGGGAGGTCCACGTTGGGGTTGACGCGGGCAAAACTGGTCGCGGTGTCTGGCGTCTCTTCTCTGTCCGATGACATGGGAGGAGGGATGGTAGGGGCGGCCGGGCAGCTGGTATTCGATGGTTGAGGGCCCGATGGATCGGTAGCGTGAGCCTGTGGATAAAGCCCCTGCGCTCTCCCATCCCGACGGCGTACTGGTCCGGGTCTGGGCGGTGCCGCGTGCATCGAGGACCGAGATAAAGGGATGGCACAATGGCAGGGTCAGGATAAGGGTCGCGGCGCCACCTGAAGCAGGGCGCGCCAACCGACAGGTATCTCAGGCTCTCGCCGAGCGCCTCGGGGTTCCGGTCGAGCTGGTGAGCGGGGCGACGGGGAGAGACAAGGTGTTCCTGGCCCGGCGCATCGAATTGGAAGAGGTCCTCGCCAAGCTTTCCCAATAGCGTCCGGGCGTTGGTAGGGTTCCCGCCCTTTACGAGGGAATGTTGTGGCACGACAGCTGGCCAAGTCAACGGTCGAGAAGTTCCGAGCAAGGCTCGAAGAAGAGCGAGTGCGGCTCGAGGAGCTGGTAGCGGAGTACGAGCAGGAGCTGGAGGAAGCCCGCATGTCCGAGAGCTCTTCGGACAGAAGTCCCGACCCGGGCAACGCCGAGGCCAGCTCCACCAAGCTGGAGTATGCCAAGGAGCTGTCGCTCGAGCAGAACACACTCGACCTGTTGAGCAAGGTGCAGTGGGCATTGGCGCTGATGGACGAGGGCAAATACGGCATATGCGAGAGCTGCGGCAAGTCGATCCCATTGGCCAGGCTGGACGCCCTGCCCTACGCCACACTCTGCGTCGACTGCGCACGCAGAGGTTGATCCGCAGATACACCGTGGCTGTCGGGCTGGCAGCCCTCGTGGTGTCCGTCGACGCACTCACCAAGCGCTGGGCGTCCATCGAGTTCGCCGAGGGGCCACGGGTCCTCATCCCCGACTTCCTCCTGCTCCGCTTCACCGAGAACCCGGGAGCCGCTTTCTCCTTGCTCCCCGACGGCGGGCCTTTCCTAGGGGTGGCCGCGATCGTCGTCAGCATCGGCCTCCTCTGGTCGATCCGGCTCGAGCGCCCGGCGATGGAGACAGCCGCCTACGGGCTCATCGTGGGAGGAGCGTTGGGCAATCTCGTCGACCGGCTTTTCCGCGGGCCGGGACTGCTCGACGGGAAAGTCATCGACTGGGTCGACCTGTGGTGGATCCCCACCTTCAACGTGGCCGACATGTCGATCACGATCGCGGTGGCCCTGCTGGTGATCCATGCATGGCTGACACGCTGAGGCTCGAAGTTCCCGAGCGACTCGGCGGGGAGCGCGTGGACCGGGTCCTTGCCGACCTGCTCGGGTTGAGCCGGGCGCAGTCGAGGGCCTTGCTCGATGCCGGGGTGCTGGTCGAAGGGTCGCGGGCCAAACCAGGCGATCGCGTGCCCGCCGGGGCGGTCGTCGAGTCACCAGAGCCACAGCCGGTCGTCGAGCTCCGCTCGGAACCGGTCGAGTTCGGGGTGATCCACGAGGATTCGGACATCATCGTGGTGGACAAGCCACCTGGGCTCGTGGTCCATCCCGGGGCCGGAACCGGGCTCCCGACTCTCGCCGCCGGGCTGCTCCACCGTTATCCGGAACTGGAGGGGGTAGGCGACCGGGGCCGTTGGGGGCTGGTTCATCGTCTCGACCGGGACACGTCGGGTGTACTGCTGGCGGCCCGGACGAACGAGTCCTTCGATGTTTTGCGATCGGATCTGGGCGGGCGGCGCATCGGCCGGGTCTACAACACGCTCGTCCACGGCAGATTCGCCACTCCCACGGGGACCATCGACGCCCCCATCGGCCGTGACCCGAGCCGGCCGACGAGACGGGCGGTGGTCTCCGGCGGGAAGCCGGCGGTGACGCACTACGAGGTCGTCGAGGAGTTCCCAGACGCCGAGGTGACCCTGCTCGAGGTCACGCTGGAGACGGGGAGGACACATCAGATTCGAGTGCACTTGGCTGCAATCGAGCACCCGGTGGTCGGCGACACGGCTTACTCCAAGATGAACAAGATGGTGACCTCCCCCCGCATCTTCCTCCATGCCAGGACGATCCGGCTCCAGCACCCTTCCAGCGGGGAAGCCGTGTCCTACAGCGCACCACTCCCGGCCGACCTGAGCGGTGTCCTCGCGTCGCTGGGGGCGATGACCAACCTGTAACGGTATGGCGCCTCTACCGTTCCGGCCGTGACCCAGGATCACACCACTGCAGTCCCGGTCTGCTACCGGCACCCTGACCGGCCGACGATGCTCAGCTGCAGCCGCTGTGGGCGCCACATATGCGCGGCCTGCTCCACGGACGCCTCGGTGGGGCAACGGTGCCCCGAGTGCCTCCGCTCGGAGGGAGTCCAGGAAGTGATACCGGTCGCATCGCGGCGGCGAGCCTCGGCGACATCGGGAGCTCCGGCCACGGTCACTTTCATCGCACTGGCCGTCATCTTCCAACTGCTCGGAGGTGTCGGGCTCGAGGAAGAGCTCGTGCAACGGTTCGCCCAGGTGAATCGGCTCGTGGCGGAAGGAGAATGGTGGCGACTGTTCACGGTCGTGCTCTTGCACGGGACGCTCACCCACATCCTGTTCAACATGTGGGCCCTGTGGGTCCTCGGCCCGCAGGTCGAGCGCGGGGTGGGGACGTTGCCTTTCATCAGCCTGTTTCTCGCCTCGGCCGGAGTCGGCGGCGCCGTGTTCTTCTTTCTGGGAAGCCAGGGGGCCGCAGTGGGGGCCTCCGGGGCCATCTTCGGTCTCTTCGGGATCTGGCTGAGCTGGGCGATACAGCGAAGGAACACTCTCCAGGGACGGGCATTGCTGGGCCAGCTCGGGTTCCTGCTCCTGATCAACGCCGCCCTTCCCTTCGTCTTCCGGGGCATCGCCTGGGAGGCCCATCTCGGTGGTTTGGTAGCCGGGTTTCTGATCGGTGTGGTCTGGAGCCGGATCAGCGGGCCCAACGCGGCGCGGCTGCGCTCGGCGGTCGGATTCGCAGTGGCCGCCCTGGCCGCGGGGATCGTCCTCCTGTAGCCCGCGGCGGTTCGGTCTCGGGCATGCCATCCTTGAAGACCTCATGGCGGTCTCCCGTTCAATTCTCTCGCGCCAGTTCCTGCCGGCTGCCGTGGCCATATTCACCACGGTCGCAATCGTCGCCTTCGAGGGGCTGGCGGTCACCGCAGCCTTGCCCGAGCTCACCGCCGACCTGGGCCAGGTCAGGCTCCTCCCCTGGGTCATCACCGCATTCCTCGTCTCCTCGGGGGTCATGACCGCGATCGCCGGATCATTCATCGACTCGCTCGGCACTTCCACCGTGTTTCGCTGGGCGACAATCGCCTTTGCCGTCTCCTCTTTGGCGGCAGCCTGGGCGACCTCTATGCCGTTCCTGGTGGCAGCCCGGGTCCTCCAGGGCGCATCGGGCGGAGCGATCATCTCGGTCGGCGTAGCCGCAGTCGCCCTCGTCTACCCAAGTCACCTGATGGGTCGTGCCTTCGCCGCCAACTCCAACGTGTGGGGAGTCCTCGGGTTCGCCAGCCCGGCAATCGCAGCGTTGCTGCTCGAGGCGGCTTCGTGGCGCTGGATCTTCCTCATCATGGTGCCGATCTGCGTGTTGGCCCTGGCCGCGGGGTGGCGGTCTCTCCCGGGCGCAATCGAGCCGGCGCCGCTCCGGGTCGACTGGATCGGTGTCGGAATGCTCGTGGTAGCCGTGGGGGCACTGCTTGCGGCGGTATCCGACCTGGGGTCGGGCTCGCTGCTCTTCGGGGCGCTTGCCCTGTCCTTCGGCGTGCTCTCATGGCATCGAATGAACCGGCGCAGGGATCCGCTGCTCGACCCCCGGTTCATCGGGGAGTTCCCCTACCGCCATCTCGCATTGTCCGCCTCGCTGACTCTCACCGCGGTCATGGGGCTGGCTGCCTATCTCCCGGTCTACGCGCGAGGGGCACGTGGCGCCAGTGCCTCCGGCGCAGCCTGGTCTGTGCTCTGGCTCACCATCGGCTGGACGGTCGCGGCCAACGTCGCCGGCCGCGCCACCGACCGGGTTCCCGAGCGATCCGTCCTCCGAGCCGGCGCCTGGCTGGGGATCCCCGCAATCGGCGGCGCATGGGCGGCGGTGGCCGTGTCGGCTCCCCTGCCGGTTGTCTACGCCGCCTTCTTCACGATGGGCCTCTCGGTTGGGACGGTCACGAATGCAGCGCTACAGATGGTCCGGCTGGCCGTCACCGACAACTACGCCGGCAGGGCGACCTCTGCCCATGCGTTCATGCGCACCGTCGGGATGTCGATAGGAGGAGGGCTGGCCGGGGGAGTCATCCTGGCCACCGTTGCCACCTCCGTGGATGACATCGGCTTGGTGCGAGCCGCACTGTCCGGAGAGACGA
>Ga0299914_10004179_pt1 | contig 10362 bp, 11 predicted proteins | sample RVTome_10_FD_201361 | JGI IMG/M metagenome (GOLD analysis project Ga0299914, IMG submission 201361) | Soil microbial communities from uranium-contaminated site in the Upper Colorado River Basin, Wyoming, United States - RVT153D57 (version 2) ... | reverse complement strand
GGCGACGACCCACCGCTCCCGCCGTGGTGGGGCGGCTACCTGCTCCGCCCGGAGCGCATCGAGCTCTGGGAGGGCCGGGAGAACCGCCTGCACGACCGCTTCCGCTACACCCGCGGCGCGGACGGGGGCTGGACCGTGGAGAGGTTGGCGCCGTGACCGAGGTGCGGGACGCGGCGCCCGGGCTCTGGCTCTGGCGCGAGCGGCATCCCGACTGGGCGCCGGACTCCGACTGGGAGCCGCTCGTCGCCTCGACGTGCGTCGAGTCCGACGGCCAGGTCGTCGTCATCGATCCGCTTGCACCGCCCGCGGACGCGGGAGAGGTCTGGGACCGGCTCGACGCCCGGCCTCCCGGCTCGGTCGTCGTCCTCAAGCCCGACCATGTGCGTGACGTCGATCTCTTCGTGCGCCGCTACGGCGCCCGCGGTTTCGGGCCGGAGCTCTTCTTTCCTCACGACGTCCCGCAGACGGCGCTCGAGCCCGTCCACCCGGGGAGCACGCTTCCCGGCGGCCTCGTCGCGCTCTACGACGGCCGCGGCCGGAACGAGACGCCGCTCTGGCTGCCCGGGCAGCGGGCACTCGTCTTCGCGGACGCCCTGACCGCGCCCGGCGGCGAGCTGCGCGTCTGGGCGACCCCGTGGCACGAGGAGCGGGCCCTCCCGGCCCTGCGGCGGCTGCTCGAGCTCCCCTTCGAGCTGGTGCTCGTCTCCCACGGCGAGCCGGTGCACGACCGGGCCGCGTTCGAGCGCGCGCTCGAGCGCCCGCCCTGGGGCGGCTAGCCCAGCCGCCCGCCGGCGCCAGAGCCCAGGGCCCTAGAGCGGGCGCAGGAAGTCGCGGACGGCCGCGTCGAACTCCGCGGGCTTCTCCACGTTGCAGACGTGGCCGCTGGCGGGGAGGACGACGAGCTCCGATCCGGGAATGGCGGCGTGCAGCTCCTCCGCGACGGAGAGCGGGGAGCGGCGGTCGAGCTCGCCGTAGAGGAGCAGGGTGGGCACGTCGATGCGCGGGAGCACGTCGCGCAGGTCGGCCTCGGCCATCGCCCGCGCCATCGTCCGGGTCCCCGCGGGGTGGTGCTCGCCGACCATCGCGACCAGCTCGGCCGCCAGCGCCGGCGGGGCGGCGTCGGTCACGAAGCCCGGGATGTAGCTCGCGGCCCACTCCTCCGGAGGCCGGTCGACCTCGGAGAGGATCTTCTCGAGCCGCTCGGCGACGACGTCGTCCGCGAGTGAGCCTGCCCACCCCGCATAGGCGCCGACCAGCACGAGCGAGGCCGGTAGGTGCGAGTGGCGGCGGTACAGCTCGAGCGCGAGGGTCGAGCCCCACGAGAGGCCGAGGACGTGCGGCCGCTCGACGCCGATCGCGTCGAGCCAGGCGGCCAGACAGTCGGCGAAGTCGGGCATCCGCCAGCCCTCCGGCGGATCCGCCGACCCGCCGCACCCCGGCGCGTCCCAGGCAAGCACGGCGAAGTCGGCCGCCAGGCCGTCGAGCTGCCGGTGCCAGAGCCCGCTGTTCCCCGGGGCGCCGTGCAGGAGGACGAGCGGCCGTCCCTCTCCGGCCGCGGCGTAGGCGATCCGCAGGTCTCCGACATCGACTTCGGGCATGACGACCTCCCTTGGAGGCAGCCCACACTAGCGCCGGTCGGACGTTTGCGGGCCTCACGCCCGGGTAGGCGCGAAGAGGCCGTACATCCGACACCAAGGAGGCACCGAAGCATGGGTGCAGAGCTGAAAGGCAAGCGCGTCGCGTTCCTCGCCACCGACGGCGTCGAGCAGGTCGAGCTGACCGAGCCGTGGCACGCCGTGAAGCAGGCCGGCGGGACGCCGGAGCTCGTCTCGCTCGAGCAGGGCGAGATCCAGGGCTTCGATCACTTCGACAAGGCCGAGAAGCTCCCGGTGGACACGGTCGTCGCGGCCGCCGACCCGGCCGACTACGACGCCCTCGTCCTCCCCGGCGGGGTGATCAACCCGGACATTCTGCGCACGAACGAGGGCGCCATGGCCTTCGTGGCCGCGTTCTTCGAGCAGGGGAAGCCGGTCGGCGCCATCTGCCACGGCCCCTGGAGCCTCGTCGAGACCGGCGTGGTCAAGGGCCGGACGGTGACGTCGTGGCCGAGCCTGAGGACGGACATCGAGAACGCCGGCGGCACCTGGAAGGACGAGGAGCTCGTGATCGACCGCGGCCTCTTCACCAGCCGCAGGCCGGCCGACCTGCCGGCCTTCTGCAGGAAGCTCGTCGAGGAGGTCGCCGAGGGCCGGCACGCCGAGCAGCGCGAGGCGGCGAAGGCGGCTCGCTAGCCGAAGAGATCCTTGAGGCGCATCGCCAGGCCCGTGTCGCCCTCGACGCGGATCTTCCCCATGAGGAAGGCGCCCATCGGGTTCTGCTCGCCGCGAACGATGCGCAGGAAGAGGTCCTCCGGCCCCGAGATGATGCAGTCGGCGGTGCCGTCGCCCTCGTTCACGGCGACGGCGCCGTCGTCGACGGCAACGCGCCAGCTGCCGGCGCCCTCGATGTCGAAGCGGTAGGTCGCGGTGAGGCCGCGGGTGCGCTCGGAGCCGCCCGAGGTCCTGGCGGCGAGGTGGTCGAAGAACTCCCTGGCGGTGTCGGGCATCAGAGGGCGGCCGCGGGGGCCGGCTCGGGAGACCGTAGCGCACGCGGGGGCGGGAGCAGCAGCGTCAGGGCGATGCAGAGCGCCGGTCCGAGCGCCGTCGCCAGCACGGCCGCCTCCAGGTCGAACGCGTCGGCGAGGGCACCGAGCGCGACCGCGGCGATGCCGCCGAGGCCGATGGCCAGGCCGATCGAGAGTCCCGACGCCATGCCGACCCGGCTCGGCATGTACTCCTGGCTCATGACGAGCGTGATCCCGAACGTGCCGATCACCGCCATCCCGGCCAGGAAGAGCGCGGCGACGCCCGCGGGGCCCCCCACGAGCGCGTAGGTCAGGATCAGCGGCGGGGTCACGATGAAGCTGCCGAGCAGCACCCGGCGGCGTCCGACCCGGTCGGCGAGCGGCCCGCCGATCAGCGTCCCGAGCGCGCCGGCAAAGAGGAAGAGCGCGAGGACCTGCGTCCCGTATGCGGCGCCGTTTCCGCGCGAGATCTCGAAGAGCGGGATGAACGTGAAGAGGCCCATGTGCGCGAGGCTCCGCAGCCCGACGATGGCGAGCAGCATCCCCGTGCCACGCCAGTCGTTCCCGGCCGCGACACGCCGCGACCGGGCGACCTCGTCCGGCGCGAAGCGGGCCAGGTGCGGGAGGGCGACCACCAGCATCGTCGCGACGATCAGCCCGGGGACGGCGACGAAGACGCCGCCCTCGAGCCCGAGGCCCAGCGTGATCACGAAGAACGACGCCACGAGCGGGCCGAGGGCGAAGCCGATGTTCCCGCCGACGGAGAAGAGCGACATCCCGCTGGCACGCCGGGTCCCGCTCACGAAGCTGGCGAACTTCGAGCCCTCCGGATGGTAGGCGGCGACGCCGAGCCCGGAGACGAGCACGCCGAGCATGACGAGCGCGTAGCTGGGCGCGACCGAGGCGAACGCGATGCCGAGGCCGGCGATGACGACCCCCGCGGGCAGGAGCCAGAGGGCGCCCCGTGCGTCGGACCAGAAGCCGAAGGCGGGCTGGATCAGCGACGAGCTGATGGTCGCCGCGAGGACGAGCGCTCCGACCATCGTGTACGTGAGGTCGAACTTCGTGGTCAGGAAGGGGAGCAGCGCGGGCAGCGATCCCTGGGCGAGGTCCGTGGCCAGATGCCCCGACGACAGGGCGGCCATGCCTCGGGAATCGACGCCTGCGAGCACGCTCGAACGTTACCCCGCACGAGGAAGCCCTCCGAGGAGGAGGGCTTCGCTGGGGAGAGGTATTCGCCCGCGGAGGGGAGGATGCGGGCTTGGGGGGAGAGGGTGAAGCTGCGCTCTCGCGCCCTCTCTGTATCGGCGCAGCCGCGGCGCTACCGATCCCTCGAACGGGGCACGCCGTTTCGCCGCTCTCCGATAGCATCCGCCGTCGTTCATGCAGATCGACGTCGTCGAGGCGCCCCCCGGAGGGGTCGAGGCCGACGTCCTCGTCTTCGCCGTGCGCGACCCCGTGGTGCTGGCAGGCGCCGCCGAGGGTCTCGACCGGCTGGTTGAGGGCCGGCTGACCCGGCTCGTGGAGGCCGGGGAGCTCCAGGGAGACGAGGGCAGGGTCACGCTGCTCCACGCGGACGGCCGGCTGGCCGCCGCGCGGGTCGGCGCCGTCGGCCTCGGGAGCCGGGAGCTCGACGCCGACCGCGTGCGCACCGCCGCGGCCCGGGTCGGAGCCCGCACGCTCGACGTGGGCGGCACCTCCGTCGCCTGGGTCGTCGAGGAGAACGGGCTCGCGGCCGAGGAGCAGGGACGGGCGATCGTCGACGGCATGCTGCTTGGCCCGTACGAGAACGCGCGCTGGAAGACGAAGGACGAGCGGCGCGGGGGCATCGAGCGGCTCGTCCTCTGCGGGCCGGCGGCGGGCGCGGCCGCCGACGCTGCTCGCCGGGCGAACGTCGCAGCGTCCTGGGCGAACCGCTGCCGCGACGTCGTCAACGCGCCCGCCAACGAGCTCACCCCCGAGGCCCTGGCCGCCTGGGCCGAGGACGTCGCCGGGGGCAGCCGGCACCTCCGCTTCGAGGCGCTCGGGCCGGAGGAGATCCGGGCCGCCGGCATGGGCGCGTTCGCCGCGGTCAGCCAGGGGAGCCACAACCCGGCTCGGCTGATCACGCTGGCCTACGAGCCGCCGGAGCCCGCGCGGCCGGAGCAGCGCGTCGGCCTGGTCGGGAAGGCGATCACGTTCGACGCCGGCGGCCTCTCCCTGAAGCCCGCCTACCGCATGGACGAGATGAAGTCGGACATGGGCGGCGGGGGCGCCGTGCTCGCCGCGCTAGGTGCCATCGCCGAGCTCGAGCTGCCCGTCCGGATCCTCGCCGTCATCCCGGCCTGCGAGAACCTGCCGAGCGGCCACGCCTTCCGGCCCGGCGACATCATCACGGCGCTCAGCGGGAAGACGATCGAGATCGCCAACACCGACGCCGAGGGCCGGCTGATCCTCGCCGACGCGCTCTGGTACGCGCGCGAGTCGGGCGCCACCCACGTCCTCGACCTGGCGACGCTCACCGGCGGCATCGTCGTGGCCATGGGCGACCTCTACGCCGGCCTCTTCGGGAACGACGAGGAATGGTGCACGGAGATCGCCGCCGCGGCCGAGGCAAGCGGCGACCACGCCTGGCGGATGCCGCTCCACGAGCGCTATCACCGGTACAACGACTCCCCGTTCGCCGACCTGAAAAACTCCTCGGACTACCGGCAGGCCTCGCCGATCCTCGCGGCGGCCTTCCTGGAGACGTTCGCGGGCGAGGGGCCGTGGGCCCATCTCGACATCGCCGGAACCGCCTACCTCGAGCGCGGGCGCGGCGACTACTACTCCCGGCTGGGGGCGACCGGGTACGGCGTGCGGCTCTTGGCCGAGCTGGCGCGCCGCCTGTCCGCGTAGCCGTGGACCTCGACCTCTCGCCCGAGCACGAGCTCCTCCGCGAGACCGTGCGCTCCTTCGCGGAGGAGCGGGTCGCGCCGGTGGCGGAGGAGCTGGACCGCGAGCACCGCTTCCCCTACGAGCTCGTCGCCGAGCTGGCCGAGCTCGGGCTCATGGGCATCCCGATCCCGGAGGAGCACGGCGGCGCCGGCGGCGACACGCTCGCCTACGCGATCGCGATCGAGGAGCTGACGCGCATCGACTCCTCCGTGGCGATCACGGTGGCCGCCCACACGTCGCTGGGCACGATGCCGTTCCTGCTCTTCGGCTCGGAGGAGCAGAAGCGCGAGTGGCTGCCCGACCTGGCCTCGGGGCGGAAGCTGGCGGCGTTCGGGCTGACGGAGCCGGGCGCGGGCTCGGACGCCGGGGCCACGAGGACGACCGCCGAGCTCTCGGACGGCGAGTGGGTCGTGAACGGCTCGAAGATCTTCATCACGAACGCGGGCACCGACCTGACGGCGTGCGTGACGATCACGGCGCGCACCGGCCCGGACGAGATCTCGAACATCGTCGTCCCCAACGGCACGCCGGGCTACGTGATCTCGGCGCCCATGCGGAAGATGGGGTGGCGGGCCTCGGACACGCGCGAGCTCTCCTTCGAGGGCTGCCGCGTGCCCGAGGGGAACCTGCTCGGCCCGCGCGGCGCCGGGTTCAAGCAGTTCCTGGAGATCCTCGACGGCGGGCGCATCTCGGTCGCCGCGATGGGGCTCGGGCTCGCGCAGGGGGCGTACGATCTGGCGCGGGCCTATGCGGCCGAGCGGGAGCAGTTCGGGAAGCCGATCGCCAGGTTCCAGGCGGTGCAGTTCGCCCTCGCGGACATGGCCGTGGAGCTCGAGGCGGCGCGCGGGCTCGTCTACAAGGCCGCGTGGCTCAAGGATCAGGGCCGGGAGTCCGCCAAGGAGGCGGCGATCGCGAAGCTCTACACCGGCGAGCTCTCCAAACGCGTCGTCGACAAGGCCCTCCAGATCCACGGCGGCTACGGCTTCATGGACGAGTACGCGATCTCGCGCCTGTACCGCGACCAGAAGGTGCTGGAGATCGGCGAGGGGACGAACGAGGTGCAGCGGATGGTGATCGCTCGGCACCTCGGGTTGTAACCCGGCGAGAGCTGAACCGGGCGCTGCTGGAGCGCCAGCTCCTCTTGCGGCGGGACGAGGTGCCCGCGGCGGAGGTGATCGAGCGCCTGGTCGGGATGCAGGCGCAGGAGCCGCGCGACCCCTACGTGGCGCTCTGGACGCGGATCGGCGGCTTCCGGCCGGAAGAGCTGGAGGGGCTGATCGAGGGGCGCGACGCCGTCCGCATGACCCTCATGCGCGGGACGATCCACCTCTTCACCGCGCGCGACGCACTTGCTCTGCGGCCGCCGCTGGGCGTCGTCCCCGACCGCTTGTTCCGCAGCGGCAGCCCGTTCGGGCGGCGGCTCGGGGACGCCGACGTCGGGGAGATCGTCGCGGCCGGGCGCGCCCTGATCGAGGAGGAGCCGCGGACGCGCGCAGAGCTGCGCAGGCTCCTCGCGGAGCGCTGGCCCGACCGGGACGCCGAGGCGATGGCCCACGCGGTCGCGTACCTCCTCCCGCTCGTGCAGATCCCGCCGCGCGGTCTCTGGAGCCGCAGCGGCCGCGCGACGCACGCGAATCTGGAGTCCTGGGTCGGCCGTCAGCTCGGCGACGACCCGGCTCCCGACCCCGTCGTGCTCCGCTATCTGACCGCGTTCGGGCCGGCCAGCGTCAAGGACGTGGCCGCGTGGTCGGGCCTGACCGGCGTCCGCGCGATTGTGGAGCGCCTGCGCCCCGGTCTGCGAACGTTCAGCGACGAGAGCGGCGTCGAGCTGTTCGACGTGCCGGACGGCCCGCTGCCCGATCCGGACACCCCCGCGCCGGTGCGCTTCCTGCCGGAGTACGACAACGTCTTCCTCGGCCACGCCGACCGCTCGCGGATCGGCGAACCGGCCGACCGCCCGCGGCTCGGCTTCGGCGACGGGCGCTTCTTCTCGCTCGTCCTGATCGGCGGCTTCCTCCGCGCGGTCTGGCGTGTGGACGACGGCGACGTGGTCGTCAAGCCGGCGCGGAAGCTCTCGAAGCGGGACGCCGCGTCCGTGGAGGCCGAGAGCCGGCGGCTCGCCGCGTTCCTGGGCGCGAGCGACGTGCGCATACTCCCGGCGTGACCGGCCGGCTCTACACCGGCGCCTCCGGCTTCTCCTACCCGTCCTGGAAGGGCGGCTTCTACCCGGCCGACGCGAAGCCGGAGGACTTCCTGCGGTTGTACGCGGCGCGCGTCAACGCCGTCGAGCTCAACAACACCTTCTACCGGGTGCCGCCCGAGGACCAGTTCGACCGCTGGGCAGCGCAAGTCCCGGACGGGTTCCGCTTCGCGGTCACGGCGAGCCGTCGGCTCACGTCCTTCGGGCGGGTCGAGGGCGTGGACGGGTTCTGCCGCATGGCCAGGCGCATGGGCCGGAAGCTCGGCCCGGTGCGCTTCAAGGTTCCGCAGGCGCGCGACGACGGGTTCCTCCTGCTCCTCCTGGACTCGCTCGACCCGGAGGTTCCGGTGGCGCTCGACTTCCGGCACGACTCCTGGGACGACCCGGAGGTGAACGCGCGGCTCGACGAGCGCGGCGTCGCGCGGGCCGGCGCCTGGGAGGGCGAGGCCGCGTTTCGCTACCTCCGGCTGCGCGAGCCCCCGTACGACGACGACGCGCTCAAGCTGCTGGCTGGCAAGATCCGACCCCAGGTCCTGGACGGCGTTGACGTGTACGCCTTCTTCCGGCACGAGGACGAGCCGACCGCGCCGCTCTACGCCGAGCGGCTGCGCGCGCTGGTCGGGGAGTAGGCTTCGGGCTGGGTCGCGGTAAGGGTCAAGGGCGCCACGACCTCGACGAGCTCAGGCAGCACGTCCTCCGCTCGTTCGAGGAATGGGAAGGCTGGTCGACGCGAGGCGATTGGTACAGCCTCCCGGGCCGCATCGAGCGCGCCGGGTCGGTGCACCAGATCATCCGCATCACCGGGCCATGAGCGCGACCAGAGGACTCACGCGGCCGGGGTGATCCCGTGCCGGCGCATGGCCTCGCCGAGCGCGGCCAGATCCGGCGGGCCGCCCGCCGCCGCGCCGAGGACGGCCGCCACGTCGCGGAAGTAGTCGGGGCCGAGGATGCCGGGCGTCACGACCGCGAGCGCCCTCGCGTCGACGTCGTGCGCGTTGTCGAACTGGTGCACCGCGCCCCGCGGAATGAAGAGCGCCTCGCCGGGGCCGACGTCGACCGCGCTGCCGTCGAGCGTCCAGGTCAGCACGCCCTCGAGCCCGTAGATCGTCTCGTCGAAGCCGTCGTGGCTGTGCGCGGCCGCGACCTTCGCGCCGGCCGGGACGTCGAACTCGAAGGCCGACACTGACCCACCGGACGCCTCGCCCTCGACCACGAACCGGATCGCCAGCGGGCCGATCCTGATCTCCTCGCGCATGCTCGTCGTCATCGTAATCCCTCCCTCGCAGATGGTAAAGTGGTTTGACGATATAGGATGACGAGTGCTTCGTCAAGTGACTTTATGACCTCCTCCCCGGACGCGTTCGGCCCGCCGCTCCTCGGCGCACTCCTGCGCGCGCCCTGGGAGGCGGTGCAGCGGCACATGCTCACGCGGCTGCACGAGCGCGGCTTCGACGACCTCGACGCCGCGCACCTGAGCGTCTTCAACTACCCAGGGCCGCAGGGGTCGAGGCCGACCGACCTGGCCGCGCGGCTGCGGATGAGCAAGCAGGCCCTCAACTACCTGCTCGGCGAGCTCGAGCGGCTCGGCTACCTCGAGCGCCGGCCCGATCCCGAGGATCTGCGCTCGAAGCGCGTCGTCCTCACCGACCGAGGCACCGCCATGGGACACGCCATGCGCGAGGCCGTCGGCGAGCTCGAGGAGACCTGGGCGCAGCGGCTCGGCCCCGAGCGCTTCGCCCAGCTCCGCGGCCTCCTCGTCGAGCTGAACGAGCTGTCGTAGCCGCTACCGCAGCCGCTCGGCCGCATAGCCCTGCTCGTTGAGCTTCGCCAGCAGCTCGTCGCAGTGCTCCTCGTCGCGCATGACGAGCGTGAGCTCGATCTCCGTGCCCGTGACGGGGAGGTCCATGCCCTCGCGGTGGTGGTCGACGCCGAGGACGTTCGCGCGCTCCTCGGCGACGAGGGCGAGCAGGTCGGCGAGGTTGCCGGGCCGGTCGCTCACGCGCGTGCGCACGACGAGGTAGCGGCCGGCGCGCGTGAGGCCGTGGCGGAGGACCTCGATGAGCATGCTCGCGTCGATGTTCCCGCCGGAGAGGAGCGCGCAGACGGGGCAGTCGCCGGCGACCTTGCCCGCCAGGAGAGCCGCGACCGAGGCCGCCCCGGCTCCCTCCACCGTGAGCTTGCAGCGCTCGCTGACGAGCAGGATCGCGCCCGCGATCTCGGCGTCCGTCACCGTCACGATCGCCTCCAGCCGGCCCTCGAGCAGGCTCGCCGTGAACTCGCCGGGGTGCTTGACGGCGATGCCGTCCGCGATCGTGCTCCCGGTCGGCGCCAGCCCGGCGAAGGGCGCGCACGCCGCGGGCTGGACGCCGACGATCCGGAGCTCCGGGCGCACGTCGCCGAGCGCGAGCGCGATGCCGGAAGCGAGCCCGCCCCCGCCGATGGGCACGACGAGGGTCTCCACATCCGGCCCGAGCCCTTCCGCCAGCTCCAGGCCCAGCGTGCCCTGGCCGGCGACGACGAGCCGGTCCTCGAAGGCGTGCACGTAGGTCTCCCCCGCCTCGACGCGCTCCTGCGCCGCCGCGGCGGACTCGTCGAAGCCGATGCCGACGAGCACGACGTCGGC
>Ga0299914_10004178_pt1 | contig 10363 bp, 8 predicted proteins | sample RVTome_10_FD_201361 | JGI IMG/M metagenome (GOLD analysis project Ga0299914, IMG submission 201361) | Soil microbial communities from uranium-contaminated site in the Upper Colorado River Basin, Wyoming, United States - RVT153D57 (version 2) ... | reverse complement strand
GACCGAGACGGCCGGCGCGGCCGATCGCGAAGCCCGCGGCCGCTACGATCGGGGCGCTGCCTGGCCCTCTTCGCGATCGCGCACGATCTGGACCGAGCAGCGCGCGTGGCGGGCCACCCGGGCAGCGTTCGGGCCGAGCAGGTAGTCCTTGAGCGACGGGCGGTGCGAGGCCATGACGATCAGGTCGGCCTCGACCTCCTCGGCGGCCTCCAGGATTTCCTCGTAGATCGTGCCATGGCGCACCATGATCTCGGCGTCGACCCCCTCGGGCAGCTGGTCGGCCACCAGCTCCTCCAGGCGCTTCTTCGCCTGCTCCATCAGACCCTGGCGGTCGTACTCGATCGATCCCTGCTGGGCGCCACGGATTGCATAGCGCCAGTCGACGCCGGCGAACACGTCGGGCACCACGGTCAGGACATGAAGCTTGGCGCCCTGGCCCCTGGCGGCATTCACGGCTGCGGGCAGCGCGCCGATCCAGGAGCTTTTGTGCTGCACGTCGATCGGCACCAGAATGCTCTTATACATGCTGGTCTCCCGAGGTTGCGATCGCAAAGGGCGGTCAGATCCGGTGCTGCTCCTGGTTCATCGGCTCGAGCGTCCGGCGCGGCTCGACCTGCGCTCGCAGGCTGGGTTCCCGCTGCCGCGGCGGCTTGCGGAAATACAGATGGGCGAGATAGACGCAGACCAGGATCACGATCAGGTTGACGAAAGACTGCGCGGGCGAGGCGCTGACCGACGCCGCCGCCGGCCTGGGCTGCGGGCGCAGGATGGCAGGCGAGGGCAGCGCCGGGTCGATCTGCTCCGAGCCTGCCAGGTTCTCGTTCAGGCTGAGGACACTCTTGTCGGCGAGCGGCAGGATCTCGCCGATCGCGGCCGCTCCCGGACCCGCCGAGCCAACCGGGATCGTGCTCCTCGATGGCCCCGCCAGGACCACCTGGGCGCCGATCGTGTCGATTGGCTGGTCCTGACCTTCGTAGGTATCGGCCGGGATGCGCGAGAGGCGGAGGAAGGGGAAGCGGATCAGGTTGTTGCCGCTCTGCCATTCGGGCAGGGACAGAAGACGAAGGCCGTTGTCGCGAATGAGATCGCCGATCTCCGGATGACCGGACGCCGCCATCAGGAACAGGGCGTCGAGCTGGCCGTCCTGCAACGCCCGGATCTGCGCTGGCAGCGGATCCTCCTCGCCGGATCCGGCCGCCTCGAGAGTCACCTCGTCGACGAGCGCGAGCGAGCTCACCACCATGCGCGCAACGCGCTCCGACGAGCCATCCTCGGGACCAACGCCGAGCGTTCGCACGTCGGCAAGCGAGCGCACCCCGCTCGCGCGCGGCGTGATCAGATGGGCCATGTCGTAGCCGACGACGCCGAGCGCCTGCGCCGGCACGTTCTGCTGTGGAAACACGTCATCGGTCAGGTCGAAGAACGAGCTGCCATCGACCAGGGCGATGCGGGCCTGGCCGCCGGTCATCGCGCGCATCGGGTCGGCCACCTGCACCGGGCTCACGTTCCGGCCCTGGAAGGTCCTGCGGGTCGCGGTGAGCGCCTGGGCGATCTGACCGCTGCGCGAGTCGAACGGCCCGACCGCGAGGCGCAGCTCCTCGACCGCCGCCACCTGGTCGCCGCCCTCGATGATCCCGGCCTCGGCCAGGAAGCGATGCGCGACGTCGCGCGGGTCCTGCCCCTCGAGCTCGACGGCCGCGTTCATCTGTTGCATCGCGGCGGTGTCGATCGTGCCGGCGAGCCGGTCGAGAGCGTCCGCGAGCGCCGGGAAGCGCTCCTGGGCCGACCGGCGCACGAGCGGCGCCGGCTGATAGGTCGGGAAGAAGTCCAGGTCGTCCTCGAGCACGGTGAGGTCGAACTCGGCGATCTGGCCGTCGGTCGAGAATCCCTCGACGACATCGACCTGGTTCTTCAGGAGCGCGTCGTAGAGCTCTGCCTTGCCCTCGGCCAGAGGGCTCGTGACCAGCGCCGCCTCCGCCTCCAGGCCATAGCGGCGCAGCAACGGGGCGTAGCCGTCGACCGGGCGCTCCTGAAACTCGTCGTCGATCCCGAACCGGACCGGGGCGTCGATCGTCGCAAGCTCGCTGACCCGGGTGATGCCGAGATCCTGCGCGCGATCGGTGCGCATGACCAGCTCGTAGTCGTTGGCGAAGCCGAGCCGCTCGCCCCATTCGAGCCCGAGCGGACCGTACAGCTCCTCGACCCGTGCATAGGCCTGATCGCCATCGCTGATCGGCGGCTGGCCGAGCAGGACGAGACCGGTGCCGTTGTACTCTGGATAGACGTCGATGTCGCCGCGCTTGAGGGCCTCGATGTTCTCGAAGGTGCCGCCGTAGGGGATCGCGCGATCGACTCGGATGCCGGCCGACTCCGCGACCTCGGCGATAATCTCGCCGAGGATCAGCTGCTCAGTGAAATCCTTGGAACCGACGGTCAGCGGGCGCTCACCGTCGCCGCAGCCGGCGAGCGCGATGGCGCCGATCCAGGCGATCGCAACCGGTCGAAGCCGCATCGTCAAGCCCTCCCGTTCGTCTTCGCCGTCCCCGGTCCGGCGCGGCGCGCCGGCCGCTCCGTCACTCGCCTGCCCTGAGCGCGGCCTCTCGCGCGCCCGTCGCCGGGGCGGAGGCGTCCTCCCGGATGGTTCTCAAGAAGCCGATGATCTGCAGGATCAGGATCAGGGAGAACGGGATGGCGCCGGTGATCGCCATCGCCTTCGCGACCTCGATGCTGCCGGTGAACAGGGTCGCGACGGTGATGGCGCTGATGATCACCGCCCAGATCAGCTTGTGCGGGACGCGCGGGTTGAGATCGCCGTCGGTGGTCATCATGGCGACCACGAAGGTGCCGGAATCGGCGCTCGTCACCAGGAAGATGAAGATCAGGGCGACCGCGGCGACGCTCAGGAGCTCGCTCAGCGGGAAGTAGCCGAACAGGGCGAAGAGCGCCTTGGTGACGTCCTCGAACACGAGGTCGGCGAGCCCGCCTGGGCCGTTGAACTCGATGTAGAAGCCGGCGCCGCCGAAGGTGGCGAACCAGAGCATCGAGAACATGGTCGGGATCAGCACCACGCCGACCATGAACTCGCGGATCGTGCGGCCGCGGCTGATCCGGGCGATGAAGATGCCGACGAACGGCCCCCAGGCGAGCCACCAGATCAGGTAGGTGAGCGTCCAGCCGGCGGTCCAGTCGGTGAGTCCCTGGTACGGGAACAGGCGGAACGAGACCGCAATCAGGTTGCTGAAGTAGTCGCCGATCGTGGTCGTGAAGGTCTCCAGCAGGAACCGGGTCGGGCCGACGAACAGGATGAACAGGAGCACGAAGATCGCGAGCAGCATATTGATGTTGCTGAGGATCTTGATCCCCTTGTCGACCCCGGTGCTGGCCGAGACGAAGAAGCAGACCGCGAGCGCTGCCAGGATGTAGACGCTCATCGAGACCGATTCGGGCGTGCCGAACACCTCGGCGAGGCCGGCCCGCACCTGGAGCGTACCCATGGAGAGCGAGCCGGCCAGCCCGAAGATGACCGCGAGCACGCCAAGCACGTCCGCGGTGTTGCACAAGGCGTTGGTCTGGCGGCTGCCCCCGAAGGCCCATCGGATCGGCGTCGAGATCAGGGACGGCGCATCCTTGCGGAACACGAAATAGGCGATCACGAGCGCGCAGACCGCGTAGATCGACCAGGCGTGCAGGCCCCAGTGCAGGTTCGTGATCACCATCGCCTGGCGCGCGGCGTCGGGCGTCTCGCCCGGCATGCCGGGCGGCGAATAATAGTGGTACATGGGCTCCGCGGCGCCCCAGAAGAGCAGGCCCGCCCCCATGCCGCCGGCAAACAGCATGGCGATCCAGGACGGGGTCGAGAACTCCGGCTGCTCGTCGTCGCGGCCGAGCTTGATGTCGCCATAGGGACCGATCGCCAGGATCGCGCTCAGCGCGAGAAAGCCCGTACATAGCAGAAGGAAGAACCAGTCCAGGCTGTCGAGCGCGAAGCCGGTTAGGGCCTGCGCTGCGCCCGTCATGCTGTCGGGGTCGATCACGCCCCAGGCACCGATCCCGCCGCACAGGAGGACCGAGACGACGAAGACGGTGTTGATCGAGCCTTTCATGCCGCGCCGCCTCCCGTCTCCCGGTGCGCCCGCGCCCGAGAAGCGCGATGGGTTGTCGACGGCCCAGATTCGACGCGACGGCGCGTTCTGCCCTGAGCGTCCCTTCAAGCGTTCGTCGAGGGCGGGCTTCGTAACGCTTGAGGTTAACGATCGGGACCGATTCGGCAACCGCCTTTCTTGGCTATGGACAAATCCGGTGCGCGGGTTCGAGGTAGGGGCGGAAGAAAGCGTGACCCGCCGATCTCTGGAAAGGGGCACCCATCGAAACCCATGGAAAGCGACGCCTACGTCCAATTCATCGAGGTCGAGAAGACCTACGACGGCGAGACCCTGGTCGTGAAGAAGCTCAGCCTCGACGTGGTGCGCGGCGAGTTCCTGACCCTGCTCGGCCCGTCGGGCTCGGGCAAGACCACCTGTCTGATGATGCTCGCCGGCTTCGAGGCGGTGACCCAGGGCGAGATCGTTCTCGAGGGCCGGCCGATCAACAACGTGCCGCCCTACAAACGCGACATCGGCGTGGTGTTCCAGAACTACGCCCTGTTCCCGCACATGACGGTCGGCGAGAACCTCGCCTTCCCCCTCGAGGTCCGCAGGGTGCCCAAGGCGGAAATAGAGCAGCGGATCGGAAGGGCGCTGGACATGGTGCAACTCGAGGGCTTTCGCCATCGCCGGCCGGCACAGCTCTCGGGCGGCCAGCAGCAGCGGGTCGCGGTCGCGCGGGCCCTGGTGTTCGAGCCCAAGCTCGTGCTGATGGACGAGCCGCTCGGCGCCCTCGACAAGCAGCTGCGCGAGCAGATGCAGTACGAGATCCGGCACATCCACGAGCGCGCCGGCGTGACCGTGGTCTACGTGACCCACGACCAGTCCGAGGCGCTCACCATGTCGAATCGGATCGCCGTGCTGAACCATGGGCGCATCCAGCAGCTGGCGAGCCCGGAGGAACTCTACGAGCGGCCCGAGAACGCTTTCGTCGCCCAGTTCATCGGCGAAAGCAACCGGCTGCCCGGCACCGTGCGGGAGGTCAACGGGCATACCTGCGTGGTCGAGGTCGACGGCGGTGCGGTGCATGCGCTCGCGGTCAAGGTGGATGGCGCGGGCACCCCCTCGACCCTGTCGCTGCGCCCGGAGCGGGTGCTGCTCGACCCGCCGCCGGAGTCCTGCCCGAACCAGTTCGAGGCGCGGGTCGAGGAGCTGATCTACCACGGCGACCATACGCGCTTGCGCGTGCGCGCCTGCGGCCGCGACGACTTTGTCATCAAGGTGCCCAACGCCGCCGGCCGGGCGCAGCTCGAGGTGGGCGCCGCGATCAGGATCGGCTGGCGGATCGAGGACTGCCGCGCCCTCGACGCGAGCTGAACCGGAAGCCGCGCCCGGGCCGGCGCGCGGCTACTGCGACGCCGGATCGAGGTTCCAGATGTCGCGGTGCAGGCGCCAGCTGCCGTCGTCGCCCCGCTGCCAGACCACGACGTACTTGCCGGCGACGGGGACCGCCTTGCCGACCGAGCCGGTCGTCGTCAGCGACACCTTGCCGACCTCGACCGCAAGGTCGCCTGCATCGAGAACCTCCACGGTCTGCAGATCGAGATCCTTCAGGCCGGCGTCGATCGCGCCCTGCCAGAACTCGGCGATCGCGGCGCTGCCGTCGACCCTTGCGCCATCCGGGGGCAGGACCGCGGCGTCGTCGGTGTACAGGGCGCCGACGGCGGCGCCATCGCCGCTGTTGAATGCATGCTCGAACTCGGCGCTGGCCGCCTTGATGCCTTCCTCGGCGCTCTCGGCCGCCAGGGCGGCTCCGTGGACGAGCAGCAAGGCGGGAACGATCGTCAACAAACGCTTCATCGCAAATTCCTCCAGTTGAAATCGGTGCTCGCGCTGGATCGTCGATCGCATGCTGCCACAACCCGACCGGCACGCAAGATCGATCTCGACGCGAACGTCGGACTGGTCGACCCCTCCAACACCGGTCTTGCCGGAAGACGCGGATTTGAGGACCTTTGTGCTATGAAATGCGGAATCGGCGTGCAGCCGAACACCTGAGAACGAGGGAGACGATGATGACGAGGCATCTGTTCGGGATCGGCGCGGCGGGGATCGCGGCCGCAGCCCTGCTCGGGTTGCCGAGCGGTCCGGTATCGGCGGCGGATCTGACCGTGACCTCCTTTGGCGGCGCCTACCAGGACGCCCAGCGCGAGGTCTATTTCGAGCCGTTCAAGCAGGAGACCGGCATCGATCTTGTGGAGGACGTCTGGAACGGCGGCGTCGGCGCGATCCGCGCCAAGGTCGAGGGCGGCGGCGAGGAATGGGACTTGGTCCAGGTCGAGGCCGAGGAGCTGGTGATTGGCTGCGAGGAGGGTTTGTACGAGCCGATCGACTGGGACGCCATCGGCGGCAAGGACCAATTCATCGAGGCGGCTGTCGACGATTGCGGCGTCGGCACCATCGTCTGGTCGACCGCCCTCGCCTACGACGCCGACAAGATCACGGACACCCCGCCGCAGAGCTGGGCCGATTTCTGGGACACAGAAAGATACCCCGGCAAGCGCGGGCTGCGCCGACATCCAAAGTACACGCTCGAGTCCGCGCTCATGGCTGATGGCGTCCCACCCGACCAGGTCTACGAGGTCCTGCGGACCGAAGAGGGCGTCGATCGCGCGTTCGCCAAGCTCGACGAGATCAAGGGCGACATCATCTGGTGGGAGGCAGGCGCCCAGGCGCCGCAGCTCCTGGCGTCGGGCGAGGTCATCATGACCAACGCCTGGAACGGCCGGATCTCGGCGGCCAACGAGGAGGGCCGCAACTTCAAGATCGTCTGGCCGGAGAGCATCTACGCGGTCGACAGCTGGGTGATCCTCGCGAACTCCCCGCACAAGGACGCGGCGCTCGAGTTCATCGCGTTCGCGAGCCAGCCCGAGCACCAGAGCAACCTACCCAAGTCGATCGCCTACGGGGTCACCCACAAGGACGCCGCCGCGCAGATCGACAAGGAGATCCTTCAGGACCTGCCGACCGCGCCGGACAACCTCGAGGGCGCGATCCAGCTCGACACCGAGTACTGGGTCGAGAACGTCGAGCCGCTGATGGAGCGGTTCACCGCCTGGGCGGCGCAGTAGGGGCGACGGCGCGGGGAGCCCCGGGACTCTGCGTGCCGATGTGGCGTCCCGTCAGGAGGAGGCCGGTGGCGCCGCGCTCACATGCCCCGCCCTCGCCTTGGCGGCGCGTCGGCGCTCGAGCTCCTCGGCAAGCGCCGGGCTGATCCGGCCGGTGGAGAAGACCTCGGCATAAAGCTCCTCGGGCAGGAAGTCGCGGCCGGCTTGGCTGAGCCGGTAGGCGAGCTTTCGGGCGAGGCCGAACTCGGTCGCGGGCTCGCGGATCGTGTCGCCCGCATCGTGCACCCAGTTGCCCGGGTTGGCACCCATCTCGGCGGCGAGCGTCGCCCACAGCCCCGTCTCCTCGCCGTCGGGATCGGTCCGGGGGAAAACCAGGTGGCCGACCGGCCGGGGATCCTGCTGCCAGGGCTCGGTCAGCTCGCCGGTGGGGGTCCGCGTCTCGTCGGTAAAGGCCAGCCAGTGAACCCGGAACTCCACGTCGCCGCGGTTCTGGCGCTCTCGCCATTCGTCCGAGAGATAGCGCTCGCCGGGCCTGAGCGCGCGCCGCCCGTTGTCGTCCCGGACCGGCTCGAAGACGAACTTGCCCGCCGTCGCGCCGACCTCCTCGATGCCCGTCCAGTAGGTCTGATACGCGGTGCTCGAGCGCAGGGTGCGGGAGGTCTGGGCGAGGATGTGGCCGAGGCCCTTGAGCCCGTCCTTGATCCCGAGCTCGCGGATCAGGGCCGCGGCGAACTTGGTCTGCGCCGCGGCCAGGTCCAGGAGATCGAGCTCGCCGAGGCCGCTGCCGAACGGCGCCTCGACGCCCGCCGAGGCCGCGGTCGCCTTCAGGAGCTTCACGAACTGGCGATGATCGTCGGTCGGCGAACTCGGATCGTTGATCGCGAGGAAATCGACCCGTTGCCCGGCCGCGGTCCAAAACGCCGCCATCAGCCCCAGAAAGTCCGGATCGGTCTCCAGATGCGCGTAGCCCAGGCCGGTGGACAGCCGGCCGATGCCGGGATGGCGCACGCCGGGCACGAACAGGCCGACGCCCTCCAGGTCGGCGGGAAGATCCACGTCGATCCGCAGCTCCACCCGGCCGCCTGCGATCTGATACTGGTGAGCGACGCGATCGCCCGCGGTCAGATCGGGGTGCTTCGCCACCATCTCGGCCTGAATCTCAGGGATCGCGGCGACCTCGTCGGCGACCCGCTCCAGATCCTCCGGCCCCGGGCGAAACGGCGTCCAGCCCGCCTCGGACCCTGGCCCCCTGCGCCTGATCATCAGCAATCTCCTCCAACGCGATGGTCGGCAGCGATCGGCAATCGGACGAATTCGCGGCACGCGCCGCGTACAACTGACGGTACGCGCCGGCAGCCTCGAAGGTCAATCTTCGGCTTTTCCCGGGAAGGGCTCGTCACGCGCCCCCTGCGCGAGACGGTTGCGCCCGCGCCCGCGCCGGGGCGATAAGCTCGTCGCTCGACCTGGCGGAGGCGAAGACATGACGGGCGACAAGGTCATGGCCGGCGACGAGGCGACAGCTGCCGCGACGCTGCACGAGGATGCGCTGGTGTGGGACGCCCATGCCTGCATGCCCCTGCACCCCGACGCCGATCTCTCGGCGCTCGCCCGTCACAAGGCGGCCGGCGTCGACTTCGTCTCGGTCAACATCGGCATGGACATGAACCCGCTCGACCAGATCATGCCGGTGATCGGGAGCTTCCGGGCCCAGATCCGGGCGCGCCCGGATCTGTTCGTGCCGGTGCTGGACGCCTCCGACGTCGAGCGCGCGAAGGCAGAAGGCAAGCTCGCCGTCGCTTTCGACTTGGAGGGCGGGGTGCCGCTTCGCGAGCGGCCGGAGATGGTGCAGCTGTTCTTCGATCTCGGCGTCCGGCAGATCCATCTGGCGTACAACCGCAACAATTCGATCGGCGGCGGCTGCTACGACGACGACATACCGCTGAGCCCGCTCGGCCGGCGCATCGTCGAGGCGATCAACCGCGCCGGCATGTTGATGGACTGCTCGCACACCGGCTACCGCACCAGCATGGACATCATGGCGATCTCCGCAGCGCCCGTGATCTTCAGCCACGCCAACCCGCGGGCGCTGGAGGACAATGGGCGCAACATCAAGGACGACCAGATCGACGCCTGCGTCGCGACCGGCGGCATCGTGTGCGTCAATGGCGTCGGCCGCTTTCTGGGCGATCCGGAGGCGCGCACGCCGGCGATCCTGCGCCACATCGACTACCTGGTGCAGCGGATCGGCGCCGAGCGCGTCGGCATCGGTCTGGACTACGAGTACGATCAGGGGCTCGCCGACGCGCCGCCCGGCTTCGATCGCGCCTGGTGGTTCCCGCCGGCCCATGGCTATGGCGCTGCCGGCAAGAACATCCGGATCGCGCGGCCGGAGCAGCTTCTCGAGATCACGCTTGGACTGCTGCGCCTGGGCTACCCCGAGCCCGCGATCCGCGCGATCCTGGGCCAGAACATGCTGGCGCTCGCCCGGCGGGTCTGGCCACCGCACAGGAAGCCATCCTAAGCCTCGTCGCGGCAGGCGTCGTAGACGAGCCTCGCCGTCGCGATGTCCTCGGTCGCGATGCCGACCGACTTGAAGACGACAGTCGTGCCGGCCGGCTTCGCCTTCGTGCCGGCGAAGATCTCGCCGGCTTCGGCGTAGATCGACGTCTTGGAGAGGATAACGTCGCCCGATTCCTTGAGCACCGCCTCGCGGGAATCGACGACGACCGTGCTTGCGGTCATGGCGTCGTCGTCGAGCTCGCGCCAGTTCGGCCTGGGCGAACCGACGGCGGTCACGAGAGCCCCGGGCTTGAGCCAGCGGCCCTCGAGGATGGGCTCGCGGGCGCTGGTGGCTGTGACGACGACGTCGGCGCCGCGCACGGCGGCCTCCGCCTCCATAGCCCGCGCCCCGTGGCGTGTCGCGAAGCGCTCGGCGTGCTCGGGCGTCCGGCTCCAGACGCGCACCTCGTCGAAGTCCCGGACCTGGGAGAGGGCCTCGAAATGCGCCCCGGCTTGGACCCCGCTGCCGAGAATGGCCAGCACCCGGCTGTCGGGCGCGGCGAGATGTTTGGTCACCGCCGCCGAGACCGCCGCCGTGCGCATCTCCGTGATGAGCCCTCCATCTAGGATCGCCAGGGGCTCGCCGGTGTCCGG
>Ga0299914_10004176_pt1 | contig 10365 bp, 9 predicted proteins | sample RVTome_10_FD_201361 | JGI IMG/M metagenome (GOLD analysis project Ga0299914, IMG submission 201361) | Soil microbial communities from uranium-contaminated site in the Upper Colorado River Basin, Wyoming, United States - RVT153D57 (version 2) ... | reverse complement strand
AGAATGACCAGGGCGATTAGCGATAATCCCGCCATTATGGCCAATCCCCAGTAAATGCGTTTATTATAATCCTGAATTTCGCTTGCCTGGGTGTGCATAGTTGCATTATATTACCCTCGAATTTACAAACCGGTAGAGTATAGATAAATCTCTGAAGGCAATTTCCACAATGGAGACCTATATCTTATGCGAATCGAGATAGGTGCACCGGCAATACTTCCCCTTGCCTTTGCTCGTATGAAACGAGACGACAGATTACGGGCGGTGATGCTCGGTGTTGCCTTAAAACACCCGCCCGTTCACCTTGTAGCCGAAAAGCATCAGGAGCTGCTTATCTACGGTCCAAGGGCACACATCGCCAGACAGGTCGCCGGCAGCTATCTGCAGCGAACTGGTTTCGCCCTAAATGCCGAAATCCAAATTGAAAATGTGATTCCCTCCCTTGTCGGGTACGGTTCCGATCCGATTCTGGCTCTCACAGTTGCCCAAGCGTTGTCCTGGGTGAATGAAGGCGGTTTTGAAGACACAGCAGATTTAGCCAGGCAAACAGATTTGAGGCCGGCAGATGCCTTAGCTTATTGGGGATTTGCCAGAGGGGGCATGTTACTTGTGGAAATGGAAGCAGAAAGGGGTGAAATGCCCATTCTGTTACGCCGCCACGAATTGAAGCACAAAGATAAAGAGGCCTGGGCATTTGTCTTCTTCTTTCCGCGCCTGCCAGACGGCACACCCGAAACCCTGGAAAATGAGCGACAAGAAGGGCTTCTCAAGGCGATGGTCCATTTGCCTGAAACCACCGGTACAATGATTAACGAACTGCTATGGCCCGCTCTGGAACAAGATGACATCACCGCCTTTGGCAATGGGCTGATGGCTGTTAGAAAATTGAACGAAGAGGCCCGGCAACAGGTCAAAGCCTCACCAGAAGCGAGTGAGGAGACAGAGCAATTATATTCCGTTTTTCAGGAAGGTGGTGCCGTGGCCTGGGGACAAAGTCTGACCGGATCTGGTTTTTTTGCCCTCGTTCGGGGAGCGACCGCCAGCCAGAAAATAAGAGCCAACTTACTTAGAGTAATCGGTCATAGGCGTGGCCAATTTAGCGCAACCATCACCGACAATGAGGGTGCCCGTTACGTGATCCGGGAAGAAGGAATTCATGACCAGGACTATAGACCCATACGCACCCGTGAAGGTTAATGATCCTGGCTTATTATTTCGGGTAGAATAACCAATGTGATAACTATCTTATTCCTCGTCAGAAAGTGGTTACGACTATATTTTGTCAGGACGCTAATGCTAATGGCCGTGCTTCTGCCTATCTACGGCCCCTGGCTGGATTTTCGTTTTGCCGGGCGTATGCCCCAGCACGACCATATATACATTGGCGAAGTCAATCTGGACCATCACACGGAACACCATGCCCATAAGCATGATCGAAAAAAGGTGCAGCCCCCGCATGACTGTTTAGCATTACCCCTGTCGGCCGTCATCAATTTACCAGACCAGGATGCAGCACTACTAGGTCTGGTCCAGTTAACATGCTTTAATAACGTCCTAACTTTTCAGCGGACAGATACCATCGGGTTCCCGATCGTGGATGTTAAATATATTATCTCTGCCATCGTCGTCTCCCCCCCTGACAAGCCCCCCCGTCTCTAACAACATTCTCTCCCTTGCTTTGAAACTGAAAATAGATAGTGATAAGAGTTACACCCTTCAGGACTGGCACTCCTAAAAATGCTTTAGTTGATTCTACGTTATAAGGACTGCCATCCCTAACAATGTAACTGCCTAACTCTTAAGAGAATGAACGGGGAGTGCCAGCATCTTGTTGGCTTGCAGGCTGGCAGCTTGCCTCCCTTTTCGGAGGAGATAATGATCTTAAATAGAAAGATATTAACAACTTGCCTGGCTCTGGCATCGGCCGTGACCCTTTTCCTGATTACGGTTCGCGGAATATTGGCCCATGGCAGCACGGAGGTCGGCAATTATGAACTGGTTATCGGCTTCCATAACGAGCCGGCCTATCAGGGGGAGCCGAACGGTCTTGATTTGTTCGTTACGAACATAGAAACAGAAGAGGCAGTAAACGGATTGGAAGAAACGCTGCGCGTGGAAATTGTTTACGGCAGTTCAAACCGGGAACTGGAGTTACGGCCCCAGTTTGGACAGGAAGGCGCATACACCGCCGATGTCCTGCCCACAGAAGCCGGCGATTACACCTGGCACATCTGGGGCGACATTGAAGGAACACCTGTAGATGTGAGCATGACCAGCAGCCCTGACACTTTTGGCTCAGTTGATCCAAAATCGGTCGTCTCTTTTCCCAATCCGGAACCAGCCTCGGCCGACCTGGCAGCCCAGGCAGATGCCGCTGCCCAATCGGCCCAGACAGCGCTCATTGTAGGCATTGTGGGAATTGTCCTGGGTCTGGCAGGTTTGGTATTGGGCTTTATGGGCTTCCGCGCCGCCCGGCCTTAGTATTAAGATGACCTACTGGAATAACGTCAAATGGCCTGGCAGGTGGATTTGCCTTTTCTTCACTACCCTTGCGCTGGCTCTGTATAACGTTGGTTCCCTGCAGGCCCATGCCGCCCTGGTACGCGCCCAACCGGCCGCCGGATCGGTACTGGCCGAATCACCTCCGGCCGTGGTCCTGGACTTTAGCGAAGAGCTGGATGCCAGGGCCACGGCCGTGGAGCTGCTAGACGGACAATCCCAGTTGGTCGTTGACGGGCCAGGGGTTATTGACCCGGCAGACTCCAGGCGATGGCAGCTTACCCTGCCTCCATTAGCCGAGGGCACGTATAGTGCTGTCTGGCAGGCACGTTCGGCCGTAGATGGGCATGTTACCAGAGGGACAGTGGCCTTTTCAGTAGGCACAAATGCCCTGCCACCATCCCTCCTGTCGCCCCCAGGCACACCCGAACCGGCCACAGCCTGGCCCCAAGCAGCAGATTCACTCCTGCGCTGGCTGAATTACCTGGGGGCGACAATGGCGGCCGGCAGCCTGCTGTTTGGTTGGCTTGTGTGGCGGCCGGCATACAGACGTTGGCAATCTTCTGCAACATTGGAGAGTGACGGCCGCACCACTGCCCTCCTACGATGGTTGGTGCTGGCGGGCAGCGGGATTTGGGCCTTGGCCACACTCCTGTTTATTGGATTACAGGCAGGCCAACTCAATACAGGCCCCTGGTGGGAAGAGTTACAGGTTGTTGCAACCGGGCGCAGCGGTCTGCTGGCCAGCGTACGCCTGGGGTTGTTGCTCCTATTAGCCCTGGTCGCCTGGCGTTTACCGCCGGCATGCAGCGGCCGTCTTACTCCCTGGCTCCTTCTCTCGGCGGTGGCAGCCGCAGCCCTACTTACCATCAGTCTGCAAAGTCACAGTGCCGCCTTGCCAGGAGAACGGGTATTCCTGGCAACAGCCTTGGATTGGCTGCACCTATTGGCAATGACAACCTGGCTGGGTGGCCTGCTGCCTCTGGCCTTCCTGCTCTGGCCGGGTCGGTCACAGCCAGGTCTGGCAGCCACTCTCATACCCCGTTTTTCTAGAGTTGCCCTGCCTTGTGTCCTTATCCTGATAGGGACAGGATTATACAGCACCCTGGTCCATGTGCGGACAATAGAAGCCTTGCTTACAACCTTACATGGCCAGGCCCTGAGCCTGAAAATAGGTCTATTTTGCCTTCTGCTGCTTTTAGGGGCAGTGAATTTGCTCCTATTAACGCCGCAGCTACGCAAGGCTGAGGCAGTGGCCAGGCAGCGACTACGGCTTACAATACGGCTGGAACTGCTGTTGGGGGTGATCGTCCTGCTTGTGGTCGGAGTTATGACTGGGGTTGCGCCTGCCTTTGAAGCCTTAGAGGCACAGGATCGTTTAGGCTTCCAGGAACGTGCGGACTTTGAGGACGTGCGGCTGGTGCTGCGCATTGCCCCCCTACACGTTGGCAGCAATGAATTTGCCGTAGATGTCAGCGATGAACGGCCGGGCGCGGCACAGGTGGAGCCAGAAGTATTGTTGCGCTTCCACAGCCAAAATCAGGATATGGGTGTCCTCCAGGTGGAGACAGAGGCTGCAGAGGAGGGGCGTTACCTGGCACGTGGCACTTATTTGTCTGTGGCCGGAACCTGGCAAATTGAGGTTATATTACGGCGGGCAGGGTTTGATGATGTCAGACACACGTTTGACTTGATGGTTGAGCAGGATCAGCACCAACATAGCGGTCATTAAGCCACGCAACTCCCCGCTAAGGCTCACCCACACACCACCTATCAGGCATCCCTACGGTAGAATCAGATGTAAGTCGCCAAACTCATGCCAGAGATATTGTTGCTGCAACGCCTGTGTATAGGTTATGTGCAAGTGGTTATTGCCCGTCAGCGCTTCTAACATGGCCAGGTGGGTCGCACGGGGTTCGTGCAGTCCTGTCAGCAGCCCGTCTACAGCGTGGATGCCCCGTTGGGGTGTAATAATGAGGCTCGTCCAACCTTCGCCGGGATGGGTGATGCCCTCGGCATCGGTGACAGTTTCCAGAGCGCGGATGACCGTGGTGCCCACAGCGATGATCCGCTTTCCGGCACGGCGAGCGGCTGTTAGGATTTGGGCGGTGGCGGTGGGGACTCGATAAAATTCTTCATAGGGCGGTTCGTGATCTTCAAGGCTGGCCACTCCGGTATGTAAAATGAGTGGTACAACTTGCACGCCTTGGGCCACCAACTGGGTAATGAGTTCCGGCGTAAAAGCCCGGCCGGCCGAGGGCATTTCAGCGCTGCCCATCTCGGTGGCATAGGCCGTTTGGTAATAGCTGAGCGGCCACTCCTCATTGACGTAACTGTAGCGAATGGGGAAGCCATGTTCAGCCAGGTAATCACCCAAAGGCAGGGGCAAATTGAGGGTGGCAACCCATAGGCGCACCGGGCCAGGCACGGCTGTTCGCTGATTGGCATCATAAGGCGTGTGCAAGATGGCCGAGCCGTCCTCAGGCAGACTCAACTGTTCCCCGGGAATTGCTTCAGGGAAGGGTTCGGTGGCGTTGGTGGACGGCCGTCTCACTTCTACACTCCATAAATCGGCCGGGAGCCGCGTGGAGAGGTGCAGTTCCAACAATGTACCGTCGCTGCGGGTGGCCGGAATGGCGGCGTTCATCGTCCCACTGGTGTTAATGACCAAAACATCACCCCCCTGTAAATAACAGGCAATGTCCCGGAACTGGCTGTGGATCACTTGATCGGTGCGGTAATGGGAGATCATTAGCCGCACTTCGTCACGGTCCAGACCCCGGGCTTCCGGGGGTTCACTGGCTTCCAATTCGGGTGGCAAGTTGAAGTCAAGGGCCTGCATCGCCATTCTGGGGGAAGTGAGGATGTTCAACATTAGACGATCTCGGCGACCACTTCTCTGGCCTGATAACGGCCGCTCTCCCAGGCACCCTCTAGCAAAGCCATAAAACCAGGTACGCTTGCCTCTGGCAGCGGTCGATCGCTAATATCCTCACCGGGGAAGGCTGCTTGCTGCATCTGGGTTCGCATGTCACCGGGATCTACCCAGTACACATGATATTGGGGATTTTCGGCAGCAAAAACGGCCGTAAGCTGTTCCAGAGCCGCCTTGCTGGAGCCATAGCCGCCCCAACCTTCATAAGGCTCAACGGCCGCGTCACTGCTGACGTTGATGATACTTGCGCCCGGGTTCAATTCATCTCGGACAGCTTGTAAAAGAGCCAGCGGTGCAATGACATTGACGCGATACACCTCTGCCAGTACGTCCAGCGGATAATCCAATAATTCGGGCTGAGGGCTTGGGCCAAGGATGCTGGCATTGTTGATGACTGCATCGAGTCCGCCAGCCGCACGCGCCGCCACTGCCAATGCCTGCCGGTGGGCCGAGTCAGAGATGTCGCCGGTAATGGCCGTTACCCCGCTAACAGCCGACAGTTGCCGGCTCGCCTCACGCAAAGCGGCCTCGCCACGGGCATTAATAATTAACTGCCAGCCACGCTGCGCCAATTCACGGGCCAATGCCAGACCCAAACCCCGTGAAGCCCCTGTAATCAAAGCTGTTTTTGTCATGGTATAACTCCTTTCTAATCATTTATATCTAAAATCATAGGCTGATTGTGGTTGAATTACATCAGGCAAGGGGGCAGCCCAGGCGTATGCAAAAGGAACAGGTCTATCGCCTGTCCTCTTGACCAGGCAACCTACGGCGGCATATCACGTAATGACGATTATCAAAATGGAGTTAAAATAAGCGGATGAGCCAAAGCTGGAGTAAAACGACACGTTATTTTGTTCTATCGCTGTCACTGGCTGCTTTGATCTGGTTTCTGATAGCCGCACGAGGGCTGATTGGCCCCCTGGCCATAGCGGCATTGTTAGCTTATGTGCTAAATCCGGCCGTTGCCTTTGTCAATACACGAACTAAATTGCCCCGCAAATGGGTTGTCTTATTAGTCTACCTCATTTCGTTGGCTGTCCTGATCACCTTAGGCATTGTCTTTGCCCCGCTAATTGCCCAACAGCTAGGCAATTTGGCCGAGGAGTTAGGCTTGTTTCAAGCTCAATTAGTAGAACGATTGGCAACCCCATTCCTTATCCTGGGTTTCCAAATCTCCTTAAACGAACTGGTAACAAACTTCGGCAATGCTTCCACCACTTTCCTCAGCCCCGACCTTATCTTGGGTGTGATTCAAAGCACTTCGACCAATCTGGCCTGGATTTTGGTTATTTTGGTAACAACATTTTACTTGCTACAAGATTGGCATCTTTTGCGGGAATGGTTCATTGGTCTGGCCCCGGATGCCTATCAAACCGATGTGCGGCGGCTTTATCGCAGCATACAACAAGTTTGGAATAACTATTTACGGGGTCAACTGGTCTTAATGCTGATCGTTGGCTTTTTGACTGGCATTGGTCTGGCCATTATTGGCGTGCCTGGGGCAGCCACCCTGGGTATTTTGACGGGGGTATTGGATGCTATTCTATCCGTCGGCCCGGCCATAGCCATGCTTATTTCTATGGCTGTGGCCTGGGTAGTAGGTTCTACTTTTTTTAACTTGTCCAATGCCTGGATCGCCCTGTTAGTGGTTATCTTGTATGTTCTTATTCAGACAGTAGAAAATGTCTGGCTGCGCCCTCGCGTGATTGGGCAGTGGGTCCATTTGCATCCGGCTATCGTCTTTGTGGCTGTGATGGGATCATTGGCCTTAGCTGGCGTGCTGGTGACCTTGATTATCATTCCGGTTCTCAGTTCGGCGGGGGTGATCGGCCGTTACATCTACTGCAAAATATTGGACATGGATCCCTGGCCGGAGATCAGTGAGCAGCTACCGCCGGGCAGTGAAGTATCGCCAGTTGCCAGTGAACAGCCAGCAAGAATCAGTGAACGGCCAACAGTCATCCGTAATCGGTAATCAATTATCTGACACTTGACACTTGACACCTGAAACGTGACACCCGACACCTGACACACATCACGCCATCCTCGATCTCACGAATTCCCAAAGAGCCAATCGGCTATAGCCTGGTCAATATTTCGGGGCCGTTGTTGGTAATCACAACAGTGTGTTCAAATTGGACGGAAAGAGCACCATCGGCCGTTATCACTGTCCAACCGTCAGATAACAAGACCCACTCAAAGGTCCCCTCGTTAATCATTGGCTCAATCGTGAAGGTCATACCGGGACGCAGGCGTTGGCCCTTTTCCTTTTGGCGCACATGGGACACGGATGGCCATTCGTGGAGGGAACGGCCGATGCCATGTCCCCCCCACTCGCGCACCACCGACACATTTTGCGAATCGGTATAATTGTGAATCGCCTCACCAATATCGTTTAAAAAGCGGCCATTATGAGCGGCCTCAATCCCCTGCCACAACGCTTTTTTACCAATATCCAGCAGCCGCTGCGCTCGCCTAGACACAGTGCCAACAGGAAAAGTCACACAGGCATCCCCACAGAAGCCCTTGTACTTCAGGCCAATATCAATGCCAATAATATCCCCTTCCTGCAATATACGGTCATCCGGCAGACCGTGACAAATCTCATGGTTGACCGAGGCACAGATAACCCCAGGGAAAGGGGGGTGATCCTTCTTGCTGCCCCGATAGCCCAGGTAAAGCGGTTGCGCCCCAAATTTTTTCAGATAGTTGGCCACGATTTGATCCAGGAAACGGAGGCTGACCCCTGGCTGTATATTCTCTTCCAATAGGGCAAAGCACTCGGCCACCATCCGCCCGGAAACGCGCATCCTATCAATAGCTTTTTGATTCTTATACTTCATGTACAGGAGTATAACACAAGTAACCGCCGACAGTTATCCGACACACGGTAATTCCAAAGTCGTCAGCGCAAACCTCCCGGAGGCTTGGTCTTGCGCTCACTCGTGAACACGTGAGCCTCCGGGAGGTTGATTTCCAGGACTTTGGAATATCCCTATATTCGACAAGCGACGGGCACTTTAGCCAGCATAGTGCAGCATCGCCCGAAGCAGTACATTGGCACCCGCTGCCAGGTCTTCAGGTCGGGCACTTTCGGCCTCGTTATGACTGATGCCGCCAGCGCAGGGCACGAAGATCATGCTGGTGGGGGAAATGCGCGAGATATAACAGGCATCATGGCCCGCGCCAGAAATCATACGCCTGTAGGGAATGCCCAATGATTGGCAGGCTGTTTGCACGGCCGTTATACAGCCCTCATCAAAAACAACCGGCGGACTATAGGATACCAATTCGACCCCGACAGCCACATCCATTTCTGTGGCGATGCGTTCACCAATATCATGCACGGCCCCATCCATCGCTGTCAGCACCACCGCTTCCGGATGGCGCATATCAATCGTCAAATCCACCCGGCCCGGAATCGTGTTGCGTGAGTTGGGCGAGACTTGAAATTGGCCCACTGTCCCCCTGCCATCCGGGGCATAGGTTAAGGCTAATTCATTGACGGCCTGTATGAATTGGGCCGTACCTAACAGCGCATCACGACGGCCGTTCATCGGCGTAGAGCCAGCATGAGCGTCCTGCCCAGTAATCGTCACATCATACCAGCGGAAGCCTTGTACGGCCGTCACCACCCCCACCTGCTTTTGCTCCCGCTCTAAAATCGGCCCTTGCTCAATATGCGCCTCAAAAAAGGCTGTAAAAGCGTGATCGCCACAGGGCACATCGCCCGCATAGCCTATCCGCGCCAACTCCTGGCCCACACCTTTGCCGGCCAGGTCTACCCGGCTCAGGGCATATTCCAGGTCAAAGACCCCACCAAAAACGCCTGAAGCCAGCATCCCGGGCGCAAAGCGGGCACCTTCTTCATTGGTCCAGTTGACGATTTCCAGGGGGACGGCCGTCTCTATCCCCGCCTCATTCAACGTCCGCACCACCTCCAACGCCGCCAACACGCCAAACACGCCGTCAAACTTGCCGCCATGGGGCTGCGTATCAAGATGACTGCCTGCCCCCACAGGGGGCCTGGTATTATCGCGCCCTGCCCGCCGGGCAAACATATTGCCCATCTCATCCACTGTCACCCGACAGCCTGCTTCCTGACACCACTGCCGGAACAAATCTCGCGCCGCTTTGTCCTCATCACCCAAGGCCAGCCGCCGGCAGCCGCCTTTGGCCGTAGCCCCAATTTCGGCCATAACCATCAGACTTTGCCACAGGCGACGGCCGTTAATTTGCACTCTCTCACTCATATTTCCTGCCTCTCATATTCTATTTCCCAAACGTCGTCATTTTACGCCGGCAGCAATAATTAGCCTACTTTACCGTGGGGTTAGATTTGTGGGGATAGCGTTTGACGGGGGGATAGCAAGCCGATATGATGGGGTAATCTGAAACTATTTATCCATCGAAGAAAGACATATTTTCCCCGAAAACGGGATGGGGCAAGGCAACGATGTCACCTCGGTCATCTCTTTAGTGGCCGGGCAAACTGGTTGGTCAATAGCCTCCTCATTGAACAATTGATCTCTTTGGTAAGGGCCGTTTTCAGGATTGCAGGGCTTGGGAAACGGCCGTTGTTGTTTACATCTAAGGAATATATCTATGACAATTCGTTTTTTTGCCTCTGATTTAGATGGCACATTATTGGGTGATGAAAAATCAGCCCGGCAATTTAAGACAGTTTGGCAGCAGTTAGGGGAGGCTGAACGGCCGTTGCTTTGTTACAACTCAGGACGGCTGCTCAATGATGCGCAGCAGTTATTGCAAAGCGGCCTGTTACCATCACCTGATTACATCATTGGCGGCGTGGGTACTTCCGTCTATGATTATCGTTCTGCTGCCATTCTAAAAGAGTTCACGGAAATTTTGGAAGAGGGCTGGAATCTAGACCTGGTTGAGCAAACAATACAGCAGCTTTCCTTGCC
>Ga0299914_10004175_pt1 | contig 10365 bp, 9 predicted proteins | sample RVTome_10_FD_201361 | JGI IMG/M metagenome (GOLD analysis project Ga0299914, IMG submission 201361) | Soil microbial communities from uranium-contaminated site in the Upper Colorado River Basin, Wyoming, United States - RVT153D57 (version 2) ... | reverse complement strand
CTGGTGGACGACGTGGTCACGACCGGAGCCACGCTGGACGCCTGCGCCGCGGTGCTCCACGCGGCGGGCTCCTCCACCGTGCGAGCGCTGACGTTTGCACGGGCGGATTCGCTTGGCCCGGCGGCGCTGGCGGCGTAACATCGCAGGCGACGCGAGCTACGAAAGGAGCGGACGTGAGGATCGAGGTCAGGGGTCGCAACGTCGAGGTGACCGAGGAGCTTCGGGACGCGATCCACAAGCGCTTTCGGCGGGTCGGCAAGCAGGTCTCCGAGCTGGCGACGCTCGAGGTCGAGCTCTCGGAGGAGCGCAACCCTCGCGTGGCGGACAGCCAGATCGCCGCGGCCACGCTGCACGTCAAGGGCTCCACGATCCGCGCCAGCGAGGCCTCGCCGGAGATGCTCCACTCGATCCACGAGCTGGCCGAGGACGTGCGCCGCCAGGTGAAGAAGAACCGCGAGCTGCGCCGCGGGCGTGAGCGCACACGCCGGGTGCTGGGCCGCCTCCGCGGCGGCACCGCGTAACCATTCGGCGCCCGGGCCGCTCCCGGCGCCGCGGTACCCTGATCCGTAGGTAGATGGCAGGCCGTTCAATCATCGACCGCGCGCTGCGCGTGGGGGAGGGCCGCAAGCTCAAGGAGTTCGAGCGAGCGGTCGCCCGGATCAACGAAATCGAGCCGGAACTGGAGCTGCTCGAGGACGCTGAGCTCCGCACCGAGGCCGACGCCATGCGCGAACGGGCCCGGAACGGCGAGCCCCTCGACGAGATGCTGCCCGAGGCCTTCGCGCTGGTCCGCGAGGCGAGCAAGCGCACGCTGGGCCAGCGTCACTACGACGTGCAGCTGATCGGCGGCATGGTCCTTCACGACGGCTCGATCGCCGAGATGAGGACCGGCGAGGGCAAGACGCTGACCGCGACGGCGGCCGTCTTCCTCAACTCGTTGGCAGGCGACTCGGTCCACCTCGTGACCGTGAACGACTACCTCGCCCGCCGCGACGCGGAGTGGATGGCCCCGATCTACAACGCCCTGGGCGTCGACGTCGGGGTGATCCAGGCGATGATGTCCCCGGCCGAGCGCCGCCAGATGTATGCCGCCGGCGTCACCTACGGCACCAACTCCGAGTTCGGGTTCGACTATCTGCGCGACAACATGGCCTCGAGCCTCGAGGAGTGCGTCCAGCGCGAGCACGTCTTCGGGATCGTCGACGAGGTCGACAACATCCTGATCGACGAGGCGCGGACGCCGCTGATCATCTCGGGCCGGCCCGAGCAGGCCGCAGACACGTACTACACGTTCGCGCGCCTCGCCAAGCAGATGGTCGGCCAGGAGACCAAGCCCAAGCTGAAGTCGCTCGGGGAGAGCAAGGACACCTCGGAAGCCGAGCACGACTTCGAGTACGACGAGAAGCACAAGACGGTCGCCCCGACCGAAGCGGGCGTCCACAAGGCCGAGAAGTTCCTCGGGATCGAGAACCTCTACGTGTCCGAGAACGGGACCCTGGTCAACCACCTGATCCAGGCGCTGAAGGCGGAGGCGCTCTACAAGCGCGACACCGACTACGCGGTGATCGACGGCCAGGTGATGATCATCGACGAGTTCACCGGCCGGATCCTCGAGGGCCGGCGCTGGTCGGAGGGCCTGCACCAGGCGATCGAGGCGAAGGAGGGGGTGCGGATCCGCGAGGAGAACCAGACGCTCGCGACGATCACCCTCCAGAACTACTTCCGGCTCTACGACAAGCTCTCGGGCATGACGGGCACGGCGCTGACCGAGGCCCAGGAGTTCATGAAGATCTACGAGATGCCGGTGGTCGAGATCCCGACCCACCGGCCGATGGTCCGCGCCGACCACAACGACCAGATCTACAAGACCAAGGGCGGCAAGTGGAAGGCGGTGATCCGCGAGATCGACGAGCGCCACTCCAACGGCCAGCCGATCCTGATCGGGACGATCTCGGTCGAGGTCTCGGAGATGCTCGGCGCCGAGTTCAACCGCAGCGGCATCGACCACGTGGTCCTCAACGCGAAGCCCGAACATGCTCAGCGCGAGGGCGAGACGATCGCCCAGGCGGGACGGGTCGGGGCGGTCACGATCGCCACCAACATGGCCGGCCGCGGAGTCGACATCAAGCTCGGCGGCGACCCCGAGGCGATGGCCCGCGGGGAGCTTGCGAAGAAGGGCCTGAAGCCGGGCGACGACGGCTACGAGGACGCGTACGCGGAGATCCTGCCCGGCCTCGAGGAGCAATGCGCCGGGGAGGCCGACAAGGTGCGGGAGGCAGGCGGCCTGTTCATCTGCGGCACCGAGCGCCACGAGTCGCGGCGGATCGACAACCAGCTGCGCGGGCGCTCCGGCCGGCAGGGCGACCCCGGCGAGTCGCGGTTCTTCCTCTCGGCCGAGGACGACCTCGTCCGCCTGTTCGCCGGCGACCGGATCTACAAGATCCTCGACCGGCTCGGCCCGGTCGACGAGGAGGGCGAGGAGTATCCGCTCGAGGCCAAGATGCTCACGAAGCAGATCGAGAACGCCCAGAAGAAGGTCGAGCAGCAGAACTTCCTGATCCGCAAGCGCGTCCTCGAGTACGACGACGTGATGAACGAGCAGCGCCGCGTGATCTATAAGTACCGGCGCGAGATCCTCGAGGGCCGCGACATGTCCGAGGTGGCGTACGACGAGGTGGGCCAGGTTGCGGTGCGGCTGACCGAGGAGTTCACGCCCGGCGACATCTTCGAGGACTGGGACCTCGCCGGGCTGCGCTCCCAGGCCGAGTCGATCTGGGGCGGCGGCGCCGGGCTCGAGGGGCTCGATCCCAACACGTCGGGGCGCGAGGACATCGCCGACATGCTCCGCGAGGACGCGCTCAAGGCCTACGACCGGCGCGAGCAGGAGCTCGGCGAGGAGCTGACCCGCTGGCTCGAGCGCCAGATCCTGCTGCAGATCATCGACAACCGCTGGCGCGAGCATCTCTACGAGATGGACTACCTGCGCGAGGGGATCCACCTGCGCGGCTTCGCGCAGATCGACCCGCTGGTGGCCTACAAGAACGAGGGCTACACGATGTTCGAGGAGCTGATGGCCTCGATCTGGCAGGAGTTCGCGCGGGTGATCTTCCACGTCGAGGTGAACGTCGAGCAACAGCCGCAGCAGCCGGCGCAGGCGCCGCAGCAGGTGAACTACTCTGGCGGGACCTCCGAGGGGCAGCCCTCGGCCCTCACCGAGGCGGCGGCCGCCGCGGCGGCCGGGGGCGGGGCCGCGACCGCGGCCACCGCGGCGGAGCAGCCGGCCCCGCTCCAGGAACCCGGGCAGGCCCGCCCACAGGCGCCCACCGGCACGGTCGTCAAGTCGGAGCACGAGAAGCTCGGCCGCAACGACCCGTGCTGGTGCGGATCCGGAAAGAAGTTCAAGAACTGCCACGGTCGCTGAGCCGGGCCGCCACCGCGCGCGCGTTCATCGACGCCTTCAACGCGCAGGACCTCGACGCGCTCGCGGCGACCATCCATCCGGAGGTCGCGATCCACGCCGGCCGCGGCCTGCGGACCGGGATCCCGGCGGCGCGCGACTGGGCCCGGCGGGCGCCCGGAGGCGTGCAGCAGCTGATCCTGCTCGAGGGCCTGCGCGAACGGGACGATCGGGCGCTGGCACTGATCCTGCGCGAGTGGTGGTGGGACGACGAGGAGGAGTCGAGCGCAGGCCCCGCGCGCGTCGAGGAGATGGCATGGCTGTTCGAGTTCCGCGACGGCCTGATCGCGAGCTGGCGGCCGTTCGACGATCGCGCCGAGGCGCTCGCGGCTCTCGACGCGGGCTAGGCTAGGCGCATGGCCGAGGTCACGCGCGAGCGCACCGCCGAGGAGCGGGTCAAGGAGGCACGCGAGGGGCTGACCCTGCTCGCGGACTACCTTTGACCCCGCCGCGCTCGAAGCCGAGATAGCAGCTCTCGAAGGCGAGATGCAGGCGCCCGGCTTCTGGGACGACTCCGGCCGGGCCGCGAAGACGTCGGCGCGGCGTGCGGCGGCGCAGCGCCGTCTCGAGACCTATCGCTCGCTCGAAGCCGACGTTGCGGACCTCGGCGATCTGGCCGAGATGGCGGCCGACGACCAGGAGATCGCGGCGGAGCTCGATCAGCAGCTGAACTCGATCGAGCGGCGCCTGGCCGAGCTCGAGGAGGCGCGCCTGTTCAACGGCGAGTACGACTCGGGGGACGCGGTGGTGACCGTGCGCTCCGGGGCGGGCGGGACCGACTCGCAGGATTGGGCCGAGATGCTGGTGCGGATGTACCTGCGCTGGGCCGAGCGCCGCGGCTTCGAGGTCGAGATGGGCGAGGCGTCGGAAGGGGAGGAGGCGGGGCTCAAGACCGCAACCTTCGTGGTCCGCGGCGAGAACGTCTACGGGCTGTTCGCGGCCGAGCGGGGCGTGCACCGGCTGGTCCGGATCTCCCCCTTCGATGCGCAATCGCGCCGCCACACCGCGTTCGCCCAGGTCGACGTCGGGCCGCTGGTCGACGACGAGGTCGCGGTGGAGATCGATGACGAGGACCTGCGGATCGACACCTACCGCGCCTCCGGCGCCGGCGGCCAGCACGTCAACAAGACCGATTCCGCCGTCCGGATCACGCATGTGCCGACCGGGATCGTCGTGCAGTGCCAGAACGAGCGCTCGCAAACCCAGAACAAGGCGACCGCGATGCGCTTCCTCCGCGCCAAGCTCCTCGAGGAGGAGGAGCGCAAGCGCGCCGAGGCGCTGGCCGCGGAGCGGGGCGAGCAGAAGTCGGTGGAGTGGGGCTCGCAGATCCGCAGTTACACGCTCCACCCGTCGCAGCGGGTGAAGGACCACCGCACCGGCTTCGAGATGGGCGACGCCAACCGGGTGCTCGACGGCGACATCGACGGGTTCGTCCGCGAGTACCTGCTCCAGAGCGCCAGCTAGGCATCCGGTGAGCGGGGCACGTCGCGAGACCACCCGGGACACCCCGGCGGGGGGATGTCCATGAGCGTCGCCGTCGCGGTCGGCGTCTCCGACGACTTCGATGCGGCGTCGGCGTTCGACGAGGCGGCGGCGGCCGCACGCGAGGGCCTGGGCGGCGCTCGGTGCGACCTCTGCCTGGTGTTCGCGGGAGCGCCGCACCTGGGGCACGGGGAGGGCATCCTGGCGGTGGTCCACGGCCAGCTCTCGCCCCGCGTGCTGGTCGGCTGCGGCGCCGGGGGCGTGGTCGGCGGCGGCCGCGAGATCGAGGAAGGAACGGGTGCGGTGGTCTGGGCGCTCTCGGCCCCTGAGGCGAGGATCGAGCCGCTTCAGCTGACGACGGCCCCCGTCGACGGCGGCATCGCGCTCGGCGGCCTGCCGGAAGAACCGGCCGATTACGGCGACGCGATGCTGGTGCTGGCCGACCCGAACACGTTCTCGGCGGACGCGCTGTTGATTCACCTGAACGAGGCACGCCCGGCGATGCCCGTGCTCGGCGGCCTGGCGAGCGCCGCCTCCGAGAGGTCTGCGTCGCTGTTCCTCGACGGCGAGGTCGTCGACTCGGGCGCCGTCGGCTGCTCGTTGAGCGGAATCGAGCTCCTGCCGTGCGTCTCGCAGGGCGCGGCCCCGGTCGGGCCGGAGATGACGGTGACCGCGGTCGACGGCAACCTGATCTCGGAGCTGGCTTCGCGGCCCGCGCTGGAGCGGTTGCGCGAGGCGATCGAGGAGCTTGAGCCGCGTGAGCGCGACCTTGCGGCCGAGGGGCTGCTGCTCGGTGTCGTGATCGACGAGAACCAGCCCGACTACGAGCGCGGCGACTTCCTCGTGCGGCCGATCGTCGGCGTCGACCCGGAATCCGGAAACCTCGCGTTCGCCGACCGCGTGCGGGTCGGGCAGACCGTGCGCCTCCACGTTCGCGACTCGAGCTCCGCCAGCGAGGACCTGCACGAGGCGCTCGCCGCGCGCGTCGCCGCCCTCGGCCCCGCCGGGGCCGCCGGGGCGCTGCTCTTCACCTGCAACGGCCGCGGCGCCCACATGTTCGCCGAGCCCAACCACGACGCCGCCGCGGTGGAGAACGCCTTCGGGGCGCCCGCCGGCGGCTTCTTCTGCGCCGGCGAGATCGGCCCGGTCGGAGGGCGGAACTTCCTCCACGGCTTCACTGCGACCATGGCCGTGTTCCCGCGCGAGTGAGGCGTCCCCGGCGCCCCGCCTAAGCTGGATTGGTGGCAATCACCGACGATCAACGCGAGCTGGTGGCCCGCGCCCTCGCCGAGGACGTGGGCACCGGTGACGTCACCGGCGAAGCGATCGTCCAAGGTGAGGCCGAGGCCCGCGCGCGGATCGTCCAGAAGGCGCCGGGGGTCGTGTTCGGTTTCGAGCTCGCCGCCGAGGTCTTCCTCCAAGCCGGCTGCGAGGACTTCCGGGCGCTCGCGGCGGAGGGGGAGTGGCGCGAGGAGATCCCGGCCGACGTCGCGACCGTGGCCGGCCCGGCGCGCGGGATCCTGGTCGGCGAGAGGGTTGCTCTCAACCTGCTCGGGCACACGTCGGGGATCGCAACGCTGACCGCGAAGTTCGTCGAGGCGGCGCGCGAGGGCGGCGCCGTGATCCTCGACACGCGCAAGACCCTGCCGGGCCTGCGGGGGCTGGAGAAGGCCTCGGTCGTCGCCGGGGGCGGCGAGAACCACCGGATCGGCCTCTACGACGCGATCCTGATCAAGGAGAACCACGCGGCCCTCGCCGGAGGGATCGCGGCCGCCGTCGCTCGCGCTCGGCAGGCCCGGCCCGAGATGCCCGTCGAGGTCGAGGTGCGCGACGCCGGCGAGGTCCAGGAGGCGCTGGAGGCGGGGGCGGACAGGCTGCTGCTCGACAACATGAAGCTGGCGGGCATCCGCTCGGCGGTGGCGGCACGCGACGCCGCGGTCCGCGACTCGGGACGGCGAGCGACGCTCGAGGCCTCGGGCGGGATCTCGCTGTCGACCGTCGGCGGGGTCTCCGAGACGGGGGTGGACTACATCTCGGTCGGCGCCCTGACCCACTCGGCGCCGGCGCTAGATCTCAGCCTGTTGCTCGATACCAACCGGACCCCCTAACGTTTCGCGACGCAGGGGTCGATGAGTAGCGGGATGACCCGGACCAGGGAGCGGAAGACGCGCGCGCATCGCGGGGCCATCGCGACGGCGCTCGGCGCGTGCCTGTGCGCGCTGGCGGTCGCGCTGGCGGCCGCCGCCGAGCGGGGAGCCGACCAGAGCGTGCGGGTCTCCTATTCGGGGCTCGGCGCCGAGCGGATCAAGACCGTGCCGATCGCGAAGCGCTCGGGCGGGAAGACCCGGGTCGCGATGTCGCTGCCGCCGAGCAAGGTCGGCGCGGTCAACGCGGGCGACGCGGTCTGGGCCGGCGCGGAGCTCGAGGTCTCGGTGACCTGCCTCGAGCCGATGCCGAAGTGCGTCGGCAAGATCTACCGCTTCAGCCCGCACGTGAAGGCGCGGCTGGTCCTCGCGCCAGGCCCGAAGACGACAAGCAAGTCGCGGACGACCCCGATCGGCAGGGGCAAGCGCATGCGCTGCTCCCAGGAGCTGCCGCATCGCAACCACCACTGCGTGATCGCGCTGACCGGGCGGCGGCTGCCGAAGGGCGCCGAGAACACGCCCTGCGACCGCTGCTACGTCAACCTGCTGATCGACGCCTACCACGACAAGGCGAAGAAGGGGAACGTCCTGATCGTCGGCACCGACCAGGATCACAAGATCGCCCAGGACAAGGGCACGCTCAACGCCGCGGTCTACCGTCCGGGCCCGCCGCCCGCGATCTCGCCGGCGGTAACCCGCCGCCCGTCGAAGAAGCGGATCCCGGTCGCGGCGCAGCATTCCTCCAACCGCAAGCAGGTGGTCGTGATGTCGCGCCGGGTGAATGCGCTCGAGGCGGGCGAGCAGCTCCTGATCGACGCGAACGTAAGGGTCAAGACCGCCCATCTCGGCTATGGCGCCCTGCTGCAGTCGCAGCTCGTGCTCTCCGAGAAGGCGTGGTCGGCCAGCCGCAAGGGCACGCCCGGGAAGATCGCCAGCACCAAGGGCATCATCACCGCGCAGAACGGGTTCAACTGCACCCGCGGCAGAAGCGGCCACCGCAGCCCGTGCACGGTCCGCAAGATCGGCGTGGTCCGGATCTTCAAGGACGCGCGTACCCGACCGGAGCAGGGAGAGGGGCCGTTCGTGCCGCTGTTCGTGAACCTGGTGATGTCGAGCAAGGCCGAGTTCGGCGGCCACCGCCGCCGGCCCGGCGACGTCGCCAAGCTGCGCAAGGGCGCCCGGCTCTCGGTCACCCGCTACGGGCGCGAGTACCGGCCCTGAGGGAACGCGCCCGGGCCCGCATCCGCCGCGCGGGGTTCGCCGGCTACCTCAGGAGCCGGGAGAGCCGGCGGTCCTTGAGCACCCGGCCGGCGGTCTGCTCCTTGGGGCAGTAGTTCATCTGGTGCTCGGCGAAGAACACCGCCTCGATCGTGCTCCCGCACCGCGGGCACGGCTGGCCCTCGCGCTTGTGGACCTGGAGCGGCAGCGGCATCTTGTTCGGGATCTCGTCGCCGATCACCTCCTCGTAGTGGTCGATCGCCTCGCCGAGCACCGCGAGCGCGTCGTAGAGCGCCTCGACCTCCTCCGGCTGGAGCTCCGAGCCCTTCTTGAACGGCGAGAGCTTCGCCCGCCAGAGGATCTCGTCGACCCACTGGCGCCCGATCCCCGCGATCTGGCGCTGGTCGCGGAGCAGGGGGTGCAGGTGCCGGGGCTGATCGACGGCCGCCGCCAGCTCCGCCAGCGGCGGCGCCGGCCAGGCCTCGGGGCCCAGGGTGGCGACCATCTCGTCGTCGGCCACGTCCGCGTCCGGAAGCAGCTTCGCCCAGGCGCGCTGCTTCGAGCCGAACTCGCGCAGGCGCAGCTCGCGGCCGCCGGTGATGCGGATCAGCACTCGCGAGGACTTGTCGCGCAGGGAGGCGCGCTTGTCGAACGCCTGCAGCCTCCCTGCCGACATCAGGTGGACGAGCAGCGAAAGTCCGTCCGAGAACTCGACGACCGGCATCTTTCCGTAGCGCCTGGTGCCGGTGATCGTGCGCCCCGCCAGCGCCGAGAGCGGCGGATCGATCGTCTTCAAGGCGACCATCCCTGGCGCCAGCGCTGATTCGACTTCGGCGCCGGCGAGCTGAGCGCCGAGGCGTCGCGCGGCGATCTCGACTTCGGGTAGCTCGGGCATCGGGCTCCCCTAGACTGTAGGTAGTTCATTCGCTCAGCCCACGGGCCGGCGAACATCGGAAAGGACAAGGAATGGCAGTCGAGCTGCCGACCGTTGACCCAACCGCAGAGCTCAGGCTCGAGCCTGACGAGATCGCGCGCCTGAGCGACGAGGTGCGCGCGCTCGCCGCCGAGCGCAACGCGGTGATCCTCGCCCACAACTACCAGCTGGCCGAGCTCCAGGACGTGGCCGACCTCACCGGCGACTCGCTTCAGCTCTCGCGCGAGGCGGCGGCCACCGAGGCCGAGGTGATCGCGTTCTGCGGGGTCCACTTCATGGCCGAGACCGCGTCGATCCTCTCGCCGGAGAAGACCGTCCTGATCCCGGACCTGGGCGCCGGCTGCTCGCTCTCCGACTCGATCACCGCGGCCCAGCTCGCCGAGTGGAAGGCGGCTCACCCCGGCGCCAAGGTCGTGATGTACGTGAACACCTCGGCCGAGGTGAAGGCACTGACCGACTACTGCTGCACCTCGTCGAACGCGGTCAAGGTCGTCGAGCACATCTGGGCGCAGAACCCGGAGGAGGAGGTCCTGTTCGGCCCCGACATGTGGCTCGGGTCGTTCGTTGCGCGCGAGCTCGGCCTGACCGACGACCCCGAGCGCTACGCGCGCTTCCACGTCTGGGACGGCGAGTGCCACGTGCACGCCGGGATTCGGCCCGACGACATCACGGCGGTCCGTGCAGAGCACCCGAACGCAGAGTTCCTGATCCATCCCGAGTGCGGCTGCTCGACCCAGGCGCTCGAGTACGTGGCCTCGGGCGACATCGACTCGGACGGGGTCCACATGCTCTCGACCTCGGGGATGATCAAGCACGTCGAGGAGAACCCCGACGGCGAGTTCATCGTCGCAACCGAGAACGGCATGCTCTACCCGCTGCAGCGGGCGGCGCCGAAGGCCAACCTGGTCGAGGCGAACCGAATGGCGTTCTGCAAGTACATGAAGATGATCACGCTGCCGAAGCTGCGCGACTCTCTCCGGGACATGAAGTTCGAGGTCAAGGTGGCGCCGGAGGTCGCTGAGCGCGCCCGGGTGCCGATCGACCGCATGGTCAGCATCTAAACCCGACCGGCTGCTCCGCTTCGCGTCCGCGCCGGTCGGGTCCGGGCACCCGGCTCCGCTTCGCGTCCG
>Ga0299914_10004174_pt1 | contig 10366 bp, 10 predicted proteins | sample RVTome_10_FD_201361 | JGI IMG/M metagenome (GOLD analysis project Ga0299914, IMG submission 201361) | Soil microbial communities from uranium-contaminated site in the Upper Colorado River Basin, Wyoming, United States - RVT153D57 (version 2) ... | reverse complement strand
GGCGGGCGCTGATCTTGTTGCCGACCTTGCGCATCGCGTCGGCGGGGGGGCCGATCCATTTGAGGCCTGCTTCGGTGACCGCGGCCGCGAAGTCCGCCTCCTCCGCGAGGAAGCCGTAGCCGGGGTGAATCGCCTGCGCGCCGGTCGCGCCGGCGGCCGCGAGAACCGCCTCGACGTTCAGGTACGTCTCGCTCGACGCCACTCCAGGAAGGGGTACGACCTCGTCGCACGCGTCCACGTGCTTGGCGCGCGCGTCCACGTCGGAATGGACCCCCACGGTTTCGACGCCGAGCCGGCGGCAGGTGCGGGCGATACGGACCGCGATCTCTCCGCGATTCGCGATCAGGATCTTGTCAAACACCGATGTCTTCCTTGGTCAGCGCGCCCTCGGTTTTCGAACGAGGTCCGGCCTTCAGCATCTTGCTCGGCAACTCGCCCTCCACGAGGGTTTGCATGAGGCGGGCCGCCTCGATGAGTTTGTCGAGGTCCACGCCCGTGGAGATGTTCATGTCGGCGAGCATGTGCACGAGGTCCTCGGTGACGATGTTGCCGGTCGCCCCCGCTGCATAGGGACTCCCGCCCAGGCCCCCGATAGACGCGTCGAAGTAGTCGATTCCCAACTCCAGTGCCGTCACGACGTTGGCGAGACCCGTCCCCCGGGTATCGTGGAAGTGCATGTTCATCTCGACCTCGGGAAGCGACGACGAGACCGCCTCGACGATCTCCCTCACGCGTCGCGGAGTCCCCATCCCGGTCGTGTCGCCGTACGAGATCGACGTGATACCGGTCTCGATCATCCACCGGGTCACCTCGACAACGCGCTCGGGCATAACGTCGCCTTCGTAAGGACATCCGAACGCGGTCGAGATCGAGCCCTCGACGGGAACCCCGGCCTTCCGAGCGACGTTGGTGACCGCCTGAACGTCCTCGATGGACTCGCGCACCGTCCTGCGCAGATTTCGCAGGTTGTAGGAATCGCTTGCCGCGATGAAGACCTGCATCCCGTCGACACCGACCTCGGCGGCGATCTCGGCACCCTTCTTGTTGGGAACCAGGGCCGAATAGATAACTCCCTCTCGTTTCGTGATCCCGTCCCACACCGCGCGCGCGTCCGCCATGTTCGGGATCGCCTTGGGAGACACGAACGAGACCGCCTCGATGTAACCGAGCCCCGTGTCGGACAGCGCGTCTATCAACGCGATCTTGTCCTCGGTGGCGATCTCGGCCGCCTCGCTCTGTATGCCGTCGCGGGGACCGACCTCACGGATGCGCACGGACCTGGCGCTCAACGATTCTTCCAATCCGGCGCGCGCTTCTCGTTGAAGGCGGCGATGCCCTCGCCCCGGTCATCGCTTGCGATGACAACTCGCCATGCGTCGTGCTCGAACTCGATCCCGTCCTCGATCGGCAGTCCGAAGGTTGCGTTCATCGCCCTCTTCGCCTGGCGCACGGCGACCGGCGACGACTTGCAGATGTCGCCGGCGACCGCCAGAGCGGTCGCGTCCAGCTCGCTCGCGGGCGCCACCTGCGCCACGATCCCCATGGCGAGTCCCTCCTCGGCGGTGAACCTCCGGCCCCTGAAGATCAGCTCCTTGGCTCGGGCGAGACCCACCGTACGCACGAGTAGCTGGGTTCCGCCGCCGGCCGGCAACAGTCCGACGCGGGCCTCGGGGAGACCCAGTATCGTGCCCTCGGCGGCGATCACGACGTCGGCGGAAAGCAACAGCTCCATTCCCCCGCCCAGCGCGAACCCGAACGCCGCCGCAACCAGGGGCTGTGGAACCGCACGCTGAGCCTCGAACATCCCTCGAATCTGGCTGCGGTTGGCGTGCCAGTCCTCGATCGTGAACCTCCCGCGCTCCTTGAGATCGGCGCCGACACAGAAGGCCTTGTCGCCGTTCCCCCGAAGCAGGACCACCCAGATGTCGTCGTCGTTCGCAACCTCTCGAAACGCATGGGCCAACTCGTCCGCCAGGGCCCCGGACAAAGCATTGTGCGCCTCGGGCCGGTCGAGCGACAGGACCGCAACGCGTCCCTCGCGCCGAACGTCCACGAACTCCCGGGTCAACTCCACGCCACTTTCAAACGGGTGGCACTCCGTGGCGCCGCGTGGAGAAGTGTCGGTCCTTGCGAGCCGCCGCGTCCAGCCTGCCGATCAGATTCGCACGAAGCTCGTCCGGCTGGACGACCGCATCCACCACGTTCTCGGACGCGAGATGGACGATATCGATGTCCTCCTCGTATTCCTTTCGTTTCGCGGCGACGAACGCAGCGCGCTCCTCGGGATCCTCTATCGCCATGATCTTGTTGAAGAACACCGCGTTGATTGCCGGCTCGGGACCCATTACCGCAATTCTGGCGGTCGGCAGTGCGATGGTTGCGTCGGGCTCGAACCCGGGGCCCGCCATGGCGTAGAGACCGGCCCCGTAAGCCTTTCGCACGACCACGCAGAACTTGGGAACCGTGGCCTCCGATACCGCGGTGATCATCTTTGCTCCATGCCGGATGATTCCCTGACGCTCGACCGCGGTGCCGATCATGAATCCCGGTACGTCGCTCAAGAAGACGAGCGGGATATTGAAGGCGTCGCACAGCCAGATGAAGCGGGCCGCCTTGTCCGCCGAGTCGACGAACAGCACCCCGCCCTTCGCCGCGGGCTGGTTGGCGACGACTCCGACGGCGCGTCCATCCATGCGGGCGAGCCCGGTGATCAACTCCTTGGCGAAGTCCGGCTTGATCTCGAAGAAGGAACCCTCGTCGACGAGTCCCGCTACGAGCCCGTACATGTCGAACTCCTGGCTCTCGTCGGCCGGAACCAGGTTCTGGAGCGAGCCGGTGTAGGCCTGCCGCCGCCCCTCGACCCGGGGTGGATCGTCGCGCCAGCTCTGCCCGAAGAAATCCAGGTAACCCCGCGCCGCCTCGATCGCCGCCTTGTCGTCCGCAACCAACAGGTCGCCGCATCCGGAGATCTCGCAGTGCATGCGGGCGCCGCCCATCTCCTCGAGGGTGACCCTTTCGCCGATTACCTCCTCGGCCATGCGGGGCGAACCGAGGTACATCGAGGCGTTGCCGTCGACCATGAACACGACGTCGCAGAAAGCCGGGATGTACGCGCCCCCGGCGGCGGAGGGGCCGAACAGACAGCACACCTGCGGGATCTTGCCCGAGGCCTTTACCTGGTTGTAGAAGATCTTGCCCGCCCCCCGTCGCCCGGGGAACAGGTCCACCTGGTCGGTGATCCGGGCCCCCGCGGAGTCGACCAGATAGACCAGCGGCATCTCGTGGCGCCGGGCCAGCTCGATGATGCGGATGATCTTCTCGACCGTGCGGGCCCCCCAGGACCCCGCCTTCACCGTGGCGTCGTTCGCCATGACCGCGACCGCACGTCCCTTGATCGTCCCGGTACCCGTGACCACACCGTCCGCCGGCAGGTCGCCCGCGAGCGCGTTGACCAGCAGCCCGTCCTCGACGAACGCGTCGGCATCGTCGAGCAGCAGCGCAAGCCGGTCGCGCACGAACAGCTTCGACTGCTCGGCGAGCTTCTCGTGGTACTTGGGCGCTCCCCCACCGCGGACTCGATCGACCTTTTCGGCGAGGTCGGCCTCGCGCCTGCGTGATTCGGTCATGGGTTGAGCCTACCCGTGCCTACTCCGACGCGACGGCTCGCAGGCGTGCGAACTCCTCGGCCAGGGCGTCCAACTGGTAGTGGGCGTTGAGACCACTCGGGTTGGGGAGCAACCACACCTTCGTTGGTCCGATGGTCCTTTGCTGGGGCCCGACCTTTGCCGCTTTGTCCCCGAACGCGATCCGGTAGGCGGTCACGCCGCAGAGCGCCAGCCAGGCCGGCTTGAACCGTCGAACCTTGGCCTCGAGTCGTGAGACGCCCGCGCGCAGCTCGTCGTCATCGACCTGATCGGCGCGGGCGGTGGCGCGTTCTACGAAGTTCGTGATTCCCAGGCCGTAATCGAGCAGCTCGCGCTCGTCGAAGGGGTGGATCTGATGGGGAGTGAAGCCCGAGCGATGAAGGGCGGGCCAGAAGCGGTTGCCCGGACGTGAGAAGTGGTGCCCGGTTGCGCCCGAGTACAGCCCCGGGTTGATCCCGCACAGGAGTACCCGGAGCCCCGGAGCGATCACGTCCGGCACCTTCTTGCCGGCGGCGGCGGCGATCTCCTCTTTGGTCGGCTTGCGGTAGGTCAACTCGGCTTCAGCAGGGCTTCGAGCTCGGGCCTGGCGTCCTCGGGATCCAGTCGCTCTACGACGACCGACTCGGCACCGACCCAGGAGGCCGCCTCGATCAAGGCCTTCGCGAGATCGGCAACGTGGGCCGGTTCGACGGTGGCCTTGTTGGCGACCAGCGCCCCGTCGCGACGCGAGGGATCGACCCTTCCCACCAGCTTCCCCTTGGCGAGCAGCGGCATCGCAAAGTAGCCGTGGATGCGCTTGGGCTTCGGAACGTAGGCCTCGAGACGGTGATGAAAGTCGAACACCCGCAGCGTCCGGTCCCGGTCCCACACGAGCGAGTCGAACGGACTCAGCAGGGTGGTTCGATGACGTCCGCGGATTGACTCCTCGAGCCAACGAAGAGCGTCGGGATGCGCCCACGCGCGGTCCTTCCAGCCCCCGACCTGGACCTCGACGAGGCCGGAGGCTTCAATGCTTGCGGGCCAGTCGATCGAGCGGAGCCTGAAATAGTCCGCGAGGTCCGCGCGGGTTGCAACTCCCAATCGCCTGGCGGCCAAACCGATGAGATGCGCCCAGCAGTCGATGTCCGCGGGCGTCTGTTCCAGGAGATCGTCGGGGATGGCTCGCTCGGCTAGGTCGTAAACCCGGCGCCAGCCCCGCCGCTCCACGCACACGACCCGGCCCTCGGCCAGCATGATCTCGAGGGCCTGTTTGGTGTCCGACCAGTCCCACCAGATACCCCCTTTCTTGGCGCCCCCCAGATCGGTCGCCGTCAGGGGCCCTTCGGCCTTGAGACGAGCGACGGCCTCCTTGCCCGCGGCGCGGTAGCCGTTGTCCTTGTACCTCTCGCGCGACCGTCGGCGGCGGTACTCGAAGTAGGGCCACATCTCGATGGGGAGAATGGAGGCCGCGTGGGCCCAGTACTCGAAGGCGTCGCCATGCCTCCAGTAGGCGCTCTCGATCTCGTCGCGGCTTATAGGACCGAGGCGGGCGTACGGAACCAGCTCGTGACTGCGCGCCAGGACGGAGATCGTGTCAAGCTGCACGGCCCCCAGAGCGCGCAACAACGAGGCAACTCCACCACGTCGATCGGGTGCTCCGATGAAACCCTGGGCTTTGAGAAAGATTCTTCGAACGTCCTGCCGGGATAGCTCGTTAGTCAACGCCGCCTCGCACCTTTCATGCGTGTCGCTGTCGGTAGGTCTTCGTCTTGGCCCGGTTGCCGCAGACGCGCATCGTGCACCAACGACCCGAGCGGTTCTTCGAGTGGTCGTAGAACGCGAAGCGGCAGTCCTCGGCCTGGCAGACCTTGAGCCGCTCCCAACTACCGTCCGACTGAGCCGTCACCACGGCTCCGAGGATCCTGCCCAATGCCCAGTTGACGCCGGGATCGGTGGGTTCCAAGGTCGCTTCGCCCTCGTCGTTGAATTGGGGCTGCAGGGAGGCGCCTCTCCCCGCGCGGTTCAACTGTTTGAGCGCTGACGGATTCAGCTCGGCACCCGAGTGGGAGGCAAGCAGGTCGCGCAACGACTCCCTGGTGTCGATCGCTCTACGCCACGCCTCCTCGTCGACCGAACGGAAACGGGCCCCGAGCCGCTGGGTGATCCAGCGACGAAGGGCGACGGGAGAATCGATCGCGTCCGACCCGGTCTCGATATCGAGCGTGTTTACGAAGTCGATTACGAGCGAGGGCGCCGGCGGCGTTCTCTCTGGCATGCAACCAATGTATCCCTTTTGCCGGTTGCGATTCAGCCCGGATCGCCCGCCTCCTGGTGGACGGCCACGCCCACCACGACCAGAGCCACGCCGGCGATCTCCACGGGGGCCGGGATCTGGTTCAACACCAGCACTCCGATGAGGCTGGCGGTCGCGGGAAGGATCGAGAGCAAAAGGGCAAACGTCGAGCGGCTGAGCCGCGCCATGGCGAGCTGATCGGCCACGTAGGGGATGACCGACGAGCAGATTCCGACGCCGATGCCGGCGAGCAACAGCGGGGGTTCCGAGAAGGTGGGCAGGGCCCCCGCCAGACCCGCCGGCGCGATCGCAACCGCGGCCACCAGCATCGCCAGCCCGAGGCGGTCGATCCCCGCGCCTCCACCGTCCTCGGCGATGCGATGCCCCAGCACGACGTAGCCGACGAACAGGGCGGCGTTGGCGAACGCGAAGACGAAGCCGAGGGGTTCCCCCGCGATGCGGATGTCGGTGAGCAGATACACCCCGCCCACTGCAAGCACCAACGCCACCAGGTTTCTGCGGCTGCGAACGCCGAGCGCGGCGAGCCCCAGCGGGCCGAGGAATTCGATCGCGCCGACCGTTCCCAGCGGCAGCCTGTCGATCGCCAGATAGAAGAACGCGTTCATCGCGGCGAGGACGATCCCGAGTTGCAGCAACGTGAACCTCGCCCTCGTACTCATCGACCGAATGAGCCGCCAGGGCCTCCGCCAGGCGGCGAACACCGCCGCCGCGCTGGCGATCCTCAACCAGGCCACCCCCAGGACGTCGACTCGCCCGAACAGCAGCGCCGCGAAGGCCGGGCCGAGGTAATGGAAGACCGCGCTGACCAGGAAATACGCGTGGGGAGGAATGCGGGCGGCCGTCTCGGCCGCGGAGCGGCGCGTTGGGGTCGCGGTGGGTTCCGTCATCCAAGAAGCATTGCAGGTGAGTCGCGCCGTACAAAGGTTGGTCTGCAGGTGTATAACGGAATCTCCCTTAATTCTCACGGGATAATGGAGATTTCACCTTGAAGCCTGCGCTGGACCCCACAAACATCCGCCTGCTGGGCGAGCTGCGCGGCAATCCCCGCATCACGATGTCCGAGCTGGCCCGTCGCCTCGACATGTCACCGCCCGCGGTGACCGAGCGAGTCCAGCGACTCGAGAGCGCGGGGATCATCACCGGCTACCGGCTCGAGCTCGACCCACGGGCCCTGGGTTGGCCGGTGGCCGCCTTCGTTCGGATCCGTCCCGGCCCCGGCCAGCTAATCCGCATCGCCGAGCTCGCGCAACAAACGCCCGAGGTGGTCGAGTGCCACCGCATCACCGGCGAGGACTGTTTTCTGATGAAGGTTCACACCACCGAGATCGACAAGCTCGAGGAGGTCCTGGACCGGTTCTTGATGTACGGACAGACGACCTCGTCCATCGTCCAGTCCTCCCCCGTGCCGCCTAGGCCGCTCCCGCTGCCGGAGGGTTGAGTCAGGGAACCGGGCGGATCCTCTCGATCTCTCCCGAGTGGAGTTTTCTGCCGTCGTCCAGCACCAGCGCGCCGTCGGGGGCGAGCGCCGCGGCCACCCCCGTGGTCGACGATCCGTCCGAGAAGCGAACCGTGACCTCTCCGCCCAGGATCGACGACCGGGCCGTGGCGAGTTCGATGACCTTCGCCCGGCCCGAGTCGCTGGCGAGGTCGTCGTACAGGCTCTCGAGGTCCCCAAGCACCGCGGCGAGGAGATCCGCGCGGGCCGGGACCCGCCCCCGCCGAGCGACCTCGAGCTCTTGTCCGATCGAGGTCGCCCCGCCGGCGATCTCGGCGGGCAGATCTCGGGACCGCCAGTGCAGGTTGATACCGGCGCCCAGCACCAGCGCGTTCGTCGCATGTCCGACGCCTCTGGACTCGACCAGCACGCCGCTGATCTTGCGCTGGTTCACCAGCACGTCGTTGGGCCACTTGATCGCGGACTGCAGGCTCGTGGTTCTCTCGATGGCGGTTGCGACGGCGAGACCCCCCACGGTGGTGAGCAGCCCCACGTCCGCCGGCGGCTCCGGTCGCAACACGACCGAGAACATCAGGGCGGCGCCTGACCGAGAGAGCCACGAGCGGCCCCATCGCCCCCGCCCCGCGCTCTGCGAGTCCGCCACGACGATGCTCCCCTCGGCGGCATCCTGCTCGGCCGCCCAGCGAAGCGCCTCGAGGTTGGTCGAGTCGATGGAGTCGTAGACCCTGCGGTAGCGTCCAAACCGGCCGACCAGTGCGCGCTCTAGTATCTCGTCACTCAAGTCGCTGGCCATGCCCTTAGACAATACGGATAGAAAGAGCCCATGTTCACCAAGCTGCTGGTTGCCAATCGCGGTGAAATCGCCGTTCGAATCATCCGGGCCTGCCGGGACATGGACATCGCTCCCATCGCCGTCTATTCCGAGTTGGACGCGGGCGCCGTCCACGTACGGCTCGCCGAAGAGGCGCTGAACGTCGGACCCGGCGTGGCGTCGGAGTCCTATCTGAAGATCCCGAACATCATCGAGGCGGCGCGCAAGTCGGGGGCCGAGGCCGTTCATCCGGGATACGGGTTCCTCGCGGAAAACGCCGACTTCGCGCGCGCCGTCATCGATGCGGGGCTCGTATGGGTCGGACCCGCCCCCGAGATCATCGAGAGCATGGGCGAGAAGACCTCGGCGAGGCGCACGGCGATGGACGCGGGCGTTCCCACAGTGCCCGGCACCAAGGACCCGGTTACCACCGCCGACCAGGTGAGGCGGTTCGCGGCCGACAACGGTCTGCCGATCGCGATCAAGGCGTCGGCCGGAGGCGGGGGCAAGGGCTTTAGGGTCGTGGCCACCGAGGACGAGATCGAGGACGCGCTCGCCGGAGCCGCGCGCGAGGCGCAGGCCTATTTCTCCAACGACGAGGTCTACCTCGAGCGCTACCTCGAGCGTCCCCGCCACATCGAGATTCAGGTGCTCGGCGATGCCTCGGGCAACGTGTTGAGCTTCCCCGAACGCGACTGCTCGCTGCAGCGCCGTCACCAAAAACTCGTCGAGGAGTCGCCGTCGCCCGTGCTGGATGAGGGCGTGAGGGAACAGATCATGGACGCCGCCGCGCGGGTCAGCAAGCAAGTCGGATACAAGAACGCCGGAACCTGCGAGTTCCTGCTCGACTCGGACCAGCGATCGTTCTACTTCCTCGAGATGAACACGCGCCTGCAGGTGGAGCACCCGGTGACCGAACTTGTCTGCGGGGTGGACCTGGTGCGCGCGCAGATCCTCACCGCCGCGGGCGAACCACTCGAATTCACCCAGGACGACCTGGGTCTCAAGGGTGCCGCGATCGAATGCCGCATCAACGCCGAGAACCCGGCGAAGAGCTTCATGCCGGTCCCCGGCCACATCGGCGCATACCGGGAACCGGCGGGACCCGGCGTGCGCGTCGATTCGGGGGCCGAGGGCAACTACACCATCCCCCAGGCCTACGACCCCATGATCGCCAAAGTGATCACCTACGGCGCCCAACGCGAGGAAGCGCGTCACCGGATGCTGCGGGCGCTGGCCGAATACGAGATCGAGGGAATCAAGACCACGATCTCGTTCCACCGGATGATGCTGGCCGATGAACGCTTCGCCTCGGGCGACTACCACACGGGCACCGTCGAACGCGAGATGGACCTGTCGGTGCTCGCCGATGAACCGGTTTCCAAGCCACAGGTCGGCGATCCCGAGGTCGTCGAACGCGACTTCGAGGTCGAAGTCGACGGCAAGCGCTTCTCGGTCAAGGCGCGCGAGCGCCTCGAGACGCTCGTGGCTCCTCGCAAACCAAAGCCGCCGGCGAACCTCGGTGGAGGCGTTGGAGGGGCTTCCGACACCCTCGTCGCCCCCATGCAGGGAACCATCGTCAAGGTTCTCGTCTCCGAGGGGCAACAGGTCAAAGTCGGCGAAGCCATCGTGGTCCTCGAGGCGATGAAGATGGAGAACTCGATCCTGGCGCACACCGACGGCACCGTAGAGGACCTCAGGGTCAAACAGGGTCAATCGATCGAAACCGGAGCCACCATCGCAGTCATCCGCTGATTCGCTCGAACTCCGGGCACTTCGGCAAGTCGACCTCTACGCAGCAAGCGTGCTGGCGTTCGAAGCGAACGACGTGCTCGAAGGTCAAACCGACGAAGCCCGCGCCTACATGGCCTCGGTGGAAGTCGTCCGAAAGGACATGCAGGAGCGCTTCGACAAATCCGTCCTGCTGGGGGCCTGGATAGACGGACGGCTGGCGGGGATCGTGAACTACGTCGGGGGACCGGGCGATCCCTACGCCGAGTTCGACGGCGAGGAAGAAGCCGGCGTGCGCGGCCTCGCGGTCGGCATCAACTGGCAGCGAAGAGGTGTGGGGCAATCACTCGTGAGCTACTGCATCGAACGAGCGCGCTCCGAGGGCAAGGCGCGCATCGTCCTGCACACCACCCCGTGGATGAGCGCCGCCC
>Ga0299914_10004173_pt1 | contig 10367 bp, 7 predicted proteins | sample RVTome_10_FD_201361 | JGI IMG/M metagenome (GOLD analysis project Ga0299914, IMG submission 201361) | Soil microbial communities from uranium-contaminated site in the Upper Colorado River Basin, Wyoming, United States - RVT153D57 (version 2) ... | reverse complement strand
GGTCGAGGAGCTCGCTAAGGCCTCGGCGGCGGTGGCGCTGATCCTGATGGTGCAGGAGCTCGGCACCCTGCCGATCCAGCTGTTCGGCTCGGACGAGCTCAAGCAGCGCTTCCTGCCCGACTGCGCCTCCGGTGAGAAGTCGCCCGCCTTCTGCCTCTCGGAGCCCGACGCGGGCTCCGACCCCGGTGCGATGCGGACGGCGGCGGTGCAGGACGGAGCCGATTGGGTGATCAACGGCACCAAGAACTGGATCTCGAACGCCGGCGTCGCCGACTTCTACGTCGTGTTCGCGGTCACCGATCGCGAGAACCGCCGGATCTCCGCGTTCGTGGTCGAGCAGGACGCCGCGGGCTTCTCGGTCCCGAAGTTCGAGCACAAGATGGGAATCCACGGCTCGCCGACCGGCCAGCCGGTCTTCGAGGACGTCCGGGTCCCCGCCGAGAACGTGATCGGCGAGGTCGGTCGCGGGATGTCGGTGGCGCTCGGCACGCTGGAGCGCACCCGGCTGGGAGCCGGCGCGCAGGCGGTGGGCATCGCCCAGGGCGCGGTCGACTACGCGAACGACTACGCGAAGGAGCGCACCGCGTTCGGCAAGCCGATCTCAGAGCTCCAGGGCATTCAGTTCAAGCTCGCCGACATGCAGACCAAGACGGCGGCCGCCCGCGAGCTGCTCTACAAGGCGTGCGCGATGGCCGACCGCAACGACCCGCAGCTCGGCATGTACAGCTCGATGGCCAAGCTGTTCGCGTCCGACACCGCGATGGAGGTCACCGTCGAGGCGGTGCAGGTGCTCGGCGGCTACGGCTACGTCAACGAGTACCCGGTCGAGCGGATGATGCGGGACGCCAAGATCACCCAGATCTACGAGGGCACCAACGAGATCCAGCGTGTGGTCATCGCCCGGCACATGCGGTAATGGCCGAGCGCGCCGACCTCGAGTTCACGTACTCGCTGATCGACCGGATCTTCCGGCTCAGCCTCGGCGAGCTGGCCGACTTCTCGGGCGCGAAGTACGACGGCGACTTCTCGCTCAGCCTCGAGCAGGCGCAGCGTCGCAAGCACGAGTACGTGGCCGAGCAGATCGGGATCGGGCCCGGGCGGCGGGTGCTGGACCTCGGCTGCGGCTGGGGGCCGATGCTCAACTTCGTGCGTGAGCGGGGCGGGGAGGGGGTCGGCGTGACGCTCTCCTCGGCGCAGGCCGAGGCATGCCGCCGCCACGGGCTCGAGGTGCACACGAGAGACGCGCGCAACGTGACCCGCGAGACGTTCGGGCCGTTCGACGCGGTCGCCAGCCTCGGGGCCTTCGAGCACTTCTGCTCGCCCGAGGACCACGAGGCCGGACGCCAGGACGACGTCTACCGGCAGCTGTTCGCGAACATCGCCACCGTCATGCCCGAGGGCGGCCGCTTCTACCTGCAGACGATGGTCTTCGGCCCGAACATGATCGACCCAAATCGGGTCACGATCGATGCGCCGCGCGACTCCGACGCGTGGTACCTCGCGCTGATGCAGCACCAGTTCCCCGGCTCGTTCCTGCCGTTCGGCAAGGAGCAGATCGTGCGCACCGCCGAGCCCCACTTCCGGCTCGTGGAGAGCTCGAGCGGCCGCCTCGACTACATCGAGACGATCAAGCAGTGGCGGGCGCGGTTCGCGGCACCGAGCTGGCGCAAGCGGCTGCTCAAGCTACGGCTGGTCCCGAAGTGGCTGACCAGCTCGGACTTCCGCCTCGCGTTCACCTCAGGTGTGAGCGCCAACAGCGTCTGCTTCGAGCGCGAGCTGCTCGAGCACTACCGGCTGGTCTTCGAGAAGAAGGGCTGAGCCGACCCGGCCGGGCGCTACTTGATGAACAGGATCTCGGAGTACTTCGGCAGCGGCCAGAGGTCGTCCGCGACCACCTTCTCGAGCTTGTCCGCGGACTCTCGGACCTTGGCCATCGCGGCGAGCTGCCGGTCGCGCGCATACTGCGCGAGCTCGAGGCCCTCGACCCCGTCGGGATACCTGTTGGCGTCGTCGAGCTCGGCCAGCGCCGAAATGAGCTCGTCGACCAGAGGCTTCACCTCGTCGGCCACGGCCGGGACGCCGGCGTCGTCGATCAGCGCCAGGTACTTGAGCGTCGCCGGCAGCAGCAGCGTCCTCGCGATCGCCTCGGTGGTCTCGGCCTCGATGTTGGCCCGGATCACGTACTGCTCGAGCCACACCTCGTAGCGGGAGTCGAGCTCGCGCTCCGAGAGCACGTGGTACTTCCCGAAGGCCTCGATCGTCGGGGTCGAGACGACCTCGGGCAGCGCCTCCGGGGTCGTGCGCAGGTTCTTCAGCCCGCGCTGCTCGGCCTCGGTGTGCCACTCCTCGGCGTAGTTGTCGCCGTCGAAGCAGATCGCCTTGTTGGATGAGTACGACTCGCCGACGATCTCGGCGACCGCCGCGGCGACGTCGTCCGTGCCCTTGGCCTCGAGCTGGTCCGCGAGGTCGTCGATGGCCTCGGCCACGATCGTATTCAGCACCGTGTTCGGGAACGAGAGCGAAGCGCTCGACCCGACGGCGCGGAACTCGAACTTGTTGCCGGTGAAGGCGAACGGCGAGGTCCGGTTGCGGTCGCCGCCGTGCATCGGCAGCGGTGGGAGCACCGATGCGCCCAGCTCGAGGAACGAGCCCGGCGTGTGCGGATCGCCCGAGCCCGAGGCGATCGCCTCGAAGACCTTCTCGAGCTCCGCGCCGAGGAAGATCGAGATGATCGCGGGCGGCGCCTCGTTGGCGCCGAGGCGGTGGTCCTGGCCGATGCTGGCGACCGATGCCCGCAGCAGGCCCTGGTGCTTGTTCACGGCCTGGATCACCGCGGCGCAGAAGAACAGGAAGTTCGTGTTCTCCGCCGGCGTGTCGCCCGGCTCCATCAGGTTGTGGCCCGTGTCGGTCCCCATCGACCAGTTGTTGTGCTTGCCCGAGCCGTTCACGCCCGCGAACGGCTTCTCGTGCAACAGGCAGACGAGTCCGTAGCGCCGCGCGACCGACTGCATCACCTGCATCATCAGCTGCTGGTGGTCGGAGCCCACGTTCGAGTTCTCGAACACGGGCGCGATCTCGTACTGGTTCGGGGCGACCTCGTTGTGGCGGGTCTTCACGGGGATGCCGAGCTTCGCCATCTCCGTTTCGGCCTCGAGCATGCATGCCAGGATCCGCTCCGGGATCGAGCCGAAGTAGTGATCGTCCAGCTCATGGCCCTTCGGCGGCTTGGCGCCGAACAGCGTCCGGCCGGTGGTGACGAGATCGGGGCGCTCGAAGTAGTACTGCTCGTCGATCAGGAAGTACTCCTGCTCGGCGCCGACCGTCGTGAACACGCGCTGGGATTCCCCGTCGCCGAGCAGGCGAAGAGCCCGGATCGCCGACCGCGAGAGCGCGTCCATCGAGCGCAGCAGCGGGATCTTCATGTCGAGCGCCTCGCCGGTCCACGACGCGAACGCGGTCGGGATGCAGAGCAGCGCCCCGTTCGGGTTTTCGAGGATGAACGCCGGGCTGGTCGGGTCCCAGGCGGTGTAGCCGCGCGCCTCGAACGTGGCGCGGACGCCGCCGGTCGGGAACGAGGACGCGTCGGGCTCGCCCTGGATCAGCTCCGAGCCCTTGAACTTGGCGATCGAGGTGCCGTCGCCCGTCGGGTCGAAGAACGAGTCGTGCTTCTCCGCCGTCAGCCCGGTGAGCGGCTGGAACATGTGGGTGAAGTGGGTGGCGCCCTTCTCCAGCGCCCACTCCTTCATCGCCTCGGCGACCTCGTTCGCGAGCTCGGGGTCGAGGGCCTCGCCGGTCTCGAGCACGCCCTGGAGCTTCTTGTAGGCGTCGCGAGAGAGGCGCTCTCTCTGCACCTGCGGCGAGAACACGTTGGCGGCGAACGGGTATGCGTCGTCCTTGCTCAGGTCGAGCGTTCCCAGCGCCTCGCCGTTCGGGCTCCACTGGGCGGCGGTGACGTTGTGCTGACGGATCCTGGGCATTTCGATCTTCGGGCCTCCTGAGCGCGCGCATGTGGCGCACCCTCAGGGGGCGCGCCCCGTCCGCGTCGAATCGATTTGGGAAGAGTCGAGGCAGGTTAGTGGGATGCGAGGGGACAGCGGTTATCCGCATGTCCAAATATCGGCGAGCGCGACTCACCGCGGCGGAGTCGACCGGCCCCTGGGCGAACGGTTGCCACGACAATCGCGCTGGTGTACGGTCGGTGACGTGAAGGGGGTTACCGTCCGCACGGGGGTTCTGGCGATCGTCGCTTCGCTGGCCGCGGCGAGCACCGGATCGGCGGCGACGCTCGAGGTGACGCGCACCGATGATCCCGTTCCGGGAGCCTGCACCGCGAGCGACTGCTCGCTGCGCGAGGCGGTACGCCGCGCAAACGGCACCGCCGGTCCCGACCGGATCGTGCTCAAGGCGAGGACGTACACCCTCGAGCAGGTCGGCCCGGACGACGACGCGACCGCCGGTGACCTCGACATCGTCGCTGCATCCGGCCGGACCACCGTTGCCGGCAAAGGCGCGGGCCGGACGACGATCGACGGCAACGACATCGACCGGATCCTGGACGTGCTCCTCGGCGGGCGGCTCACGGTTTCAGGAGTGGGACTCCAGGACGGCAACGCGTCGACAGACGGCGGGGCGATCGACAACAGGGGAGCGGCGACGGTCCAGCGATCCGCCGTGCGGTCAAACTCCGCCGGAGCCAGGGGCGGCGGGCTCAACAACACCGGGACCGGCACGCTCACCGTCCTGCGCACGACGATCGTGGGCAACGTTGCGGAGTTTGGCGGAGGCGGCCTCTGGAGCGAGCTCGAGGGGACGGCTGCACTCGTGAGATCGAAGGTGCGCGGCAACCGCGCCGAGGGTTCGTTCGGCGAGGGCGGGGGGGTCGGAAACCAGAACGAGAGCCGCATGCGGATCAGCCGATCGACGATCTCCGGCAACCGTGCCACCGACGACGGCGGTGGCATCTTCAACCAGAACGACGCCCGGCTCACCATCAGCCGCTCGACGATCGCCGGCAACCGCACGCTCGAGGACACGATGGGCCCGAGCTTTGCGCGGGGTGGCGCGATCTTCAACCAGAACAACGCGCAGCTTCGCGTCACCGACTCGACGATCAGCGGTAACTCCACCCCGACTCTCGGGGGTGCGATGTTCACGCGGAACAACGCGGTCTCGGTGTTCCTGAACAGCACCCTGAGCGGCAACCGTGCCGACCAGGGCGGCGCGCTCTACGTCGGGGACTGGGCGACCGTCCGGTTCCTGTTTACCACGGTCGCCCGTAACGTGGCCACCACCGACGCGGGCGCGATCTACGACGACACATTCCCGCCCATCGTCGGGTCGCCGGAACCCCCGTTCTTCCTCTTCCGGGGCGCGCTGATCGCCGGCAACTCAGCGCCCTCGGAGCCGGGCTGCAACGTGAAGGAGCCCGGCCACTGGAGGTCGCTGGGCGGGAACCTCGAGGACCGCAACAGCTGCGTGTTCACGAAGGGCAGCGACCGGCGGAACGCCAACGCACGGCTGCGCCGCTTGAGCCGTAACGGCGGCCCGACGACGACCCATGCCCTGAAGCGCTCCAGCGACGCCGTCAACGCGGCGAAGAAGCGGGGCTGTCCGAGGCGCGATCAACGCGGGATCAGGCGCCCCCAGGGCAGGCGCTGCGACAGCGGCGCCTACGAGCTGCGCGTCCGCTAATCCGCATTCGAGCGGCGCGCTACCGTAGGCGCGATGGCCCGTGATGCCGCTCTCGAGGCCGTGTTCCAGCCGGTGCGCCCGCCGACGACGTTCGAGGAGACCGTCGAGCGGCTCGGCACCGCGATCCGGCTCGGGTTGCTGGCGCCGGGCAGCCGCCTGCCGCCGGAGCGCGAGCTCGCAGGCGAGTTGCGGATCTCGCGCTCGACCCTGCGCGAGGCGCTGACCACGCTCACCCAGAGCGGACACCTGATCGCCCAGCGGGGGCGCGGCGGCGGGACCTTCGTGGCCGCGTCGCCGCCGCTGGCCGAGCAGGAGTCCGAGCCGCTCGGGCAGGCGTCATGGGCCGTGCTCGATCACCGCGTCGCAATCGAGACCGGGGCCACGATCCTCGCGTGCGAGCGGGCCCGGCCCGAGGACCTCGACCGGCTTGACGAGCTGGTCGAAAGGATGGCGGAGGTATCCGACTTCGAGGAGTACCGGCGGGCGGACGTCCGCTTCCACATCGGCGTCGCCGAGGCGGCGCGCTCGCCGCGACTGGTGACGGAGATGACCGAGGTCCAGGGCGCGATGAGCGGCCTGATCGCCTTGATCGCCCATCCGGAGCAGGTCCTGACCCACTCCAACAATCAGCACCGGTCGCTGATCCGCGTGCTCCGCCGTCGCGACGCCTCGCGCGCGGTCGGCCTGATGCGCGAGCACATCGAGGGCACCGAGCACATTCTCGCCGGGTTGCTGCCTCCCGCGGGCGGGCGCTGACGCCGCGGAAAAAACCCTTGACGCGCGTCCGGCCGCGCGCATAGGCTGCGCGCGAGCATAGGTCTGTCGCCCATACCTTTGCGTCGGACCGCACGACAAGGAGGCTGGAAGTGGCTGAAAGACGCAAGGTAGGCGGGATCACCTACCGCGAGGCGGATCACGACTACTTCGACAAACGGAAGCTCCGCCGCCACGCGGGCGTCTGGTCCCTGTGGGCCCTGGGCGTCGCCGCGGTTATCTCTGGCGACTTCTTCGGCTGGAACTTCGGTCTCGCCTACGGCTTCGGCGGGCTGCTGGTCGCGACCGTGGTCGTCACGGTCATGTACTTCGGGCTCTGTTATTCGATCTCGGAGATGTCGCCGGCGCTGCCGCACACGGGCGGCGCCTACTCGTTCGCGCGCTCGGCGATGGGTCCGTGGGGCGGGTTCTCCACCGGGGTCGCGGAGACGATCGAGTACGTGATCACCCCGGCGGTGATCGTGGTCGGGATCGGCGCGTACATGAGCACGATCGCCGACGACCTCGTGGGATCGACGTTCTCGGAGCCGGTCTGGTGGGCGATCTTCTACGCGATCTTCGTCGGCCTCAATTACGTCGGCGTCGAGGCCAGTTTTCGGTTCACCGTGGGCATCTGCTTCACCTCGCTCGCGATCCTCGCCGTGTTCTTCATCGGCGCGATCCCGAACCTCGACTTCCAGCAGTGGGCGATCGACACCAACGGCGGCTGGTTCATCGACGGCGTCCCGGGTGTCTTCTACGCGCTGCCGTTCGCGATCTGGTTCTACCTGGCGATCGAGGAGTTACCGCTGGCCGCGGAGGAATCCGCGGACCCCAAGCGGGACATCCCGCAGGGGACGATGTGGGGTCTTCGCACCCTGGTCGTCACCGGCTTCCTGATCCTGTTCCTCAACTCGGGCATCGAGCCCGGGGCGGCGGCCCTCAGCGAGTCGGGCGAGCCGCTGCTGGACGGGTTGAAGACGATCTTCGGCGACGGCACCTCGGCGTCGATCCTCGGGCTGATCGCGGTCGCGGGCCTGGTCGCCAGCTTCCACACGATCATCTTCGCCTACGGCCGGAACATCTTCTCGCTGTCGCGAGCCGGCTACTACCCGCATCCCCTGTCGGTGACCCACGGCAAGCGCCAGACGCCCCACGTCGCGCTGCTCCTGGGCGCGGTGCTGGGCTGGATCGCCGCCTACATCATCTACAAGAACGCCGACACGGAGGTGGGGGCGGCGCTGCTCTACATGGCCGTGTTCGGGGCCGTGATCTCGTACATCATGCAGTGCGTCTCGTTCATCCTCCTGCGCCGCAACCTGCCGGACATCGCGCGGCCGTACCGCAGCCCCGTCGGCGTGCCGGGGGCGGCGATCGCCGGCGTGATCGCGCTCGGGGCGCTGATCGCGATCCTGGTCAACGACGACTACAGGCCCGGCGTCTACGGGGTCGCGATCGTCTACCTGGTCGCCATGGCCTACTTCGCGGTCGCCGGCAGGCACCGACTCGTCCTCTCACCGGAGGAGGAGTTCGCGATGACCCGCGGCGAGCACGGCAGCCAGCCCGAGATCGAGGGCTACGGCCATACCCGCCTCGAGGGCTACAGCCATCCGCATCCCGAGCAGCGCGAGTACGAGCCGCCCCCGCGCGACCCGGAGGGCGGCGAGCCACCAGGCGGCGCGTAACGTAGAGCGGAGTGAAGGTTGACGAGCTGAAGAAGGCGGTCGCGGACGGCACGGTCGACACCGTGCTGCTCGCGATCGCCGACATGGAGGGGCGCCTCCAGGGCAAACGACTCACCGGCTCGCATTTCGTCGACCACGTCCTCGAGCACGGCGCCGAGGGCTGCAACTACCTGCTGGCGGTGGACGTCGAGATGAACACCGTCTCGGGCTACGAGATGTCGTCCTGGGAGCGGGGCTACGGCGACTTCGAGATGCGGCCCGACCTCGACACGCTGCGCCCGATTCCCTGGCATCCGGGGACGGTGCTCGTGATCGCGGACCTGCATTGGGCGGATGGCAAGGACGTGGTCGCCTCGCCGCGGCAGATCCTGCGCCGCCAGCTCGAGCGGCTCGCCGAGCGCGGCGTCGTGGCCAACGCGGGCACCGAGCTCGAGTTCATCGTCTTTCGCGACAGCTACGAGGACGCATGGAAGCGCGCCTATCGCGATCTCGAGCCCGCCAACCTCTACAACAACGACTACTCGCTGCTCGGCGGCGCCCGCGTCGAGCCGCTCCTGCGGCGGATCCGCAACGAGATGGCCGGCGCGGAGATGACGGTCGAGAACTCGAAGGGGGAGTGCAACCTCGGCCAGCACGAGATCAACTTCCACTACGGCGACGCCCTGCGGATCGCCGATGAGCACGCGATCTACAAGAACGGCGCCAAGGAGATCGCAGCCCAGGAGGGCTGCTCGATCACGTTCATGGCGAAGTTCAACGAGCGCGAGGGGAGTTCCTGCCACATCCACTGCTCACTCGCGCGCCAGGACGGCGGCAACGCGTTCACCGCAGACCGCGAGATGTTCGAGCATTTCGTCGCCGGTCAGCTGGTGGCGTTGCGCGAGCTGACCCTCCTCTACGCGCCGCACGTCAACTCGTACAAGCGCTTCGCGGAGGGCTCGTTCGCCCCGACGGCGGTCGCCTGGGGACACGACAACCGGACCTGCTCGATGCGCGTGGTCGGGCATGGCGAGGCGCTGCGGGTCGAGAACCGGCTGCCGGGCGCCGACGTCAACCCGTACCTCGCGCTCGCGGGCATGATCGCCGCGGGCCTGGCCGGAATCGACTCCGAGCTGCCGCTGGAGCCGCCGACGGACGGCAACGCTTACACCTCGGACAAGCCGCACGTGCCCCGCAACCTCTACGACGCCCGCGACCTCTTCGCGGAGTCCGAGCTCGCGCGCGACGCGTTCGGACAGGAGGTGGTGGACCATTACCTCAACCGCGCCCAGATCGAGTTGAACGCGTTCGAATCGACGGTCACCGACTGGGAGCGTTACCGGGGCTTCGAGCGACTGTGAGCGCGGTCGTCGTCGGCATCTGCGGGGCCGTCGAGCGGGCGCGATGGGGCGTATGGGAGGACACCGTCGTGATGGTGCCGCGCTCCTATGCACGCGCCGTCCAGGCGGCGGGCGCGATCGCCCTGGTGTTGCCGCCGGACCCGGCGGCGGACGCCGACCCCGGGCCGCTCCTGGACCGGATCGACGCCTTGCTGCTGGCCGGCGGCGCGGACATCGATCCCGCGAGCTACGACGCCGAGTCGCACCCCGCGACCCGGGGCACCTGGCCCGAGCGCGACGCTTTCGAGATCGCGCTCGCTCGCGCCGCGCTCGAGCGCGACATCCCCGTGCTCGGGGCCTGTCGCGGCATGCAGCTCCTGAACGTGGCGTGCGGAGGCACGGTCGAGCAGAATCTCCCGGACCGGATCGGCTCCGAGCGCCATCGCCATACGCCTGGCGCGTTCGGCGATCACGAGGTCCGGCTCGAGCACGGTTCGCTCGCGGCGCGGGCCGCCGGCGGCGAGCGGCTGACCGTGAAGTCCCACCACCACCAGGGCGTCGATCGGCTGGGCGACGGGCTCACCGTGACCGGGCGCTCGGAGCCGGACGAGGTCGTCGAGGCAATCGAGCTCCCCGGGCGCCGCTTCGCCCTCGGCGTGCTGTGGCATCCCGAGGAGGATCCGGAGAGCCGGCTGATCGAGGCGCTGGCGGCGGCCGCGCGGGCAGAGGTGCGCGCGTGATCGAGGTCGTCGAGCCCGCGACCGAGCAGGTCATGGCCGAGGTCCCGCGCGCCGGGGTCGACGAGGTCGACGCGGCCGTCGCCTCGGCTCGGGAGGCTTTCGGCGCCTGGCGCGCGGCCGAGCCGGCCGATCGGGCCGCCACCCTGCGCCGGCTCGCCGACGCGGTCGAGGCGGAGGCC
>Ga0299914_10004172_pt1 | contig 10369 bp, 7 predicted proteins | sample RVTome_10_FD_201361 | JGI IMG/M metagenome (GOLD analysis project Ga0299914, IMG submission 201361) | Soil microbial communities from uranium-contaminated site in the Upper Colorado River Basin, Wyoming, United States - RVT153D57 (version 2) ... | reverse complement strand
AGGACACCGTGCACAGCAGGTCGAGGGGATTGACCTCGCCGTCCAGTACGCACAGAAAGTTCAGGCCGACCGGGCAGCTGGACAGAATTCGCTTTTTGGAAATGGTACCGCCGGGACGATCATGGCCCCCACACTCCCCCCTGCCGAACCCTGGCCACGTTCCCGGATCCTAAAGGAGGAGCGTGACCTGATGGGATTGTACATGTCGGGACATCCGCTTGAGGCATATTCAGCAGAGGCACACGCGTTTGCAACGGCGCAGCTCGGCCGGATCGGAGAAGAAGAACTTGAATTGGCCCGGGTCCAAACGAATGGCCAGGATAACGGCCATCATCGTGGACCCACACACCGAATCTGCGGCATCATTACGGACGTACAGCGGCGCACGACGAAAACAGGAAAGCCGATCGCGTTCGCTACGATCGAAGACTTTACCGGCCAGGGAGAAATCGTATGCTTCTCGACTGTCTACGATACGATACAGCACTACTTGAATGTGGATGATGTGGTCATGGTGCAGGGTGAAGTCGAGATGCGGCGAGGTGGCGTAAAAATCATCGCACGTGACGTTTTTCCCATGTGGAAAGTCCGCGAGCAACTCGTAAAAGCGATCGTTCTCCGCATAGAGATCGATCGTGTCGATGTGAGAGACATCGACACGTTGAAATCGCTCTGCGAGGACAACCGCGGTCAGTGCAAGCTGTATTTCGATTTTGACCTGCCAGAGACCCCATCCGGTACTCAGCGCGTTCGCAGCCGGAATTTCGTCGTGGATCCGACACCCGAGCTCATGAATGGAATGGCTGGTCTATTCGGACGAGACAACGTGATTCTTCAAGGAGAAGCGTGACCGCATCAATTAACCATACGGATGTGCGCATTGGGATTACCACCTCCTTCAATGATGGAGAGCAGCGGCTCAATTACGCCTATGTACGTTCTGTCGAGAAGGCCGGCGGTATCCCGCTGATCGTCCCGATCATTGAAAATCCTCAAATGCTCCGTTCATTCGTGGGTTTGTTGCACGGCCTGGTGATTACGGGCGGACCTGCCGTGGCTGACGGGCTTATCGGGGAATTGCCTTCGGATTTGGACCGAACCGACGCGATTCGGGTGAAATCCGACAAAGCTGTGCTGAACGCTTTTTTGAATGAGAGGAAACCAATTCTGGGGATTTGCTACGGAATGCAATTGCTGAACGCGACCTCCGGAGGCACAATCTACGGAGATGTCGAACGACAGCATGCCGGTGCGCTCACGCACAGCGACAAGCGCGGCGCAGACCTGCATAGCGTCCTTCTTGAAGAATCATCCCACTTATTCAGGATCCTGAATAAGTCCGCGCTCGATGTGAATACGAGGCATGTGCAGGCCGTCGCGGGCGTGGGAAATGGTTATAAAATAGCGGCGACGGCGCCGGACGGCGTCGTAGAGGCTATAGAGAATGATGACGGTACGATCCTGGGCCTTCAGTTTCATCCCGAACGAATGGGAGCCGAGATGGAGCCGATTTTCCAGCATCTTGTCGACAACGCACGAAAGTTCGCAGAATCGGGGAATCTGGCACATGACTTGCGTTAAATAATAACGCGGGCGTGTAATTTCGTACGCCATAAGCGGGAGCATCCCTGCTCGGAAGAAAGTTAGTTTACCACATAAGGGCGCGAAGTACTCACTCGAAGTATAGAGATATGGATAAGTACCCGGAGGGCACCCGACCGCCAGACGAGCACAGAGGGGAGCAATCGGACATTGTTCTCGCCTCCACGCACTCCGATGCCGGTGGAGAAGCATTGGACGGCGAAGAGACGGCTAGTCCTAATGGGCGGTCGATAAATGCTATCTGGGCGTCCGTGGCAGGTGCTTTCGGAATCGTGCTTGTCGTCATGCTTACCGGCCGTTTCGATTCACTAGCACGCGACCTGATTCGATTTTTCGAGCCGCCCTCGGCATCCATCACACTCTCAGACATAACCAATGAGGGCTCAGCGAAGGCCGGGCGTGGGATTTACACCTTCGAAGAGCTCGACATTCACCCGGACGTCGTGTTCAGGCCTTACACGGCCGGCCAGCTGATCGACGCCGAAGTTTCGTCGTCCACATCCGAAATGATTCGCGAATTTCGACAGCTGCTAGACCTCTATCAGGAACGTCAGGGAGAAGACGATAACTTCACCATTCGAGTCGTCGACAATCGGTCGAACGAGCTTCTTGAGATCTACGAGATTGAAGACGAACGGCAGAAGTATGAAGATCTTGAGCCGACCCAAGGTTGGAATTGGGGCCGAATCGACGCCCTGCGCCGAGAAGCGACTCGGGATTTGGTTCAGAAATACGCGTCACGCGGTGTGCCTCGCCCGGCAATCACCGTGAAATGGGGACGAAGGAATCAGGTGTACGAGGCGCGCGACCGCGAGCTTCCCTATATCGAATATGAGACTCGTCTTGCGCGTTATCTCGGTTTGAGTCTGCTCGCAACAGAAATTGGAACGGTTGAGACCTTCAACGACGATAGGCTTGTCTCCCCGGTCGGGGCTCGCAGCCGCTACCAGATGATGCCCTACGTTCTTCGGCAGAACGAAGTGCATCATTACCAGATTTCGACAGCCGCAGGTAATGCGATCGACGTATATGAGGAATGGCATCCTCTTTTAACGATGGAGCCGGCGTTTGCGACGTTGGTCGGGTATAAGAACGCCGTCGGACATGAGATTCCCGGCATCTCCGCGTATCACACGGGTCCAGGCAACATCTATATGGTTTACCGGATGTTCCTCACCGCGGACACCGGGCTCTTTTCACCGTCTTCCAACGTAATGGATGCGTACATGTGGGCCGTGACGACCGGCTACGATAAGGTGTCCAGTGGCTCTAGTTTCAAGACGTACTCGCGCGGGTATGTAGCATCAATTTACGGCTCGCTGCGCGCGACCCAAGCTCTGCCCATCGATTCCACCAGAACGCTTGAAGCCGAACGCGTCCAGATCCGACCGGGCACTCACATATTTCTGAGCGAATTGTTGCGCGTGCTCGAATCAACTGGAACGTCATTCGACTGGGGACCCGATACCGAGGACCTGGGAATCTACGATCGATTCCGAAAAATGAATCAGCACCTTGTGCTGCCAGCAGGTGACGGAACAGGCGTCGATCCGCGTGCCGACGTCCGCCTCGTCAGTGAAGTTCGGAATGCTCCGGTGCGCATTTTTCTTCCTTTAGGAGCTTCTGAGGCGCTCGCCTCGGCAGGGCTCGACGTCATCGATGACTCGTCGATCTTCCGATACACGCATAACACATACGCCCGCCCGCCTGCTTCGGAAATGACGGTCTGGGATCGGCAGTATGACGAATTGGTGCGGGACGTCGCCAACTTCGGCTTCTCCAACGAGAATCGGCAGCGACTAAACACTCTCGTTAATCGTTTCAGGGAATTAGCCAACGCCAAACCCTCGCACTACAGGAAGCTTCAGCTGGAGATTATCCAAACGCATCAGCGAATCTGGCAGTCCGGGGTTTTTGATAAGCTCGCCAGCGCCGTAGGTGCAGCTAGGGGCAGGACGCGCTCCGAACCGCTGCCACCATCGGTCCTACCTAGCTCAAGTCAACAGAACCCCCCCACGGGCTGAACCGGCTTACGTTGCGATTGAGATCCGGTCGCCTTTTCTGATCGTTCCGCCACTTATTACCGTGAACAGGGCTCCACGGTATCGCTCGCGACTCACGGCCGCAAAAGCCTCCGGACTCGTTCTCGACCTGAATGTGTGGCACGGCCGATGCGTCTTGGCACTTCGTTGAAGCTCTACCTCTCCGGCGCGGATAATGTCACCCGCCTCGAGGCGACCCAGGTCGATCCCTGCAGTGATGAGATTGTCCCCGACGACGACAGGATCGACACCCAGGATTTCAAGGATTTCTGACGTAATTGCGGTGACTTCTCGGCCGGAAATGTACTCACCACGATAGAAGGACTTTCGGCTGTGATCGCCGGCAAAGCCCTTCCCCGCGATACAATCGACGCTGTTACGTTCGACGTGAAGATGCGGCTCCGGCGTCTCGACGAGGAGGGCTACGCTGCCCTCCGATTTCCATGCGATGTCGGCAAGACGCTCAAGCAGCCTGTCCACTGCCTCACGATCGATCGTGCCGTCCTTTTGGACGATGCTGCCAGATACGGCCACAGATGTGCTTGAAGACATATACGGATGCAAAAAGCTTCGAACAAACTATGAAATATCCCACGGGGCATCCTTCTCCGTCAACCGCTGCCTGGCCCGGTGCATCAGGATATCGTGAAAACCCATCTGCTCCGACGGGCTCGACGGACATCGCTGCACAAAATGTCCTTCGGGATGCAAGTCCCATCCGAGACGCTTATCGTGCAGACACAGGTGCAATATCCCTATGAGCTGTTGTTTCAAATCAGGGTCTTCAACGGGCACGATGGCTTCAATGCGATCATCGAGATTCCGTCGCTGCCAATCAGCACTTCCTATGTGGACCAGCGGCCGACCATCGTTGTTAAAATAATAGATTCTGCTGTGTTCAAGAAAGCGCCCGACGACCGATACGATCCGAATATTCTCACTGTAGTAACGAAGACCCGGTCGTAATCGACAGTGGCCACGCACGATCAGATCAATTCTAACACCGGCCTGAGATGCCCTGTACAGCTCCCCGATTATCTCGACATCGTCAATCGCGTTCATTTTAGCGATGATCCGTCCATTGCCCCCCGCCTTTTGAAACTCAATCTCACGCTTGATTAAGCTGATAAAGGACTTGCGCATGTCGCGCGGCGCGACAATGAGCTTGCGATAGTGCTGCTCCGGCGCATAGCCGGTCAGATAATGAAAAAGGTTAATGGCGTCGTATCCCATGTCAGGCGAGCACGTAAAAAGCCCTACATCCGTATAAAGGCGGGCTGTCGTGGGATTGTAGTTGCCTGTACCGATGTGACAGTAGGCCCTCAGTCCGGCGCGTTCTTCCCGGATGATCAGGGTGACTTTCGTATGCGTTTTTAGCCCGACGAGACCATAGGTGACGTGCACGCCCGATTTTTCGAGCATCTGGCCCCACTCTATGTTGCTCTCCTCGTCGAATCGAGCCTTAACCTCAATCAAAACAGCAACCTGTTTCCCACGCTCGGCGGCGCGAACCAGCGCCTCTATTATAGGCGACTCGTCAGAAGTTCGATAGAGCGTCTGCTTGATCGCAAGCACATTCGGATCTACCGCCGCCTCCTCCACGAAACGCTGGACGCTCGCGCGAAAAGACTCGAATGGATGATGGACCAGGAGATCGCCATTCTTGATGATGCTGAAAATGTCGGGCTCGTCCTTCGTTTCACCCTCGAACATCAACCGCGAAGGCACAACGGGCTCCCACGGATCATACTTTAGCTCCGGAAAATCAAGCGTCGTAAAGAACTCCGTGCTCGAATGATCGATCAGCCCGTCGCTACTGTAAACGTCGTCAGACCCTAGAGACAGCTCGCGCATCAGTAGGTGACGGATCTTATCAGGCATCGAACGCTCGACCTCTAACCGCACCACGGGCGCAAATCTACGCTCACGCAGTTCTTCAGAGATCATTTCCGTCAGGTCCTCGGCCTCCTCTTCATCTCTCCTGATATCAGCGTTTCGTGTGATCTGAAAGGCGTGTACGTGCTCGATCTCCATTCCGCGAAAAAGCTCGAACAGATTATGGGCGATTACCTGTTCGAGAGGGACATAATTGTACGGCTCGTCCAGTGCCACCCACCTTCCCCGGCTCGTTGGAACCTTCAGACGAGCAAAGTGCTCGGTCCCGCGCGTGGGATGACGCAGCAAGACGGCCAGTGAGAGGCTCAGGTTCGAAATGAACGGAAAAGGGTGTCCCGGATCGACCGCGAGCGGCGTGAGAATCGGAAAAATGTTCGCCTGAAAATACAGGTGGAGCTTCTCCTTTTGCTCCGATGTGAGCTGGCTATAGTGGATGATCTGAATGCCGGCCTGCTCGGTGAGCGCAGGCTTCAGCGTCTCCTCCCACAGCTTATTCATGGTGTGATACATCGGCAGGACGGCCGATCGAATGAGCGAGAGCTGCTCTTGCGGCGTTCGGCCATCCGGCGACAGTGCGCGAACACCCGCAGCAGCCTGGCGCTTTAGCCCGCCTACGCGCTTGCGAAAGAACTCGTCGAGATTGGTAGAGGCGATGGAAAGAAATCGAACGCGTTCAAGAATTGGAGTCCGCTCATCGATGCTTTGCTGTATCACTCGCCAGTTGAAGTCCAGCCAACTGAGTTCCCTGTTAAAGAACAGATGTGGATGGTCCAATGGTGCACCTTTCGGTACGGGCCGTGGCGATGTTGCCTTGGGAACCGCAAAATCCGGCATGGCGGCAAGAGAGCCGTCACCGTGATCCACGATATGTGGCTGTACCTGAACGTTTTCGTCCATTAACCCCCCTTGCCATCTTCTGCGGGCGTCAGACCGCACATGGTCGGTATTCATTCCTGGAGAAACTCCTTCCGCTCTATGCGGCGGCGTAATTCGTGCAAAGCCATCATTTGCGTCTGAAGAGGCTGCAGCTCATCGCCTGCCACGGAGGCACGATACATCTCTTCTCGTTGTTTATCGATTGCTGCGTTCACGCGATCGAGCTTAAGAAGCATCATCGCGCTAACTGCCGCTTCATACGGATCGCTATCCAATTTTGGAACGGTAATCTTCTGTTTTCGCTCCCAATTTTCGGAAGGCTCATGTAGCACGACCGAAACTTCTGCCGCCAACCGCTGCACTTCGGGCCCAAAGGTTCCATTAAGAAAGTCCTGCCGCTCGACTGCCCCCTGTTCATATTGGGATAAGAGACATTCAGCAGCTGCTCGCGCCGCTCCCGGTGTAAACTCGTCCAGGCTCATATTACCGAGGATAAACTCCACCATTGGAGAGCCGTGCTCCAGCATCATTCGGATTAGCGACTTCTCCTCCGGCAGCGTCTGGACGACCGCCGTCTTCCGGATAAGGGTTCGGCGCTCGCCGTTGTCCCGACTCCGGGGCGGATCTTGGGTTTCCGCCTTATCCCGCCGACGCGCAGGTCGCGACCTTTTGCGCTCGGTCGAGCGTACCATGTCGAGGGCCTCGTGGAGACGTGAGTCCGGCAAGCCCAGTAACTCACCTGCACGTTTCAAATACGTCTCGCGGATGAGCGGATCCTGCAGGCGTGCTATCGCATTTACGATGTCGTGCATCACCCCGGCTTCTCCCTCCGGTGTTTCGAATCGCCCCTCCTCCTTCGCTCGCTCGTAGATGTAGGTCGCAAAGTCTCGACGATGCTCACGGAGATAGGATTCGATCGAACCCTTCTCGTTGCGAGAGAACGAATCCGGGTCTTCGCCCTGCGGCAACGCAACTACGTATGCGGATAGTCCTTCCTCGAGCGTGATATCAATGCCTCGCACGGCAGCGCCTGCTCCGGCCGTATCGGCATCGAAGAGCAGAACGACACGTCGAGCATACCGGCTAAGGAGCTTGACTTGCTCATGTGTGAGCGACGTACCACTTGAAGCAACGGTATGATCGACTCCGGCCTGATGCAGTGCGATCACATCCGTGTATCCTTCGACGAGAAGCACCTCTTCTCGCTTGCGGATAGCCTGTTTTGCTAGTGAAAGCCCGTAAAGCACGCGGCTCTTGTTATAAACGCGCGTCTCGGGTGAGTTTATGTACTTGGGTAGGTCTGGCTCGTCATTGAGAATGCGCCCTCCGAACCCGAGTACTTTCCCCACGTGCGAAAATATCGGGAACATGATTCGGCCCCGAAAGCGATCATAAAAGCCGTTGCCATCCTTGCGGGCAATGACCAGCCCGGCTTGTTCGAGAATGTGCTCTGGTATGTGATTTTCACCGGCAGCATTCAAGAGGCCATCCCATCCGTCAAACGAGTAACCCAATCCGAACGATCGGATCGTCTTGCTGGTAAACCCTCGTCCGAGGAGGTAATCGAGTGCGTGCTTACCCTGCGGAGTTTGTGTGAGGCAGTTGAAATAGTAGCGGGCCGCGAAGCGGAGGGCATTGTAAACAGCCTCCGATTCGCCCAGCCGCTCCCGCTCCACATCGGTATCCGCTATCTCGATGCCGGCCTTCTTGGCCAACATTCGTACCGCCTCGGGAAAGGCGATGCCTTCCACCGACATAATAAAGTTGAACACGTCGCCACCGGCCCCGCATCCGAAACACTTGTAAATGCCTAGGCCGGGATTGACGCTGAACGATGGCGTATTCTCACTATGAAATGGACATAGGCCGAAGTAATTCGAGCCCCTCCTCTTAAGGCGGACGTAGTCGCCTACTACATCGGTAACATCCGATGCAGCCCGAACTTCTTCCACCGTCTGATCGGGAATAAACATCGTACAATGCTCGAATAGTTCAATCCGCAGCATCCGCGACAGGCGTGGCGTGCGGCAATATAGAGATCCTGCCGATCTGTGAGGACCTGTTGCTAACGCCTCTCTCTTCCATTAAACTTCAGCCGGTCGCAATCCTCACCTAGGAGAGTTCGCTTGTGGAAATACTGGGAATTGACGTCGGGGGTTCTGGAATAAAAGGCGCTCCGGTTGATGTCAGCACGGGGGAGCTTACTAGGCAGCGGCACCGAACAAAAACTCCCGACCGCGCCGAACCGGATGCGGTGGGCCGGGCCGTTGCCGGCATCGTCAAACACTTTGCCTGGGAAGGACCCATCGGCTGCGCATTCCCTGCTCGCATAAAGAAAGGAGTGGCTCACACTGCGGCCAACATCGATCCATCATGGATTGGTCTGAATGTAGCCGAGCTGTTCCAGTCCCACGCCGGAATGCCGTTTCTAATTCTCAATGACGCCGATGCCGCCGGGATCGCCGAGATGAATTACGGAGCCGGGCGCGACCGGCGGGATATCGTTCTTCTGCTCACAGTCGGCACGGGCATAGGCTCGGCACTATTCAACAATCAAACGCTGCTGCCGAATACGGAGTTCGGTCATTTCTTTCTGCAAGGTGTGGTGGCCGAACACTATGCATCCGACAAGGCTCGAAAGGACGACAAACTGAGCTGGAAGCAGTGGGCCGGACGGTTCCAGGAGTATCTTACACACCTTGAACGGCTGTTCGACCTCGATCTCATTATACTGGGCGGCGGCATCAGCAAGGACAAGAAGAAGGAAAGGTATCTGGATCTGATCCAGACGCATGCCGACCTCATTACTGCGGAGCTTCAAAATGATGCCGGAATTATCGGCGCCGCTTGCAGCGCGAAGGTTCTGGCCGATGAGACGGTACCAAGCAATGGTTGACGTCTTAAACGGTGAATCCCGCGAAGAGCTAACGGATATCCCGATCCACTCCCCAATCTCGAGCGAGCTGTTGGATGAAGTCTATCTCACCCATAACGATCGTTCCGTCTGCGGTCGCTATATCAGCCAGGTCGTTCAGAATTGCGATGCGCGACGGTTTCGACATCTCGTCGGCTACTGAAGCGATAGATGCTTCGAGCATTTGGTCGCCGGACGATCCGACATACACGAGCATGACCTCACGCATGATCTTCTTGACCGCTTCCCGGCTGGAGTGCGTGTTCCACTCACTTAGCTTCTGTGACATGGCATCGATCTCCGACGCGTCCAACTCCTCATCCGCCCCGTGCGTCAAAGCAAGATAGATAAGTGCGAGGTCGTGAGCGACCGTCCACTCGGGGTAGTCGTCCTTGTAGTTGTGTCCCATGCCTATCTTCTGCTCTGTTTAGGTCGCTCGCGTCGAACCTGTTGATGAACACCGGCAGCCTCATTGTTGCGCCTTACGCGGCTACAGAGCTGTGGCCCCACCATCCACGCGAAGTACAGTACCGGTCGTGAATTGATTCTCGATGAGAAAAAGGACCGCACGCGCCATATCTCGATAATCACCGGCGCGACGAACCGGCAATGACTCGGAGAGAAGACGATTCTGCTCGTCATCATCCTCGATTCCGATTTCGCCTGGAGCCACAGCATTTATTCGGAGCGGGCTCAACTCCACGGCAAGTGAACGGACGAGCGCTTCGACAGCGCAGTTTGCCGCGCCGAGCACCGCCTGTCCTTTGATGACGCGCCTTCCCGCTACCCCCGAGAAAAGCGTGATCGAACCCCGATCGCCGATGAACGGCACGCACCGCTGTGCTGCGAGATATTGTCCCCAAAATTTAGTCTCAAACGCCTTCTTCGCATCATCGATATCACTCTCGATAAACGCAGTTTTATAGTCCTCCACGGCCGTGACCACTAGATCGTCGAACCCTTTCATCTGCTCGAACCAGAAATCAAGCTCGCGAGAATCACGGACATCAAGCACACACGTTTCGACCCGATCTCCGAT
>Ga0299914_10004170_pt1 | contig 10370 bp, 12 predicted proteins | sample RVTome_10_FD_201361 | JGI IMG/M metagenome (GOLD analysis project Ga0299914, IMG submission 201361) | Soil microbial communities from uranium-contaminated site in the Upper Colorado River Basin, Wyoming, United States - RVT153D57 (version 2) ... | reverse complement strand
AGTACTTCGCGCTCGAGCTCGCGGAGGGGAAGGGGGACTGAGGGCGGAGCTGACCGCCGATTCGGCGACGGACTCGTTTGTGACGACCGGGGAGGACTTCGGAGGAGAGGTGTTTACGCATGGGAAGCAGAATCTTGGTGCTCAGCGCGATGCTCGCGGCGGCCGCGATCGTCGTCGGCTGTGGCTCCGCAGGCGGCTCGGATGAGGATGACGGCGGCGAGTACAAGCTCGGCGCGATCCTCAGCCTGAGCGGCGCGGCGGCGGACCTGGGCCAGCACTCGCGCGACGCGATCGAGCTCGCGGTCGACCAGATCAACGCCGACGGCGGCGTCAACGACCGCGAGATCACGGTCGAGTTCATCGACGACGGCACAGAGCCGAACCGCACCGTGTCGGCGTTCAACGACCTCGCCCGCGACGACAGCGTGCTCGCGATCTTCGGCGGGACGCTGGGGACGACGACGCTTGCGATGTCGCCGATGTCGGCGCAGCAGGGCGTGCCGCTGCTGTCCCCGAACACCACCTACGAGATCACCCGCCAGGGGAACGAGTACCTGTTCCGGGTCGCGCCGCCGGCCGACGCCGAGATCGACGCGACCGTCGAGCTCGCCAACGACCAGGGCTGGGAGCGGCTGGCGCTCCTTCACTCGACCGACGCCTACGCGTCCCAGGCGGCCGAGCTGTTCGCCGACTCCGGCCTCGACATCGTCGGCAGCGAGAGCTTCGACCCCGAGGACACCGACATGACCGCCCAGCTGACGAAGCTGGGCCGCACCGACCCCGACGCGCTGCTGGTCTGGGACCTCTCGCCCGCGACCGGGATCGCGATCCGAAACGCCGGCCAGCTCGGGATGGACGAGATCCCGATCCTCAGCGGCCAGGGGTCGAACAACCCCGGCAACATCGACGCCGCGGGCAACTCGCCGGCGCTCGACAACTGGATCGTCCAGGGGGTCGTCGACGAAGCGAGCCCCATCGATCGACAGGCCGAGGGGATCGAGCTGCTCGAGCCGGAGCTCGACTACCCGGTCGACACATTCGCCTCGCTGGGCTACGACGGCGCCCACCTGTTCGCCGCCGCGCTCGAGGAGGCGGGGTCGGACCCCGACCGCGACGCCGTTCGCGACGCGCTCGAGCAGGTCGACTACGACGGGCTCGGCGGCGAGTACGTCTACTCGGCCGACAACCACGACGGGGTCGGGCCGGAGAGCGTCATCTGGCTGGAGGTGCGCGACGCTGAGTTCGTGATGGCGCAGCTCGACTAGATGGACCTCCAGTTCCTGATCCAGAACGGGGTCACCGGGATCGCGAACGGGGCGGTCTACGCCCTGATCGCGCTCGGGTTCACCCTGACCTACAACGCGTCCCGGGTCGCGAACTTCGCCCAAGGGCAGTTCGTCGTCCTCGGCGGGCTGATCGCGATCACGCTCGTCGAGGCCGGGGCGCCGTTGCTGGTCGGGGCGGCGGCCTCGGTGATCGCGGTGTCGGTGATCGCCGGGGTCGTCTACCTCGCGACCATCGGGCGGGTCCCGGAGAGCGACCCGTTCCGGCGGATCATGGTCACGCTCGGGATCGCGCTCGCCGCCGAGGCGGCGCTTCAGATCATCTGGGGCACCGAGGCGCGGCGCCTGCCGCCGTTCACCGGCGACCAGCCGGTCGATCTCTTCGGGGCGGCGATCGCACCGCAGGCGCTGTGGGTGATCGCCGGGGCGATCGTCGCGATGATCGTGCTCAACTGGTTCTTCCGGGGCACCCGGACGGGCCAGGCGATGCTCGCCGTCTCCGAGGATCGCGAGGGAGCGGGACTGCTCGGGATCCGCGTCGCGTGGATGAGCGTCCTCGCGTTCGTCCTCGGCGCCGGCCTGGCCGCGGTCGCCGGGGTGATGGTCTCGCCGATCTCGAGCACCGTTTACTTCCACGGCCTGCCGCTCACCGTCGCCGCGTTCGCGGCGGCGGTGGTCGGGGGCTTCGGCAACCCGGTCGGCGCGGTCGTCGGCGGGCTCGCGCTCGGGCTGTTGCAGGCGTTCTCGGTCGCCTGGCTTCCGAGCGGGATCTCCGACGCGGCGCCGTTCGCCGCCCTGATCGCCTTCCTCATCCTGAGGCCGCGTGGGCTGGTGGGATCGCGTGTCCTCACCTAGCCGCCGAACACGTCGCCTGCCGCCGCGGGCGCTGCTCGGCGTCGCCGTCGTCCTCACGGCCCTCGCGATCCCGCTCTTTGTCGGCGATCGCTTCTGGCTCAACCTGCTCACCCTGAGCTGGATCAACCTCGTCGCGGTGCTCGGACTGGTGCTGCTGTTCGGCCACGCGAACCAGATCTCGTTCGGGCACGCGGCGTTCGTCGGCATCGGCGCCTACGTCTCCGGGCTCGCGACGATGGAGCTCGGCGTCTCGCTGCTCGTCTCGGTGCCGCTCGCAATGGCCGTCGGCTGGGTCGTCGGCTACGCGCTCGCGAGGCCGGTGCTGCGCCTGCACGGGCTCGCGCTCGCGATGGCGACGCTGGCCCTCGGCGAGCTCTTCTTCATCGTCTTCCGCGAGCTCTCGATCACCGGCGGAGCGAACGGTCTGCCGGGCATCTCGCCGCTCGTCTTCGGCCCGCTCGACCTGACCGCGCCCGAGGGCGCCTACTGGGGAACGCTCGCGGTCGCGCTCGCCACCGCCGTCCTCTGCCACAACGTGATCCGCTCCCGCGTCGGGCGCTGCCTGCGGGCGATCGGCTCGGCGCCGACCGCGGCGACGGTGAGCGGGATCGACGCGGCGTCGTACAAGGCGGCGATCTTCGCGTTCTCGACCAGCCTCGCGGCACTGAGCGGGGCGCTCTACGCGCACTACGTGACCTTCATCAGCTCGGACTCGTTCGGGCTGCCGCTGTCGATCCTGCTCGTGATCATGGTCGTCGTCGGCGGGGTGCGAAGCCTGTGGGGCGCCGCCGCGGCGACGGTCGGCCTGACGATCCTGCCGGGATACCTCGGCGGCTACGGCGAGTACTCGGGGCTGATCTACGGCGCCCTGCTCGTGCTCGTGTTCATGTACCTGTCGGGCGGGGTCGCGGGGCTGGTCGAAACGGTCAACCAGGAGCTGACGCGCCTCAGCGTTCCGAAGCGCCCGCAGCGCTCGACCCCGGCGGAGACCCGATGACCGAGGCGCTGGAAGTCCGCGGCCTGACCGTTCGCTTCGGCGGGCTCGAGGCGCTCGGCGGGGTCTCGTTCGCGGTTGCCGACGGCGCGATCACGGCGCTGATCGGCCCCAACGGCGCCGGCAAGACGACCTGCCTCAACGTCCTCTCGGGGCTTCAGAAGCCGACGGCCGGAGCGGTGCGCTACCGGGGGCGCGACGTCACCGCGCTTGCGCCGCACAGGCGCCAGTACCTCGGGCGCACGTTCCAGATCGTCGCGCCGTTCGACGGCATGACAGTGGAGGAGAACATCCAGGTCGGGATCGAGGCCCGCGGCCGGATCGGGCTCGGGAGGGCGGCGCTACGGGTCGGGCGCCGGCGCCGCGAGCGGCGAAGCCGTGAGCGTGCCGCGGCGCTGATCGAGCGGATGAACTTGGCGCCGGTCGCCTCGCGGCTGGTCGAGACGCTCCCGCTCGGACACCAGCGATTGGTCGAGTTCGGCCGGGCGCTGGCGCAGGACCCGGAGCTCCTGCTGCTCGACGAGGCGGCATCGGGCCTCAGCGGGGGCGAGATGGAGGAGCTCGCCGGTCAGGTCCTGCGCTGCCGCGACGAGGGGCGCACCGTGGTGCTGATCGAGCACAACATGCGGTTCGTGACCCGGCTCGCCGACCACCTCCTCGTCCTCGACCGCGGGAACCTGCTGTACGACGGCGCGACCGAGGCCGGGTTGACGGACCCCGCCGTGAAGGCCGCCTACCTGGGGAGTACCAACGGTGCTGCTTGAGTGCGATCGCGTCACAGTCGCCTACGGGCAGCTCGAGGCCGTGCGCTCGGTGACGATCGGGATCGACCACGGCGACGCGGTGACGATCGTCGGCGCCAACGGCGCCGGCAAGACCTCGCTCGTGCGCGCGATCTCCGGGCTCGAGGAGGTCGCGTCCGGCAGCGTGGTGTTCGACGGCGACGAGATCACCGGCAAGGGACCGGCAACGATCGCCCGGCGCGGGATCGGCCACGTACCCGAGGGACGGGCACTGTTTCCAAACCTCACCGTCCGCGAGCAGCTCCGGCTCGGCCTCTACCGCCTCGGGCGCCGGGCGATGGACGCGGAGGCCCCGGCGCGGCTCCAGTGGGTGTTCGAGCTGTTTCCGTCGCTCGCCGAGCGCACCGGCGTCGAGGCGCGGATGCTCTCCGGCGGCGAGCAGCAGATGCTGGCGATCGGCCGGGCGCTGATGTCGCAGCCGCGGGTCCTGATCCTCGACGAGCCTTCACTCGGGCTGGCGCCGAAGATCGTCGAGACGATCTTCGAGTCGCTGCTTCGCCTGAAGGAGCAGGAGGGCCTGACCGTGCTACTGATCGAGCAGAACGCCCACCTCGCACTCGACTTCGCCGAGCGCGCCTACGTGCTCGAGCGCGGCGAGGTCGTCGAGTCGGGCTCGACGGCGGAGCTTCGCGGCAGCGAGCGCGTAACCGAGATCTATCTCGGGACCGGGGAGTCGGAGGTCGCGGCCGGCGTCTGACTAGGCGGCATCCGCGTCGCGAGCCGGGCCGACCCAAGCTCGCCGTTCAGTTTCACGCCGCCGCGGTGTCTCAATTCTCGGAACGTGATCTCGAGACCGAGGAGGAACGACATCACCGCTGGTGACGCCGTTGCCCGCTACTACGACGCCTGGCAGACCCGGCAGGGGACTTCAGCGAGGTCCCGCTCGCCGAGGACTTCCGGTTCCGAGGCCCCGTGGCGAGCTTCGAGGACGGATGTTCGGCGGGCTCATCCTCATGCTCGCCGGCAACATCTGCTGCGGAGTCAACTGCGATGCCAAGAAGCAGGGCGGCGGCGTCGGCGACTGAGCCGGGGCCGCGAGGCCAGCGGCGCCCAAGCCGCGACTTGAGATACTCGCCGCTCGTGACCATGGATCGCGAGAGCGCCGGCACCGGCGCGCCCGATCGTGGGAGCGCCGCGGTCGACCTCTACTGGCTGCCGCTAGGAGCGGGCGGGCACTTCGTCCGGCTGAACGGCCGAGTCTACGAGGCGCTGGCTGCACGAATCGGGCGACGCGCCGCGTGCGACCTCTACCACTCGGCCCTGCAGATCTCGGTCGGTGACGAGACCCACGTGATCGAGCAGGCGCCCGTTCGCGACCTCAGCGGGGCCGAGCGCGGCGTCGTCGCCGAGGGTCCCGTTGGCAGCCGTTGGGCAGGCCGCCTGCGGATCTTCCGCTATGAGATTCGCGTCTGGCGTGGCGGCAGCATCCCCGACATCGCCGAGGCTGTCGACAGCCCGCGCCGGCTGAGCCGTGAGGCGGCGACGGCCGGTCGCGTCCTCGAGCTGATCCGTCAGGTCCCGACGCCGGTGTGGGGCCGCGACGGGCTCAAGGCGGGGGAGATGTGGAACTCGAACTCGGTGATCGCCTGGACGCTCGCGCGCAGCGGGATCGACGCGGAGTCGATCCGACCACCCGCCGGCGGTCGGGCCCCCGGCTGGCACGCCGGCGTCGTCGTCGCCCGCAGGAGCACGGATTCATCTCATCGGGCTGGAGGCGCCCGATGTTGCCGTGAGGGGATTCAATGATTTGACGTCAACGCCTGCGGGGAACCCCGGTTGACCAACACGTGGACGGTGGGATACTCGCCGCACGTGACGAGCTCAAGAACGGAGGTTCGAGGTGAAGTACTTCATCAGCGCCACACCCGGCCCGTTGCCCCCCGCCCCCGAGCAGTTCGACGCGGCGATCGACTGGCTTCAGGGGAAGCTCGACGATGGCACGTTCGACTGCATCTATGGATTCATGGAGGGCGGCGGTTTCAGCATCGCCAATGCCGGCTCTCACCGCGAGGCCCTGGACGTGATGGCCGACTATCCGCTCTTCGGGCTCGTCAACTGGGACGTTCGCCCCGTGCTCGAGTTCAAGGAGGGAGTCGACACGATTCGCGCGAAGCTCGTCGAGGCTCAGGAGGCAATGGCTGGAGGCTAGGGCTGAGCTTCCCGGCGAACGAGCGCAGCGGCCGGCGGTGAGCCCGGCCGCTGCTCACGCCCGCGCTGCGAGGAGCGGTCCCTGCAAGGATCGTTTCAGGAAGGCCAGACGAAGGAGGAGCCGATGACCGTAATCGACGAGATGCTCGCGGGTGCCGAGTCCTACGCCGAGGGGTTCGACAAGGCCGAGCTCGCGCTTCCGCCGGCGCGGAAGGTCGTGATCCTCGCCTGCATGGACGCCCGGATAAATCCCTACGGGCTGCTCGGGCTCGAGGAGGGGGACGCCCACGTGATTCGAAACGCCGGCGGGATCGTCTCCGACGACGCGATCCGCTCGCTCGCGATCTCGCAGAACCTGCTCGGAACCGAGGAGGTGATGCTGATCCACCACACCGACTGCGGCATGCTGACCTTCACCGACGAGCAGCTCGCCGAGCGGCTGGAGAGCGAGACCGGCGAGCGCCCGGAGTGGCGCGCGCACGCCTTCGCCGACCTCGAGCAGGACGTCCGTGACGGGATCGAGCGGATCAAGGCGAGTCCGTTCATCCCCCGCTCCGACGAGGTCCGGGGGTTCGTCTACGAGGTCGAGACGGGCAGGCTGCGCGAGGTGCGCTGACCGCGGCGGCTCCGGTCCGCGCGCGGAGTGCTCGCGGATCGCCCTCAGCCGCGCTCGCGCCGGTAGGTCGCGAACAGCACCCCCGAGTCGGTCGTCTTCGTGTCGACGAGGCGCAGGGGTAGCCGGCGCGCGCCTCCGGCGAACAGCCGCTTGCCGCTGCCGAGGATCAAGGGGTCGATCATCAGGGCGTACTCGTCGACGAGCTCGTTTTCGATCAGGGTCTGGACGAGGTTGCCGCTGCCGAGGACGACGATGTCGCCACCCGGCTCGTCCTTCAGCGCGGCCACGGCTTCGGCGACGTCGCCGTCGAGCAAGGTCGTGTTCTGCCACGCGAGCGGCTCGGAGAGGGTCGTCGAGGCGACGTACTTCGGGGTCTGGTTGAGCGTCTGGGCGAACATGTCGTCCTCGGGCGCGTGCGGCCAGTGCGCGGCCATCGCCTCGTAGGTGCGGCGGCCGAACAGGTAGGCGCCGGTGTCGGGGATCGAGCCGCCGACGATCCGGGCGAAGCTCTCGTCGAAGTAGGGGACGTGCCAGCCGCCGTGCTCGAAGCCGCCGCTCGGGTCCTCGTCGGGCCCGCTCGGCGATTGCATGACGCCGTCGAGCGACAGGTGCTCGGTGACGGTGAGGGTCCTCATTCGTTCGCTCCTTGCATTCAGGGTGGGCCGCCGCAGCCCGTACACTGCCACGCGCCACTCGACCTGAGCTGAGGAGGGGGAGAATGCGAAGGATCCGGCTCTTCGCCGCGGTGCTCGCCCCTCGAAGCGCTACTCCCAGGGACGCTCGCCGGTCGGCACCCTGACCTCGACGGTGGCGCGCTTTGTGTCCTCGGTGCTGCCAATGCGCGCCGCCCACTGCTTGAGCGAGCGCATCCAGGGAGGCGTCCCGGCTGCCATGTCGCCTTCGGGGATCGGCTTTCGGTCGTCGGGCAGCAGGGCCTCGCCATAGGGCACGAGGCTTCGCTCGCGGTCGCGGTCTGCTCCCAGCACCTCGTCGATCCGGGCGAGGCCGCCGTTCCACTGCTCGAGCATCCGCTTCATCGCCTCCACGTACTCCGGCGTCCCCGGTCGAGCGGAGGCGTCCGGCATCGTCGGGTGTGTCAGCGGCTCGAAATGGCCGTCGAAGCGCCGGCCGCTGTCGGTCCGCAGCCAGCGCGCGAATGCCTCCTCGGCGATCCGGCCAAACGAGACCACCGCCTTGACGGCGCTGTCGTCGAGGAGCGCGGTCAGCCACCGACCGCGGAAGATCGCCGTCCTGCGGAGCAGGTCGTCGACCTCCGAGCTCCAGGGCTGGCCATACACGGAGTAGAGGAAGGCGTTCGCGATCGCGTAGCTGCGCTCGATCCCGAGCTTCCAGAGAAAGCCCTGGACCCGTTGGCCCGCCTCGCCGACGAAGCACCGGCGGGCGATCGACTCGTGCTGGCCGGGGTCCTGGCCGAAGACCAGGATCCTGGCGCTGCCGTCGAGGCGACCGCGGTGGAAGATCGGGCCCCACTCGACCCGAAAGCTCTGGGGGTCGTAGGTCGGCGGACCGGGGTAGGCGCGCGCGAGCGAGGCGAACGGCTCCTCGACCGGCCCGGGATCGAATCGATGGCTCATCTGGGCTCAGGCCTGCAGCTTTCCGCGCAGCGTTGCACACCGCCGGCGATCGCGGGAGACTCGCCGGGTGCCGATCACCCCGCTCATCGTCTACGGAACGCTGGTCACCTTCGACCCGGACCGGCCGGTGATCGACGACGGGGCGCTCTACATCGGCGCCGACGAGCTGATCGAGGCCGTCCAGGGTCGCGGCGACCCCCCGCCGTCCGGGTTCGACGACGCGGCGCGGCTCGAGACGCGGGGTTGCGTCTACCCGGGCCTGATCGACCTCCACAACCACGTCGCCTACAACGTGCTCTCGCTGTGGTCGCCGCCAGGGCGCACCGAGCCCTACACCTCGCGCTACCAGTGGCCGGGCGACCGGAGCTACGAGGGCATGATCTCCGATCCGGTGAACGCGCTCGGGGCGCTGGCCGGCAAGGCGCATCTCAAGTACACCGAGGCGAAGGCGGTGATCGGCGGGGTGACCGCGATTCAGGGCTCGGCGAAGATGGCCTACCCGTACGAGGGCTGGCTGGTCCGCAACGTCGAGTACGAGACCTTCAAGACGGGACGCAAGTCGGTCTACCAGTCGGCGCTGCCGCTTCGCTCCGACGCGGAGTACGCCGACAAGCGCGAGAAGATGACCGAGGGGGCGGCGTTCCTCTACCACCTCTCCGAGGGCACCGACCCGGCGCTGGTCGCCGAGTACGACAAGCTTCGCGACGAGGACTGTCTCAAGCCGAGCTTCTGCGGCATCCACTGCACGACGCTCGAGGAATCCAGCTACACCGACTGGGCGCCGCGGGGCGGCTCGGTGATCTGGTCGCCGTTCTCGAACCTGTGGCTTTACCGGGGGACGACCGACGTCGCCACGGCCCGCGATCGAGGCCTTCGCATCTGCCTCGGGGCGGACTGGTCGCCGTCGGGGTCGAAGTCGCTGCTCGGTGAGCTCAAGGTCGCCGACCTCTGGAACCGCGAGCGCCTCGACCGCGAGTTCACCGACGAGGAGCTCTGCCGGATGGCGACCTCAAACGCTGCCGACGCGCTCGGTTGGGAGGAGCGGATCGGCCGGCTGAGACCGGGGCTTCACGGCGACATCCTGGTTACCGCCGACCGCGGCGGCGATCCCTACCGCAACCTGATCACGACGATCGAGCGCGACGTCCTGTTCGTCGCGATCAACGGATATCCGTTCTACGGCACCTACAACCTGATGCGCTCGGCGCGGGCCGAGCACGCCGAGCCGATCCGAGTCGGTCGTTACTCCCGGCGCATCGTGATGATCTACCCGGGAGTCAAGGACGCGGACATGGGCTGGGCCGAGGTGCTCGCAGACATCGCCGACGCGACCCGCGACCCGGTCGCCCGCTACCTCGAGATCGAGGAGCTCCACGAGGTCGGAGACCCGCCGCCCTGGCTTCAGACCGACAAACCATGGGATGACCCGGAGTCCACCGGCGGGGAGGTCCCGGTCACGGTGCACATCCCGCCCCTCGACTCGCTCGCCACCGACAGCGCCTACTTCGGGGCGATCGACCACAGCCCGCTCCACGGCGGCCTTCTGTCCGGGCTGCACGACTATTACCGGTGACTTGCTGACGCCATCCGAGACGCGACTGAGGATCGCGCTGCGGGCGCTGGGCGGGTTGCTGATCGGCGCCGCCGTCGTCTACGCGCTTGGCGGCGTGCTCGCCGGTGGGACCTTCCGCGAGCTGCCGTTCGTCGCCAACTCGGTCGTCAAGGTCACCGTTCTCGGCCTCGCCTGCCTCTACGCCGCGGGCGATCCTCGGCTCAGGCGGGGCCTGGTCGCGCTGATCATCGCCGCGCATCTGGTCTCGGTCGCGGCGATGGGGATCATGCTCGCCTTCGCCGACACCGATCGGACCGTCGACCTCTTCGGTGGGACCGAGGTCGGGACGCTGCTCTGGGGGGCGATCGGGCTCGACGGGGCGATCACCGCCGTCCTCGTCGTCCTCTGGCTGCTGGCGCGCTCACCGGGCGCGGCCGCGGCGCCGACGGCGACCGCCGCCGAGCTGACCCGACCCGAGTCGACGTTGAGGGGCCTGGCGTTTGCGCTCGCCGGTCTCTACCTGA
>Ga0299914_10004169_pt1 | contig 10371 bp, 11 predicted proteins | sample RVTome_10_FD_201361 | JGI IMG/M metagenome (GOLD analysis project Ga0299914, IMG submission 201361) | Soil microbial communities from uranium-contaminated site in the Upper Colorado River Basin, Wyoming, United States - RVT153D57 (version 2) ... | reverse complement strand
CGCCGTCCGCGGGGGCGGCAGAGCCCCCGTGGGCGCGCGTCTCGACGGCGGCGGGCTCATCGGGCTGCTGCTCGTCCTCGCCACATCCGGCCAGCACAGCCGCGGCCGCCACGATCGAGGCGAGGAGCCGGCGCCGGCTCCTCGGTGCGTCACGGCGGGGGCGGATCAGCCCGCGGACCCGGTCGGGACGGTCTCGGCGACCAGCGAATGCCAAACCCAGAGAACGGGCTTGTTGTAGTAGTTCAGCGCGCGCTGGCGCAGCTCGGCGAGCTCGTCCGAGGCCCAGTAGCGCTCGAAGTCGCCCTGGTCCTCCCACAGGGATACCTGGCGGAAATGAAGGGGGTCATCGATGTTGCGAGTGAGGTAGCACGCGCTCGCGCCGTACGCCGCGGCGCGCTCCAGCGCCGGGCTCCAGGCCTCGAGCCAGCGGTCGGCTCGAAACGGATGGATCCGCCATTCGATGTAGTTGACGTGCATCGGCGCGGATCCTATCGCCAGCTCTCCGGCCTCAGGCCCCGACCTCGGCCCAGATCGCGCCCTCGCCTTCCTCGTCCTTGCCCTCGGTGTCGGACTCGGCGCCGACGCGGATCGCGATCTTCCCGGCGTGCTTGTTCTCGTGCATCAGCTGGTGCGCGTCCGGGACGCCCTCGAAGCCCATCGAGCGCCACAGCACGGGCCTGACCTTCCCCTCCGCCATCAGCTGGTTCGCGCGGGAGCACTCGTACGCGTTGGCGAAGTGCGAGCCGAGGATCTCCTTCTGCTTCATCCACAGGTAGCGGACGTCGAAGTCGAGGTTGTATCCCGAGGTCGCCCCGCAGATGACGACCTTGCCGAAGGGCTTCACGGTGAACACGGACGTGGGGAAGGTCGCTTGGCCGACGTGCTCGAAGACGATGTCGGGGGCGTCGCCCAGGATCTCCTTGACCCGCTTGGCGAAGCCGCGGGACGCCTTGAAGCGCTCCTTGTCGGCGGCGGGGTCGGCGGCGGGGTGGTTGGCGTCGGTGCGCATCATCTCGCCGAACTCGTTGCGGTCCACGTAGCCGGCGGCCCCTAGGCGCTTCACCAGCTCGCCCTTCTCGGCCGACGAGACGACGCCCACGGCGTTCGCCCCGGCCGCGGCGGCCAGCTGCGTCGCGAAGACGCCCAGGCCCCCCGCGGCGCCCCAGATGAGGACGTTGTGGCCCGCTTGCATCCCGGCGCGGTTGAACAGCATCCGGTAGGCGGTGAAGTACGTGAGCCCATAGGCAGAGGACTCGACCCACGAGAGGTTCCGCGGCTTCGGCAGGAGCTGCTGCGCCTGCACCTTGGCGAACTGGGCGAACGATCCCCAGGTGGTCTCATATCCCCAGATCTCCTGACTGGGCGCGGCCATCGGGTCGAGGCCGTGCACCTCCACGTCCTCGTAGGAGGCCTGGTTGCAGTGCACCACGACCTCGTCGCCGGGCTGCCAGCGGGTTACGCCCTCGCCGACCTTCCACACGATCCCCGACGCGTCGGAGCCGCCGATGTGGTGGCCGTATTGCGGGTGGTCGCCGTAGTCGAAGACCGAAACGGGCTTGCCGAGGGCGGCCCAGACGTTGTTGAAGTTGACCCCGGCGGACATCACCCGCACGATCACCTCGAATGCCCCGGGCTCGGGTACCTCGATCTCCTCGACCTGGAAGGCGTCCTTGGGCTCGCCCTCGCGCTCGGCGCGGATGACCCAGGCGGCCATGGTCTCGGGCAGAGTGCCGGGCTCGACGTCGAGCCGGCTGACATCCGATACGTCTACGGCCAACGCTGGGTCACTCCTTCAGTCGTGAGGACGGACGCGCCGCATCGTACCCACAGGTGCGTGCCCGCTTCGCCGACCGGCGCCTGACCTAGTAGCTCGCCGGGTCGGTGCCCGCGCAGGCGATCCTCACGACCTCCTGCGCCTCGTCGCAGAGCGAGGCGATCTCGAACTCGGCCGGCGAGATCCGCCCCTCGCCCAGCAGCTCGGACCTCACCCACTCCCACAGGCCCGACCAGTACTCGGTGCCCACCAGGACCACCGGGTGGTGGAGGGTCTTCCGGGTCTGGATCAGGGTGAGGATCTCGAACAGCTCGTCGAGCGTGCCAAAGCCGCCCGGGAAGGCGACGAGCGCGTTCGAGTAGCGGGCGAACAGCAGCTTGCGGACGAAGAAGTAGCGCAAGGTGATGCCCACGTCCTGATAGGGATTCGGAGATTGCTCATGGGGAAGCTCGATGTTGAGGCCCACGGACACGGCCCCCACCTCCTGCGCACCCCGGTTCGCGGCCTCCATGATGCCGGGACCACCCCCGGTGATCACCCCGAAGCCTGCCTCGCCGATGGCGCGGGCAACCCGGCGGGCGTGCTCGTACTCCGGGTGCCCGGGCGGGGTGCGGGCGGAGCCCCACACGCAGACGGCCGGGCCGAGACCGTGCAGCAGCTCGAAACCGGTGCGCAGCTCGCGATCGATCCGGGCCAGGCGCTCGGCCTCGGACTGCGTGGCGGCGACTGCGGGCGTCTCCGCCTCGATCAGCTCCTCGTCGAGCGTCGCGGGCCGGCGAGGCGGCGGGGCGGGGGAGTGGTCGGCCACGGAGACAGGGCAGCGTATCGCCGTCGCTCACGTCAGATTCCCGTCCGCCACCGCGACTACCTTCGTGAGTCCACATGGAAGCGAGCGAAAGACCACAGCTGCCCCTTGACGAGGGCCCCCCGAGCGCCGAGGGAGTCGTGCGCGCCATCGACGACCGGCTTGTCGTCGAGCGCCTCACGGTCAGCGACGAGCGCGCCGCGCGGGTGGTTCGCGACCGGGCGAAGGCCGGACAGCCGGGGCCCGAGACCGTCGCCAAGGCGATCGAGATCGGCGCCCGCGTTCTCGACACGGAGGAGACCGCCGCCAACGTGGACTACGTTCGCGCCGAGTTCGAGCGCCACGCCGGGGCGCTTCGGGAGCGGTTGGGCAAGACCCTCGAGGCGGGCGACCAGCAGCTCGCCGAGCGCATCGCCCTGAGCTTCGACCCGGGACGCGATGGATCCGTCCCGCAGGAGATCGAGACCCGGATGAAGCAGGCGCTCGAGGCCCAGCGCGAGGCCCTGTTGGCGCTGTTCTCGGCGCAGGAGGGCCGCAACCCCCTGTTCGACTTCAAGGACGCGATGATCAAGGTTTACAAGGAGCTCGGCGCCAGCCAGCGGGAGGAGGGCGAGGCCAACCGCAAGCGGATCGAGGAGCTGACCCGGCAGATCATCGAGCTCCGCGAGGGCGAGGAGGCCGACCGGCGCGTGGCCGAGGAGGCCGAGCGGGGGACCGCCAAGGGGCGGAGCTTCGAGGAGCTGGTCCACGGCGCCCTGGAGGAGATCGCGGCCGGCCATGGCGACATCGCCCACCACACCGGCGACGAGTCCTCGGAGCTCGGCGGCAAGATGGGCGACACCGTCGTGGAGGTCGGGGCGGCCCTCTCGAGCTCCGTCGCGACGATCGTGTTCGAGGCGAAGAACAAGAGGCTCTCCAAGAACGACGCCTGGACGGAGCTCAACGGCTGCATGGGCGAGCGCGATGCCTCATACGCGGTGCTGGTGGTGGCCGGGGACGACAAGATCCCATCCGGCCTCGAGGACCTGACCGAGTACCAGGGCAACAAGATGATCGTGGTGCTCGATCGCGAGAGCCCCGACCCCTTGGCCCTGCGCCTCGTCTACCGCTATGTCCGGGCCAGGCTGCTGGCGACGGCCGAGAGCGGGCTCGAGGTCGATGCCGCCGGGGTCCGCGACGCCGCCGAGGAGGCCACGGCGCGCCTCAAGCGCGCCAATCGGGTACGGAAGTCGCTCACCAGCGTCACCAACTCCGCCGACGCCGCCCGCGCCGAGTTCGACGAGATGGTGGAGGACGTCGAGCGCTGCCTCACGCGGATCGAATCCCTCGTCGCGGCCGCCGCACTCGAGGGGGCCGAGTAACCGCTCCGGTGGGGCCCGCGCGGGCCTGAGGTTGCTTCCTAGGGCAGCAGGAGCTCGTCCGAGGAGCTCTCGCGCGGCGCCGTGACGGTGATCCGGGTGGATCTGGCGTCCGAGCGGTCGCCGCCGCTCACCTCGTAGTCACCCTCGGAGAGCTCGGCCTTGAGGTTGCCCACGCCCGCCGGGGGGATCTCCGTGGACTCGTGGCTGTCCTCCGGCGAGGGCCCCACGAGGGTGAGGGTCACCGGGTCGTCGGACTGGTTGGAGACGGTGAAGTTGACGAGCCCCGCGCCCAGCTCGCCGGGCGAGACCACGACCTTCTTGGCGTCCACCTTCGCGGTGACCACGATCGGCGCCGCGGGTCGCGGCTCGTTCTCGAAGTCGTCCTCGCCGCATCCGGCGGCACTCAGCGAGGCGGCCAAGGCCACCGCGGCAGCGCTCACGGCGCCCCTGCGGAGCCGGGCCGAGCGGAAAGCCTCCCTTGCACCCATCTCGGCGGCCAACCCTAAAGCACGCCACGGGCCGTTGCTCCGATTGGAGCCCATGCGCGTGAGTACCCAGGCACCGTTACCGACCCCCTCGTGCGCACAGGTCCGCCGCCATCGTGGGTATGAGCAGATCCGCACCCAGGGAGGCCGCTCTCCCCCGCCAGCCGTGACCACGCGGCGCGCGTTCTGGATAGGTTCTAAGCCGAAGCGCCGAACGGCAGCACGACCACCTCGGCCTCGTTTCCCTCATCGCCCACGGCCACCCGGGCGCCGGGCTCGGCCTCGCGGCGCACGATGGCGAGGGCCAGGGGGCCGAGCGCGGGGGAGAGCACGGCGGTGCCGACGCTGCCGACGGTCTTCTCGCCGGCGACGATCTCATCGCCCGGCACGGCCATCCGGTCCAGGCGGAGGCCCCGGAGATGGCGGTTGGGCTTGCCCTTGTAGTGCAGGCGGGCCACGGTCTCCTGGCCGATGTAGCAGCCCTTGGTGAAGCTCACGGCGCGCTCGTTGATCCCCGCCTCCTGGGGGATGGTCGCCGTGGTCATCTCGCGACCGAAACGAGGCCGCCCGCTCTCCACCCGGATGATCTCGGCCGCGCCCTCGCTCACCTGGGCGGCTCCCGCCTCGGTGAGGGCCGCGGCCACCTCGTCGAGGGCACCGGCATCGCAGATCAGGTCGACCCCGACGTCGGTCGCGACCGCGCGACAGGTCGTGCCCGCGACCGAGAGCTCGCGGTGGGCGTGCTCGCCGGCGAGCGGAGGAGCGCCCGTGGCGCGGGCGGCGCCCGGGCCGATCCCGGAGACGACGGCGCGCTCGGCGCTGACGTCGTTGATCTCGACCTCCCGGCCGATCTTGTACATCGCCAGGTGCCGGCGCACCGGGTCGAGCGCCTCGACCTCCAGGTCGAGCCACAGGGTCTCGGCATCGATGCGCAGGACGCGCAGGTCGCCCTGCATGTGGCCCTTGCGGTCGAGCAGCGCCGAGTAGGAGCCCCCACCGGGCTCGAGCGCCTCGACGTCGCTGGTGAGCTGACCCTGGAGGTAATCGGCCGCCTCGGCGCCCCGGGCCACCAGCTGTCCCCTGGCCCGGGCCAGGAAGCCGGCGTCCTCGCGCAGGGCCCGGTACTCCCCGTCCAGCTCGACCTTCGCCGCCGCCTCCATTACCGCGGATTGTAGGCGGGGCCTGCCCGCGAGGTTTTGATGTGCCAAAATCTCGGTTGTGACGAATCGAAAGCTCACCCGCCGCGGGCTGATCGCGGCCGGCGCCGCCGCCGCGCCGGCGCTCGCGGCCCTCCACGAGACGGTCCCCCACGACGGCCTGCACGACGCGCTGGCTGGCGACGGCCGAGCGCATGCCGCCGAACACCCGGCGGGAGGGCACGCCGGGCACGCGAGCGGCAGCGGGATGGCGATGCACGATGGCTTCGGCGAGGCCACCGTGGATCACGCCGCCAACGGCTTCGACCCCAGCGAGATCCTCCGCGACTTCGACGGGGGCACCACCAGCAGGCTCCCCGGCGGCCGCACCCTGCGCGAGTGGACTGTGCTCGCCCAGGACAAGGAGATCGAGGTCGCGCCGGGGATCAGCTACCCGGCCTGGACCTACAACGGGCGCATCCCGGGCCCCACCTTCCGCGCCACGGAGGGCGACCGGATGCGGATCCGCTTCGTCAACGGCTCGTCACACCCCCACACGATCCACTTTCACGGCTTTCATCCCGATTTCCAGGACGGCATGCCAGGTATCGGGGAGGGGCGCGGGGGCGGCACGATCGAGAACGGGGAGGAGTTCACCTACGAGTTCGACGCCGAGCCCTTCGGGCTGCACCTCTATCACTGCCACGTCATGCCGCTGGCCGAGCACATCGCCAAGGGGCTCTACGGGGCGATGATCATCGATCCACCCGAGCCCCGCCCCCCGGCCGACGAGGTCGTGATGGTCATGAACGGCTTCGACACGAACTTCGATGGGGCGAACGAGATCTACGCCGTCAACACCATCCCCTTCCACTACGTGGAGCGCCCGATCAAGGTGAAGCGCGGGGAGTTGGTGCGGATCTACCTGGTGAACCTGCTCGAGTTCGACCAGATCAACTCCTTCCACATCCACGCGAACTTCTTCGACTACTACCCCACGGGCACCCGGCTTCAGCCCACCGAGTTCACCGACACGATCATCCAGGGGCAGGGGCAGCGCGGCATCCTCGAGCTCAAGTTCCCGTATGCGGGCAAGTTCATGTTCCACGCCCACAAGACCGAGTTCGCGGAGCTCGGCTGGCTCGGCTTCTTCGAGGTCGAGGAGTGATGGAGGCGGGAGCCGCCACCGAGCGGACCGCCGGCGCGCCGCCGGCCTGGCTCTTGGGGGCCGCGCCCCTCGCGCTGATCGCGCTCGTGATCGGGCTCTTCGCCTTGCTCGACGGCCCCGGCCTCGGCGAGCGCAGCGGCCCGCCGGTGGAGGAGCTGGCGGTGGAGCGGACCGTTCTGCGCCCCGGCGAGATCGAGTTGCGCATCCGCAACGACGGCCCCGACGCCGTCCAAATCGCCCAGGTAACGGTGAATGAGGCCTTTCTCCCGTTCGAGATCGACGATTCGCGGATCGGCAGGCTCGGCTCGAGCACGATCACGATCCCCTATCCGTGGGTCGAGGGGGAGGGCTACGGAGTGGCCGTCTTCACCTCCACCGGCGGCACGATCGAGCACGAGATCCCGGTGGCGGTCGAGACCCCGGAGGCCGACGCCGGGTTCTACGGGCTGATGGCGCTGCTGGGGGTATACGTGGGCGTGATTCCTGTGAGCCTGGGGATGCTGTGGCTGCCCTTCGTGAGGCGGGTGTCGCACGAGTGGCTGCGGGTGCTCATCGCGTTCACCATCGGCCTCCTCGCCTTCCTGGCCGTCGACGCGGCGCTCGAGGGCCTCGAGATCGCCGGCGAGGGCCCCGGGGCGTTCGGCGGCCCGGCGCTCGTGTACCTGGGAGCGCTGGTCGCATACCTGGGGCTCTCCGGAATCGACGCTCACCTGTCGCGGCGCCGTGCGGCGGCCGAGGAGGCTGGGGGCGGGACGGCGCCGGCGGGCTCCTACCTGGCGCTCCTCGTGGCGATCGGCATCGGCCTCCACAACCTGGGCGAGGGCCTCGCCATCGGGTCCGCCTACGCCGCGGGGGCCCTGGCCCTCGGCGCGTTCCTCGTGGTGGGATTCGCGCTGCACAACACCACGGAGGGGCTGGCGATCGTTGCGCCACTGGCCGACTCGCGCCCAAGCCTGAGCCGCCTGCTCGCCCTGGGGCTGATCGCGGGTGCGCCCGCGATCCTCGGAGCCTGGATCGGCGCCGCCGCCTTCAACCCCAGCGCCGCCGCCCTTCTGTTCGGGGTGGGCGTGGGGGCGATCGCGCAGGTGATCGTTCAGCTTTCCCCGGCGATGCGCGACTCCCGCCGCAGGCTGCTTCACCCCGGCGCCGTCGGCGGGCTCCTCGGCGGCGTCGCGGTCATGTACGCAACCGGCCTGCTGATCGCAGGCTAGATGGGCGATCGGATGGGCCACTCGGAGGGAGCGACGGCGCGAAGCACCGCACACTCGGGCTTCCGGCGCGACCCGGCCGCGGTCAACTCCGAGGCGGTCGAGGACTACGCCAAGGCGATCCACGCCCTGCACGAGCGCGACGGGACGGCCGTGTCCACCTCGGCTCTGGCCGAACGGCTCGGCGTCTCGCCCGGATCGGTGACCGCGATGCTGAAGCGCATGGTCGACATGGGGCTGGTGGTCCACGAGCCCTACCACGGCGTCACCCTCACCGGGCCGGGCGAGCGGGTGGCGCTCGAGGTGATCCGCCACCATCGACTGCTCGAGGCGTACCTGTCAGAGGCACTCGGGATGCCCTGGGACCGCGTCCACGACGAGGCCGAGGTGCTCGAGCACTACATCTCCGAGGAGCTCGAGGAACGGATCGCAGCGGCGCTCGGCGACCCCTCCTTCGACCCGCACGGGGACCCGATCCCCGACCGGGCGCTCGAGGTGGAGGAGGCCGAGGGCGTCGCGCTTGCCCGGCTGGAGCCAGGCGCGGCCGGGACCTTCACGCGCGTGTCGGACTCCGACCCCGCCATGCTCCGCTACCTGGCCGAGCGGGGAATCAGGCCGGGAGCCAGGCTCCAGGTGCGCGAGCGCCAGCCGTTCGGCGGCCCGCTGACGATCGAGGTCGACGGCGCCGGGCACGCCATCGGCGGCGCCCTGGCCGAGCGGATGGTCGTGACGCTCGCCCGCGGCTAGGAGAGTCCCCCTCCGCAGTACGCTCTGCGGCGTGGCGCTCGCAGAGGACTTCCAGCAGGTGCTCGACTCCCTGCCCGGGGACTGGACCGACGTGGTCTGCGACCTGCGGATCCGCGACGAGCAGCTCTACGTGGACGCCGCCGTGCTGCTCAGCCAGATCAACGCCCAGCCCTACTCGAAGGCCGATTGGCATTGGCGGATCAACATCGCCCACAGCTTCGGGCACGCGGCCGCCGCCGAGACGGTGCTCGGTGCGCTGCGGATGCTCGACGAGGAGGGCATCGAGGGTGAGCTCATCCTCCGGGACTTCCGCGAGGGGCGCGCCGAGGTCGTGCAGATGTGGGGCCGGCCCGAGTCGGTGCGTCGCGAGTTTCGCGACCGCCACTCGCTGTAGATGAACGATCCCAGATGTGGATCCAGTGGGTCGTCCGGACCACTGGCGCGCCTCAGCGCAGCCTGAGCAGCTCGTCCAGCGGCTCACGGCTCTCGAGGATGCCGTGCCTGGCCTCCCAGGCGACCAGCCGGCGAAGGTCGCGGGCGGTGACGGGCGTCTCGAAGGCCTTCGCGGCCATGAGCGCCTCGAGCTGCTCGGCCTGAACCTCCGCATCGAGCCCGTCAACCGCCGCGAGGAGATGCCCCAGGGCCGCGTCGGGGTCGCTCACGGTCGCCTCGTAGCCGCGGGCGATCGCCGCGGCGACCCCGTCGACGAGCAGCGGCTCGTCATGAGCCACGGCGGGCGAGCTCACAAGCACCAGCTCGGGATAGCGCGGCGCGCCAAAGCGCTCGACCCGGAACTCCCGCGTCTGCACCCCCAGGCGGCGGAGGGCGACGCCCTCCGCGTTCCAGAAGGCCGTCGCGGCGTCGATGCGCCCCGCCGAAAGGGCAGCCACCGAGTCGAACCCGATGGTCACTCGCCGGACGAGGGCGGGATCGCCCTCATCGGCGCCCACGACGGAGTCCAGGGCCGCGTCGTCGGAGGGCAGGCCGGTGACTCCCACCGTTCGACCCTCGAGGTCGCGGGGGCGACGGACCTCCCGGGTGTTCGCGGTGATGACCGCGGCGAGCGGGCGGCGCACGATGGGCGCAAGCGGACGGATCTCGGCGCCGCGCTCGAGGGCGATCGCGACGTCGTGGATGTCCATCACCGCAAGCTCCGCCCGCCCGGCGGCGAGCAGCTTCGGCGCGTCGGTTGAGGCCGAGGGCGCACGAACCTCGAGCTCCACTCCCTCGTCGGCGAGGAAGCCCTCCGCGAGCGCGGTGTAGATGCCGGCGTGAACGGCGTTGGGCTGAAAATCGAGCACGAGGGTCGCCTCGTGAGAGGCGCCCGGTTCAGCACCGTCGTCGCCGCAGGCCGCGAGGCCGATGGCGAGGACGGCCGCCAGCGACGCGACGACCCTTGACATCTGGGGGCAGGATAGCCTTGGGTGGATGGCGGATCACGGCTTGGACCAGGAGCTTCTGGCCTTCGTGGAGATCCCGAAGGGCAGCCGTAACAAGTACGAGTACGACGAGGGGATCGGCGCCGTCATCCTCGACCGCTTTCTCTCGTCGTCCACCGTGTATCCCACCGACTACGGCTACCTCATCGGCCACCGGGGCCGCGACGGCGACCCCCTGGACGTGCTCGTGTGCGTGTCCGAGCCGACCTTCGCCGGATGCGTGATCCCGGTGAAGCCGATCGCGATCT
>Ga0299914_10004168_pt1 | contig 10371 bp, 2 predicted proteins | sample RVTome_10_FD_201361 | JGI IMG/M metagenome (GOLD analysis project Ga0299914, IMG submission 201361) | Soil microbial communities from uranium-contaminated site in the Upper Colorado River Basin, Wyoming, United States - RVT153D57 (version 2) ... | reverse complement strand
GCGCATTCACCCGATAATCGCCTCACGCATCCGCTGACCGTCACGGGCGCCGTTCACGACGACCGCCTGGAGTTCGAATTCCGTTACGACAGCAGGAGGGTCAAGCGGAAAGACATCGAGGCGCTGGCGGAAAAATATGTTCGCGCACTCGAGATGATCGTGCGCCATTGCCAGACACGCGACGGGATCACGCGTGCGCCCGTGGACTTTCCGCTCGCTCATCTCAGCCAGGATGAACTGGACGATTTCCCCGTGGATCTCAGGGACGCGGAAGACATACTGCCGCTGTCTCCGATCCAGCGTCTCTATCACGCATTATCGGGTGCACTGTCGGGCGCATTGTCGGGTGCACTGTCGGACGGATTGTCGGACGGATTGTCGGACGGATTGTCGGAGACGGGGCGCGATATCGGTTTCGATCAATGGGTATTCCGCCTGGAAGGGCGCATCGATGAAACGGCGTTCGACGCCGGTTGGCGGGAACTGCTGCAACGGCATGAAGCGCTGCGCACGATTTTCGTCGACGCCGGTCTTGCCCGGCCGCACCAGGTCGTGCTGCGCAATGTGAAGTTCCGCCTGCAACGCACCGACTGGCGGCTGCTCGACAAATCCTTGCAGGATCAGCGCCTGGATGAATTCCTTGCGGCGGATCGCAAGCAGGGCTTTCGCATGGATGTCGCGCCGCTGACGCGTGTCACGCTGATACGCGCCGGTGAACAGGAATGGATCCTGGTATGGAGTCATCACAAGGCGCAGGTGGACGGCTGGTCATGGCCGATCATCGCCGAGGAGCTGGGTGAGCTGCACGATGCGCATATTGCGTCGCGGCCGCCGGAGCTTCCGCCTGCCGGTTCCTATCGCAGTTATATCTCGTGGTTGATGGAGCGCGACCGCACGGAGTATGCCGCGTTCTGGCGCAAGCATCTCGGCAGCCAGAGCGCTCGCACCATGATCACGCACAGCCGGCGCCAGGCCGATGGAAGCGCGGGCGGAAGCGCGGGCGGAAACGGCAAGGGATGCGAGACGCTGCAGTTTTCCGAAGAGCTTGGCAACGCCATCGGCCAGCTGGCGCGATCCTTGCGGCTCACTCCCAGCGTGGTGTTCCAGGGCGCATGGGCGCTGCTGCTGTCCGCGTTGACGGGACGCTTCAACGTCATGATGGGCGTGGCGTTTTCCGGAAGGACTGCGGGCATTCCCGTTCCCGCTCACACCATCGGTCCGTTCGTGAACGACCTGCCGGTAAACGTACGCGTGGATCCCGAAAGCCGGGTGGATCACTGGCTTGCCGGCCTGCGCGCCGTGCAGGCCGACGTCAATCATTATCAGAACGTGTCGCCGCTGGAACTTCACGAGTGGACCGGAACGCCGGCGAGCCGCCGCTTCTTCGATACGCTGATGGTGTTCCAGAATTACGCGACCGGCAATGCCGCAAGCCGCTGGGGCGACAACATCACCGTTCAGCGTTTTTCATCCGGCGTCATCACCAACTATCCGCTGACGCTGGCGATCACTCCCGGCAGTCAATACCGCATTGATCTTGTCCACGACCGGACGGCAATCGACAGCGCCGCGGTGATCGCCCTGGGCAGGGATTTCCAGACGTTGTTGCAGGCGCTGGTCCGCACGCCGGACGTGCGCATCGCGACGATCCTGAATCATTTATCGACGACGGCTTTGTCGGCGGCAGCCGGCAGCCGGAAAACGTCAACGGCGATTGCGGCATCAAGCGATCCCCAGTGGGGACGTCGTGCAAGCGACAGCACCGAAAAGGCATTGCAGCCGGAACCGGCTCCGGCCCGCTCGCAACGTGCGCCCATGTTCGATGCACGTGCTGTCGTGACTACCGAAGAAACGGTTGCCGAAATCTGCCGGGAGGTTCTCGGTATTCCGCAACTGGAGGTCGACCGGAATTTCCTTGAATCGGGTGCGCAGTCTGTATCGCTGCTGGAAATTCATGACCGCATACAGCGCAGCCTGGATCGCACATTCCCGATCGTGAAGCTCTTCCAGCATCCGACCATTGCTGCGCTCAGTAGCTATCTTGACGTTGGCGACATCGGCGACACCGGCTGCACGTCAAGGACATCGCGCGGCGCAGGCCACCGTGCCGCGCAACGCCGGACCGCCATGCAGCAGCGCCGGCCGCCGCGTCAACCGGGGAGGTTCGATAATCCGTCATGAATGATCTGCAACAAACTGCGGAAGCCATTGCCGAAGCTATTGCCGTTGTCGGCATGGATGGGCGTTTTCCCGGTGCGCGCACGATTGCCGAGTACTGGGAAAATCTGCTTGCCGGACGGGAGACGATCGATCATTACGATCCCGGCAGTCTCGACCACTCGATTCCGGAAGATCTGCGCAACGCATCCGACTATGTACGCGTGCGCGGAAGAATGCCGGAAGCCGACCGGTTCGACGCCGAGTTCTTCGGCATCTCGCCGCGTGAAGCGGAAATTCTCGATCCGCAGCAGCGCGTCTTCCTGGAAATGTGCTGGCGCGCGCTGGAGCACGCGGGCTATGCACCCGGAACGTACGACGCGATGACCGGTGTGTTCGGCGGCATGAGCAACAACACGTATTTCAATGCGCATGTCGCGGCACACCCCGATGTGCTCGCGCGTTTCGGCGACCTGTCCGCGATGATCGCGAACGAGAAGGATTACCTGACGACGCGCGTCGCCTACAAGCTCGACCTGCGCGGCCCGTGCATCAACATCACCACCGCGTGCTCCACATCGCTTGTGGCGATCTGTCACGCCGTCAACAGCCTGCTCGATTATCAGTGCGATCTTGCGCTTGCCGGCGGCGTTGCGGTTTCCTGTCCGCAGGAACGTGGCTATCTATACCAGGAAGGCAGCATCTATTCGCCGGATGGAAAGTGCCGTCCGTTCGATGCGTCCGCAGCGGGAACGGTGTTCAGCAACGGCGGCGGTGTCGTCGTCCTGAAGCGTTTGTCCGAAGCAATGGAAGATGGTGATTTCATCCATGCCGTCATCCGCGGCGCTGCGCTCAACAATGATGGCGCCGGCAAGGTGAGCTTCACCGCGCCGGGCGTTGAAGGCCAGGCGCAGGTTGTCGGCATGGCTCAGGAAATGGCGGGTATCGATCCCGCAACCATTACCTATGTCGAAGCGCATGGCACAGGCACGTCGCTCGGCGATCCCATCGAGGTCACCGCACTCACGCAGGCATTTCGCGCGCACACGCAGGAGAAGAATTACTGCGGCATCGGTTCGGTGAAAGGCAATATCGGACATCTGGATGCGGCGTCGGGCGTCGCCGGCCTGATCAAGACCGTGCTCGCGTTGCGCGAAGCAAAGATTCCGCCGACCCTGAATTTCGAGAAACCGAATCCGCAACTCGGCCTGGAAGAAAGTCCGTTTCACGTTGTCGATACCTTGCGTGACTGGGAGCCCGCCGCTCATCCGCGCCGCGCGGCGGTGAGTTCGTTCGGCCTCGGCGGAACGAATGCGCACGTGATACTCGAAGCCGCACCTTTGCGGGCGGAACCCGCCGCTGCCACGTCGCGCCAGTTGCTGGTGCTTTCGGCAAAGACACCGGCGGCACTGGAACGTTCGCGCGCAGCACTCGCGGAACATCTGCAGCAGCATCCGGAACTCGACATCGCCGACACGGCATGGACGTTGCAGACGGGCCGTTGTGCGTTCGAACACCGCCTGGCGGTGGATGCCGCCGATGCACGCGAAGCCGCGGAAGTTCTTGCGGCGAATATGCCGGGACGTGTCCGCCGCGGCGTAGCGAACACGCGATCGCAACACGCCGTGTTCATGTTTCCCGGGCAGGGCTCGCAGCGCGCCGGCATGGCGCAGCGCTTGTATGAAACCTGGCCGCTGGTGCGCGATATCGTCGATCGCTGCGCGCTGGCACTGCGCGATGTACTCGAATTCGATCTGCGCGATGTCATGTTCGACCGGCTCGACAACGCGAGCGAACTGCTGGACGAAACGCAATACACGCAGCCGGCGCTGTTCGCGGTGGAATACGCACTGGCGAAGTTGTGGATGCAGTGGGGCGTGCAACCGTCTGTGTTGCTTGGTCACAGCATCGGTGAATTCAGCGCTGCGGCAATTGCCGGTGTCTTCACGCTTGAGGATGCGGTACGCGTGGTTGCAGAACGCGCACGCCTGATGCAGGCGCAGCCGGACGGCTCGATGCTGTCGGTACGCCTGGCTGCCGCCGACCTTCAGGCACGGCTCGTGCCGGGTGTTTCCATCGCGGGAATGAATGCGCCGGGCCTGTGCGTCGCGTCCGGCGAAGACGCTGCGATCGCGCGCCTGCAGCACCGCCTCGAAGCGGACGGCGTGCAATGCACGCTGTTGCGTACCTCGCATGCGTTTCATTCGTCGATGATGGATCCGGTGATGGCACCGTTCGAAGCGTTCCTTGGCACTATCCCCATGGCGCCGCCGCGCATGACCATCATCTCGACCGTTACCGGCGAGTTGCTGACGCCGGAAGCAGCCGTGGACCCGGCGTACTGGTCGCGGCAATTGCGCGAACCCGTGTGCTTCATGAAAGCGTTGCAGTGTGCACGCGCAATGGTTGATGGAGCACCGCAGGTCTATCTCGAAGCCGGGCCGGGAATCGCCGCCAGCACGTTCGCGACTCAGACGTTCGCGGACGAGGACAACGTCGAAATCGTGGCGTCGCTGGGCAGGCACAGGGACGGCGGCGATGAAACGTCGGCGCTGCTGGCGGCGGCCGGGCATCTCTGGACCCAGGGTCTCGCACTGGATTGGCAGGGCATGCACCGTGACACGCGCCGCCGCCGCGTTCCCTTGCCGGGCTATTCGTTCGAACGCACGCGTTACTGGCTGGACAGCGCGCCTGCTGCTGCAACGGCCGGAAGAGCATCTGTCCCCAGCGCGCCATCGATGGATACAAAACCCGCCACAGAGTCGGAACAGGCAAGCGACACGCGGCCGCTTGCGGAACAGCTTGCCGACGTGCTTGCCGGAATTTCCGGAATTTCAGCGGATGCCATCGACGCCGGTGCATCGTTCACCGAGCTTGGCCTCGATTCACTTCTGCTGACGCAATTCAGTCAGGCATTGCGCAAGCGCTTCGGCGTGCAACTGCGATTCCGGCAGATGCTGGTGGAACACAACACGCTGGCGGCGATCCTGCGACTGATCGAACAGGCATCGCCTGCAAACGAAACGCCGGTCCCGCAGACTGCGCAGGAACCGGCGACCGACACGAGTACACAAGACGCGCAACAGGAAAGTCACCGCAAGGAGAACACCGAATCCGCGTTCGGTCCCGCGTCGCGTACGCGTGAACGCGCGCGCGCCGTGCTGTCGGAATCGCAGCAGCAGTATCTCGAAGACCTGTGCCGTCGCTACACCTGGCGCACGTCCGGTTCCAAGGCATTTGTTCGCACGCATCGCGGACACCTGGCCGACCCGCGCACGGTGGCGGGTTTCGATCCCGTGCTGAAGGAAATGGTGTATCCCATCGTCACGGAATTCTCGTCCGGCTCGCGCGTGCAGGACGTGGACGGCAACAGCTATATCGATCTGGTGAACGGCTTCGGTTCCAACCTGCTCGGTCACTCGCCGCCGTGCGTCATGGACGCCATCCGCACACAACTGAAACACGGTTTTGCGACGGGTCCGCAGACACCGCTCGCCGGCAGGGTCGCGCGGCTCCTGCAGGCGCTGACCGGTTGCGAGCGCGTCACGTTCTGCACGACCGGATCCGAAGCCGTGCAAGCGGCGTTGCGCGTCGTGCGCACGGTGACCGGGCGCAACAGGATCGTGATGTTCGACGGCGACTACCACGGCAGCTTTGATGAAATGCTCGCGCATCGCGCACCCGATGGTCATGCGCTGCCGGCGGCGCCGGGCATACCCGTAAGCCTGTTGCAGAATGTCGAAGTGCTGGAGTACGGCGATCCGAAAGCACTGCAACGTATTGCAGAGCTGCGTGACACGCTGGCGGCCGTCATCGTCGAGCCCGTGCAGGATCGTCATCCGGAACGCTTTTCGTCGGACTTCCTGCGGCAACTGCGCGCGCTGACCGCGAAGCAGGATTGCGCGCTGATCTTCGACGAGATGGTCACCGGCTTTCGCGTGCATCCGGGTGGTGCACAGGAACTGCTGGATATCCGCGCGGACCTGGCGATTTACGGAAAGATCTGCGGTGGCGGCATGCCGTTCGGCGTGCTCGCCGGCGCGGCGCGTTTCATGGATGCGCTGGATGGCGGCGACTGGCAGTACAGCGACGACTCCGCGCCGCAGACCGACATGACGTTCCTCGCCGGCACGCATGTGCGGCACCCGCTCGTGCTGGCGGCGGCGGAAGCCACGCTCGCGCATTTGCTGGAAGCCGGCCCCGGCCTGCAGCAGGCGCTGGCTGATCGCACCGCCAACCTTGTCGCGGAACTGGAAGAACATTGCACCCAGACCGGCGCGCCGATCCGCTTCCGCACGTTCTCGTCCTGGTTCGCGATCGACATCGCGCCGGAAGTGCCTTACGGCAGCCTGCTGTATTACCGGCTGCGCGCCGGCGGCATCCATGCGTGGGAAGGGCGGTTGTGCTTCCTTTCAACGGCGCACACCGACGCCGACCTCGCGCAGGTCAGCCGCGTGTTCCGCGAGGCGCTTGACGAAATGCGCACTGCGGGATTTTTCACCGGTACGCCCGCCAGCTCCCGCGAAACCGGCAGGGCGCCGCAACGTGAAGCGGCCAGCCTGCCGATATCCGCAACCGATATCGCGAATCCGCCGCAACCCGGTGCCCGGCTGGGGCGGCGCCCCGACGGCCAGCCCGGCTGGTTCATCCCCGACCCGGAGCGTCCGGGCCGTTATCGGGAACTCAGGCAGAACTGAAAGAATAGAGGCCACACTGATCCATGCCAGGAATCGTTCGTAATCGCGATAACGCTATATATAAGGAGTCGTTCCGGGCTGGCGAATCCGCGCCCGTTGACTTCGATCCGTTCCAGGACGCGCCGCATCTGCTGGCGACCGCTCCGTCCACGGAGCCGCAACGGGAAATCTGGGCCGCGGCTGCGCTCGGCCGCGAGGCGGCGCGCGCCTACAACGAATCCATTTGCCTGCAGCTGGAAGGGCGGTGCGATACCGGCAGCTTGCAGCGTGCGTTGCAGGACCTGGTCACACGGCACGAAGTGCTGCGTGTCTCGTTCAGTCCGGACGGCCAGACACTGTGCCTGGCGGAACGGATACCGCTGGACCTGGATGTCATCGACATCAGCGGCGACCTCGACCAATTGCAGGAACTGCGCGAGCGCGAAGTCACCGTGCCGTTCGATCTGCTGCACGGTCCGCTGTTCCGTTGCCGTATCGTTCGCGTGCGGGCCGCCAGGCATGTGGTGCTGTTCACTGCGCATCACACCGTGTGCGACGGCTGGTCGTTCGGCGTACTGCTGCGCGAACTCGCCGCCTTGTACAACAGTCACCGGATAGGCATTCCTTCAAAGCAGGATCCCGCGCCGGGTTTTCTCGAACACGCCGCGCGGCAGGCCGTGGAAACGGAAAGCCGGCGCAAGGAACAGCTGGCGTACTGGCGCGAGCAACTCGATGGTGCGAACACGCGACTCGAATTGCCGCATGATTTTCCGCGGCCGTCCCGCCGCGCCTTTGCAGCGGGCCATCACAAACACCGGATTCCGCGCGAGGTGCTGCAGCAGTTGAAAGCGCGCGCGGCACGCAGGAGCTGCACACCGTTCACCGCCATAGGCGCGGCGGTGTCGGCCTGGTTGCATCGTATTTCCGGGCAGGACGATCTGGTACTCGGCGTTCCCGCAGCAGGGCAGGCGAGTGAAGGCCTGCATGGACTGGTGGGGCATTGCGTCAGCCTGCTGCCGATCCGCAGCCGGCTCGAACGGCACACCACCTTCGATGCGCACCTTGATGCATTCGGCAACACCATGGCCGACGGCTGGGAGCATCGCGATTGTTCCATGGGGCGTCTCGTGCAGGAGTTGTCGTTGCCACGGGATTCGGCAGTGGTGCCGCTCGTCCAGGTGCTGCTGAACATCGACCGGCGCATCGGGCCGCTCGCATTCGATGCATTGCAGGCCACCTTCGACGGCACGCCGCGGCGTTTCGAGAATTTCGAGATGTTCCTCAACGCGATCGATGACGGCGACGGCCTGCTGATCGAGTGCACGTATGACGCGACGCTGTTTTCAGCCGCATCGATCCGCGCGCGTCTCGAAGAACTCGACGCGTTCATTGCGCGGCTGACGCGCAGCGAAGAAGCGATCTCGCAGCTGGACCTGCTGACGGAAGGCGAACGCGCGCAACTGCACGCGTTCACCGCGGGACCGGAACGTCACGAGTATCCGGCGACCGTGGATGCGCTGGTGCGTGAGCAATGCGCGCGCGTGCCGCGTGCCGTCGCCACAAGCTGCGGCAATGAAGCGCGAAGTTACGCGCAACTCGCGCAGGATACTGCCGCGGTACGCAACGGGCTGCAGGCACGGGGCGTCGGTCGTGGTGATGTCGTCGGCGTGCTGCTGAAACGCGATGCGTCGCTGCCCGCCGTGCTGCTCGGCATACTCGAATGCGGCGCCGCCTATCTGCCGCTGGATCCCGAAGCACCCGCCGAACGCCTGCGGTGGATGCTCGACGATGCCAACGTGCAACTGATCATTTCCAGCGAACGCGAAGCCGCGTCGCTGAACGCTTTCGGCGGGCGCGTTGTCGATCTTGAATCGCTGTCGTCCTTGTCGCTCCCTGTGAGTGCGCAAGGGCAGGGGGAAGCCGCGCCGGCGCCGGACGACCCAGCAGCAAGGAAGATTTCGACGACGCGTTCGCCGGACCAACTCCCCGCACACGCATCGCGCGATGCGGCCTACATCATTTACACCTCGGGCTCGACCGGAAAACCCAAGGGCGTCGTCGTTACACATGGCGGCGTGGCGAACTTCCTGCGCGCGATGCGCGAGACCCTGGAAGTATCGGACCAGGACCGCTTCCTCGCGCTCACAACGCTGACGTTCGACATCGCCGTGCTCGAACTGCTGTTGCCGCTCACTCTGGGCGCACGTACGGAAATCGTGCCACGCGATGTCGCACGCGATGGCGATGCCCTGCAGCAGCGGCTTGCACTGTTTCGTCCGACTGTGATGCAGGCCACGCCGGCAACCTGGCAATTGCTTGCAAGCGCCGGCTGGCAGGGGGATACCGGGCTCATGGTATTGAGCGGCGGCGAAGCGCTGCCGGCGCCACTCGCAAAAACGCTGCTGCGAAACGCGCGTGCGGTGTGGAATCTTTACGGTCCGACGGAAACCACCATCTGGTCCACTGCGCACCGCGTTGCCGAAGACGACGATCCGGTACCGATCGGCAAACCGCTCTGCAACACCGAGGTATACGTGCTGGATGACGGCGGGCAACCGGTGCCGCCCGGCGTGCCCGGCGAACTGTATATCGGCGGTGACGGTGTCACTCGCGGTTACCTGAACCGGCCGGAACTGACGCGCGAACGTTTCGTGCCGGATACGTTCAGCCAACGGCAGGACGCGACGCTGTATCGCACCGGCGACCGCGTGCGTTTTCGTGACGACGGATGCCTGGAATATCTTGGCCGCGTCGATTTCCAGATCAAATTGCGCGGCTATCGCATCGAACCGGGTGAAATCGAAAACGTGCTCGAGTCGCATCCTGCCGTCGAGCGTGCTGTCGTTATCGTGCGCGAAATCGACGCCGATGCGCGCCTGGTCGCCTATCTGACACCGGCTGGAAAGGTCGATGTCGCCGTGTTGCGTGAACACCTGAAAAACCGGCTTCCCGCGTACATGCTGCCGCAGCATTACGTCGAACTCGACGCCATGCCGCTTACGGTCAGCGGCAAGGTCGATCGCAAGTCGTTGCCGGAGCCGTTCGCCATGCCACGCCGCGAACACGTCGCGCCGCGTACAGCCACCGAACAACGTATTGCCGCCATCTGGCAGGAAGTGCTCGGTGCCGCCGATGCTGGCGTCCATGACAATTTCTTCGATCTCGGTGGGCATTCGCTACTGGCCGCGCGTTGCATCACGCGGTTGCGCGAAACCTGCCGGCGCGACATTCCGATGGTTGCCATTTTCGAACAGCCCGTGCTCGCCGACCTTGCTGCAACGGTGGATGCATTGGCGAACCATGACCATGACGAACGGGAGGTTTTCGAGATCTGATGCTTGATGCACATCGAACGATTGGGGAAGCAATGACGATCCAGGAACTTGTCCGGCAGCTGCGCTCACGTGGTGTCGATATGCGCAACGATAACGGCAAGCTCAGTCTCAGCGCGCCGCGCGGCGTGATCGACGCCGCACTTCAGGCGCAACTGCGCGATCGCAGGGACGAACTGCTGGCGGCGCTTGCGGCGGATGCCGCG
>Ga0299914_10004167_pt1 | contig 10371 bp, 11 predicted proteins | sample RVTome_10_FD_201361 | JGI IMG/M metagenome (GOLD analysis project Ga0299914, IMG submission 201361) | Soil microbial communities from uranium-contaminated site in the Upper Colorado River Basin, Wyoming, United States - RVT153D57 (version 2) ... | reverse complement strand
CGGGCCGGGTGATCTGCGCGCTGTCGGGAGGCGTCGACTCGGCGGTGGCGGCCGCCCTGGTCCACAAGGCGGTCGGGCCGCAGCTCACGTGCGTCTTCGTCGACACCGGGCTGCTCCGCCAGGGCGAGGGCGAGCAGGTGGTCGAGACGTTCCAGCGCCACCAGCGCATCGAGCTCATCCACGTGCGGGCCGCGGACCGCTACTTCGAGCGCCTGGCCGGCGTCACCGATCCCGAGGACAAGCGCAAGATCGTGGGTGAGCTGTTCATCCGCATCTTCGAGGAGTCGGCCGGCGGCCTCGAGGACGCCCGGTTCCTGGTGCAGGGGACGCTCTATCCTGACGTGATCGAGTCGGGCGGCGGCGACGGGGCGTCCACCATCAAGAGCCACCACAACGTCGGCGGGCTGCCCGAGGACATGACGTTGGAGCTGGTGGAGCCCCTCCGCAGCCTGTTCAAGGACGAGGTACGCCGCGTGGGCGAGGAGCTGGGCCTGCCCGAGGAGATCGTGTGGCGCCAGCCGTTCCCCGGGCCCGGGCTGGCTGTGCGGATCATCGGCGAGGTCACGCCCGCCAAGGTGGCGATGTTGCAGCACGCCGACGCCATCGTGCGGGAGGAGCTGCGCAAGGCCGAGCTGGAGCGCGACATCTGGCAGGCGTTCGCGGTGTTGCCGGACATCCGCTCGGTGGGCGTGATGGGCGACGAGCGCACCTACGCCCATCCCATCATCGTGCGCGCCGTCACCAGCGAGGACGCCATGACGGCCGACTGGGCCCGCCTGCCCTACGACGTCCTGGAGGCGATCTCGAGCCGCATCATCAACGAGGTGGCGGGCGTCAACCGGGTCGCGTACGACATCACGTCCAAGCCCCCTGGCACAATCGAGTGGGAGTAGGAGGATCCGATCGATGACTGAGGCCGCCACCGACGCCCGACCCCGGGCGAAGTTCCACGCCATGACCGAGGGCACCAAGGAGGACTGGGACAAGATCGCCGTCGGCGCGATCGAGCTGGCCGCGGGGTTGCCCGACCGGGTGCTCGCCCACCTCCGCCTGCTGGGCGGCGACTACGGCGGCTTCGCGGTCGATCGCCTGGCGCATTCGCTGCAGACCGCCACCCGCGCCCATCGCGCCGACCGCGACGACGAATACGTCTTCTGCGCCCTGATCCACGACATCGGCGACCTGCTGGGACCGCTCAACCACGCCGACCTGGCGGCCGCCGTCGTCAAGCCCTTCGTGAGCGAGCAGAACCACTGGATGGTGGAGAAGCACGCCATCTTCCAGGGCTACTACTTCTTCCACCACTTGGGGCTCGACCCCGCCATGCGCGAGCAGTTCCGCGGGCACGAGTGGTTCGACTACACGGCCGAGTTCTGCCACGAGTACGACCAGCCGGCCTTCGACCCGGGCTACGACACGCTCCCGCTCGAGCACTTCGAACCGCTGGTGCGCCAGGTGATGTCCTCGCCCAAGCGCAGCATCTACATGAAGTAGCCCCGCCGTGGCGCTGGGGGACTACGCCGAGGACTCGTTCGCCTATGGCGGCACGACCCGGCGCGTGTTCCGGCGGGGCACCGGCCCGGCGGTGATCGTCATCGCCGAGGTGCCGGGGATCACGCCCGAGGTCGTCGCGTTCGCCGACCGGGTGGCCGAGCTGGGGTGCACGGCCGTGCTGCCGCACCTGTTCGGCGTGCCCGGCGAGCCGACGTCGGCACGCAACGCCGCGCAGGTGGCGGCGTGGTGCTGCGTGTCACGGGAGTTCGCGACCTGGGCCGCCGGCAAGACCTCGCCCGTCACCGAATGGCTGCGTGCGCTCGGGCGGCACGAGCTCGCCCGGTGTGGTGGCCCGGGCGTCGGTGCGGTCGGCATGTGCATGACAGGTGGGTTCGCCCTGGCGATGATGGTGGACGACAGCGTGCTGGCGCCGGTGCTGAGCCAGCCGTCGTTGCCGTTCCCGGTGTCGAAGCGCCACCGGCGTGACCTGGGCATCAGCGCCGCCGACCTCGAGGTGGTCAAGAAACGGGCGGCCGGTGGGGTCGGGGTGCTCGGCCTCCGCTTCACCGGTGACATCGCCTGCCCCTCCGAGCGCTTCGAGCGGCTGCGCCAGGAGCTGGGCGACGGGTTCGTGGGCGTCGAGATCGACTCGTCGCCCGGCAATCCGCACGGCATCCGCAAGCGGGCGCATTCGGTGCTGACCGAGGACTTCGTGGACGAGCCCGGCCACCCGACCCGGGATGCACTGGACCGGGTGCTCGATCTGTTCCGGACGCGCCTCCTGGCGCCGGCGCCGGCCCCGGAGTGATCGACCGGCCCGTCAGGCGTCAGGCCAAGGGGCGGCCGAAGGGCTTCTCGCGGGTCCAGGTGGCTAGCTGGGTCTCGGCTCGCTGGGCCGCCGCCAGCCACAAACCGGTGCCCTGGTCGGCGAGCTCGATGGTGACGTCGCGGATGCGCTGGACCGGGTCGCCGCCGTCGGGATCGTGCTCGGCCAGCAGCGGCGCGGCGATCGACAGGAAGTCGGGGGTCACCACCCGCCCCGCACGCCCGAGCACCGCCAGGGCCCGGGCGGTGACCGGCACGGGGGTGAGCGGGACGATCGTGGTGGCCTTGACCCCCTCGGCCGTCGGATGGTCGAGGACGCCCGCCTTGCCCGCGACGAACAGAACGTCGCACTCGGCATCGAACCGGGGCTCGGCCAGCGTGGCCCCGTCGGCGGTGAGTTGGCCGGCGGCCGCCTCGGCGACCGGGCCCGAGCCCACCACCCCGGCCGTCCGCCAGTCGAGCGGTCCGGCGACCTTGGCCGCCGCCAGAGCACCCGCGGCCGTGAGGGCGGCGTCGGGCGCGGTCCAGCCCAGCGGGGCCAGGTCGCCGGCGGTCAGGCCCAACCCGGGCGCGAGGCGCAGGCGGCCCGACTCGGCGAGCGGCCCCACCTCGTCCACGAAGGCCTTGACCGACTCGTCGCGGTCCTCGGGCTTGGCGTTGATGCCCGCGGACGCCCCGGCGTGGTTGGCGACGCCGAACGAGGCGAACGAGTAGGTGACGGAGCGCGCCAGGAGCGCGGCGCTGTCCTGCAGCACCTTGGGTGCGAGCCGGGCGACGCCGACGCACGTGGTGGCCGCGTCCAGATCGAACACGAGGAACCCATCGGTCGCGGAGAGCCGCTGCACCTTCACGACCGGCGATTCTTCCCCACTGCGTCCGGCCCCGCCCAGCCGATCCCGCATTTTGCGTGGGTGGTGGGAACCTGGTCAGCATGCCCTCCGACATGTCCGGCGACGACGCGCATCGCGAGCCCGAATCCGACAGCGACCCGGGCGCCACGCAGCCCACCCCCGAGGCAGCCCCACCTGCAGATGACGACCTCGCTGGCGATCCCGGGGCCACGCAGCCGAGCCCGGAGGTCGGCGCGGGCGCGGTCGACGAGACCACCGAGCCCACCACGATCGCCGAGGATGCCGACACCGACGAGCTTCCGGTGGCGCCGGTGCCGCCGACGGGGTTCGCCGCTCCACCCGTCGACGACACGGTGGGTGCAACGCCCACTGACCACGGCCGCCGCAACCGGCGCCGGGCACTCATCGCCACGCTCGTCGTGGCGATCCTGGCACTGGTCGGCCTCGGCGCGGCCATCCTGGCGACCGACAACGACACGGACGACCCGACGACGTCGACCTCGTCCTCCACGACCTCGAGCACGGCCCCGTCGACGACGGAGGGCCTGACGCCCGCCCCGTCGGACCCGACAGGGACGACGCAGACGACCGAAGCGCCGACCACCACCACGGTCCCGCCGACGACGACCACTCAGCCCACGACGACGACCACGGCGCCGACGACGAGCACGACGACGAGCACGACGAGCAGCACCAGCACGTCCACGTCGACGACCACGGCACTTGGCTGACGACGGCGCCGGCACGACGGCGCAGCAGCCGGCACGCCGTCGTCGGGCCAGAACCGTCCACGGCGCAGCGGTACCTTGCGCGTCATGTGCACCGACGACAACACCGGGCAGGCACACGACCACCACGCCGAGGTGTCCGCGGCGATGCCTCGTCCCGTCCAGGGCGAAGCCGTCGACCCCATCGCCCTCGAGCCGGTCGACGAGGTCGTCGTCACCACGCTCGTCGACAACAGCTACGACGGGCTCATGGTCGACATGGGACCGGCCAAGCGCAAGCCCATGGGCCGGACGCCGCCCGTGCCCGCCCGGCTGTTCGAGGAGGGTACAACCGTGCCCGGCATGCTGGCCGAGCACGGCTTCTCGGCCCTGGTGTCCGTCAGGCGGGGCCAGGCCACCCACACCCTGCTGTTCGACACGGGCGTGTCGCCCGGCGGCATGGCCGACAACATGGAGCGACTCGCCCTCGACGTCGGCGACATCGAGACGGTGGTGCTCAGCCACGGTCACTTCGACCACGCCGGCGGGTTCGAGGGGCTCGCCCGGCTGCGCGGGCGGAGCGGCCTGCCGTTGACGCTCCACCCGCTGGTGTGGACCCACCGGCGCATCGCCCTACCCGGCCGTCCGCCCTGGGACCTGCCGACGCTGCGCCGCAGCTCGCTCGAGGCCGAGGGCTTCGAGGTCGTCGAGCGCCGCCAGCCGTCGCTACTGCTGGACGGCAGCGTGCTCATCACCGGCGAGGTCGACCGCACCACCGACTTCGAGCAGGGCATGCCCTACCACGAAGCCCAGCGGGACGGGCGCTGGGAACCCGACCCGCTGATAGTCGACGACCAGGCGCTCGTCGTGCACGTGCGGGGGCGTGGCCTGGTCGTGCTCACCGGCTGCGGCCACGCCGGTGCCGTCAACATCGCCCGGCACGCCATGCGCCTCACGGGCATCGACCGCCTACACGGGTTGCTCGGCGGGTTCCACCTCACCGGGCCGGGGTTCGAGCCGATCATCGGGCCGACCGTCGATGCCCTCACCGGCCTCGCCCCCGACGTGATCGTGCCGGCTCACTGCACCGGCTGGCGCGCCCAGCACCGCCTGGCGGCGGCGCTTCCCGAGGAGTTCGTCCCCAACGCGGTTGGCACGTCGTTCGTCCTGCCGGCCGCCTGAGCCGGCCCGGCCGGGTCCCGCGAATTGTCATACCCCCTCCGTATGGTCACGGTGTCCGAACGCACGAGGAGGCACCACCATGCAGCTCTGGTCACCGCCGCACGACAGACCGCACCTGTTCGAGTGGTGGCGCCCGCTGTTGCTCGCCAGCCAACAGGCGCGCCGAAGACGGGTGCCATGGCCGATCCATCTCGACGAGTTCAGCCTCGCGGGGAGGGTGGTCCGCGACGGCCGCCCCGACGTGTGGATCTACGAGCACCACGCCAATCGCGGCTCGCTCTGCATCGACGCCACGGGCACCACCTACCGGTTCATCCCCACCCCCATGGCCAAGGGTGTCGGCCAGTTCCGGCCGTGCGACATCCGCAGCGCGGTGTGGCGGGCTGGGTTGCCCGAGGTCGTCGAGCCCGTGCGGTACCGGGAACCGCCCGCGGGGGCGGAAGCGGAGGCGTGGCAGTCGGGCACCCCTCGACCACACGACGACGTCGAGCTACGCGAGGCGTCGGGTGGCGCGACGGCCACCAGCCATGGGGTGCGGCGGGGGCATCTGACGGTGATCGACGGCGGTGGGTGACCGCGGCGGGCAGCGGTCGCTCGGCGGCGCCAAACTGGTGGGGTGCGCGCGCTCGCCGTCCACCACGTCTCCATCAACGTCGACGACGTCGACGCCGCCCTCGCCTTCTACGTCGGGGTCCTCGGGCTCGCACAACGCGAGGACCGGCCGGCCGACCTCGGCGTCGGCGGTGCCTGGCTCGACGCCGGCTCCCAGCAGGTCCACCTGATCCACGCACCGCCGCCCACGGCCAGGGGGCAACACTTCGCGCTGCTGGTCGACGACCTCGACGCCGCGGTCGACGAGTTGCGCGGCCGGAGCGTGCGCGTGAGCGACCCGGCGCCGGTGGGACGCAACCGCCAGTCGTTCCTGGCGGACCCCGCCGGCAACCTCATCGAGCTGCACGAGGCGGCGCCGTAGCGGCTCCGAAGATCGTGAGGCGCCTCTGGCTGCTGCGGCACGCCAAGTCGAGCTGGGACGACGCCGGCCTGCCGGACCGGCTCCGGCCGCTGGCGCCCCGCGGTGTCCGGGCGGCTGGAGCCGTAGCGCGCCACCTGCGGACGACCGCCGTCGCTCCCGACCTGGTGCTGTGCTCGCCCGCCCGGCGAGCGGTGCAGACCTGGGAAGGCGTGGCACCCGGCGTCCCGGCGGGTACCCCGGTGGTGATCGACGAGGCGATCTACCACGCCGGTGGCGACGAGTTGCTCGACCGCCTGCAGCACGTGCCGTCGCAGACCGGATCGGTGCTCGTGGTCGGCCACAACCCGGGGCTGCAGGATCTCGCCGTCGCCCTGGCGGGCGCCGGTGATCCCCCGCTCCGGGAACGGCTCGCAACCAAGTTCCCGACCGGCGGACTCGCCACCCTCGATGTCCCGAGTGACTGGCACGACATGGTGCGGGGTGCGGCCACGCTGGCGGCCTACGTGGTGCCACGGGAGCTGTGACCGTGGGCAGCGGCGGCGGTGGCCGTCGCGACGGGTGATCATGGCGGCATGAGCGATGTGACCTTCGAGACCTACGACGCCCGCGTTGCGGAGGGGTTGCTGGCGGCCCACGAGCGAGATGCCGGGTTGCCGGGCTGGCTGGGCATCCGGCCCGTCGACTTCGGGCCGGGCACGCTGACGGCCGTGCTCCCGGTCCGCGCCGAGCTCCTGACGCCGTTCGGGAACCTGCACGGGGGCGTGCTGGCGGCGCTCTGCGACCACGTGCTGGGAACGGTGTGCTACCCGGTGATCCCCCGAGGGGCCTGGGCTGCGACCACGGAGTTCAAGCTCAACTACCTGGCCCCGGTCACGGGTGGCGACCTCGAGGCCACCGCGCGGATCGTTGCGCTGTCGAAGCGCACGGCGGTGGTGCGCATCGAGGTCGTCAACGACGGGCGGACCGTGTGCGCCGCCCAGGGGACGGTCCTGGTCGTGTCGCCCAAGCCGGACACCAAGTGATGGCCGCCGGCGCTGACGACCGGAGCGACGCCCGCTGGTCCGCTGGCGCCCAGGTCCGGGCGCTCGTGCTGGAGGAGCCCCGCCGGCTCGAGGCCCGACGCCTGCCCGTACCGGCGATCGGCGACGACGACGGCGTGCTGCGGATCGAGGCCTGCGGGCTGTGCGGCACCGACCACGAGCAGTTCACCGGTGGGATCAGGGTGGCCGGCCCGTTCGTGCCCGGTCACGAGATCGTCGGCGTCGTCGAGGACGTCGGCAGCAGCGCCGCCGAGCGGTGGGGGGTGGCGGCCGGGGAGCGGGTGGCGATCGTTCCGTTCCAGGCGTGCCGGGCGTGCGCCCCCTGCCTCGCCGGCGACCATCGCCACTGCGAGCGGCACGGGCTCCCGGAGTTCTACGGGGCGATCCCGGTCGACCGCGCGCCGGGCCTCTGGGGTGGCTACGCCGAGGCCGCCTACCTGGGCCCGGACGCCCTGCTGCTACCGGTGCCCGAGCGCCTCGACCCGGTGCTGGCCACAGTGTTCAACCCGCTGGGCGCGGGCATCCAGTGGGCCGCGCAGTTGCCGGCGACCGAGCCTGGTGCGGTAGTGGCAGTGCTGGGCCCCGGCATCCGGGGCTTGTGCGCGGCGGCCGCCGCCAAGGACGCCGGTGCGGGTTTCGTGCTCGTCACCGGACTCGGCCCGCGCGACGCCGAGCGGCTCGCGTTGGCGCCGCAGTTCGGGGCCGACCTGGCCGTCGACGTTGCGAGCAGCAACCCGGTCCGGGAGCTGCGGCAGGCGACCGGCAGGCGCGGCGCCGACGTCGTCGTGGACGTCACGGCCAACGCTCCCGCCGCGTTCGGCCAGGCGATCGACCTGGCCCGCCCGGGCGGCACCGTCGTGGTGGCCGGCATGCGGGGCTTCGCCGCAGTGGATGGCTTCGTCCCCGACCTCATTGTGGCCAAGGAGCTGCGGGTCCTCGGCGCGCTGGGCGTCGACGCCGCCGCGTACCGCGCCGCGTTCGACCTGCTGGTCGCCGGGTCGTGGCCGTTCGCCGACCTGCCCCGGCGTTGCGCCGGCTTCGACGACACAGCCGGCCTGCTTCGCTCCATGGCCGGCGATCCGGGTGCCGCGCCGCCGCCCGTCCACGGCGTGTTCGTGCCGGGATGATCGCGGCGGTGTTGACTGAGGTGGAACGGCCCGTCGAGTGCATCCTCGGCCTCGTTCCGGTTTAGCTCCTGCGTGGAGGGAGGGAGGAGCAGTGAAGATCGATCCCGATGCCGCCGGCATGGACGGCGGCCGCTTGGCGCGCATCGACGAGCACCTGCGCACGCGCTACCTCGAGCCGGGCAAGATCGCCGGCTGCCAGGTGGTGGTGGCGCGCCATGGTGCCGTCGCCCACGCCTCGTCGCTGGGCGAGCGTGACCGCGAGCGGGCCCGCCGGCTCACCGACGACACCATCTGGCGCATCTACTCGATGACCAAGCCGGTCACCGGGGTGGCGCTGCTCACGCTCTACGAGCGTGGGCTGTTCCAGCTCGACGATCCGGTCCATCGCTTCCTGCCTGGGTGGCGGGGCCTGCGGGTGCGGGAGCGGACCGAGGAAGGCGAGCGCCGGCTCGTCGAGCCCCGGCGGCCGATGCGGGTGCGCGACCTGATGATGCACACTTCGGGCCTCGGCTACACGCCCGACAACGAAGACCTCACCGTCGACATGCTGGGGCGCGCGCCGGGGGACCGCTTCGGCAAGGGCGCCACGCTGGAGACCCTCGTCGACCGGCTGGCGGAGGTGCCGCTGCGGTTCCATCCCGGGACCCACTGGCTGTACTCGTGGTCGACCGACGTGTGCGCCCGCCTGGTCGAGGTGCTGTCGGGCCAGCGGTTCGACGACTACCTACGCACCACGATCTTCGAGCCGCTCGGCATGGTCGACACGGGCTTCAGGGTGCCCGACGACCGGATCGACCGGTTCGCCGCCTGCTACACGCGGGACGCCGGCAAGCGGCTCGTGCTCCAGGACGACCCGCTCGACAGCCGCTACCGGCGGCAGATGTCGTTCCTGTCGGGCGGCGGCGGCCTGGTCGCGACGACCGCGGACTACCTGCGCTTCTGCCTCATGCTGCTCAACGGCGGCGAGCTGGACGGCGTGCGCGTCCTGGGACGCAAGACCGTCGAGCTGATGGCGGCCAACCACCTGCCCGGCGGCGGAGAGCTGGCGGGATTCGCGCTGCCGGGCGGCTACGGCGAGGTCGGCTTCGCCGGCATGGGGTTCGGGCTGACCGTGGCGGTGGGCCTCGGTCCGGTGGCCACCGGCGTGGTCGGATCGCCGGGCGAGTACATGTGGGGCGGGGCGGCGTCCACGCTGTTCTGGATCGACCCGGTCGAGGACCTCGTGGTCGTGTTCATGACCCAGCTCATCCCGTCCCGTACCTTCAACTTCCGAGGCCAGCTCAAGACGCTGGTGTACCCGGCGATCGTGGACTGACCGGCGCAGGGCCCGACGGTCGTGGTGGCGGACCGGTCGGCCATGGCCGCAGCGTGACCACCCGGCTGGCCGACTCCCGGAGGCAGCGGGCCAATGCCTCGGGACGGGAGACGACCACCACGTGGGTTCCGACCGCGGTCAACCGCCGAGCGGCGGGCTCGTAGATGTGGTCACCACCGCCGATCACGACCCGGCAGAATCGGTGGGGGAACGCCCCGGCGGCCAGGTGGTCGTCGAGGTCGACGAGCAGCGCGAGGTCGGCGCCGTCGGGTACACGGGCGGCGCGGAGCAACGCGCCCGGCCAGGCGAGCCCCACCTCGAGCGCCAAGCCGGGATTGGTGGCGACGACCACCAGGTCGGCTGGGACGACTCGGGCGGCGTGACGATAAGCGGCGAGCGTCGCGTCGACCGACGCCTGTGTCGCCTGGCGGGGATCGCCCAACAGGTTGTCGACATCCACGAGGTGCAGCGTCCTTCGCTGCAGTCCCCTCCCATGGCACCCCGTGGGCCGTCTCGCCGGTCGCTTCTCCGTCCGCACCCCGTCCACCTCCCGACCGAAACGGTCGGCCCCGAACCTGCCCGGCCGCCTCACGAGCCCGGCTGGGGGGCCGGGTCGATTGGCGACCGGGACAGGCCGCCCGCCGTGATGAAGGGGTACCGCCGGGCCGTGACCGGTGTCCCCGCTGGTCACGCCTTCCGCATACCCCTGGGAGGAGCGGGCCCGACACCCGGGCCGGACGGGAAGGACGGGCAACGATGGGCAAGGCACGGGGCGTCGTGGTGGGGTGCGTGTTGGTGATCGATGCCGTAGCGGGCGTCGTCGATCTCGAACTGGTGGAGGTGGTAGTCCTCCCAGC
>Ga0299914_10004165_pt1 | contig 10372 bp, 6 predicted proteins | sample RVTome_10_FD_201361 | JGI IMG/M metagenome (GOLD analysis project Ga0299914, IMG submission 201361) | Soil microbial communities from uranium-contaminated site in the Upper Colorado River Basin, Wyoming, United States - RVT153D57 (version 2) ... | reverse complement strand
GGCCGATCTCCCTCACCGCCTGCGCGCGTGCAGGGCCGGTGCTGGACGGCCGGGCCCCTTGGAGCGAGGCGCTGCAGTGCGGAGCCGTCCTCGATTGACCTCGGGACGGCGAAGCCGGAAAGCGGGCGGAGCGATTCCGCGCGGCGAGTTCGGTCCCTGCGATCCGCGTCGTTTCTGACTACCACTGACGCATCGGTGCGCCTGGCATCTGCCGCCCACAGGCATCCCTCCTCGCCGCAGCAGCGAGCGAAGCGAGAGTACGAGCGAGACCGGTTTCCCGCCTCGCGGAAGCGGGGCCCGGACGGCCAGTGCCGGCCCTGCAAACAGCGGCGGCCCTCGAAGTCGTAGGCCGGTGTCCCGTGTCGTTTCAGGTGACGCGACGCATCGCGCTGCGTGCGTTCCGCCCTTCGATCTGGCTCAAGGCGTCCCGAGCGTCGTAGAGGGATGGCTTCCCACGGCAGCGGCGTGCTGCGGCGGGGTCGGTGCGGGTGTGCCGTCCATTTGCCTGCGGCGCAGCCGCACCGTAACGTCGTGCTGGTCCGGGCTCGAAGCGCCCGGCGCAACTCTGTGGGCCGCCTGATCTCCGTCTGCCTACAATAGAAGGATGCCCGCGCGCCCCGACGTGCTCGCCTCGTTCCACCCGGCCGTGGCCGAGTGGTTCCGCGCCTCGTTCCAGGCGCCGACGCCGCCGCAGCGGCTGGGGTGGCCGGCGATTGCGCGCGGCGAATCCACGCTCATCACCGCGCCGACCGGCAGCGGGAAGACGCTGACCGCGTTCCTCTGGTGCCTCAACCGGCTGCTGTTCGAGGCCGTGCCGCCGAAAGGGCTGCGGTGCCGCGTGCTGTACGTCTCGCCGCTCAAGGCGCTGGCAGTGGACATCGAGCGCAACCTGCGCTCGCCGCTCGCGGGGATCGCCAACCGCGCGGCGGCGCGCGGCGACGCGGTGCACGCGCCGGCCATCGCGGTCAGGACGGGCGATACGCCCGCCCAGGAGCGCGCCCGCTTCCAGCGCGAGCCGGCCGATATCCTCATCACCACGCCGGAATCGCTGTACCTCCTGCTGACCTCGAACGCGCGCCAGGCGCTGCGATCCGTGGACACCGTGATCGTGGACGAAATCCACGCCCTCGTGCCGACCAAGCGCGGCGCCCACCTGGCGCTCTCGCTCGAGCGGCTCGAGGCCATACGCGGTGCCGACGCTCCGCGGCTCCAGCGGATCGGCCTCTCCGCCACGCAACGCCCGCTCGAGGAGGTGGCGCGGTATCTCGGGGGCGCCGACCCCGCGCCGAAGAGCCGCCGGAAGGAGCAAACGAAGGACCGCGCGCCCGACGCGGCGATCCACAACGAGTTCGCCGGCCGAGGCGCGTCCATCGGCGAGTACCGGCCCGTGACGATCGTGGACACCTCGGAAAAGAAGCGCCTCGAGCTGCGGATCGAGGTGCCCGTCGAGGACATGGCGGCGCTCGGCGAGCGCCGGGAGATCCCCAGTGGCCCGGCGTCGCAGGGGGCGGTGCGCTCCTCGATCTGGAGCGCCATCCATCCGCGGCTGCTGGAGCTGGTGCGCGCGCACACGTCCACGCTGATCTTCGTCAACAGCCGCCGCATCGCCGAACGGCTGGCGGCGGCGGTCAACGAGCTGGCCGGCGAAACGCTCGTCCGCTCGCACCACGGCTCGCTCGCACGCCCGCAGCGCATCGAGGTCGAGGACCGCCTCAAAGCCGGCCTCCTCCGCGGCCTGGTCGCCACCTCGTCGCTCGAGCTGGGCATCGACATGGGCGCCATCGACCTCGTGATCCAGATCGAGGCGCCGCCGTCGGTCGCGAGCGGGATGCAGCGCATCGGCCGCGCCGGGCACACCATCGGCGCCGCCAGCCGCGGCGTCATCGTGCCGAAGTTCCGCGGCGATCTCGTCGCCTGCGCCGCGGTCACGCGCGCCATGCACGAGGGGAGGATCGAATCGATCCGCTATCCGCGCAACCCGCTGGACGTCCTGGCGCAGCAGATCGTCGCGGCGGTCTCGATGGACGCCTGGCCGGCGGACGCGCTCTACGCCGCGATACGAGGCGCCGCCCCCTTCGCGGACCTGAGCCGCACGGTCTTCGACGGCGTGCTCGACATGCTCTCGGGCCGCTACCCGTCGGACGACTTCGCCGACCTGCGCCCCCGCCTCACGTGGGATCGCCTCAACAACGTCCTGACCGCACGGGAGGGCGCGAAGCAGGTCGCGGTGACGAGCGGCGGCACGATCCCGGATCGCGGCCTCTACGGCGTGTTCCTCATCGGCGAGCGCGGCCCCGGCGCGCGCGTCGGAGAACTCGACGAGGAGATGGTCTTCGAGAGCCGCGTCGGCGAGACGTTCCTGCTCGGCGCCTCCACGTGGCGCATCGAGCAGATCACGCACGATCGCGTGCTCGTCTCGCCGGCTCCCGGCGAGCCGGGCAAGATGCCGTTCTGGAAGGCCGACGCCGCCGGGCGTCCGCTCGAGATGGGCCGCCAGATCGGCGAGCTGGTGCGCACGCTGCGCCACCTCCCGCCGGCCGCGGCCGTCCAGCGCCTCGTCCGCCACCACGACATGGATCAGCAGGCCGCCGAGAACCTGGTCCGGTATCTCGCCGACCAGGCTGCGGCCGCCGCCACCGTGCCCGACGACCGTACGATCCTCATCGAGCGCTGCCGCGACGAGCTGGGCGACTGGCGCATCTGCGTCCTCACCCCCTTCGGCGCCCGCATCCACGCCCCCTGGGCCATGGCCGTCGTCGAGCGCGCGCGGCTCGAGACCGGGCTCGACGTCGAGACGATGTGGGTGGACGACGGTTTCGTGGTGCGGTTTCCGGAGACGGAGGAGCCGCCGGATCCGCGACTGATGGTGCCGTCGGCGGACGAGGTCGAGGCGCTGGTGCTCCGCGCGCTGGGAGGCACCGCGCTCTTCGCCGCGAAGTTCCGCGAGGCGGCCGCCCGCGCGCTGCTGCTGCCACGGCGGCGCCCCGGCGCACGCACGCCGCTCTGGCACCAGCGGAAGCGCGCCGCCGATCTGCTCGCCGTCGCGGCGCGGTTCGGATCGTTCCCCATCGTCCTCGAGACGTACCGCGAGGTCCTGCGCGACGAATTCGACATGCCGGCCCTCGTCGAGACGCTGCGCCGCATCGAACGCCGCGAGGTCGCCGTGGCCACCGCCGATTCGACGACGCCGTCGCCGTTCGCGTCGGCGGTGCTGTTCGGGTACGTCGCCAACTACCTGTACGACGGCGACGCGCCGCTGGCCGAACGGCGCGCGCAGGCGCTCGCGATCGATCAGGCGCAGCTCCGGGAGCTGCTCGGCGATGCCGAGCTGCGAGAGCTGCTCGATGCGGACGCGATCGCCGAGGTCGAGGCGCAGCTCCAGCACCTGACCCACTCGATGCGGGCGCGGAGCCTGGACGGCGTCCACGATCTGCTGCTGCGGCTCGGCGATTTGTCGGAGCCGGAGCTGGCCGCGCGGTCCGCGGTCGACGCCAGCGAGGCGATCGCGGGGTTGACCCGGGCCCGCCGCGTCCTGCGCGTGAACGTGGGCGGCGAAGAGCGGGTCATCCCGGTCGAATACGCCAGCCGCTATCGGGACGCGCTCGGCGCGCCGCTGCCGCCGGGTCTGCCCGAGGCGCTCCTCGACGTGGCGCCGAACGCGCCGTCGGACCTCGCACGGCGCCACGCGCGGACGCACGGACCGTTCACCACCGCCGACTTCGCGGCGCGCTACGGGCTGGGCCGCTCCACCGCCGAGCGCCTCCTCGACGAGCTGTCCTCGTCCGGGCGCCTCCTCGACGGGGAGTTCCGCCCCGGCGGCACCGGCCGCGAATGGTGCGACCCGGAGGTGCTGCAGACGATCCGGCGGAAGTCGCTCGCGAAGATCCGCCGCGAGGTCGAGCCGGTGGAGCCCGCGGTGCTGGGGCGGCTGATCACGTCCTGGCAGGGCGTCGTGCGCCGGCGATCCGGCCTGGACGCGCTGCTCGACGCGATCGAGACCCTCCAGGGCGCGCCGCTGCCGGCTTCGCTGCTCGAAACCGAGATCCTGCCGGCCAGGATCGCCGGCTACAACCCCGCGGATCTCGATGCCCTCACCGCCGCGGGCGAGATCGTCTGGTGCGGGCTCGAGCCGCTCGGCGATCGTGACGGGCGGCTCGGCCTCTACCTGACCGATCACCTGGCGCGGCTCCGCCGCACGTCGTCGCTCGACGGTCTGGAGGCGCGCGAGCAGGCGGTGCTCGCGCACCTGGAGGAGCACGGCGCCTCGTTCTTCGGGGCGATTCACGACGCGGCCGGCGGCGGCTATCCGGCCGAAACGGTCACCGCGCTCTGGAATCTCGTATGGCGCGGCGCGATCACCAACGACACGTTCCACGCGCTGCGCGCGTTCATCAAGCCGCCCGAGCGCCGCCCGCGCCGCCCCGCTGCCGGACGCGCGTTCCGGAGCCGCCGCCTGGCGCCGCCGTCCGCGGAAGGACGCTGGTCGCTGGTGAGCGACCGTGTCGCGAGCCGGCCGACTCCCACGGAAGCCGCGGCTGCGCTCGCGCAGCAGCTCCTCTCGCGCTACGGCGTGCTGACGCGCGAGGTCGCCGCCGCGGAGGGCATTGCCGGCGGGTTCAGCGCGGTCTACGACGTCCTGAAGGCGATGGAGGACGCCGGGCGGATCCGCCGCGGGTACTTCGCGAGCGGTGTCGCGGCCACGCAGTTCGCGCTGCCGCCCGCGCTCGATCTGCTGCGGTCGCTCCGCGAAGCGCCCGAGACACCGGAGTCGCTTGTCCTCGCCGCCGCCGATCCCGCGAACCCGTACGGCACGATCCTGCCGTGGCCGACCGAAGGCGCCGAGGGATCGGCACGCGGCCCCACGCGCACCGTCGGCGCGCTCGTGGTGCTCGTCAACGGCGCGCTCGCCGCCTACATCAGCCGCGGCGCGCGGCAGCTCCTCGTCTGGCTGCCGGAAGACGAGCCCGCCCGCACGCAGACCGCGCGCGCGCTCGCCGAACGCCTCGCGGGACTCGGGCGCGAGGAGGATGCGCATGCGCCGATCCTGATCGGAGAGATCAACGGGATGCTGCCGTCGGAGCACCCGCTCGCGCCCCGCCTGGTCGACGCGGGGTTCACGCCGTCCACGATGGGATTTCAGATGCGGAGGCACGCCTGAGCCAGACCCCACACACCGCTGGCTGATCACGGCAGGGCGCTGCGCGCCGGACGACCACGACGACCACGACGCTCTTGTGTGATGCCCTCCCTGGGTCCGTCGTGATCGTCGTGGTCGTCGTGATCGTCCCTGCCGCAAGGCGAGCCCGTGATCGTGGGCGCGGCCGGGAGCCGCGATCCTGAGTGTTTCCCCGAACCATGCCAGAAGGCGACACCATCTTTCGCGCCGCACAGACGCTGCACCGCGCGCTCGCCGGGCACGTCGTCGCGCGCTTCGAGTCGGTGCTGCCGGCGCTCTCGCGCGTCCACGACGATGCGCCGATCACGGGGCGCGCAATCGAGGCCGTGCGCGCGCGGGGGAAGCACCTGCTCATGCAGTTCTCCGGCGGCCTGGTGCTCCGCACGCACATGCGGATGCACGGGAGCTGGCACATCTACCGGCCCGGCGAACGCTGGCGCCGACCCCGGCGCGACATGCGCATCCTGGTTGCGACCGCCGACTACGAGGCAATCGGTTTCAGCATTCCGGTCGCGGAATTCATCAAGTCCGACCGGCTCGCGAAGCACGCGGACCTCGCGCGGCTCGGGCCGGATCTGCTCGACGAGGAGTTCGATGCCGGCGAGGCGCTGCGCCGGCTTCGCGCGCGCGGCGATCTCCCGGTGGCCGATGCGCTGCTGGATCAGCGCGTGATGGCCGGGATTGGGAACGTCTACAAGAGCGAAGTGCTCTTCCTCTGCGGAATCAACCCCTCCACGGCCGTCTCGACACTGCCCGATGAACAGCTTCGCAGCCTGATCGACACCGCGCGCAGGCTGCTGCGAGTCAATGCTTCACCGGAGCGCCCGCCGATGACGACGTATTCGGGCATGAGGAGGACGACAGGACTGGACGATCCGTCGGCGCGCCTGTGGGTCTACGGCCGCGCGCGCAAGCCGTGCCGCAAGTGCGGTACGCCGATCGATGCAAGAAAAGCCGGGTTGGATGCCCGGATGACGTATTGGTGTCCGACGTGTCAGGGGAACTGACGCTGTGCGTATCACCGTGTTGCCTGCTCGAGCACGCCCGACGTGAAGGCCGGGCCTACTCCGAGCGACGGGCCACGGGCCACGGATTACGGACCACGGACAGCGTCAGCGCCCCACACGCTCCCCGTGCGCGTACACGTTGAACCCGCCGTCGCGGGCGAAGCCGAGCAGCGTGATTCCGGCTTCGCGCGCGAGATCGATGGCAAGGGTGGAGGGGGCCGACACGGCGCAGATCAGCTCGATGCCGGCGCACCAGGCCTTCTGCACGATCTCGAATGACGTCCGGCCGCTGACGGCGAGGGCGCGTCCGGCCAGGGGCAGCTGCTCCTCGAGCAGCAGTCCTCCGATCACCTTGTCCACCGCGTTGTGTCTCCCGACGTCCTCCGCGGCACGTTCGCAGGCACCGTCCGGCGTGAAGAGGCCGGCTGCGTGCAGCCCGCCGGTGCCGTCGAACACGCGCTGGCGCGAGCGCAGGCGCCCCGGCAGGTCCGCCAGGATCCGCTTGTCGAAGACGGTCCTGCCGGCGACCCGCGCCGCACGTTCCCGCAGCGAGTCGATCGTCCGCCGCCCGCAGACGCCGCAAGACGAGTTCGCCACGATATTCCGCCGCTCCTCGAGGATCCGCTCGAGCGAGCCCGCGGCGCCGCCAATCAGGTACACGTCCACGACGTTGTGCGCATCCGGGTAGTCGGGATGGCGGCAGTGCTCGACCGCGCCGATGTCGGCCGCCGAGCCCACGACGCCTTCCGCAAGCAGGAAGCCGGCCGCGAGCGCGCGGTCCTCGCCGGGCGTGCGCATGATCACCGCGAACGGCCGCCCGTGCAGGCGGAGTTCGAGCGGCTCCTCGACGGCGGCATGGTCGGACGCGTGCCCTTCCGGCGCGCGGCCGACGCGCCGGACGTCCACAATCCGATAGCGGACCTCCTGCGGCTCACACATGGTTGCGCAGCATCAGCTCGCGCGGATGCGGCTCCAGGTAGGTCTGCCCGCGGAGGTACTCGACGCCGTGCACGCGGACGTGATGCCGGACGAGCGTGAGCGGAACGACGACCGGCACCAGGCCGCGGCGGTACTCGTCAATCGACTCCATCAGCTCGCGGCGCGAGCCGGCGTCGAGCAGCTTCTTGAGATGGCCAGCCATGTGCATGAGCACGTTCGCATGCCGCTTCGGCGTCGCCACGAGCCTCAGCGCGGCCATGAACCTCCGTTCGTACTGCTCGCGCAGCTCCTGCCGCGGCAGACGGCCGGCGCCGGCCACCACCCGCCCCAGCTCCCGGTACGCCGTCGTCGAATGGGCGAGCAGCGTCATCTTGTGCGCGGTGTGGAAGCGGACGAGCGCGCCAGGGGTCCAGCGCGGCGTGAACAGATCTCGCAGCCGGCGGTACGCGAACACGCGCTCGATGAAGTTCTCGCGAAGGCGCGGGTCCGTGAGGCGGCCCTCCTCCTCGACGGGCAGGGAGGGGAAGCGTTCCAGCAGCGGGCCGGCGAAGAGGCCGCGGCCCGTGCGCTCGGGGACCTCACCGGGCCCGTAGGCCTTGACGCGCTCCATGCCGCAGCTCGGCGAGTCCTTCTTCAACACGTAGCCGCAGAGATCCTCGCGCGCCAGCTCGTCGAGCCGCTTCGACGACCACCGGCGCATCGCGTCCGTATGATCGATGAGGCTCTTGATCCCGATCATCCGCAGCTCGCGGCCGGAACGGACGAGCCGAACAGGCTCGCGCGGCGTCCCCATGCCCATCTCGACCTCGGGGCACACCGGCACCCACTCCACGTGAGGTCCCAGCACGCCCGTCAGGAACGGATCGCGCTTGTGGCCGCCGTCGAACCGGACCTCCTCGCCGAGGAGGCACGCCGAGATGCCGATGCGGATGCGCGACGGGGCCATTCCCTCAATTCCACCGCAGCCCCCGTAGCTGATCAAGGTTGACGTTGCCGCCGCTCAGCACGCACGCGACCTTCGATCCCGACGGCAGGTCGACACGTCCCTCGAGCAGCGCGCCGACCGGCGCCGCGGCGGCGCCTTCGACGACGAGCTTGGCGTGAGACATCACCCAGATCATCGCGTCGAAGATGCGCTCGTCGGGGAGCGTGACGATCTCGTCCACGCACTGCCGGACGACTTCGAAGGTCTGCTCCCCTACCCGTTTCACGCGCAGGCCGTCGATGATGCAGTCCACCGTGTCGAGCGTGACGACGCGGCCGGCGCGGACGCTGTCGCGCATGCCGGGGGCGCCGGAGGACTCGACGCCGATGACACGGATGGACGGCTTCACCGCCTTGGCGGCCATCGCCACTCCCGAGATCAGCCCTCCCCCTCCGATCGGCACGACGATCGCCTCGACCTCCGGCCAGTCGCGCACGATCTCGAGGCCGAGCGTGCCCTGGCCCGCGATGAGCTGCAGGTCGTCGAACGGATGGATGTAGGTCAGGCCGCGCTCGCGCACGAGTGCTCTGGCCTTCTCGTTCGCCTCGTCCCAGATCGTGCCGTGCAGCACCACCTCGGCGCCGTAGCCGCGGGTGGCCGCGACCTTCGACGGCGTGGCGTTCTCCGCCATGACGACGACCGCCTTGATGCCGTGGATACGGGCGGCGAGCGCCACGCCCTGCGCGTGGTTCCCCGCCGACGAGCACACGACGCCGCGCGCGCGCTCCTCGTCGGTCAAGGACGTGAACTTGTTGAGCGGACCGCGGATCTTGTACGACCCGGTCCGCTGGAACATCTCGGCCTTCAGCCGCACGTCGAAGCCCGTCCGCCCGCTGAGGATGCGCGAGGTCAGGAGCGGCGTGTGGTGGATGTGCGGCGCGACGCGCGCGTGGGCCGCCTCGAAATCCCCGCGGCCGAGGAGCGTCGTCATCGCGCCACCGCGGTCATCATGATCTCGACGAGGCCGTCCGGGGCAACCAGGCCGGACTGCACGGTCGTGCGCGCCGGGAAGTCCTTGCCGAAGAACGCGCGATAGGCGTCGTTCATGGGCGCGAAGTTCTTCAGGTCGGTGAGGTAGACGAGGCTGTCCACGACGTCCTGCGGCCCGGCACCCGCTTCCTCGAGGGTGCGGCGGATGCGCGCGAGCGTCTCGCGCGTCTGCGCCGCGACGTCGCGCTCCGTCTCGGATGTGTTGCCGAGCATGCCGGAGAGATACAGCATGCGGCCGGCGCGGATGCCGGCGCTGAGATTCGGGTTCGCCGGACGTCCGCCGCTCACCGCCGTCTTCGGCGCGGCCGACGCGATCATCGTGATCTCCACGTTGTACTGGCTGCCGGCCAGGCCGGCCTTCACCGTGGCGCGCGCCGGCGGCGCCGACGGGAAATAGCCGCGATAGACTTCGTTCATCGCCTGGAAGCCGGACGTGTCCGGCAGGAACACGCGCGCGCTCACCACATTCGCGTGCGTCATGCCGGCCGCCTTCAGCAGTTCGCCAGCGTTGCTCATCACGACCTTCGTCTGCTGCCGGACATCGCCCGCGACGACGGAGTTGTCGCGGCCGTTGCGGGAGACGAGGCCGGAGAGGAACAGCGTCTGCCCGCTGCGGATCGCGTAGCTGTACGGGTTCGGCGACTTCAGCCAGCCTTCCGGGTGAATGACCGTCCGGTCGGCGGCGGGCTCGACGGCAACGATCGTCATCTCGACGAGCGCCTCGGGAAGGACGAGGTCCGCGATCACCGTCGTGCGAGTCGGCGGGTCTGATTTCCAGTAGGTCCTGTAGACCTCGTTCATCGTGGCGAAGTCGGCGGCGTTCTTCAGATACACCGTGACCGCCACGGCCCGGTCGAGGGAGGAGCCGGCGGCGTCGAGGATCTCGCGCATCCGGTCGAGCACGCGGCGCGTCTGCGCGGCGACGTCTCCCTCGCCCACCATGTTGCCCTCGGCGTCCTGGGCGAGGGTTCCCGAGACGTAGATGAAGTCGCCGGCTTTCACGGCCGGGCTGTAGGGTCCGACGGGCGTCGGCCCGGCGCTGACGATCTGCTTCGGGGGAGTCTGCATGGCGATGAGGAACAGGGCGGTCGCGAGCGCCGGGATGGCGTAGAGCATGGCACATTCTACTGGGTACCGCGCCACGCCGCAGCGCCGGCACGGGGGGCGCTGCGCGCCGGACGATTACGACGACCCCAGCGCGGCCATGGGCCGCAACCACAACCCGCGGCCCAGCGCGGGGGCTGGTGTCAGAAGCGAGGAGCTAGAAGGTGGGGC
>Ga0299914_10004164_pt1 | contig 10373 bp, 10 predicted proteins | sample RVTome_10_FD_201361 | JGI IMG/M metagenome (GOLD analysis project Ga0299914, IMG submission 201361) | Soil microbial communities from uranium-contaminated site in the Upper Colorado River Basin, Wyoming, United States - RVT153D57 (version 2) ... | reverse complement strand
CCACGCCGTGGCGCATCACTTCTATATAGAGACGGCCCGGGAAGATTTCCGCGAGCGCCTGCAGCAGCGCCTCCGCCGCTGCCCCCTGCCCGTCGACCAGCAGCCGGCCAACGCCCCCCAAGGGCCCGCCGGTCAGCGCGATCAGCCCTTCGGAATGCGCGCGCAGGTCGTCGAGCGCGACATGCGGCTGCTCGTGCGGCTCCGTGCCGAGAAAGGCCTTGCTGGTCAGCGCCAGGAGATTGAGGTAGCCGGCTTCGCTCTGCACCAGAAGGACGAGCTGGTCCGGCGCCACCGCCGCGCCGCCGCCGCCACCCCGCCCCTCGCCCGCCGCGACCGCGATTTGGCAGCCGATGATCGGCTGCACGCCCGCCTCGCGCGCGGCAAGCGAAAACTCGAGCGCGCCGAACAGATTGTTGGTGTCCGCCACGCCGACCGCCGGCATCCCCTGCCGCGCGCACAGCTTCGCCAGCTCGCCGAGCCGGATCGCCCCTTCGGAGAGCGAGTAGGCGGAATGGACGCGGAGATGGACGAAATCGGCGTGCGGCATGGCGGGATGATTCCACGATCGGGCGGCGGAGTCTTCCCGGATGATATGGTCTTGAAATTCCAGGCGTCGACGGGACGGCCACCGCACTGCCGACTGCCGCAAGCTCCGAATCGCCGGCGGCGATTTGCCAAATCGGGGTGACGGCAGCTAGATCTTACCATCCCCCAATCGCACCCGGAGCCCCGATGCAATGAAGATCGTACGCCTGTTCGCCGACAAGGACGGCGAATCCCACTTCGACGAGTTGACCGAGCCCGGCATCGAGTCCCGGATCAACGCCGCCTTCACGCGCGTAATCAATGCCTACGGCCTCGCCTTCAAGGAGACCGAGGCCCAGGGCGACGCGCCCGCGCTCGGCGGCTGGCACACCGCGCCGCAGCGCCAGTACGTCCTGTTCCTCGCCGGCAAGACCGAGATCGAGGCGAGCGACGGCGAAAAGCGCATCCTGAAAACCGGCGACGTGCTGCTGGTCGAGGACACGCACGGCAAAGGCCACCGCAACCGGCGGCTCAGCACGGATCCCGAGCTCTGGGCCTTCGTCCGCTCCGAGTAGCCTACTGCCGCTCCTTCGCCGGAATGGACGCGATGCCGTTGACCCAGGGCGCCGCCGAGCGGCACCAGATCTGCGAGCTGGGCGTCAGCTCGTGGCGCTGGCGGACCGCGCCGTAGCGGAGGCGGTAGACGGTGGCCTCCTTCGGGTCGGCCGCGGTGGCGTAGAGATGGGTGCCGCAGTCCGGGCAGAACACCTGCGCCCGCTTCGCCCCGGTCTCCGCCGTCTTGACGTAAGTCTTGGGCTTGCCGGACTTGAGCTTGAAGTCCTTGGCCGGCGCGGCGATGCCGATGCGGAAGGCCGAGCCCGAGAAGGCCTGGCAATCGGAGCAATGGCAGATGTTGACCTGCTTGGGGTCGACCTCCGCCTCGAAGGTGACGCCGCCGCACTGGCAGCTTCCGTCGATTTTCATGGCTTGCCTCGCTGTTCGGTCCTTTTGTCAGCATGCCGCTCCTTGCGATTTCGCGCAATTCGCCATCAGACCGGCAGCGAGACCGTCGCCCGAAGGCCGCCGTCCGGCCGGTTGGCGAGGGCGATCTCGCCGCCATGCGCCTGCACGACCGAGAGCGCGATCGCGAGGCCGAGGCCGATACCGCCGGTATCGCGGCTGCGCGATTCCTCCAGGCGGTAGAAGGGCTGGAACACCCGGGTCAGCTCTTCCGGCGGGATGCCCGGCCCTTCGTCGTCGATCGCGATATCGATCGTCCCCGGCAACGCCTGGATCGAGACATGCGCGATTTTGCCATATTTCACCGCGTTGTCGATCAGGTTGCTCAGGGCGCGCTTCAAGGCGCCGGGCTCGCACTCGCAGATCACCGACGGCGCCGCCGCCATCGTCACCGCCCGGCCGTCCGACGCCATGTCGTCGACGATGCTCGCGACCAGCGCGGTCACGTCGATCTTGCGGCGCGGCGCGGCGGCGGCCTCGTCGCGCGCGAAGGCGAGCGTCGCCTCGACCATCACGGTCATCTCGTCGATCGCCGCGAGCATGCGCTCCCGTTCCCCGGCATTCTCCACGTCTTCCGCCCGGAGCCGGAGCGAGGTGAGCGGCGTCCGCAGGTCGTGCGAGATCGCCGCCAGCATCCGCGTGCGGTCGTCGACGAAGCGGCGCAGCCGGGCCTGCATGCCGTTGAACGCCGTCGCCGCCTGGCGCATCTCGACCGTGCCGATCTCGGCCAGCGGCTTGGCCGTGATATCCTTGCCCAGCCGCTCGGCAGCCTCTGCGATCGTGCCGAGCGGCGCCGTGACGCGCCGCACCGCCCAGATGGACACGGCGAGGATGATCGCGGCCATCACCGCCATCGACAGGACGAACTGCCGCGACACGGCCGGGCCGGTCTCCGGCAGCAGCGAGGCGAAGGAGAGCCACGGGCCGCCCGCGAGCTGCACGGCGACCTCGAGGCCCCGCCACGCGCCCGCGGCATGCATCATCGGGCCCATCCGCATCGGATGACCGTGCGCCATGGCATAGGGCGGACCGGCCATCGCGGATACCGCCACCCGGATCTGCCGCACCGTCCCGTCCGGCAGGCGGCCGGCCAGGAAGTCGCCGATCGCCTGCGATGCCGGATCGTCCGTGCCGGCTGAAAAGGCCGGCGGCTGCGCGGACAGCGACACCCGGAAGCTCGGATCACTCGACGACGCGACGATCCGCTCGCGCCATTCGGCCGGCGCCGTCGCGACGAGCTGCGTGACGTTGGCGACGCGCTGGGCCAGCGCCAGCCCGCCGATCGCGCGCACCGCTTCCTCCCGGTCGGCGGTATAGAGCCACGCGCCGATCGCGTGCGACACGGCGAGGCCAGCCAGCAGGATGAGCAGGGTCTGGCCGAACAGGCTTCTGGGAAAGAGCCGGCTCATTCCTGCCGCACGGCCGGCGTGAAGACGTAGCCGCCGCCCCAGACGGTCTGGATGATCTTCGGGTCGCCCGGGTCCTTCTCGATCTTCTTGCGCAGCCGGCTGACCTGCGTGTCGACGCTGCGGTCGAGCGCGGCGGCGGCGCGGCCGCGCGCGAGGTCGAGAAGCTGGTCGCGGCTCAGCACCCGCTGCGGACGCTCGACAAGGGCGAGCAGCAGGTCGTACTCGCCGGTGCTGAGGGGCACGCCCACGCCGTCGTCCCGCAGCAGCTCGCGCGTGTCGGTATTGAAGATCCAGCGGTCGAAATGGAAGCGCCGCGGCCGCCGCTTCGGCTCGGCGACGGAGTCCGCGCGGCTGCGGCGCAGCACTGCCTTGATCCGGGCGATCAGCTCACGCTTGCCGAACGGCTTCGGCAGGTAGTCGTCGGCGCCCATCTCGAGGCCGATCACGCGGTCGACCTCCTCGCCTTTCGCCGTCAGCATGATGATCGGCACGTTGCTCTCGGCACGGAGCGCCCGGCAAAGCGACAGGCCGTCCTCGCCGGGCAGCATGAGGTCGAGCAGGATGAGGTCGATCCGGCCGTCCGCCAGCACCTTGCGCATCGCCTTGCCGTCGCCGGCGGCGCTGATGCGGAACCCCTCCTTCACGAGCGCGCGCGAGACGAGATCGCGGATCTCGCGGTGGTCGTCGACGACGAGGATGTGCGGACCGTCGGTCATGGCCCAAATCTATACCCCCGCGACGATTGCGGCCGAAATAGTTGTGACAGAGTTTGTCAGACCGCCGTTCCGGCAAACTCTGTCACAACTTGGCGTGCGGCGGACAAACTCCGGTGACATCCGCACCCTAGGTTCGGAGTACGACGGATCGACCGTCGCAACCGGATCACTGGAGCGACCTCATGAAATCGATGACCAAGATCCTCGCCCTGGGCGGCGCTGCCGCCGTGGCGGGAACCCTCGGCTGGGCCGCGCTCGCGGACATGCCGATGCACGGCGGCCAGCACGGCACGGGCATGGGAATGGGAATGGGCCCCGGCATGATGCAGCAGATGATGCAGCACAGGGGCGGCGGCGCCATGCATGGCGGGCCCGGCCACGCCCTCGCCGACCCGGCGCAGATCGAGGCCCTGAAGACCGAGCTCGGCATCACCCCGGCGCAGGAGCCGGCTTGGAACGGCTACGCCAAGGCGGTGCAGGAGGCGGCGGCGGCGATGAAGACGGCCCGCGAGAGCGTCGATCCCGAAGCGGTCGGCAAAATGAGCCCGCCGGATCGCTTCGCCTTCGTAACCAGGATGCGGGAGCAGGGCCAGAAGCAGCACGAAACGGTGCAGAAGGCGGCAAACGAGCTGCTCGCGGCGCTGGACGAGACGCAGAAGGCGAAGGCGGCCGACATCCTCCCGGGCCTTGCAGAACGGGGACCGGGGACGATGCACGGCACGGCCATGGGCGGCCCGCAGCACGGCCATCCGAACCGTTAGCCGTATCGAGGCGGGCGCATGCGGCGCGCCCGCCGCCTTTCCTGCAAAGGATTTCTCATGCCGAACGAATTCTCCCTGACCCGGCGCCAGGCGCTGCTGCTGTCGGGCGCGGCTGCGGCGACGCTCGATGGCCTCCCGTTCTCGGCGCTCGGCGCATCGCTGGACGGGCCGACGTTGCCGGTCCCGTCGCTGATCGACGCCCGCGACGGCGAAACCGTTACCCTCGCCCTGCAGCGGAGCCGCCACCGCTTCGGCGCCGAACCTGCCGTGCGGTCGAGCGGCATCTCGGCGAGCTACCTCGGCCCGGTCGTTCGCGTCCGGTCCGGGGATACGGTCCGCTTCCAGGTGGAGAACCGCCTGGACGAGGAGACGACGCTGCACTGGCACGGCCTGCTCATCCCGTCCCATCTGGACGGCGGACCCCGTAACGTCATTGCTCCCGGCGAGACCTGGTCGCCCGAGATCCCGTTTCGCCAGCCCGCGGCAACCACTTGGTTCCATCCGCACCCGCATGGCAACACGGCCCGGCAGGTCTATTCCGGGCTTGCCGGCATGATGATCGTCGGCGACGGCGGCGACCGGGACCGCGGCCTGCCCGCGGCATACGGCGTCGACGACCTTCCGCTCACGCTGCAGGACAAACGGTTCAGCCGCAGCGGCGAGCCGGTCTACGCGCCGACGATGATGGACCTGATGCATGGCTTTTTCGGCGACACCCTGCTCGTCAACGGGGCGATCGAGCCCGTCGCCAGCGTGCCGGCGGGCCTGGTCCGGCTGCGCCTGCTGAACGCGGCGAACGCGCGCATCTTCGACCTCCGGTTCGGCGACCGGCGGCCGTTCCATGTGATTGCCGGCGATGCCGGACTGCTGGCCGAGCCGGTCGAGGTCCGGCGCCTCACCGTCGCCCCCGCCGAGCGCTACGAGATCCTCGTCGATTTCACGGATGGAAAGACCGCCGACCTGATCACCGGCCCGGCCATGCATGCCATGGGGCCGGGCGCAATGGCGGCGGCGGGCGGCCGCCTTATGCGCTTCCGGCCCGATCCCGCGCTGCCGGCCGCAGTCAGGCGCCTGCCGCACACGCTCGCCCGGCTCGCGCCGCCCGATATCAAATCGGCCGTCGAATGGCGCACCTTCGTGCTCGATCCGATGCTCGGCATGGGGATGGGGATGGCGGCGATGCCGGCCCGGCAGACGGGCTTAGCGCGCGACGCCGGCCACGATCACGCCGCGGCGGCGCAGATGATGGGGATCAACGGCCGACCCTTCGCGATGGGCCGGGTCGACGTTACGGCGAAGCTCGGCACCGCGGAGATCTGGGAGATCGTCTCGGCGGCCATGGCGCACCCGTTCCATGTCCACGGCGCGAGCTTCCGCATCCTCGCCAACAACGGCAAGAAGCCGGCCGCCGAACAATCCGGTTGGAAGGACGTCGTCCTGGTCGAGCAACAGGCGGAAGTCCTCGTCCGCTTCGACAACCCGGCCAGGCCGAAAATGCCGTTCATGTACCACTGTCACATCCTCGAGCACGAGGACCACGGAATGATGGGACAGTTCGCCGTCGTCTGATTTTCAAATCTATTGGGAGCCTGATCATGTCCGCTACCCGCCCTTTCCTCGCCCTGCTCGCCGCACTCGCGGTCGGCGCGAGCGCCTATCTCGCCGCCGGCATGCCCGGCAACGCGCAGAGCGATACGCATTCGGGCCACGCCCAGCACACCGCCGGCGCACCCGTGCCCACCATGCCGGGCCAGGATGCCTTCGGCGCGATCCAGGAGATCGTCCGTATCCTGGAGGCCGATCCGGGCACCGACTGGAGCCAGATCGACCTCGCGGCTTTGCGCGAGCATCTCGTCGACATGCACGAGGTGACGCTCAAGGCCGCGGCGGCCGAGCGGATCGTCGACAACGGGTTGCAGGTCGACGTGACCGGCAGCGGCCGCACGCTCGACGCCATCCGGCGCATGCTGCCGGCGCACATGCGCGCGCTGAACGGGCTGTCGGGCTGGCGTGCAGCCGCCGAGACCATCGCCGGCGGCGTGCGCCTGACCGTGACGTCGGGCAATCCCTCGGAGGTCGCGCACATCCGCGGCCTCGGCTTCATCGGGCTCATGGCGAGCGGCGCACACCACCAGCCGCACCATCTCGCCATGGCCAGGGGACAGCATATTCATTAAGAGTCGCGCCGACGGCACGACATGCCTTTTGCCGGTCTTTATGGCACGGTAGGACCCGAAGCTCGCACAAGATTGGCTTGGGCCGGTTCATGCTGGCGATATGTTCGATCCTTCGACCCTAGAGACGACCGGCGCGCAGAAGCGGCAGCTCATCCGGACGATCGGGCTGCTCGCCGCCATCGTGATCGTTTCGGACATCGGCTATTACCTGCTGTTGCCGGCTTTCGGCTTACGGACCAGCTATAACGCCAGCTCCGTCGCGATCGCGCTCTATTACGCGCTCTGGGCCGCGATCGTGCTCATCGCGTTCCGGGGTCTGTTCCGCGGCTGGTCGCCGTTCGAGAGCCGACGAGCGGCCTATCTATCGACCTTCGCCTTGATCGCGGCGTTGACGACATTCGCCGTGTTTCTGCTTCCTGTCCTGCCGCCGATGGACTGGCGCGAACCATGGACCCCGCCGGAGCTTCCGCTCGCGACGCCGTGGTATTTCCTTCCAAAGTCGGTCGACATCCTCTTTCAGCAGCTTCTTATCGCCGCCCTGGTCCTGACCTTTTCGGCGCTGCAATACAGCCTTCGGACGGTATCGGTCTGGTGCGCGCTGTTGTTCGGCGCCATGCACCTGCTCCTGGCATTCGGCGGGCTGCCGGCCGGGTACGTGATCCGGTTCATGGTCGCGGCAGCGGCGTTCGGGCTCATCTTTCCCTACCTCATCCTGCGCGTGCCGAATGGTATCGCCTACTCCTACCTGACGCACTGGGGGTACTACGCGCTAAGCGTCGCCATGGCGCATGCAATGTATGAGCCTCACGGCGGCAGCACGGAACCCGCGCCATAGCAGGCGCGGGCGACGACACCCCTCACTCCGCCAGCGTCGGGCCCGCGCCGCAGACGCGCGTCTGGCGCATGCGGCGGCGGTACTTGTCGGCGTCGTAGCCGCTGCCGCGGTGGACCAGGCAGCGGTTGTCCCAGATGACGAGGTCGCCCGGCTTCCAGGCGTGCGAATAGATATGCTCGGGCCGGGTCGCGCGGTCGAGCAGGTCGTCGAGCAGTGTGCGGCTGTCCTCGAACGTCCAGCCCTCGATCTCCTTGGCGTGCGAGCCGACGAAGACATTCTTGGCGCCGGTCCCGGGGTTGGTCCGCACCAGCTTCTGGCGCACCGGCGGCAACGAGGCGGCGTGCGACGGGGTGACCGCGTCCGGCGCCACCCTGCTGCGCGAGAAGACGTAGTCGTGCACCGCGATCAGCGGGTCGACCGCCGCCTTCGTCGCGTCCGGCAGCCGGCCGTAGGCCACGCGGCCGCTGGCGAACTGGGTCAGCCCGCCCTCCTCCGGCACCTCGTAGGCGCACAGGATGGAGACGTAGGTCGGCACCGGGCGGAACGAGGAATCCGAATGCCACATGTTGTTGCCGGTCTGGAAGACGGTGCGCTTGTGGTCGTTGCCGAGCTTGCTGCCGTCCTCCAGCACGTTGCCGATGGTGCCGAAGTACTCGATCTTGCCTTCCTGGCCGAGCTTGACGTGGTTCGGCTCCGGCTCGCCCAGCGCGCGGGTGAAGGCGAGTTGCTTGGCGTCGTCCATCCGCTGGCCCGGGAAGCAGAGGACGGAATAGCCGTCGATCGCCGCGCGGATCGCGTCGACCGCGTCGCCGGCCAGCGGCGCGCCGAGATCGACGCCGGTGACGCGGGCGCCGAGGTCCGGGTGCAGCGGCTCGATGGTCAGGGGCATGGATGCGGCTCCGATAGGGGCTCGGTTGGAAGAGTATAGCATCGGCCCCTGAAACGCCCGAAATCGGCGTCGGCGCGACAGCAAAAAGGGGACGGAGCCCTATTTCGTGAAATAGGGCTCCGTCCCCTTTTTGTACGGCACCGCCCCGCTACTTCTTTTTCCCCACCGACTCCACCGTCGGCATGCGGTAGCGGTCCTTGGGGTCGAGCCAGCCCTTGAACGCGGGCTTGCGCTTCTCGGCGAAGGCCTTGCGGGATTCCATCAGGTCCGACTTGTCGCCGTGCTCGTGCAGCGCCGCGGCCAGCTTCGCCAGCTCCGGCGGCACCTTCGGGCGCATCTGGCGCATCATGTAGACGGTGTTGACGCGGGAGGCCGGCGGCAGCGTCAGCATGTGCTCGGCCATGCCGACCGCCTCCGGCAGCAGCTGGTCCGGCTCGACCAGGCGGTTGATGAATCCCAGCTCGTAGAGCCGCTGCGCCGTGAAACGGAAGCCGAGCGCCATCTCGGTCGCGACCGGATGCGCCAGGTTGGCGTAGAGCCCGTGGTTGTAGCCGCCGAGCAGCCAGCGCTTGGCCTCGGAGACCTCGAACACCGCGCCCGTGACCGAGACGCGCAGGTCGGTGCGCTCGACCAGCATGAAGCCGCCGCCCATGGCGAAGCCGTTGACCGCCGCGATCACCGGCTTCTCGAGCACGCCGTCGCGGAACGGGTCGGCGACCGGCGCGCCCTCGCTGCCCGGCTTGCCGCGCTCGAGCGATTCCTTCATGTCCTCGCCGGCGCAGAAGGCCCGGCCGGTCCCCGTCAGGATCGCGACTTCCAGGTCCTTGCTCTCGCGGAAGGTGGAAAACGCCTCCCCCATCCCCTTGCGAAGCTCGACGCCGAGCGCGTTCATGCGCTCCGGCCGGTTCAGGGTCACGATCATGATTTGCCCGCGGATCTCGGTTTCGACGACAGCCATCTTTCAGCCTCTCAGGAGGGGGTGGGAACCGCTCCATTCTACGCAAATCCGCAACGCGGAGTCTCGCCAACCCGCCCGCGACGGCATAATCTCTGCGCGAAACCAAGGAAGGCTCACCCCATGACCGTTCGCAACGGCCGCGAGTTCCTGGCCATTCCCGGCCCCACCAACGTACCGGACGAGGTGCTCAACGCGATGCACCGCCCGGCGATCGAGATCTATTCCGGCGCCCTGGTCGACATCACCGCGCGCTGCCTCGCCGACCTCAAGAAGGTCTTCCGCACCGAAGGCCGGGCCTACATCTACGCCGCCAACGGCCACGGCGCCTGGGAGGCCGCGCTCAGCAACGTGCTGTCGCGCGGCGACACCGTGCTGGTGCTGCAGAGCGGCCGCTTCGCCGTCGGCTGGGGCGAGACGGCCGCCGCGATGGGCGCCAAGGTCGAGACGGTCGCCGCCGGCTGGCGCGAGGCGGTCGACCCGGCCGCGGTCGAGGCGCGGCTGCGCGAGGACAAGGCCGGCCGGATCAAGGCCGTGCTGGTGGTCCAGATCGACACCGCGTCGGGCGTGGTCAACGACATCCCCGCCATCCGCAAAGCGATGGACAACGCCGGGCATGGCGCGCTGCTGATGGTCGACACCATCGCGTCCCTCGGCACCATGCCGTTCGAGATGGACGCCTGGCGCGTCGACGTCGCGGTGACCGGCTCGCAGAAAGGGCTGATGACGCCGCCCGGCCTCGGCTTTGTCGCCGCCGGGCCGCGCGCCGCCGCGGTGCACGAGACGGCCGACCTGCGCACGCGCTACTGGGACTGGACGCTGCGGAACGGCGACCAGCATTACCAGATCTACTGCGGCACGCCGCCGGAGCACCTGATGTTCGGGCTCCGCAAGGCGCTCGACATGCTGCTCGAGGAAGGGCTGGAGAACGTCTTCCGCCGGCACGCGCTGCTGGCCGAGGCGGTGCGCCGCGCGGTCGCCGTCTGGGCCGAGGGCGGCGCCCTCGAATTCAATATCCCCGAGCCGGCGCACCGCGCCGATTCCGTCACCACGATCCTGCTGCGCGAGGGGCTCGATCCGCGGCGC
>Ga0299914_10004163_pt1 | contig 10374 bp, 7 predicted proteins | sample RVTome_10_FD_201361 | JGI IMG/M metagenome (GOLD analysis project Ga0299914, IMG submission 201361) | Soil microbial communities from uranium-contaminated site in the Upper Colorado River Basin, Wyoming, United States - RVT153D57 (version 2) ... | reverse complement strand
GTTCTTTTCGGGAAGGACCACCCGTTCAATCCCGGCTCGATTGGCGGCAAGCACTTTCTCTTTGATCCCTCCTACCGGTAGGACGAGTCCGCGCAGCGTGATTTCACCCGTCATCGCAACGTCGTGCTTGACGCGTCGCTGCGTATAGATCGAGATGAGCGCACTCAGCATGGCGACCCCCGCCGACGGGCCGTCCTTAGGCACGGCGCCGGCCGGGACGTGAACGTGGACGTCCCAGTATCGAAAGGCGTCCCTCGGTATGTGGAGATCGTCCGCCCGCGCCTTCACGTAGGAGAGGGCCGCCTGCGCGGACTCCTTCATCACCTCACCCAGCTTACCTGTCAGAATGAGGCGCCCACTGCCGCGGGAGACAGACGCCTCGATGAAGAGAATGTCGCCGCCGACGGGCGTCCAGGCGAGGCCCGTGGCCACACCGGGCACCTCGGTTCGTTGGGCAACTTCCGAGAAGTGCTTGCGAGCACCAAGGTAGTCTTCGAGATCGTCCGCTTCGATCGTGGCCGACTCGATCTCGTTCACAGCCACTTTCTTGGCTACCCCCCGCGCGACCGAACCGATCGTACGCTCGAGCTGGCGGACGCCGGACTCGCGCGTATAACCGTCCGTCATCAGATTGAGCGCCTCGTCGGTGAAGCTCACCTGCCCTTCCTTCAACCCGTTGCGCTCGATCTGACGCGGAACGAGGTACTGCCTGGCAATCTGCAGTTTCTCATCCTGCGTGTATCCGTTGATTTCGATGATCTCCATCCGATCCCGGAGCGGGCCCGGTATCATCTCCAGAAAGTTCGCTGTCGCGATAAAGAGCACTTTCGAGAGATCGTAGTCGAGCTCCAGATAGTGGTCGTTGAAGTTGTCGTTCTGCTCAGGATCGAGGACCTCGAGCAGGGCGCTCGATGGATCGCCCCGAAAGTCCGAGCCGAGTTTGTCGACTTCGTCGAGCATGAACACGGGATTGTTCGTCCCCGCCTTCTTGATGCCCTGAATGATACGCCCGGGCAGGGCTCCGACGTACGTCCGCCGGTGCCCGCGAATCTCAGCCTCATCACGCACGCCTCCGAGGCTCATGCGAACGAACTCGCGTCCGACCGCTCTAGCGATGCTCTTGCCGAGACTCGTCTTCCCGACGCCTGGGGGTCCGTAGAAGCAGAGAATGGGGGCCTTCATGTCACCCTTCAGCTTGAGCACCGCCAGGTACTCCAGAATCCGCTTCTTGACCTGTTCGAGACCGTAGTGATCCTCATCGAGGACTTCCTCGGCGCGCGCGAGATCGAGATGGTCGTCGGAATACTCGAGCCACGGCAGGTCGAGGATCCAATCCACGTAGTTGCGGGTTACCGCATAATCTGGAGCCGCTGGATTCGTTCGCGCCAGACGTCCGAGATCTTTCTCGAGCGCTTCCCGCACGTAGTCCGGGAGCTCCTTCTCGTCGGCACGTTCGCGGAGCTCCTTGATTTCCACGCCGCCCTGGTCGGCCTCCCCGAGCTCGTCCTGGATCGCCTTCATCTGCTGACGAAGCAGATATTCACGCTGCTGCTGATCCACGTCCGATTTTACGCGCGTCCGTATTTCTTCTGACAGCTGCAGGACCTGAAGCTCGCGGTTGAGATGGCCCATTACCTTCTCGGCCCGATCGACGAGCTGCCGCGTCTGGAGAAGATCCTGCTTCTCCTCCACGTCGATCTGAAGATTCGATGCAATGAAGTGAATCAGGAATGCAGGCGAGTCGATGTTTTGAATGGCATAGGCCGCTTCGCTAGGCAGGTTCGGCGACAGGTTTACGATCTGAATGGCGAGTTCCTTGATCGATCGGATACGCGCCTGCAGCTCCACGTCGTCTCCGGCCGCATCCTCTACGACGGCGCTGACCCTCGCCTCGAAGTAGGGTTCGGTCTGGGTGTAGTCTTCGATTTCGAAACGCCGCTTGCCCTGGATGACGATCGACTTGGAGCCGTCCGGCATCTTTATCAGCTTCAGAATGGTCGCTACGGTGCCGAATCGGTAGAGATCGCCCGGCTCCGGGTTCTCGACCTCGCTGCTCTTCTGTGCGACCACGCCGATGAGACGGTCGTTGTTGAAGGCGTCCTTGACGAGCTTCAGCGATGCATCGCGTCCTACCGTGATCGGCAGCACGACCCCGGGAAAGAGGACCGTGTTGCGGAGTGCCAGAATCGGAAGCGTGCCGGGCACGTCCGACATGCTCATCTCTTTCTCTTCATCTGCGGTCGGCAGAGGAATACTCTGCTCGGGATCGTCCGTGTCGAGAAGCTCGAGATTGTGCGTGTTCGGACTTATATCTCGTTCGATCATGCGTTACTCTCAGTGTAAGTTTCGGCGCGCCGCATGCAGTCGCGGGGCGTTCTATCGTCATAGCGGCAGGAGGCATACGTGCATCCCAGCCGAGGGGAAGGCGAGGTTCAAAAACCAGGCCAACGGATACCGCCTGCCAAACTGTCGCTACGTGGCACCGAACTACGATCTGCGGGCTGGAACAAGCTGGTGCGCGCCGCCCCGTCATGCCCATACCACCGATCGCCGGCGTGGATTGGGCGTCCCTGTAATATGTTCGAAATGGAAAGGCCGGGCCCGCAGCCTTTCAGCAGGGCCTGCCGGTGCTCAGGCGCGAATGAGCTTCTGAATCGTCGACTCCAGCTGGGCGATCTTGAACGGCTTTGCGAGTACGACATCGACGTCCTCTCCGGGCTCTCCGATGTTCGTATCGCCGCTCAGAAGGACGATGGGAAGCTCACGGTATCGCTGACGGATGGCATTCGCCAGCTGTCTGCCGTTCATTTCAGGCATACCCAGGTCCGTAAAGACCACGTCGAACGTCGACCTCTCCAGCGCGGACAGAGCCTCCGAGGCCGACGCGGCCGGCGTCACCTCGTGCCCTTTTAAGGAGAGGAGCTTCACGAGGATGCTGCGAACCATTGCTTCATCGTCGACTACCAGCACGCGAGCCCTGCTGCCGGAACTCTCCTCGAGGACTTTCTTGCGCTCCTGGCGAGCACCGTGGGCAGGTGGCAGGGTTATTTCGAACAAGGTGCCCTCGCCGAGGTGCGATCTGACGGCAATGGTGCCCTCGTGCTCCTGTATGATGCCGTAGCTTACGGCGAGCCCCATGCCGGTCCCGCGTTCACCCTTGGTCGTGTAGAGCGGTTCGAAAATTCGCTCGCGCACGCTGTCGGACATCCCCATCCCCGTGTCCTTGACGCGGATTCGAACACCGTCCATGGTCTCATCCGTGCGAAACACGAGCCGCCCCCCGGAAGGCATCGCCTGTACGGCGTTCAGGATCAGGTTGAGAAAGACCTCCCGCAGCTCGGTCGCAGAACCCATGACCGGCGGAACTTCCTCGTGATCCTGTTCGACTTCAATCGCGATGCCAACGCGGCGGGGCTCGTTGTACCAGTACGGACGCGTCAGCGCAATGCAGTCCTGAATCAACGTTGGAATATCGAGCGGAGCGAAGTGGGTGTGGCGCTCCTGCCGGATGTACTGCTGGATCTTGCGAATCAATGCCGCGCCGTCGAGCGCTGCCTGCTCCACCGTTCCGAGATGCTCGACGAGGGTTCGATCAGCGAGCTCTTCTTCGGCATAGTTCTTCAGGAGCTCGGTGTACCCCAGGATGCCGCTGAGCAGATTGTTGAAATCGTGGGCGATACCCATCGTCATGCGTCCGAGGGTCTCGAGCCGGTTGCGCTGCGTCTGGTTCTGCGTCCAGGAGGCCGGCTCGCGCAGCACCTCGCCGGTTACGGCTACGGCCCCGATGATCGGCTTGCCGTTCTCTGCGATGACGCGCACGGGGAGGAAGTTGAGCAGGACCGGCAGTGGCTCCGCCTGCGTCGGGACCTGCAGCATGAAGAACTGGCTGGTTACGAGCGATCCGTCCCCGGCTTCCTGCAGAAACTGCTGCGCCCGCAGCCGGTCCTGCGGATCCATGCGCGACCAGTCGCCGCCGAGCGTCTCGTCCCAGGCGTCGTTTCGATAGAGGCTCTCACCGGAGGGCGCATAGTTGGCGAGCAGCAGCTCAGGTTCTAGGTGCGGAAACGATTCCACGGGAGGAGCGTGATTCGCGGCGAGCAAAGAGACCAATCGGGCGTAAGCTACGTACATCCCGTAAGAATGTCAGGAAGGACGGCACGCCGTCGCGCCGCGGAGGCGGGCATCCGCGCACAGTCCGGTCGCCATGGCAGCATTCGTCGCCACGTCGGACCGAATCGACCGGCGGCGACGTAGGCTCGGAATAGAGGGACAAACCAGAAATCCGTTATGTGGCACGATCATATCATCGGCACCATCGGGAACACGCCGCTCGTGCGCCTCCGCAAGCTGGCGGCCGAGTTTCCATGCACAGTACTCGCCAAGGTCGAGTACTTCAATCCGGGAGGTTCCGTGAAGGACCGAATCGGCGTGGCGATGATCGAGGCGGCGGAGCAATGCGGCGACCTGCGTCCCGGCGGGACGATCATAGAGGGCACGAGCGGCAATACGGGCGCTGCACTGGCCATTGCAGCGGTGGCGCGCGGCTATCGGTGCATCTTCACGACGACCGATAAGCAGAGCCAGGAGAAGCTGGACGTCCTCCGCGCCCTGGGGGCCGAAGTCATCGTCTGCCCCACCAACGTTCCGGCGAGCGATTCGAAATCGTACTACTCCGTCGCACGACGGCTGGCCGGCGAGATTCCGAACTCCGTGTATCTGAACCAGTACGACAACCCGGCCAATCGCGCCGCTCACTACGGCACGACGGGCCCGGAGATCTGGGATGCCACGGAGGGGCGTGTCACCCACTTCATGGCGGGATCGGGAACAGGAGGTACCATCTCTGGGACGGCTCAGTACCTCAAGGAAAGAAACCCCGCGATCCAGGTCGTCGGCATCGACCCGTACGGGTCCGTCTATTTCAAGTACTTCCACACGGGCGAATTCGACGAGGAGGAGATCTATCCCTACCTGACGGAAGGTGTCGGGGAAGACATACTGGCGAAGAATATGGATTTCGACCTCATCGACGACTATGTCCGTGTGACCGATCGGGAGTCGATGCAGACGACGCGCCGTCTCTCGCGCGAGGAGGGCCTCTTCTGCGGCCAGTCCTCGGGGATGGCGGTTGCCGGCGCCCTGCAGTGGATGGAAATTCACGCGGGGGCGCTCACGGAGGACGATGTGGTGGTGATTCTGCTGCCGGATTCCGGATTCCGCTACCTCTCGAAGACCTACAATGACAACTGGATGCGGAACCACGGCTTCCTGGAAAGCAGGCCCGACCTGACCGTGAAGCAGGTCCTCGGCTGGCGCAAGTTCGGCGGAGCGGTCATCGCCGCCTCTCCCGAGGAGACGCTCGGCGAAACGATCAAGAAGATGGCCGAAGGGGGCATATCGCAGATGCCCGTGATCGAAGCGGACGAGGTGGTCGGCAGCCTTACCGAGAGCGTCATCCTGAACCACCTCATCGAGAGCCCCGAGTCAAGGGAGCGCCTCGTACGGGAGGTGATGGGAGAGCCCTTCCCGATCGTGCCGCGGTCGCTTCATCTCGAGCATCTATCGGCCTACCTCGAACAGGGCGCAGGCGCCGTACTGGTTGAGCCGGAAGACGGCCGAACGTACCAGATCATCACAAAGAGCGACCTGATCAGCGCGCTTGCGCTGAGCGGGCTCGGAACCAAGCACAACGGCAGACCCGAATGAGCGAACCCAACAATCAGCAAGCGCAGCAGTTCAACATCGAGCTGGATGAGGAGACGGCGGAAGGCGTTTACTCGAATCTGGTGATGATCTCGCACTCGCCGGAAGAGTTCATTCTGGACTTTATCCGTGTGATGCCCGGCGTGCCGAAGGCGCGCGTGAAGACTCGGATCATCGTGTCGCCTCAACACGCGAAACGTCTCCTCCATGCGCTGGGCGACAACATCGAAAAGTACGAATCCGCACATGGCGAGATCGAGGAGCGTACGCCGCCCGGACAGCCGATACAATTCGGCGGCATGTCCGGCGAGGCGTAAGGGCATACGTTCGTCCGCGCCTCGCCGGACGCCTATTTGCGGGCTTTGATGAGCAGGACCAGGGCGGCAAGGAAGAAGATCGCGTGCGGGAGCCATGCGGCAGCGAGCGGGGGAAGCTCGCCCGTATACCCGAACGGTTCGGTGAGCTTCTGAACGGCCAGATAGAGAAACGCCACGACGAGACCCAGGCCGACCTGGACGGCTTGCCCGCCGCGGCGCCGAACGGCGGCGAGCGGCATGCCGATCAAGACGAGAATCAGGTTGGCGACCGGATAGGCGAACTTGGCATAGTAGCCGACCTTCGTGCGACCGATGCCGCCGGCACCGGAGCGCTCCAGATCCCGGACGTACTCTGCCGCGGCGGGGATGGTCATCGACTCCACGTCCCGTTCGGTTCGGGCGAGGTCCCGCGGCAGGATCTGGAGCATGGTGTCCATGTGGCTAAAGAGCCGGCGATTTTCGGTGCCTCCGGCGAAGCTGCGCACGACGGGATCGTCGATGCGCCACGAAGAGAGGGAGTCGACCCAGGTCATGAGGGGTGCGTCGATCCGGCTCGTGAGCTCGTGCGAGGCGTTGAACTGCTGAATCGAGATGCGGTGGGCGATCCCGCCCCGGCGGTCGAAGTAGCCGACCGTCACGTACGTTCCCGGCCGGTTTTGTCGATGGATGTCGTGCACGTCCAGCACCTGCGGGGCATCCTTCAGATATCGCTGCTCGAACTCGAGCACCGTGCGATTCGTCTCTGGAACGATCCATCCGTTGAACCAGAACATGGACCCCGTCACGGCCGCAGCCACGAACAGGTACGGAAAGAGGAGCCGGTAGAGCGAGACGCCCGCAGTCTGCAGTGCGGTAATCTGAAGAGTCTGGGCCAGCTTTCCGGTGATGAAGACGCACGCCAGAAAGAGCGCCAGCGGCGAGGTGAGCTTGACGATCTCCGGAATGTAGCTGGGGTAATAGACGAGGAAGACCTCGCGCATGGTGGCTCCACGATCGAAGAAGTCGTCGACGAACTCGACGTAATGCAGTACGATGAAGAAGACGATCAAGACCGCGATGAGCAGCGAGAAGCCCAACAGAAGTCGGGAGATGATATGTCGATCAAAGCGGTTCATCCCGGGGTCGCCCAAACGTTTGTCCCTCCTGCGTTGATCCGAGACGCGGGAAAACCGGCGCCCTCACGCATAGGACGGCAGCCGGGGCGAGCCGCCTTTATCCGTGGGTTCTTTAAAAAGTCGCACCGTACTTTTCATTCTCACCACCGCAAGCACCGGCGTCGCAGTGCCGGGCACGCCAGATCCGGATGAAGTAGACCCATCGAGCATGAAGCTCCACGAATTTCAGGCCAAAGACATCCTCGAGAACCACGGCGTTCCTGTGCAGCACGGCCGCGTGGCGAGATCTGTCAGCCAGGCCGTAGAATCCGCCGGCGCGCTGAAGGCGGACGGAGCTGAAATGTTCGTCGTGAAGGCGCAGATCCACGCCGGCGGGCGCGGAAAGGGCGGAGGGGTGAAGCTGGGCCGCAGCATCGAAGAGGTGCGCGAGCTGGCCGACGCGATGCTCGGCATGAAGCTCGTTACACATCAAACGGGTCCGGAAGGACAACTGGTCCGGACGCTCCTGATAGCCGATGCGGTCGACATCGACGAGGAATATTATGTGGGCGTGACGCTGGACCGGCAGCGAAGCATGAATGTGATCATGGTCTCGACGGAGGGCGGCGTCGAGATAGAGAAGGTGGCTGAGGAGTCTCCCGAGAATATCGCGAAGACGTGGGTCGATCCGACGATTGGGCTGCAGCCGTTTCAAGCGCGCTCGCTTGCGTTCAGGCTCGGCTTCGAGGGCAACACGTTCAAGCAGGCGGTACACTTCATCACAGCGCTCTACCGCGCCTACACGGACATCGATGCTTCCCTCGCCGAGATCAATCCCCTCGTAAAGACCCGGAGGGGCGATCTGCTCGCCGTCGATGCTAAAATCAATCTCGACAGCAACGCCCTGTACCGGCATGAAGACCTGGCGGAGCTGCGGGACATCCACGAGGAGGATGCGCTCGAGGTTGAGGCTAGCGAGCACCAGCTCAACTACATCCGACTCGACGGCAATGTAGGATGCATGGTGAACGGCGCGGGGCTCGCCATGGCTACGATGGACGTGATCAAGCTGGCAGGCGGCGAGCCGGCGAACTTTCTGGACGTGGGCGGCTCTGCCAGTGCGGAGACGGTCGAGGCGGGGTTCCGACTCATTCTGAAGGATCCCAACGTGAGAGCGATCCTGGTCAACATCTTCGGAGGTATCGTGCGCTGCGATCGGGTGGCGGCGGGCGTGGTAGAGGCGGCGAAGAACGTTGAAATCGGCGTCCCGCTCATCGTTCGCCTTCAGGGTACCAATGCTGAAGCAGGGCAGCAGATTCTCGAGAAGAGCGGTCTGGAGATCGAGACGGCCATTCTGTTGAAGGAGGCGGCGGAGAAGGTCACGCGCGCACTCGATGCATCCGTCACCGCCTGAGCGTATTGCCCCACCGCCTTACGTCGAACGATCCCCGCCCGGCCGAACCGCCGTGGTGAGCGTCCCTACAGCGCAGTCTGACAGCGCAGCCGCACCGAGCCCAATCGTATCGAGTCCAGCCGCACTGAGCCCAGCCCGTTGAGTCAGACATCTCACCACGAGACGGCAGTCGAGCTCGACGGTGTCTCGAAGCGATTCGGTTCGACGGTAGCGGTGAACGACGTATCGATCGAGATCCGCCCCGGGGAATTCTTCTCCCTGCTCGGACCGTCCGGTTGCGGTAAGACGACCCTATTGCGCATCGTGGGGGGATTCGAAACCCCGGACGCCGGGACCGTTCACATCGCGGGTCGAGACGTGACGCGGCTCAGTCCTCAGCAGCGACCGACGGCCATGGTCTTCCAGAGTTATGCGCTCTTTCCCAACATGACCGTGGGGGAGAACGTGGCGTACGGGCTGCGCGTCCGCCGCGTAGAGGCCTCTCTGCGGCGAAGACGCGTTCTCGATGCCCTCCGGCGGGTGGAGCTCGAAGACCTCGTCGATCGACCCGTCACGGCCCTCTCCGGCGGCCAGCAGCAGCGGGTTGCGCTGGCCAGAGCGGTAGCCGTCGAGCCCGACGTGCTGCTCTTTGACGAACCGCTGTCAAACCTGGACGTAGCCCTGCGCGAGCAGACGCGGCGCGAGCTAAAGGTGCTGCAGCATCGACTCGGAACGACGAGCCTCTACGTAACGCACGACCAGCAGGAAGCGCTTGCACTCTCTGACCGGATCGCCGTGATGCGGCTGGGCCGTCTGGTTCAGGTCGGTGCGCCGGAACAGCTCTACCAGCAGCCGGAAACTGCCTACGTGGCCGAATTCCTCGGGGGAAGCAACATTGTGCGCGATAGGCGGTTGGCTTCTCGTCTTGCCGGAGAGGATCCCCCGCCTGGACGGGTGCTCTCCATTCGTCCCGAGCATTTTACCAGATCGCCGGAAGGCATCGAATCCGTCGTAGTGAGCCGCCAGTTTCTCGGAACGCTTGCGGAATGGTGGGTGGATATGGACGGGTGCCGGCTGCGTGCCTGGCTCGACCCCCGCGAGTCCGGAGCGGAGCGCATCAGGCTCCAGGCCGCGGCTGTCCGATGGGTTCGAGATGACTTGAGCCTCTCCACCGCCGAAAGCGGAGCCTCCGATAGATGACGTCGCCAAGAGAGCTGGACTACGACATGGCAAGGCTCACCCCCGGGCGAGAGAAGCAGCCCAATCTCGAAGACCTCGACATCAGAGAAGGGCTGGACGGGCTGACTCCCTCTCGGATCGCAACGCTCTACCGGCGCGCGCCGCTGCTGCGCGCGGTGAGGGGGCACGACGAGATCTGGAGGATGTTCGAGAACGCATCCCTCGTGCTGACGGCGTGGAATCAGGGTCACATCGTGGGAATCGCGCGCGTTCTGACGGACGGCGTGCTCTACAGTTATCTGTGCGATCTGGCTGTCGAGCCGGACGTGCAGCGTCTCGGGGTCGGAAAAGCGCTCATCAACGCCGTCCTGGAGCAATGCGAGGGCACGGAGCTCGTGCTGCGAGATTCGGACATATCCTCGAGCTATTACGACTATCTGGGGTTCACGCGCGTCGAAAACGCCTGGGTTCGTCGCGCTGGCTAGGCCTTGACGCAGGGCCACGCACGGGAGATCTCATGCCCGGGGAGCACGCCGGCATCTGCGGCGCCTTCGGGTAGTGCGGCTTCGCTTCAGGCCACGCCCGCCGCGTGGCTTCAGGACCCAGGCCTCCGGCCTCGCGTCAGGAGCCGGGGCTTTCGGCTTCGCTTCAGGCCACCTCCTTTTCGGCCTCAGCCGTCTGCCGAAAC
>Ga0299914_10004161_pt1 | contig 10374 bp, 7 predicted proteins | sample RVTome_10_FD_201361 | JGI IMG/M metagenome (GOLD analysis project Ga0299914, IMG submission 201361) | Soil microbial communities from uranium-contaminated site in the Upper Colorado River Basin, Wyoming, United States - RVT153D57 (version 2) ... | reverse complement strand
GGCTGCGCGATCGCGCTCGTGCGAGCCGACGCGGTGGCCGACTTCATTGCCCGGGCGCAGCCGAGCTACGAGGCGCGCACCTACAAGCGAGGGGAGTTCTACGTCGTGTCTGCCGACGTCGGAGCGCGTCTGGACCTGGCACGATTCCAGTAGAGGTACACCGGGACGCCGAGCAGCAGGATCAACACTCCCATCCCGGCGTCACGCGGGAATCGCACGATCGTGCTCGCGGCGAGTATCCAGAACGCACCCACGAAAACGGCAGTCGTCACCGGATGCCCCGGCATCCGCATTCCCTTCACCGCCGTGGGGTCGCGGCGGCGAAACACCAGCAGGGCGGCGCCGGTGAGCCCGAAGAACACGGCGTCGAGGGCCACCACGTAGTTCAACACCTGCGAGTACAGGCCGACGACCGCGATGACGGACGCCCACACGCCCTGGAGAATGATCGCGACCACCGGCACGCGCGTGCGCTGGCTCAACGTGCCGACGCGCTGGAAGAACACGCCGTCCCGAGCCATGGCGTAATACACGCGCGGCGCGGTGAGCATTCCCTGGCTCAGGAATCCTACCGTGGAGATGGCGATGCCGGCGCCGATGAGGCGGGCGCCGTTTTCCCCGAGCGCGCTGCGCATCACCTCGGACGCCGGCGCCTCCGTCGCGGCGAGATCCGTGGGGCCGAGGACCAGAATGGATACGACGTTCACCGCGAGATACAGGATCACCACGCCGAGCACGCCGAGAAGCAGCCCGCGCGGGAGATCGCGCTCGGGATTCCGCATCTCGCCGGAGACGAAGCTTGCCGTCTGCCAGCCGCCATACGCGAACAGGACCGGCACCATGGCCGACAGGAAGCTTCCGGACGTTCTCGGCTCCGTGCTCACCTGGCCGGTGCCGGGGAACACCACGCCAACGCCCATGTCTCCCACAGCGCGCCATCCGAGGACCACGAGCATCACGATCGCGGCGATCTTCATGACCATGAACGTGTTCTGCACGCTGCTTCCCGATCGCACGCCGAAACAGTTCACCACGGTCAGGATGCCGATCGTCGTTACCGCGATCACCGACCGCTCGACGCCGAGTCCGGTGAGATCGCGGAAGTAGTCGGCGAAGGTCATCGCCACCGCCGCCATCCCGCCGGTCTGCGTCACCAGCAGCAGTGTCCAACCATATAGGAAGGCGGTGAGCGGGTGGAACGCGTCCCTGAGATACGCGTACTGCCCGCCTACCTCGGGACGCCGCTGCGCGAGCTCGGCATAGACGAACGCCCCGGCGAGCGCGATCAACCCCCCCGCCACCCAGGCCCCGAGCATCAGCGATGGCTCGCTGACGCGCCGCGCCACCTCGGCGGGGTTGCGGAAGATTCCGGCGCCGATGATGCCGCCCATGACGATCATCGTCGCGTCGAAGACGCCGAGCCGCCGCGCGAGGCCAGCCCCCTTCCCGCTCTTCACGTCCCCGCTCTTCACGTCCCCGCCGTTCCCGTTCGTCATCCCAGCACCCGCTCCACGAGCAGATACGACACGATCGTGATGAGCGTCAGCAGGAGCAGGTTCAGCACGAATCCCGCGCGCGCCATCTGTGGAATCGTGATTCGCCCGGTGCCGAAGACGATCGCGTTGGGAGGCGTACCCACGGGAAGCATGAACGCGCACGTCGCCGCCAGCGCGGCAGGCACGGTGAGGAGCAGCGGGCTAAGCCCCGCGCCGACTGCAACGGATCCGACCACGGGCAGAAACGCCGCCGCAGTTGCCGTGTTGCTCGTGAGCTCGGTGAGAAAGAGCACGAGCGTCGCAGTCACCGCAATCAGCAGAATCGGAGGCAACCCGCGCAATCCTCCAACCGATCCGCCGATCCACTCGGCGAGTCCGCTCTGCTGAATTGCCGCCGCAAGCGACAGCCCGCCGCCGAACAGCACAAGCACCCCCCAGGGAATTCGCTCGGCAGCGCGCCAGTCGATGACCCGCGTCCCCTTGGCGTCGAGTGGCAGGATGAGCAGCATCAGCGCGCCCGCGATCGCGATGTTCGCGTCGGTGACACCCGGCGCCACCCGCGCGATGAGCGGCTGGAACACCCAGGCCGCGGCGGTCAGCGCGCTCACCACGGCGACCGCGACCTCGGCCCGGTCCATCCGCCCGAGCGTCGCGCGCTCCGTGGCGATCAGCTCGCGCCCCAGCGGCAGCTCCATGTCGCGTACGCGGAACAGAACGCGAGTTAGCAGCAGCCACGCCACCGGAAGCGCGAGCACCACGATCGGCATCGAGACGAGCATGAACGTCACGAACGGGATCCGGATGCCGTGCGTGGACGCCAGGTATCCCGCAAGCAGCGCGTTGGGCGGTGTGCCGATGAGAGTTCCGAGCCCGCCAATCGTGGAGGCGTACGCCACGGCCAGCAGCAGCGCGATGTCGAACTGCCCCGACTTCGAATCGCCCGGTGCTTCGAGCGCGTGGACGCGATCGATGAGCGACGTCGCGAGTGGAAGCAGCATGAGCACGGTGGCGGTGTTGCTGACCCACATGCTCATGAACCCCGCGGCTGCCATGAAGCCGGCAATGAGGCGATCGGGACGGGTACCGGCCATCGCGACCAACCCGAGCGCCAGCCTGCGGTGCAGCCCCGACCTTTCATACGCCGCCGCGATGAGAAACCCGCCGAGAAACAGGTAAATGACCGGGTTTGCGTACGGGGCAGCCGCCGCCGTCATCGAGAGAATGCCGAGGAGGGGAAATGCCACGAGTGGCACCAGCGCCGTCGCGGGAATCGGCACGGCCTCGGTGACCCACCAGATGGCCATCCAGACCCCGATCGCGGCGGTCCTCCAGGCCAGTTCGTTCAGCCCCTCCACAGGGCCGATGAGCATCAGGATTGCGGCGGCTGCCGGTCCCAGAGCCAGATTGAGGAGTCTCAGGATTGGAACGGAGGGGGTGGAAATGCCGTCCGGACGGGGGAGAATGGCCGGTCGAACGCTTTTCCGCTACCTCGTGTCTACCCTATCGAGCTAACGCCACGTGACGAGTTCCGCACTTGCCTTTGAGGCCAGGGCCTTTGTGAGCGGCGAGCCCGAGCTGATAGCCCGGGTCGTTGCTGGAGACCGGTCGGCCGCGCGCGAGTTGTACGACGCGCACGCCCCGAGGGTCTTCCGGCTGGCCTTTCGTCTCACGGGGGACAACGAGCTCGCTCGCGAGCTCACGCAGGAGACGTTCATTCGGGCGTTCGCTCAGCTGGGCCGCTTTCGAGGCGACTCGGCGCTGTCCACCTGGCTGCATCGGGTGACGGTGAGCGTCGTGTCGAACGGAATGCGAAAGGTGAAGCGGTTTCGCGCACGTGAAACCGATCTGGACGAGGCAGGCACGGTGCCCGCGCAGAATCGCGACGGGGACCCGGACATGAGGGACAAGCTGTACCGGGCAATCGACGAGCTGCCCGAGATCTACCGTACGACGCTCGTCATGCACGATGTGGAAGGCTACACGCACGAGGAGATCGCGAACGTCCTCGGCGTCGCGGAAGGGACCTGCAAGAGCCGGCTCTCCGTGGCGCGAGCGCAGCTTCGACAGAAGCTCGCGCCGTTCGCGAAGGAATGGTTGGAATGACGCACGACGACAGACTTCCGGAAGCCATGCGCACCGCCGCGCGCGGCTACAACACGCCACCCGAGCTGACGGGCGCCGATCTCGATGAGATGTGGTCCGCGATCGAAGCGGGCGCTTTCGAGGCTCCTCCCCAGTCGGCGCGCGGAGCGGCCGCGGCGGCCGCCCGCCGCTGGGTCACGATGCGCAACGTGCTGCCCATCGCGGCGGTGCTGCTGGTCGGGGTGGCGATCGGCCGGTTCACGGCGCGAGGCGCGGCGTCGCAGGCACCCGCCGCCGCGCGTGTTGCCGCTTCCGACTCGCTCGCGCTCCCGGAGCCCTACCAGACCACGACCTCCAGATACCTTGGCCAGACAGCGGCGCTGCTCGCGACGCTTCCCGCTGAGGCACGCGCGGGGCAGGCGAACGACCAGTTGCTCGCCAGCGCGCACGACCTGTTGCTCACCACCCGGCTGCTGCTGGATTCGCCAGCGGCCTCCGATCCCCGCATCCGTACGCTGCTCGACGATCTCGAGCTGGTGTTGGCGCAGATCGTCCGACTGCAGACGGACGACGGCCGCTCCGAGCTCGAGTTGATCCGCATGGCGTTGGAGCAGCGGGACGTCATACCACGACTGCGCACCGCGGTCGCTGACATTTCAGCTGATGATTAAGGAGAGAGCGATGCGATTCCTTCCGCTCGTACGAATGATGATTGCGATCGCGGCCCTGCCGATGACGGCGGCCGCGGCGCAGAGACCCGTTCCGCCGCCGCCTGCGCCGCGCCCCCTGCCGGCCGTGCCCCCCGTTCCCGCGGAGACACCCGTCCCCGCCACGGAGCCCGCGCGGATTCCCTTTGCCGCCGCGCTCATCGCTGATGAAGCGCGACTGCATGCCACCGAGATCGAGCTGCGCGCGCACGAGATGGAGTTCCGCGCAATGGAGCTCTCGCACATCGATGCGGAGCGCATCGCGATGGTGTCGGAGCACGCGGCCGAACGCCTGGCTCACGTCATGGAAATGGATGCCGTTCGCATCTCCGCGGCTTCGGAGCTGGCGGCTGCGCGAGTGGCCGACGCAACTCACATTGCGTCCGAGATGGCGACGAGCTTTTCGCTGGACCGGTTCGAGCGCGCCTCGCCGCGCGCGCCCTGGGCCAGGGAGGATCCGGCCGATTCGCTGTATCGCATTGGCCGCGAGGCGCTCAACCGCGGCGAATATCGCCGCGCGGCGCAGCTCTTCAATGAAGTAGCGACGAAGTACAAGACCTCGCAGTACGCGCCGCACTCCGCCTACTGGGAAGCGTTTGCGCGCTATCGCCTTGGCACCACGGACGAGCTGAAGCAGGCGCTCGCCATTCTCGAGGCGAAGAACGAAGTCGGAGTACAGCTCCAGAACCTCAGGCGTGAATCCAGCATCGACGTGCCGGCGCTGCGCGCCCGCATCCTGGGCGCGCTGGCGGCCCGGGGCGACGCGAACGCCGCGAGGACGCTGCGCAGCGAGACGGGACAGGCCACCGGCTGCGACCGCGAGGAAGTGAGCGTTCGCGCCGAGGCGCTCGCCGCGCTCGGCCAGATGGACCTGGCTGCCGCGATGCCGTCCGTCCGCAGAGTGCTCGCGACGCGCGACGAGTGCACCGTCCTGCTGCGGCGGCGCGCGCTCTACCTGCTGGGGCGCGAGAACGTCGAAGGTCGCACCGCGATCTTCCTCGACGTCGCGAAGAACGACACCGATCCTGGCATCCGCGGCGAAGCGATGTCGTGGCTCGCGCGCACGGCCGATGCGCAGGCGGTGCCGCTCCTTCAGGAGCTGTTGCGCACCTCGAATGACGAACGCACGCAGCGCTCCGCGGTCAGCGCGCTCGGCTCGATCGACGATCCCGCGGCGCGGCGCGCGGTGCGCACCATCATAGAGCGCGAGGACGCGCCCGAACGCGTGCGCTACGACGCCATCCTGACGATCACCCGCACGCGGAACGACCGGCAGCCCACCGCCGACGATCTCGCGTACCTGCGAACCCTGTATCCCAAGGTTCAGTCGCAGCGGCTGCGGCAGGCCATCATCACCGCCCTGGCCCGCGTCGAGACCGTGGAGAACAAGCAGTTCTTCCAGGCCATCGTGCGCAACCAGGCCGAGGCGACGTCCGTTCGCGCCAGCGCCATGCAGCGTCTTGGCGCCATGGCCACGCTCGACGAGCTCGCGCGCTTCTATGACATCGCCGACGCACGGTCGCTGCGCGAACAGATTCTCCAGGCGCTGTACCGGCGAAAAGAACCGGAGGCGGTGGACAAGATGATGGAGATCGCCCGCAAGGATACCGATCCGCAGATCCGCCGCACGGCGATCTCGCTACTGGCGCGACGCAAGGATCCGCGCGCGCAACAGCTCCTTCAGGACCTTCTCGACAAGCCATCGGGCCTCTGATCATGCGAAACTCACTGGCAATCCTGGCGCTCGGCGCCTTGCCGCTGTCCGCCTACGGCAGCAGCGTGTCCGCGCAGTCATCGCTCGCCGACCGCGTCGCGGCGGCGCCGGCCGGACGCGTGCAGTTCACCTACGCCGCCCGTCCCGGAGTTTGCGGCAACGGCCGCACTTTCTTCAGCTCCGGCGGCAACAGCTGGTACGGCTCCTGGAACTCGGATCAGCGCGAGGCGTGCATCGAGGGTCCGATGCGCGTGCTGCTGGATCGCGCGGGACGCGAGATCGTCGCCATCTCGAGCTTCGCCGGCCCGGTGCAGCCCGGGCCCGAGGGCACGACGGATCTCGGCCGCGTGAGCACCGCGGACGCCGCCGGTTTCCTGCTCGGGATTGCGGAACGGTCGCAGGGCCGCGTGAGCCGCGACGCGATCATGCCGGCAATGCTGGCCGACAGCGTCGACGCGACGCCGCGGCTGCTCGCGATCGCCCGCAACCGCAACTCGTCGCGGGAGACGCGGCGCACGGCAATTTCCTGGCTGGGACGCTCCACACTCGAGCGCACGCGTCCCGTGGGTGAGATCGCCTCGGCGCTCGTGAGCGTCGCGCGCGACGACTACGACAACCAGTCGGTGCGGCAGTCTGCGCTGCGCACGCTGGCGCGCCTGGAGCACGGCGCCGGCACAGCGCCGCTCATGGAGCTGGCGCGCGATGAGGAGGGGGAACGCAGCTGGCTGGCGCGCGAGTCCGTGACGTCGCTCAACGCGTCCGGAGACCCGCGGGCCCGCGCTTTCCTGCGGGAGCTGGTGGGCCGCGCAGAGTTGCATGATGACGTCCTGGCGGCCGCGATCCGCGGCGTCGGCGGTGGCTACGCGACGGCCGATGACATCAAGCTGCTGCGCGACACGTACGCGAAGCTGCCGGGCAACGCGTCACGCCAGGCCGCGGTGAACGCCATCGCGACATTCGGCGGGTCGGACAACGTGCGGTGGCTGCTGGCACTCGCGGCGAACCCGGACGAAACGGGCAGCACGCGCACGCGTGCGATGCAGCAGGCGTATCGCGGTGGCGCGACCGTGGCGGACATCATCCGGATCTACGATGAGTCCACCGACACCCAGCTCAAGAACTCCGTGATGTCGACGCTGATGCAGAGCGGCGAGAAGGCGGCAGTGGACAAGCTCATGCAGATCGCGCGGAATGACGACAATGCTTCGCGACGGAGGCGCGCCATCTCGCTCCTGGGGCGGTCATCCGACGCGCGTGTCCGGGAGTTCCTGGCGTCGATCGTTCGCTGAGGCATCGCATCCCGACGCGACGAAGCCCCGCCGAGAGATCGGAGGGGCTTCTGCGTTCATCGCGCCCAGACTAGCCCCACAGTCCAAAGTGAAAGCTCGATGAGACGCAGAGCCCGACTAGGCGAGTAGCCGATCCGCGATCGCCGCGATCTCCTCCGCTTCGCGCCACGCCTCCTCGAGCTGCGCCAGCTCGCCCTTCAGGGCCTTGCGCTCGGCGTCCTCATTCGCCGCCATCTCGAGCGCCAGCCGGTCGACGTCGGAGATCCAGTGGAGCGGCGAGCGTTCCTCGCTGCCCGTGCCCCCGCGCGACCAGAACGAGCGCGCGGTGAGTCGCACGATCAGCCGCTCGGCCAGCGAGCGTTCGGTGGATCCGCGGAGCTCGCTCCCGCGAATCACGGGCCGTCGCCCCCACGAGCTGTTGATCGCCAGTGCCGCGACGCGCCCGAAGTAGCTCTGCGTGTTTCCGGCGTCGTCCAGCTTGTCGAGCGCCGAGCGCACCAGCGACTCCGGTGCGCTCCCGTCATTCAGCGCCGTCAGCAGCACCCGGGCGGCCTTCATCGCGGCCTTGCCCTCGAGCACCGCGGTTCCGTGATCGTGCCGTACGTGCAGGCGCCACGTCTGGTCCCTGTCCGGCCGAAGGAGCTCGGCGTATGCCAGATGGGCGAACCGGATCGTCACCGGCCCGTCCTCCGCGCGCGCCCGCACCAGGATGTCGTGCTTCCGGTTGAGTGTGCGCAGCTGCATCACCGCGCGGCGGTTCACGCCCAGCGACCTGGCGTACCCGGCGATGCTCGGCGCCCGGCTCAGCAGCTTGCTGCCGTATCGCCAGGCAGCCACCTCCGGTTGCAGCGCCTTCCCGATACGCACCAGCTCGAATCCCCACACCGGTTGGGCGAGCCCGATGTTGTCGGTCGCATATCGGAGTCGCGTGTCGCGAAAGAGCCGCTCGCACTCCTCGAGGGTTTCCCACCGCTCCTCGAACGGGGTCAGATTCCAGCGGCCGCACCCCAGGCAGACCACCCAGAGTCTGCCTTTCGCGGGATCGAACGCCATGCGCTGCCCGATTCCGAGCGTTTCGACGATCTCGTTGTGGCCGAGGTCGTCGTGGCAGAAGAGGCAGGTGCGGTACACCTGGGTTGGGGGATGTGGGAGATGGGTTGCGGGCGTCGTCGCGACACGGCGGATGAGCCGTCAGACACATATTAGGCGCCGACATGGCATTCGCCATGGCACGTCTCAGGCGCAGTTCCCATACCCCGTATCCGGGTATCCCGTATTCCGCGGCGCAGCGCGCCGCGCTGCCCAGCACTAACGGTTCCGGCAGCGTAGAGATATTGTCTCCGCTCCAGCCACGCCCGGTCGTCACGCCGGCCGTCCCACCCACACCATTACTCGCAGCGATATGCATCTCCATCGGTTCGCCACCCTTGCTGCCGGTGCGGTCATTGCCGGCGCAACCACGGCAGCGGCACAGTCACCCGACTCTCTCACCCTGAACGGCCTTCGCTGGCGCACCGTCGGCCCGGCGAACTTCGAGGGACGCACCACCGACATCGACGGCATCCCGTCCCCCTCCAGGACCTTCTTCGTTGCCGCTGCCGCCGGCGGCGTGTGGAAGACCACGAACGGCGGCATCACATTCCGCCCCACGTTCGACGATTTCCCCTGCGCCTCGACCGGCGCGATTGCGATTGCCCCGTCGGACACGATGCAGGTGTGGCTCGGCACCGGTGAGCCTAACTCGCGCAACTCGATCGAGCCGGGGTGCGGCGTATACAAGAGCACCGACGGCGGGCTGACGTGGCGCTCGGTGGGTGGGGGGAGCCTCGAGAACACGCAGCACGTCGGCCGCATCGTCGTCCACCCCACCAACCCGAACATCGTCTACGTCGCCGCGCTCGGCGCCGCCTGGAAGAGCAACCCGGAGCGCGGGTTGTACAAGACCACGGACGGTGGGCAGACCTGGCAGCTGATCAAGTTCATCAGCGACAAGGCCGGTTTCATCGACGTGCAGATGCACCCGACGAACCCGAACATTCTCCTCGCCTCGAGCTGGGAGCGCATACGTGGTCCCTACTTCCTGAAGAGCGGCGGGCCCGGCTCGGCGCTCTGGAAGACGGTCGACGGCGGCGCCACCTGGACTGAGATCAAGGGCGGCGGCTGGCCCACGACGACGCTGGGCCGCATCAGTCCGCGCTTCGCGCCCAGCAACCCGGACGTCGTGTACGCGATGGTCGAAGCGGACTCCACCCCGAATCCGCGTCCGAGGGCGGGCCAGGCGCGGCAGTCGCTGAACAACGGCCTGTATCGTTCCACCGATGGCGGCCAAACGTGGGAGCGCACGAACACCGCCAACACGCGCCCCTTCTACTACTCGCAGGTGCGCGTGCACCCGCGGAATCCCGACCGCGTCTGGTTCTCCTCGACGCCGGTGCTGGTGTCGGATGACGGCGGCAAAACCGCGCGCCCAACAACGGTGGGCATACATGTGGACCATCACGCGCACTGGATCGATCCGAACGCTCCGAGCCGGCAGGTCGTCGGCAACGACGGCGGCATCGCGATCACGAACGACAACGGCGGGAGCTTCGACTTTGCCGCCATGCTGCCGCTCGCGCAGCCGTACGAGGTGAGCTACGACTTCGCGTTCCCGTACAACATCTGCGGCGGCATGCAGGACAACGGCTCGTGGTGCGGGCCCAGCCGCCGCAAGAACGGCCCCGTCACGAACGCGTTCTGGTTCACCTTCAACGGCGGCGACGGCTTCTACACGGCGCAGCACCCCTTCGAACCGCACATCATCTTCGGCGAATCGCAGGGCGGCAACATGGCGCGCTACAACGTGCAAACGGGCGAGCGCACGCCGCTCGTGAAGCCCAGCTGGCGCCCGCGGTACCAGCAGTTCGAGGACTCCATCTTCATCGAGCGAGGCGACACCGTCGTGCGTCCCTCGCGCGAGATGGAGCGCCGCCTGTCCGAGCTCCGGACGCGGCAGCGCACCGACTCCACCGAGCTGGACATGCGGTGGAACTGGAACACGCCGTTCTTCCTCTCGCCGCACAACCCCGACGTGTTCTACGCCGCGG
>Ga0299914_10004159_pt1 | contig 10378 bp, 18 predicted proteins | sample RVTome_10_FD_201361 | JGI IMG/M metagenome (GOLD analysis project Ga0299914, IMG submission 201361) | Soil microbial communities from uranium-contaminated site in the Upper Colorado River Basin, Wyoming, United States - RVT153D57 (version 2) ... | reverse complement strand
GAGCAGGAGCGGTTGCTCGAGCAGCTTCCGTCCCGTGCTCTTGTGGAGGCGCAGCGAGACGGTCCCGGTCCGGTGGTGCTCATGCCCCGCACCCTCATCAAACGGATGGAGGCGCACCACGCGCAACTGTTGGAGGGCGAGAAGGCTGTCGGGGCGGTGACGAGCACCGTTAAGGGGGTCTGGCTGCCGACCTCGCCGGGGTGGATATATGGGAACGCCTTCGACATGAACATGCGGTCGATGATGTCCGGCGGCGGTCCCTTCGACTACTTTCTCGGCCGCAAAGCCGCCAAGACCCTGCCCGAGGGAGCACGGGCCTCGATCATTACCGGCGCCCAAGCGGCCTCCTACAAGCGGGTCCAGGTTCGCCGCGACGCTCAGCAGTTCTCGGGAATGCTCGGCGGGGTGGCTCGCTCCCTGCATACGCTCAGCCGCAAGCCCGGTCCCCGTCAACTGGTCGACGCCTACCGCAAGTACCGGGACGCGGTGTTCTACTTCAACACCCGCTTCATCGAGAAACAGCCTCAGTACGCAATTCTCGGCAAGGAGGTTCGCCGGGAGGTCCAGGCCAAGACCGGCCAGTGGCACCACGCGCTGATGGTCGGAGACGACGCGCTTGCCGATATCGCCCTGGGGCTCCGCAACACCGACAAGCAGATCGCCTACGCGAAGTCGCTGGAAACGGTCTTCGGCAACTGGGGCAAGAACAGCCCCGGTGCGCGGCGGTTCCTGACCAACCTCGCGCCGTTCTGGATGTGGGCGCGGGCGGCCTCACGCTTCGTCGCCCTGACGATGCCCGCCCGTCATCCGATCAAGTCCGCTCTGATCGCAGCGGCGGCAGAGATGACCGAGGAGGAGCGGAGCAAGCTCGGGCTCGACAAGTTCCTCGCCGAACGCCTCCCAGGATTCCTTCAGGGGGGTCTGCCGGTCTTCGGCAGCGTCGCTCCGATAGCGAAGTGGAGCAGCTTCGGCTTCTTCGCCGACTACCCCGGCAACCTCGCCGACATGGTGTTCCCGCAGGGGGGAGACGCGATCAGGGCCATGACCGGCTACGACTGGAAGGGCGATCAACTGGTCGACGCCGAGGGCCGGCCCGTACCCGAGACGGAGCGGGTCAAGGCCGCTCTGCTCACCCAGCTCGAAGCATTCATTCCCTTCCTCACGGTTGGGCGCCAGATCGCAGAAGACGGCCCCAACCGGGCCTTCAACCCGCTCCGCACCTACGACAAGGAGACGCTGGACTTCCTGCGCTCCCTGAGCGAGTCCCAGCAGATCACGATCCCGGCGAGTGGCGGGGGCGGCGGCGAGGTCGACTCCTACAAGGTCTTCGGAGGCGGAGAGAGTGAAGGCCCAGATTCCTACAAGGTCTTCGGGGGTGGATGATGGCTGCCGGCGGAGTCGAAGCGATCGTGAATCCGGCTGGGGAACCGCTCGACTGGGACGATGCCGAAACGTGGTTCTGCTTCGACTGCGGGATAATGGATGCCGAGTCCTACCAGCAGCTCGACGGCTTCATTCGCTGTGGTGACTGTGCAGCGATATGGGGCGAGCACTATCTCGACGCGGAGGAGTGGCGGTGACCTACTGGCCTCTCGGAAAACAGGGCGAGAGTGTGATCGTTGTTGTTGGCGACGAAGCGGCCGACAGGGTTGCGGGGCTCCTACCAGGAGAGCTGGACCAGATCGGCGTAGTGCCCGTTGGCATTCCTGATCTTGATGTTGACCCCGAGCAGCTCATCCTCGACGTCCTGTCTGCCCCGGCTGTGAGGGACGTCGAGCTTCTGCTGCCTGCTGGGCCCGAGTCCCAGGAGTTCGGAGAGGCAGTGTCAGAGGCCCTTGTCGATTCGACGGGACACCCGGCCATGGTCGACCTCTTGCCAGAGGACTGGGAGGTTGCCGACCTTGTGGAGCTGTCTCGGCGCTCAGAGGGGACCTTCGGCATCCTCCTGCGGGCACTTTGGCTTGCAGCAGGGCCGCCCCAGGCACAGCTGGTTGACCACCTCCGAACGATGGCTGATCCAGCCGACGGCGAAACAGCGGGGGGCTTTCTCCGGGCCTCTCTGGCAGCCGAGTATGCGACTGGCTCGGGTGAGCTGATGGGGCCGGGCTAGTCGGAGGCTGTAGGAGCCTCGTAAAGCTCTGCAAGGAGCTTCGAGATCTCACCGTGTTCGCCGTCCAGAAAGTAGTCGAACCAGGCCCGAAGATAGGTATACGACTCCTCATTGAGTCGGAAGTGAACAGGCTGGATCATCTTCTCCCGCACCGCCCCCGCGAGTTCAAGCCGGACAAGGCAAGGACGGTCTGGCTTCCCGCCGGGGTACTCGTTCGCGGGGAGCCAGAAATGCGAGTTGTACTCGAATCGCTGCACTCTCTCCACAAATGCGGCCCCGTAAGGCTCAGCCGTGTACAGCGGAGCTACGAGTCGTGCAGGCGTCGACTTGCGAACGCGCTCGCCATGTCGGTCGGTCCAACCATCAACCCGTGACGACATAACGATCACGGGCCGGACTTTCATGCGCGCAACTCGGATCTTCTCTGAGCTACGGAGGCCGATTGACTTCACGGGTGGGTCGGGGTTCGTGTCTGGCTCGTAGACCGACACTTCGAATGTGGTCTTTGAGTCATCGCTCGGGACTGTTTCGGAGATCTTGGCGCTGACAAGCTCGTCCTCGAGATACGTCACCGGTGCCCAAGCGAGACGTCCCGGCCGAAGCGACAGCCGCTCGTCCTTCTCGACCGGCTCGTAGTAGTTGTCGAGCAGGGCGCTATCGCTCACGTCACTCGCTTTCGTCAGCGAGTGCGTTGGCGGCTTCGGCGGTGAAGCGGAAGTGCTCGCCAATCAACTCCGTTAGAGGCTCGCCATCCAGCTCCGATTCGTGGGCCATCGCTTGCTCCCAGATCTCGTCACGGCGTCCTGTCGTCGCGGGCAGTCGGGCCTGAGATCGATTCAGCGCCAACTCGTGCAGCTGCTCCCGCACGGCTGGCTTTATCTGCCCTGGATCAGGTCGTGCCTTTGAGCGCGCTTCGACCAGGCTGAAGTCGAGCTCCTCCCCTCGCTCGGCGTTCAACATCGGCTCAGTCTCGAAATACACGTAGTCGAGCAGCGCATTGAGAGGCTCGGTCGCCCATTCATCGACCAAGCGATCGAGGAGGAGCCGGGTCGAATCCGGCCAAAACTCCGGGCTGGGTGCGCCTGGTGCGCCGACATAAAGGATCGTGTCGCCTCGCTCGCTGACTTCAATCAGGTTCCCCGCGAGGCGATCCAGGTGCTCCTCGAGGTCGAATGCGTACGGGCCGTAGTGGAAGAAGGTCCACTTCAGGCCCGTGAGCAGACGGCGCTTGTCACGAGCTCTCGCAACATCAGCGAGGTAGAGGAGCTTGGCTAGCTTCGTCTTCGTGATCGCAGAATCGCGATCAAGGGCTCGACCAACGACGTAGGCGATCACCTCGTCAAGTGTCGGATCCTGGTTGCTGTTACTGATGCCGGTCATTTAGCCGCGAGCCATCGAGCGTGGAAAGGGGGAGCGCAGACATCCGGTCATCCTCGGTCGTCCATCTATCGACAACCCTGCTAGCGGACCTGAGTATCGAGTGGAGGCGGACGGCAGTTCGGCAGCCTATGCAGAATCGCTCAACGCTGTCTGATTGATCCGGACCGCAGCCGGGGTTCTGGCGATCTAACCGAGCCAGCGACCGCAGGCGGACATACTGCGCTGTGTCTGAGCTGCCTCACGTCCCTCCGTCGCATGAGGGATTGCGGCCAGCGGTGTAGCGCGAGAGGATCAGCGCCGTGAGCCATCGCCGTGTCTTCGCACTGCTGATCGTGGCCTGTGCCGTCAGCGCAGCCATTGGCGCCGGCACGACGCTCCTGCTCGCAAAAGAAGGTCCCCGTGGCCCGCAGGGGATCCAAGGCGAGGTCGGGCCCGAGGGCGAGGGTGCGTATGAGGCCCTGGACCGCGTTGATGATCTGGAGCTCGCGGTGGAAGATCTCGACGGCCGCTACTGGGACGTCGAAGGCAGGATCGGGACCCTCGAGCTGGACTCGGCGACCAGCCTCGACCTTCGGAGTGTCGAAGCGGACGTGTCAACGATCTGCCGGGCGCTTGACCTGTACTGCTGACCCGCGAGAAGGACATCTGGGCTGTGCCTGAACCGCCTGAGGCCCTTCGGCTATACCGCGAATGGCTAGGGTGCCGCGACCCAGCAGGAAGCCTCAAATCGCTTCGATGGAAGGAGTGCGAATGGCGCGCAGGATTACGGATCGGCAGGGCCGCACCGTCACCGAGGGTGATCCGGACTTCGACAAGGTGCGGATCGACAATCTCGAATCGGAAGTCCGGGATCTGATTCGGGTCGTCGGGGACCTGCAGCACCGACTCTCACGCGTCGACGGCGAGGAGTTGCAGTGGCCGGGAGACACGTACGAGCCGCAGCACACGAGGCCGTTCGAGGGATAGCCACCGCGCCTTCCCGCCAGGCCGACCTGAAGTTGCCAGCGACGCCTGAGCGATCCGCCAGCGGTCGTACCCTAGAACCCGGAAACAGCGCAAGGGGCGGAATCGGTGGCGGCACCTCGAAAGTACAGCGACGAGCAACGGGCGGAAATGTTCCGGCTCTACCGGGCCGGCATCTCGCCCGCGGATATCGCCCGCCAATGTGAAGAGGGGACGACCGGCTGCGCCCCGTTCCCGATCCCTCGACGCTCGGTGCATGAGATCGTGACCGCGATGGCCCGGGAGGCTGGGGAGCAGCGGCCTGAATCGCCTGACGACCTCAAAGCGGACGAGTTGATCGACCGGTTCCCGGCTTGCACAGCGCGAATTCTCGACCGACTGCTGACCCGCATCGAGGACAAGCCGCAGCCGAGCAGGCGCGACCTGGAGAACCTCAGTCAGGCGATCGACGTCTGGGGAAAGTTGACGAAACGACTCGGGAAAGGATCGCGACCCGCTTCAACTTCTCCACCCTCCAATCCTGTCGATAAGCCAGGGGGAGGCGACAACGGACAATGGCTCGAGGAGCTGGCGGAGGAACTCGCGGAGAAGGGCGAACTTGGAGGCGACGGCCAACTTTCGCCCGCGCACACGCCTACTGAGACTGAGGATCCAGCGGCGGACGAGGCATCGCCGGCGCCCTTCCCCGACCCGGTTTCCGCGGCTGACCAGGAACTGCCGCCGGACTTCGAGATCACCGTCCCCGACGTGATCTCACCCGGCGCCCGGGCAAGGGCTCGCGCGGCTCTCGGGCTGGACTAACACCGAGCGCTCCGTCCCGTAGCTGGCTCTGCGTCCGATAGTCGGGCGCGATGGGTCAAAGCTGCAAATCGGTTCACTGGTTTTTAGGCCCTCCGGCCCGTAACCAGTGATGCACGATGTATCTACATTCGCCATCGCCGCCCTGGGAGCGTTCGCGACGTTCGTCTCCTTCATCGACGGCTGCATCGTGGGCCTTCCACCCGTTGTCGCGGCGGTGCTGTTCGTATTTCTAGTGCTGGCTGCCCTGCGGATGCGGGTCTTGCTCAGGCAGCGTCTCCGGGTTCGTCGGGCTCACCTTTTCCTTTCAACTCGGCCAGCTCGCGCTCAAGAGCCGTGACCCGCGTCTCCAACTCCGCGAACCGCTGCTCTTCCGGCGTGGCGGGTGCCGGGTCGCCATCGTTCTGCTGCTGCGCCTCCTCGCGGTTCTTCAGCCAATCCTGAACCGCGCCGACGTTGAAGATCCGCTTGTTGCCCCGCATCCTCGAGGGCATTCCCTCCTTGACCCGCATCTCGACCCAGCGGATCGAGCGGTCGAGGATGCCCGCAAGCTGCTTCTTCGACACCCAGGCGTCGGTCGGCAGCCGGTTCGGGAATTCCTTCAACTCACCCACGGCGATCTCTCCTTTCTCGGTGCGCAGGGTCTACCGATGCAGAAGGGTGAATGCCAACCGGCACTCGCCCCTCCTGCTCGGCAGAACTGCGCAGTTTGCGGCTAGCGCTCGAGAAGCAACGCGAGCGAAACTTCACCCGCGAACCGCCGGTGCATGCCCCGGGGGTACCGCTCAACCAGCGGCGGGTCCTCATCGAAGAGGGTCGCCAACCGTTCAAACTCATCCCGGTCCTCTGCGGTGACGTGGAACTGGAGGCCGTTTGGAAGGGACGGATCTTCGGCGAACGTCCACCCGGCCCATAGCGGCAACGGCATCTCGGGCCGTTCCTCGAGCCAGTCCCACATCTCACGAATCCCAGCGATCCGCTTCGATCGGGCGGCGTGCGTTTTGCGCTGAGTCACGGCGGCCATCAGCGACCCTCCCGCTCGAGGCGAGCGATGTCGGCCCCGGCCATGCCTAGAAACACGTAGCCGCTTCTGCCTCGTCTCACGATGCTCACCAGTCGCCTCCTGACGAACCCGGCGACCCGCTTCATGACCGCGATCTGTATGCCCTGCATCTGCTCCTCCTTCGGTTTCGGGTGCCGAAGCAGGAATCGGGCGAGGCGGAGATAATCCGTCTTCGCCGGAGGCCTGATCTCCGGCCGGCGGCGAGGTCATTACCGTGGCCTCGCCGCCACTTACTTTCAAGCCGACCCTACCACCAGTCGTCCCGGCTGCAACATGGAACGGCCAGAAGGCTCCGGGCGCTCGCGTATAGTCACCGACTGTCGGTCTGCTCGATACGACACTTCACCGCGGAGCGCCGGGTCTTCTGACTCGGCGTTTTGCGTTCTAGGGAGACTCGTCGTCCACTGAGGCAGTTACTCTCCGAGGCGTGAATGTGTCAGCAGCACAGAGAGCAGAGTCGGCATGGGGCGCACTCAGGACACCCGTCTCCTAGCCCCACCTGCTGCACCGCTCGGTGAGAACGTGGCCGAAGCAGCTGCGTCTGCCATTTCCTCGCTGCCCCCCGAGGCAGAGGCAGACGTACGCAAAAGTTGTGCGCTCGAGCGGTCGATGGACCGACTCTCGAACCCCGGCCAGGCCGAGGCCCGGCGACTTGCGGATGCGAAGGCACGGGGGATCGCGATCGTTGAGCTGGAAGCGGGCGAAGACCCGCTCGACGGCAAAGACGACGGCACACAGCCGCGGCGGGTCCAGCGGGTGCAGGAACAGATCCTCAGGGACGCCGGTGCTCCCCGCCACGTGGCCAGACAGGCGGTTCGCAGGGGCGGAGATGCGACCAGCGAGACCTACGATCGCTACCTCGAACTGCGAACTCGGCAACGGCGTCGGCCGCTTCACCAGCCCGGTCCGCCGCGAACTGCAAGGCAGCGCGCATCTCGGCCGGCTGCACCCCGATCTCGCGGATCGCGTCGCACAGCGACTCGCGGCTCTCCGTCGTCTTCGGACGACCCTGACGACGGATCCGACTCCGATTCTGACTCCACGCCGCTAGCAACCGAGCGGCACGAGACAGCGGGGGCGACGCGGTGAGCCGGGAGCTGGCCCTCACCGACCGCGCCGCCCTGGCGCTGCTCAACGACGCCGAGCGGGCGCTGGCCGAGGTCAGCACCCCCGAGGACGCCGACGAACTCTGGCGCAAGGTCCGCGCCGTCGAAGAAGCGGCGCGGCTGGCCCGTCTGGCCGACGCAACGGTTGCGGCCATGGCGCGAGTCCGGCTGCGGGCCAAGCGGCGCTGGGGAGAACTGTTGCCGGCGCCGGAGTCTCAGCCACGCGACGAGAAGGGCCGCGTTACGGGCGGTAACACGGATGGTGCCGATCGCGTCGCGCAGCACCGCGCGCGCCGCCTGTCTCAGATCGACGCCGAGACGTTCGAGTCGGCGTTGGCGAGCTCCGACCCCGACCGCCCCCCGAGCGAAGCGGCGCTGCTGCGGGCGGCGTCGAGTCAGGGCCAGCAGCGACATGCTGACGATGGGCCTGCCTCGGCGAATCCCGTCGCGAAGGTCACGGCCTACTTCAGCGACGACGAGCGACAGCGAAAGGCCGAAGACGATCTCCCGCTTGAAGAGGCACTCGGCGCGGTCGCCCCGGAGCACGCGCGGGCCTGGCTGCAGGCTCTCCGGGACGAGCGCCGGCGCGTCGCCAGGCTGATCGAGCGTGCTGAAGCAGCGACGGACCAACGGACCAAAAGGGATCTCGAGCCCGTCCGTCCCACCACCGAGCGAGGCATCGAGGGCTTTCAGAAGCTTCGGGCCTTCCTCGGAGACGAACTCGATCTGCGCGATGGCACGCCCGACACCCTCCGCGAGTTCGAACTTGAAGGTGTCCGTGCTCGACGGGCGGTTGACGATGCGATCACGGCTGTACGGGTTGCGGCGGGCGAGGAGCCCCTGACTGAAGACGAGCGCGCGGGTGCCGAGGCATTGGCGGAGCGCGCGGGGATCGAGCTGCTGTGAGCCACGTAGCCACACCGGGAGAAATTCGCGACTGGCACCAAGACCTTGCACCTCTGGCCGAGGACCGCATCGAGCCAGTCATCGGACTGCTTTCGGAAGTCGTTGGTGAATGCTCGACGTGCGAGCTGCCGATCCGGCGCTGCGATCCCCGGCGGCTCCAGGGCAACGCTCTGCACCACCTCGCCTGCGTCCCCGCCCACAAACCGGAGCGGCCGACGCTGGTCGCCGTTCCCGATCCTGACCCAGGAGGTCCGCCGTGATCCCCCCCAAAGACGAAGGCCGCCCTGCAACGGCGGCCCCCGCGAGACACCCAGAACAACAGTCCGCCGGCCACTCTACGCGACCACGCCGCTGCAGTTGCTCGCACCACTGCTCGATCTGCGGCCGGCATTTCACTTCTCTCCAAGCTTTCGATGCGCACCGGATCGGCGCCTGGGACGACCGGCAGTGCGAGGTGCCAGCCGAGAGGTTCGAGCCCGCGATCGGCGTCTGCAGGATCCGTGGGCCGGAAACGGGAGCGACGATCTGGCGCCTCGCGGGCGCATCACAACGGGCTCGCGCGTACTTCGGCGAGGACGAGTCGCAAGCGGCCGAGGCGGTCGCTGCGTAGGGATGGGCGTCCGGGATGACAGGAGCGCACCGTTTTGCTGGCAGAGCACTGGGGCTCTGCGGCATCTGCGCGACCGTTGGCCCGCACGGAAGCCCAGCCTTTCGCTGGGACTCGTCGTCTACATGGCGCTGACTGAGATCGCAAACGAAGGACACTCGCGCACGAGAATCGGGTCGGATAGCGACGGCTTCGAGGCAACGCGCTCGTACATCGCCACCAAGGCCGGTGTCGACAAGCGATCGGTTGACGCCGCGGTCGGAGAGCTAACCCGCATCGGACTCCTTCAGGTCGAGCGGCGCCGGGTCGGTCGGGTTCACGCGCCGAGCGTCTACGTCCTGAAGGAGCAAGGGGGTGGCGGAGACAGTTCGCCACCTTCTGAGCAAACCGCGGCGAAGACAGACCGCCAGGGGGTGGCGGAGACAGTTCGCCCAACTACAGAAGAAGAGAAAGGAAAAGAACTAGAAGAAGCTCCCTCTCCTACAAGCAATGAAGTAGAGGACGTCTGGAGTCACTGCGAGGCGGCGTTCAACACAAACCGTTTGCCGAGCAACCGAGAGAGACGGGCGATCGAGCAAGCGCTCGAGGTGGCGACCGTCGAGGAGTGCTGCCGGGCGATCGACGCCGCCGGGTCCTCGGACTGGCATCGGGACCGCGGCTTCACCGCCCCCAGCAAAATCTTCCGTAAGCGCCAGCAGCAGGACGACTCCCTTCGGGACCGCATCGACTTCTGGCTCGACCTGCGGGCCGAGCAGGCGGGCGACGACGACCAGGCCGTTGAGGATGACCTGGACGTCGATACGGTCCGGCGAGAGCAGGGGCTGGAGGACTGATGGGCGTTCCGATCGCTACTTCAACCTGCCGACCTACGCGATGGCCTGGGACGACAAGCTCTGCTGCGCGGGCGTCTTTGCAGGGGATTCATGTCCGGTCAGCCCATTTTTCGCGAATCTTTTTCCCTTATTTGCACGGACACGAGGGTGGGGGGTACCCACTGCGCGTACCCTGGGAAGAAGAGAAGCCCGGCACCCACAGACCAAGTGGGACCGGGCTCCGCTCAGAGGGGCCAGTGCTGACGAGCACTTGGCCCCTCGCTCATTTTCAGCCTACCGCGGTCCGCAAAGCGGGTGAAGCCTCTTCACCGACAGGAGCCTGCTCCTTCCGTGGATCTGTCTACCCGGGAGACACGCGGCGGTGAGCGCGTCGAACGGCAATGGCGCTCTTGCATCGCTCCCGCTGGTCGACGGCAGCTCGGGGAAGCTCATGACGGCGGAGGAGACTGGCGAGCTGCTCTCGGTGAAGAAGAGCTGGGTCTACGCCGAGACTCGAGCCGGCCGGATCCCGCACGTCAAGCTGGGCCGCTACTACCGCTACCGGCGAGAAGCGATCGAGGCGTGGGTCGCTGATCTGGAGCAGGGCCCGACGCCGTATCGAAAGTACGCGCC
>Ga0299914_10004158_pt1 | contig 10380 bp, 6 predicted proteins | sample RVTome_10_FD_201361 | JGI IMG/M metagenome (GOLD analysis project Ga0299914, IMG submission 201361) | Soil microbial communities from uranium-contaminated site in the Upper Colorado River Basin, Wyoming, United States - RVT153D57 (version 2) ... | reverse complement strand
GATCAACTATCGCGATGCCGAGGGCCAGTGGCAAAAGGCGTCCATGCAGCCGGCGATCGGTGAGCCGGCCTACCTGCACGAATTTATCTCCGTGCAGGAGCCCATGGAGTATTTCGTCGAGCACGATCAGCAGCGCTCCGACGTATTCAATGTATCCCTGTACACCTTCCCGGCCGTGAGTACGATCGACCTCACGTACACCTATCCGGAGTACACGGGCCGGGCCCCGTACACCGAGGAGAACACGGGCGACATCTTCGGGCTTCGAGGGGCGAGCGTGACTGTCGACGTCAGCACGACGGGTGAGGCCGCAGAGGGCGAGCTCGTCCTCGACGACGACACGCGCATTCCGCTCACTTCCACGGGAGCCGGGCACTTTCGTGCGACCATGACGCTGAACCACGACGGCTTCTACCGCGTGCGGCTGGTGGACCGGGAGGAGAAGGAGAACAAATTCCCGGAGGAGCATCAGATCGTGCCCTTCGACGACCAGAGGCCTCGCATCACCATCACTGATCCCCAGCGGGACGTCCGTGCGAACGCCATCGAAGAGGTGCTCATGGCCGTCCAGGTCGAAGATGACTTCGGGATCGAAGACGTACGCCTGCGCTATGCGGTGAACGCGAACGAAGAGCAGACCGTCACCCTGAAGGAGGCCGAGGACGATCGGCCCACGGAAGTCGAGGGGGAGCATCTCTTCTTTCTCGAAGACTACTCGCTCGAGCCCGGCGACGTCATCTCCTATTTCGTCGAGGCCGAGGACGGCCGGCACGAGACCGCCGAAGCGTCGGACATGTACTTCATCGAGGTGATTCCTTTCGATCAGGAATACAGCCAGGTCACCGCCGGAGGGATGCAGGGAGGGGGCGGCCAGCAGAGCGCGATCGTCATAAATCAGCAGCAGATCATCGCGGCAACCTGGAAGCTTCACCGGGAGCGCCCGGAGATGGCGTCCGACGAGTTTCAGTCATCGCTTCGGGCGCTCGTGCAGGCCCAGGACAACCTCCGCCGAAATATCGAAGAGCGCATCAGCGGGACGGCGTTCTCTCTGGAGCTTCAGATGGATGAGACAAACCGGCGGATCGCAGAGCTGCTCCGGACCGGCGTCGATGCGATGGGCAGGGCGATCAACGAGCTGGGTTCCGCGCGGCTCCGTGACGCCCTCACTCCCGAACGTGAAGCGCTCAACGCGCTACTGCGGGCGGATGCACTCAATACCGAGCAGCGCGTGGCGCTCAACCGCGGCGGTCAGAGCTCCGGGGGAGGTGGCGGGGGCGCCACCGAAGAACGCATGACCGAGCTCATGGATCTCGAGCTGGACATCTCCAAGGACAAATACGAGGTCCTTCCGCAGAGCTCCGCGCAGTCCGGAGGCGGAGGCGGCGAGATGGACGAAGCCCTTCAGAAGATTCGAGAGCTCTCGCGGCGTCAACAGAATCTTGCCAACCAGAGCCGGAACGAGCTTGAAGGCGAGGATCAGCGGCGCCAGGTGGAACAGCTGCGCCGCGACCAGGAGGATCTGCAGCAGGAGGCGCAGCGTCTCGCTCAGGAGATGGCCACTATGAGCAGCCAGAGCAATCCCTCCGGAGAGCAGTCCCGGCAGCAGCTCGAGCGGATCAGCCGCAATATGGAAGAGGCAGAAAGAGCACTGCGCGAGGGCGACGTGGAACGTGCTCAGACACGGCAGCAGCAGGCCATAAACGATCTCGAGAGCATGTCCCGTGATATGCGAATGGCCACGAACGACGACAGGCGCGAGGCCCTTCAGGAGATGGACCGCGAGTTCGACACCATGCGCGAGCAGGAAGACGGCCTTGCCGAGGGCATCGATCGTGCCGTGAACGAAGCGCAGGCGCAGAACGGGCGGCTCAATCGAGAGGACCTCGAAGAGCTTGCCGAGCGCCGCCGTGCGAGTTGGGAGGCCCTTCAGCGATTCCAGGAGCAGCTCGATCGTGTGGCGGAGGAGAATGCCGACGAGCCGGAGCTGGCTTCCGCGGCACGAAACCTGAGGCAGGGCCTCCGCCGCGAATCGCTCGACCAGCAGATGGAAGACTCCGAGTCAGCCATCCAGAGAGGCTGGCTCGACAACGCGCAGCGGCGCCAGGAGAGCATCCAGCAAGGGATGGAGCGCCTGGAAGAAGAGATGCGAGCCTTCGAGGGCCACCTGCCCGTGACCGACGAGGAGCGTCTGGCTCGGTCGGTGGAATCGCTCCGCCAGCTAGAGCGAGACTTGCAGCGCCTCCGGCAGGAAAGCCAGGCCCAGAATCAGGGACAGAATCCTGGCCAGGGCGAGCAGCAGGGTCAGGGTGAAGGACAGAGCGAGCAGGGTCAGGGCCAGCAGCAGGGTCAGGGTGAAGGACAGGGCGAGCAGGGTCAGGGCCAGCAGCAGGACCAGGGTGAAAGCCAGGGCCAGGGGCAGGGTCAGGGAGACCGCAGCGCTCGTGCCGATGCCGCGGGACGGCAGGCACGTCTGGACAGTGCCCGGGAACGCATTCAGAGAATGCAGGAGGATCTGCAGGGAACGGGCGCGGACGGATCATTGGATGCCCTGGGCCGTGCCGTCGCACGAGCGGACAACTGGAACCGCCCACTCGAAGGTGATGAAGCGCGCGAGTTCTTCGAACAGCAGATCTTTGCGCCGCTGTCTCAGCTCGAGGAGGCGCTCATGCGCGAGCTGGATCGGATCGGTATGGCCAGGAAGCTGCATGGCAGCAGGCCCGGCAACGTACCTCCGGAGTACAGAGATCTCGTCGAGAGGTATTACGAGTCGCTTTCGAAGTCTACCAGCCCCTGACGGCTACTCCAGCATCGATGTTCAGATCTCTATTCAAGTTCGACCGGCTGAACTTCACCGAAGGCTCGATCGGCCTGGAGGACGGCGCCGGAGTACTGCTTTTCGCAGCGGCTGTCTGCCTGCTGCTGGCTGGCATCGTATGGATTTACCGGTCGACGGATCGGTATCTCACGCGCAGGGATCGCAGCATCTCGTTTGGCCTACGGACGCTGGTGCTGATTCTGCTCTGTCTTCCGCTGCTGGAGCCTATTCTCGTCATGCCGGACGTCGTGCCGGATGAGAACTTCGTCGCCGTGCTCGTGGATGCCTCCGAGAGCATGAACGTGCCGGACGGCGCCGGCGACGCGACCAGAAGTGAAGAGGTGCGCGACCTTTTGTTTGAGGGCAGCAACGCCGTTGCCCCTTCGATCGAGGAAGTTTTCAAAGTTCGATATTATGGCTTTGGCGAGGACGCGCGCCGGGTCGACAGTGCCCGCACGCTTGCCGCAGATCGACACGGCACCAACCTTTCTGCAGCGTTGAACCGCGTGCTGTCCGACTTCCGAGGTTTGCCCCTGGCCGGAGTCGTGCTGCTCACCGACGGGGGCGACAACAGTACCGACGTACCCCTGAACAGCGCGGAGGCCCTGCGCGCACAGGACATCCCGCTGCACGTCGTCGGATTTGGCCAGGAATCGGCGACTGGAGAACGCGAACTCCTTGAAGCGGCCGTCAGCCGCGGTGTCGAGGAAACGACTGGCGCCGAGATCGACGTCAAGCTGCGTTCGTGGCGGGAGGAGACGGAGCCGGTCGCACTGAATCTGTACGAGGGTGACGACCTGGTTCATACGGAGCTGTTCCGCCTGAAGGGCGGCGGGCGGATCGACCAGCTCATGCTCAGCTACGAACCCGATGGGCCGGGCGCCCGCGAATATTCGCTGCGCATCGAGCAAGCGCCTGACGAGCTGAACGTGGAGAACAATGGCGTGAACGTGCTGATCGATCCTCGAAGGGATACGCTGCGCGTGCTGTACATCGAAGGGCATCCGCGCAGAGAGTTCAAGCACGTCAAGCGCGCCCTCGAAGACGATGCGGTCGTCCATTTCACATCCATTCTCCGGACCGGCTCCGGCAAGTTCTACCGGCAGGGCGTCCGCCACGCCGATGAGCTCGCCGGCGGCTTTCCTGCCAGCGAGGAGGAGCTCTTCGGCTTCCGTGCCGTGCTTTTTGGGGACGTCGAAGCATCGCAGTTCACGCTAGAGCAGCTCGACATGCTCGAGCGATTCGTTCGACTTCGAGGCGGTGGGTTCGGCATGCTCGGCGGAAGGCTTTCCTTCGCTGAAGGGTCATACTGGGACAATCCTATTGCGGACCTTCTGCCCGTCTCGCTGGACCCCGGTCGCAGTACCGTCCTTCCGCCGTCGTTCGGCAGTGAGGAAGCACCGCCGGAGGAGCAGGGGTTTGCGTTCATCCCTACCGCCGTGGGCCTCGAGAGCCCCATTCTTCGGCTCAGCGTCGATCCGGCTCAGAGCATGAACCGGTGGGGCGAAATGCCTGGCCTCACGAGCATCAACTATCTGGGGCCGGTGAAGCCGGGTGCGGCCGTGCTCGCGGAGAAGCCGGAAGACGACTTCGGTGAACGAGAACCGCTGCTGGTCGTCCAGCGCTACGGAAAAGGCCGCAGCGCCGCTCTGGCGACGGCAAGCACGTGGCGCTGGCAGATGCTACTCGATGCCGAAGACCAGCGGCACGAGCGCTTCTGGCGGCAGTTCGTACGGTGGCTTGCGGCATCCACCCCGGATCGCGTCGACGTGAACCTGGGCAACGATCGCTTCGCGCCGGACGAGGAAATTAGTGTAGGCGTCGATGTCTACGATCCACGATACCTGCCAGTCTCGGATGCGGAAGTGTACGGCAGCCTCGCAAACCCGGCGGGCGAAGTCACGGAGGTGGAGTTTCGTCCGGATCTCGGAATGCCCGGCTCGTATACGGCGACCATGCTCCCGGCTGCGGAAGGCGTGTTCACGCTGGACGTGTGGGCGGAGCACGGGGCCGAATCGATAGGGTCGCAGCAGCGGAGCTTTCTCGTGCGTCCGACCAGCCAGGAATACTTCGATGCCGTGCTCAAACGGGCCTCGCTGGAACAGCTCGCCGAGGCAGCCGGTGGCGTCTACTACGCGCCGGGCGACGCAGATCAACTGACGACGAACCTCCGCAGTCGCCGGACGAGCACATCCATCTACACGGTCGAGTATCTCTGGGACATGCCTTTCCTTTTCGGGATGGCGCTGCTTCTGCTATCGGCCGAATGGATCTGGCGTCGACGCAAGGGGCTGCCGTGATGGATGCACGTCCTCTTTGCCGGATGCTCACACTCCAATGATGACCGTTTTCTCCAGACTTTCCCTCACCGCCGCCCTCCTGTCGCTGCTCGTGACGGCGGCTCCGCAGGAGTCGCATGCACAGGCAGCCGGAGCGCGCTATGCCGTCCTGATCGGTGGACTCGGGGGCGACGACGTCTACACGGGCCGGTTCGAAGGGTACCTGAACGAAACACAGGCCCTCCTCATCGATCGGGCCGGCTTCAGTGAGGAGAACGTGATAGTGCTTGGTGAGGAGAGCATCTCCGACCGGCCGTTTGTCGACGAGGTCTCCACGTCTGAGAACATCCAGGCTGTCTTCGACGAATTGGCCGGGCGCGTCACGGCCGATGATCACGTCTTCGTCGTGCTTTTTGGGCATGGTTCATTCGACGGCGAGCACGCACGCCTGAACATTCCGCGACGCGACCTCGACGACGTCGACTATGCCGCCATGGTCGACGGGCTCCGCGCCGGTCGCGTCGTGTTCATCAACACGACGAGCGCCAGCGGTCCGTTTGCCGAGGCGTTGAGCGGTCCGGAGCGCATCGTCGTGACGGCGACGGCGACGGGCACGGAACGAGACGAGACCGTTTTCCCACGTATGTTCATCGAGTCGCTGCGGGAGGACGCCGCCGATCTCGACAGAAACGGAGGTCTCACCATCCATGAGGCGTTCTCCTATGCCGCACAGCAGACTGCTCGGTCCTTCGAGGAAGCCGGTCAACTGGCCACGGAGCATCCTCAGCTGGATGACGACGGAGACGGCACCGCTTCGCGCGTTGATGCGCTCGATGCCGGCGGAGACGGTCGTCTCGCATCCGTAACCTACATTCGGCCGCGAACGGATCTGGCTTCGGTGAGCGCCGAAGCACGGCCGCTGCTGCGCGAGCGGGAGACCCTCGAGCGGTCCATCGCCGATCTCAAAGGCAGAAAGGCGCAGATGGATGAGGACGCCTACTACGACGAGATGGAGGAAATCTTCGTCCAGCTCGCCAGGCTGAACGACAGGATGGAAGCCATGCAGTGACGGCAGGCCGCTTCGAGCCGCTGCGCGTGCGTTCCGTGGTACGACGGCGGCCATCCGAATGGGAAGAGCTGTTGCTGCTTGCCCTGCCGTCCCGTAGATTCGTCTTCGTACCGAAGCGATCCGTGGACCCGCGAATCTGGGCCTTCGACGATCTCCCCTTCGACGACGTCGCCTTCGACCGGGATGGCGGGTCGCTCTCGTTTTTTGCCAACTCACACATCGACTACAGGAGAGACGTGATGGACGAGAGAAGAATGGAGAATCGACTTTCCCGCCGCAGATTCCTCGGGACGAGCGCGGCGGCCGCGGCGTGGGCCATCCTTCCTGCCGGTGCGGCAGGCTGGTCGGCCGGACGCCCGACGGGCGTCGCGGACGTACGTCTCGGTGCCATCTCCTACAGCTTTCGCGCCCTCCCGAGCAGCGCTGAAGCGGTCCTCGGTTACTTCACGCAGACGGGCATGATGACGGTCGAGCTGATGGGCGGTCCGGCGGAAGCCTACGCCGGCGCGCCTGAACCGCCGGCATTCCCCAGGGGGCGGATGTCCGAGATGACTGAAGAAGAGATCGCATCCGTGCGGCAGGCTCGTGACGAATACCAGGCAGAGGTCGGTGCCTGGCGAAGATCCGCCTCCATGGACCGGTTTCGTGCACTGGGCCGAATGTACAACGATGCCGGCGTCGAGATCGATATTCTCAAGCTTGGTGACGCCGACTGGAGCGATGAGGAGATCGACTATGCCTTCAACGCCGCCCGCGCGGTCGGGGCACGCGGCATTTCATTTGAGATTTCGGAGGAGTCCGCCGTCCGCATGTCGCCCTTCGCCGACAAGCACGACATGATTATCGGGATGCACAATCACACGCAGGTCGGTGAACCCGGCTTCAGCTTCGATCCCGTTCTGACACACTCGCCGAATGCCATGCTAAACCTGGATATCGGGCACTACGTCGCAGGCACGGACGAATCACCGGTTCCCGTTATCCGGCAGTACCACGATCGCATCTCGCATCTCCATATTAAGGACCGCAGGACGGGTGCGAACGGCGGCGACAATGTACCCTTCGGCGAAGGCGATACGCCGATAGGCGAGGTGCTTCGACTGCTTCGGGATGAGGGATACCCCATCTCGGCCATGATCGAGCTGGAGTACAGCATTCCGGAAGATTCGGACGTGCTGACGGAAATGGCCCGGTGCGTCGAATACTGTCGAGCAGAAATCGCGGCCTAACGCGCGTGGTCTCCAGAGATGAGAGGACACGGCCAGGCATTGCAGCCGGACGAAACTCCTGATCGGCTCGCATCGCGCACGCAGGCGCCATAAATGGTCTATCTGGTATTCATTGCCGGCATCCTCCTGCTGATTGCCGGTGCTGAGGCACTCATACGAGGCGCTTCGCGGCTCGCATCGGCCTTTGGGATTGCGCCGCTCGTGATCGGGCTCACGGTCGTCGCTTTCGGCACGAGCTCCCCCGAGTTTGCCGTTACCGTGAAGGCGGTGCTCTCCGATCAGGCCAGCATCGCCATCGGAAACGTCATCGGGAGCAACATCTTCAATGTGCTCTTGATTCTTGGCATCTCGGCGATCATCGCCCCGCTGAGCGTCTCGCGCCAGCTCGTACGATTCGACGTGCCGCTCATGATCGGCCTTTCGATCGGCGTGCTGCTCCTGAGTCTCGATCTCGAGGTTGGCAGGTTGGACGGCTCGCTGCTCTTCGGCGGCCTGATCGTGTATTCGCTCGTCCTCATCCGCCAGAGCCGCCGTTCGGGAAGCACCCTTCGAGAGGAGGTCGCAACGGAAGAGCGTTCGGCGGATCGCAAAGAGACCGGCTGGACCCGGAACGCTGCGGCCGTAGTGATAGGACTCGCTCTGCTCGTCATCGGGTCCAGATGGCTCGTCGACAGTGCCATCGCGATCGCAACGGACATGGGAGTCAGCGATCTCGTCATCGGACTTACGATCATCGCGGCGGGCACCTCGCTGCCCGAAGTGGTGACCTCGGTAGTGGCCAGTGCGCGCGGCGAGCGCGACATTGCGGTTGGAAATGTCGTGGGCAGCAATCTCTTCAACCTGATGGGCGTGCTCGGGCTCGCAGGCATCATCGCGCCGCAGGGCATCACGCTCTCTCCGGCGGTCCTTACCTTCGACCTGCCCGTAATGGTTGCCGTGGCGTTCGCCTGCCTCCCGATCTTTTTTACGGGCGGCGAGATTTCGCGCTGGGAAGGTGTGATTCTCCTGGGCTATTATGGAGCGTATACTACGTACGTTATCTTCGCCGCCACGGCGCACGATGCGCTGGATACCTTCAGTGCGACGATGCTCTACTTCGTCCTTCCGCTGACGGCGATTACCCTGGGCGTGCTCGCCCTCCGGGCCGGCCGTTTTCCCGATCCGTAACCGTACCGGCTTGCTGGAACCTCGACGGATTCTATGCTCATCGTATATTTCTTGTCATGACGGACGACGCAGAACTCGACGTGCACGACGATCCGGACGTTCTGGAGAAGAAGGCGCGCAAACAGGTCCGGTCGGAACGGGACTTCTACGTTCACCTGGCGACCTACCTGATGGTCAATGGAATGCTGGTCGCCTTGAATCTCGTCACTTCGCCCGAGTACCTCTGGGCGGTCTGGCCGATTCTCGGATGGGGCATCGGCCTTGGATCACACTTCATCGAGACGTTCGGCCTCTTCGGGATGTTCAATCAGGAGTGGCAGGAGCGAAAGGTGCGGGAGTACATGCTCCGGCGGCAGCATGGACTTACGGCGCCGCAGGTCAAGCAGCTCATGCACGATGAGCTCCAATCGGGCCTTCGCACGCACGACCATACCGTAGAGCGGCTCGTCACGCGGATCGAACATCTAGAAGCCATCGTAACGAGTTTCGATTGGGATCAGGTCGAGAGCCGAGCGCCCCACCAAACACTCGACGAGTCTCCTGACTCGTTGCCGGAAGAGACGTCAGAGGAACGTGCGCGGCGCCTCGCGAACCGCGTGCGGTGACGGCTCCGGTTGTGCGCGGCTGGCGCGGATCGAGGGTCAGGTCGAGACGTCGTGCCCGGCGCGGGGCACCCGGCTTCCGGCCACCGTCATGATGCTGCTTACCACGCACACGACTCCAAGCACGGTCAGGGGATCGGGTATCTCCCCGAAGAACAGGAATCCCCATCCGGCAGCAAAGACGATCTGCAGATAGCTGATCGAGGTCGCTCTACCCGCCGGCTCTTTGTGAAGTCCGTTGGTCAGAAAGACCTGTGCGATCTGCGTCAGCACACCGATCCCGAGCAGCATGAGCCACTCCAGCGGCGTGGGCCACACGGCAACCGGGACCAGGATCGGCAGGCAGACAGGAATGGAAACCAGGGGAAAATAGAAGACGACGACGAGCGCGTGTTCGGTTTCCCGGAGCTTCCGGACCGTCGTGTAGGCAAGTGCCGCAAAGACGGCTCCGAGCAGCGCAACGCTGACGGCGGTTAGATCGAGCGGGTTGGCCAGCTCCCCGAAGAGAAAGCCTGGCTGCGAGATGAGGGCCACGCCGGTGAGGCTGACTCCCACCGAGAGGACCACCGTACGCGTCAGGCTCTCTCGGAGCAGCAAAGCGGCAAACAGGGCCGTGAACGCCGGGTTGATGAACTGGATCGTCGTCACGTCCGCGAGGGGAAGCCGCGGTATCGCATAGAAGAAGCAGAGCAGGCCGCCGAATCCGGTGAGCCCGCGCAGCGCGAGCAGTCCTTTTCGCCGGCCCCAGGGAGCCACGCGGGCACGGCGCAGCATGACCCACGAGAGGGCCAGTGAGACGACGCTCCTGCCCATGACGAGCTCTGCGCTAGGAAGTCGCTGTCCGGCGACCTTGACGAGCAAGCTCATCAAGCTGAAGAAAAACGCCGCGAGCGCCATGTCTCGAAGGCCCTCCGGAATCTCGAGCAGGAGCTTCGCCACTGGTTTCCGACCGGCCATTTCAGGGGTCCACGAAACTGTGCGGTTCATCCCCGCCTACGCAGGGAAAGGTTCTCCAGCGACACTATCTCGGCGCGGGCCGTCGGTTCATCCCCGCCTACGCGGGGAGGTCTTTGCCTCCTGCGACTCGCGATAGAGCCGACGGTATTCACATCCGCTGTTCCGCCTACGGGCTCTCCGGCTATCCACTGCCTAGGGACACCCTCGCGCCGCTAGTCGCCGCTCATCACATCGTCGCTCATCTTTCATGATGACGACGCCC
>Ga0299914_10004157_pt1 | contig 10382 bp, 6 predicted proteins | sample RVTome_10_FD_201361 | JGI IMG/M metagenome (GOLD analysis project Ga0299914, IMG submission 201361) | Soil microbial communities from uranium-contaminated site in the Upper Colorado River Basin, Wyoming, United States - RVT153D57 (version 2) ... | reverse complement strand
CTCGCGCGCTGGTCGGGCGCGACCGTGCTCACCACCGTCTCGAGCGCGGAGAAGGCCCGTCTGGCGAGCGCAGCAGGTGCCCATCACGTCGTGAACTACCGCGCCGACGACGCGGTCAAGCAGATCCGCGCCCTGGCGCCGGAGGGTGTCGACCTCGTGGTCGAGGTCGCCCCGGCGCAGAACAACGAGCTGGACATCGCCGTCCTCAAGACGCACGGCGCGATCGCCGTGTACGCGAACAACGGCGGCAACACCTTCGGCGTCGACATCATGAGGACCTTCTGGCTGAACGCCCGCTACCAGTTCGTCGTCCTCTACACCTTGCGCCGTGACCTGCTGCACGCAGCCGCAGAGGACGTGAACGCTGCGATCGTGGCCGGAGCGCTCCGCGTGGGCGAGCACGTGGGCCTGCCCCTCCACCACTTCCCGCTGGAGGAGGCGGCCGCAGCTCACGACGCGGTCGAGGGCGCGGCCGTCGGGAAGGTGCTGATCGACGTGGGCGAGCCTCCTTCGTCCCACTCAGCCGTGACGCGGTCGCTCAGCGCCACGCCGACGGCGTACGCGATCTCTCCCGACTCGGGCGAGCACTGGGCAACCGAAGGTGCCTGGCCGGTCGCGGAAGGCATCCACCGGATCCCGCTGCCGCTCCCGTCCGACGTGTTGAAGGCGGTGAACGTCTACGTCATCGAGGCCGACGACGGGCTGGTCCTGGTCGACGGCGGCTGGGCCATCGACGTCGCTCGCGACGTGTTCGAACGATCCCTCGGCAAGCTCGGCGCCGGCTTCGGCGACATCCGGCGGTTCCTGGTCACGCACGTGCACCGCGACCACTACAGCATGGCTGCCCTTCTCGGACGCGAGTTCGGCGCGGACGTCGGGCTCGGGGCAGAGGAGAAGGCCAGCCTCGACCTCCTCAACGATCGCGAGCGACCGCGCACCGAGACACCGTTCTTCGCGAGCCTGGCCAGCGCCGGTGCCGCGGAGCTCGCCCTGCAGTGGAACCAGGTGGAGCATGCGGTCCCGAAGCAGGACGTGTGGCTCTATCCCGACACGTGGTTCGAGGGCGATCACGAGATCCCGGTGGGCACCCGCACCCTCGATGCCGTGCACACGCCCGGGCACACCGCAGGGCACTACGTGTTCGCAGACCGGCGCGCCGAGCTGCTGTTCGCCGGCGACCACGTGCTGCCGACCATCACTCCGTCGATCGGGTTCACGATGCCACCCGCGCCCGACCCGCTGGGCGACTTCATGGCCTCGTTGACCAAGGTGCGACGGCTGCCTGACATGCGGGTGCTCCCGGCGCACGGCCCCGTGGCGCCGTCGACCCACGCACGCGTCGACGAGCTCCTGCGCCACCACGAGCACCGGCTCGAGAAGAGCCTCGAGGCTCTCGGCAGGCGTTCGGCATCCGCGTTGGAGATCGCGAAGCTGCTCGGCTGGACCCGCCACGAGCGCACCTTCGACGAGCTCGACCTGTTCAACCAGGGCATCGCCGCGATGGAGACGAAGGCACACCTGGAGCTCCTGGTCGCGCGTGGTCTGGCCACCCGGAGCAGGACGACCGAGGGTGTCGTCCTGTTCACTCGAGCCGCGAACGAGGACGTCCGATGACGGTAGAAGCACCACCCGATCCGCTCTCGATCCCACTCCCGCCGCTCGTCGTCGGACGCTACCGCTCACCCGACGGGCGCGCCGAGGTCGCACTGAGGAGCGGCGTGTGGCTGGACGGAGCGTGGTGGGCGTGCCTCGACCGGACGTTCCAGGCGGGCGCCGGGTTCCTCGTGCCGCACCGGCACAAGCACACCGACGAGGTCCACTTCGTCCGCGACGGCACTGTCCACTACGTGAAGGGCGGGAGGAAGCGCACGGCGCAGGCGGGCGACGTCATCGTGGTCCCCGCCGGCACGGTGCACGCGGATCCCTGGGCGACGAAGGCAGGGCCGGCGACGATCACCTCGCTGCTCTCGCCGGCCGGACCGGAGTGGATCGACTTCGGGATCCGTGTGGGGCGGGCCACCCAGAAGGGCCAGCTCACGGGCCGGGGCCAGCCCCCTCTGCCCGTGGTGATGAGGATCGTGCACGAGACCGGCGCGGACGTGCTCGCGCCTGCACTGCCTGCCGTGCTGCAGCGACACGTGGCAATCCCGGCACTGGCGGCGATCGGCCGGCTGTTCTGGAGGGAAGCATGAGCGAGCACCTGACGACCTGTCCCCTGTGCGAGGTCACCTGCGGCCTGCGGATCGAGGTGGAGGGCGGTGAGGTCGTCAGCGTGCGCGGCGACGCCGATCATCCCGTGACGCGCGGCTTCATCTGCCCGAAGGGCACCGCCCTGAAGGGCTTGCACGACGATCCCGACCGACTGCGCGTGCCACTGGTCCGTCGCGACGGGAAGCTCGTCGAGACGACCTGGGAGGACGCCTTCGCTCTGCTCCAGGAGCGGCTTGGGCCGATCATCGCCGAAGGCGGCCCCGATGCCGTCGCCTGGCACCTGGGCACTCCGCTCACCCACGACTTCGGGACGTGGATCTACGGGACCATGTCCTTGCGGCTTCTCGGGGCGAAGCAGGTCTACACGTCCGCGACGGTCGACCACATGCCGATGATGACCGCGGCCGGGCTGATGTTCGGCGCGCGCAACACCGGGTCCTTCTCCCACGCGGCCGCCGACATCGACCGCACGGACCTGCTGGTGCTGATCGGCTGCAACGCCCTGGTCTCGAACGCCACCGGGATCACCGCTCCGCGCGGTCGGCTCAAGGCGATCCAGGAGCGCGGCGGGCGGATCATCGTCGTCGACCCGGCTCGGAACGAGACTGCGGAGATGGCCGACCGACACCTCGCGGTGCGGCCGGGCGGCGACGCGGCGCTCTTCGCCGCGGTGACCAACGTGATCTTCGAGGAGCGCCTCACCCGGCTGGACGTCCTCGGGGACCACCTCGCCGGGGTGGACGCCTTGCGTGCCGCGGTCTCCCCGTTCACCCCGGAGGCCGTGAGCGAGCGCTGCGGCATCGAGCCCGAGGTCATCCGCGAGCTCGCGCGTGAGATCGGCACCGCCCGGTCGGCTGCGATCTACGGACGGGTCGGCGCCATGACGCAGGAGTTCGGGACGCTCACTGTCTGGTTCATGTACGCCCTCGCCGCCATCACCGGCAACCTCGACCGACCAGGCGGAATGCTCTGGCCGCTGCCGGCCGCGGCGGGCCACAACACGCGTGGCACGCCAGGCCGAGGAGAGGCGTTCCCGACGGGCCGCTGGCACACCCAGGGCGGACTCCCGGAGGTCCTCGGCGAGCTGCCCCTGGGCGCGCTCGCCGACGAGATCCTGGCCGACGGATCATCGGTCCGCGCCCTGATCACGATGGCGAGCAACGGCGCTCGGTCGGCCCCCGACAGTGCGCGGTACGAGCGGGCTCTCGAACACGTCGAGCTGGTCGTCTCGGTCGATCACTACCTCAACGAGACCACGCGCCACGCCGACCTCATCCTGCCGCCGCCGTCGCCGTTCGAGCGCGACCACTACGACGTGTTCTACAACCAGCTGACCAGCGGCAACCACGCCCGGTGGGACGACGCCGTCCTCGAGCAGGAGCCCGGGAGCTACTCCGAGCACGACATCCTGCTGGAGCTCACCGCCGTGCTCGCCGGGTTCGGCGACACCGACCGCGGTGTGATCGACGACATCCTCCTGTCGGCGCTGGTGCACGACCTCGTCGAGGAGCCGGGAAGCGTGCTCTGCCACCTCGATCCGCAGGACGTCCTGAAGGAGCTCGGCGACGAGCGCGGACCGGAGCGAGGGCTGGACCTCCTGCTGCGCGCCGGCGCGTACGGCGACCACTTCGGTGCTCGGCCCGGGGGTCTGACCCTCGCGGAGCTCAAGCGTCATCCGCGCGGTATCGAGCTCGGTCCTCTCCAGCCCCGCCTCCCCGGAGTGCTCCGCACGCCCTCGGGCCGGGTCGAGGTGGCACCCGAACCCTTGGTCGCCGACCTGACCAGGGTCCTCGACGGGCTCGACGACGACCCGGGCGACCTCGTCATCGTCGGCCGGCGTCAGACGCGCTCGATGAACAGCTGGCTGCACAACGTCCCGGCGCTGATGCGCGGCAAGGATCGGTGCACGCTGCGGATGCACCCGGACGACGCGCAGGCCCGAGGTCTCGTCGACGGCGACCTGTGCACCATCTCGTCGGACGCGGGTGCGATCGAGGCCAGCGTCGAGATCACCGATGCGATCCGCCCGGGTGTCGTCAGCCTTCCGCACGGCTGGGGTCACGAGGGCGAGGGGCTCCAGCTCGGCGTCGCCGAGCGGAACCCCGGCGCCAACCTCAACGCGATCACCGGCCCGGGCGGCTTCGACGTGCCCTCCGGCAACGCGGTGTTCAGCGGAGTCAGCGTGGAGGTCCGAGCCGTGGTGGCTCGGGCACAGTCAACCAAGGCCGGAGGAGCCGCATGACCAACAGCATCGACGACCGCGTCAACTACGAGCTGGTGGACGCCGTCGCCCGCATCGAGCTCGCCCACGGGTCGGCCAACAGCCTCGATCGACGGATGGGCGCCGCGCTCAAGACCGCCGCCGAGCGGGCGGCGCAGGACGCAGAGAGCGGCGCCGCCCGCGTCGTGCTGGTCTGCGCCCAGGGACGGATGTTCAGCGTCGGCGGCGACCTCGCCGCGTTCGCGGCCTCGGCCGACCGCGGAGCCGAGGTCGGAGCGACCGCCGATGGCCTGCACGCCGGTCTGACGATCCTCCGGTCGCTCGACGTCCCCGTCGTCTCGGTCCTCCAGGGAACTGCTGCGGGAGGCGGCCTCGGCATCGGCCTCGTCGGCGACATCGTGATCGCCGCGGCCGAGGCGAAGCTGGTGATGGCCTACACGGCCTCGGGCCTGACCCCGGACTGCAGCCTGACATGGGTCCTGGCGAACCGACTCACCTGGGCACGCGCGATGGACCTCACCCTCACCAACCGCGTGCTGACCGGGGCCGAGGCAGCGGACTGGGGCCTGGTCAGCCGTGCGGTTCCCGGCGACGAGCTGCCCGGCGCCGTCGAGGGCCTCGTGTCGACGCTGCGGCACGGGGCCTCCGGTGCGTTTGTGAACTCCAAGCGGCTGCTCCGCGAGGCGGGTGACCGGACGCTGGTCGAGCAGCTCGACCAGGAGGCGGCGACGATCTCCCGGCTGATCGCCGAGCCCGAGGGCCTCGAAGGGGTCGACGCGTTCCTCGACAAGCGACAGCCGTCCTACAGCTGAGGCGGTGCACCGATGACCGACGACGACCCGATGGTGCCATCACGGAGGCCACGATGAAGACTCTGCACCTACCCGCCTTCGGAAAGCCCACCGTGGCTCCGGAGCTGATCGAGTCGCCGGCTCCCGAACCCGGGCCGGGTCAGGTGCTCGTGGCCCTGGAAGCGGCGCCGATCAACCCGTCGGACCTCCTCCTCATCAGGGGCTGGTACGGCCACCGCCCGTCCCTTCCCGCCGTCCTCGGAACCGAAGGCGTCGGCCGAGTCATCGCAGTCGGCCAGGACGTCGATCCCGCCCGGACCGGCGAGAGGGTACTGATCCTGCCGACCCTCAACCACGGCACCTGGCAGGACCAGGTCGCCATCGACGAGCGAGACGCCATTCCGGTCGATCCCGCGGCGGACCCGCTCCAGCTGGCGATGCTGGGCGTCAACCCGGTGACGGCCGATCTCTTGCTCAGGCTGTTCGTCGACCTGCCTCCCGGCGCGTGGGTCGGACAGACCGGCGGCAGCTCGGCTGTCGGCCGCTACGTGATCGCCCTGGCGAGACGGGCCGGCCTTCGCACCCTGAACGTCGTACGCCGACCCGAAGTCGCAGCCGAGCTGCTGGACGCCGGCGCCGACGCTGTGGCAGTCAGCGGCCCGGACCTCGGTGACCAGCTGAAGAAGGCGCTCGGTGGCGAGCGGATGGCGCTCCTGCTCGACCCAGTCGCCGGAGACGTGGTCACCGAGCTCGCGCCATGGCTCGCGCACGGCGGCACGATCGTCAGCTACGGCGGCATGAGCGGGGGCATGGTTTCGGTCGCCCCTGCCGACCTCATCTTCCGCGACCTCCAGGTCCGAGCCTTCTGGCAGAAGCACTGGCTCGACGCGGCGCCTCGTGACCAGATCGTCTCTGCGTACGCCCGACTCGCCCCCTTGGTCGCCGATGGCACCCTGCACGCGCCGGTGGCGGCGACGTACCCGCTCAAGCAGCACCGCGAGGCACTGACGCACGCGAGCGCATCCGACCGCACCGGGAAGGTGCTTTTCGCGTGGTGACGGCGACCCACGCAGGACCGGGCATCGTCGCCGAGGTGAGTGACGGTGTCTATGCCTACGTGCAGCCGGACGGGAGCTGGTGGATCAACAACACCGGATTCCTGGTGGGTTCGGCAGGGGTAGTGAGTGTCGACACCTGCTCGACGCAGGCCCGGACCGCGGCCTACCTGGACGTCATCGCCAGCATCACCGACCAGCCCGTGCGAACCCTGGTCAACACGCATCACCACGGCGACCACACCTTCGGGAACTACTTGCTTCCCGGTGCCACGATCGTCGGTCAGGAACGCTCGCGAGCGGCGATGCAGGCATGGGGCCTGCCTCGCTCGGCGCCGTACTGGACCGAGGTCGACTGGGGGCCGATCGAGCTGGCACCGCCGTTCCTCACTTTCGGCGAAGCGGTCACCGTGTACGTCGACGACCTCCGGTGCGAGGTCAGGCACCTGGGGCGGCCTGCCCACACCGACAACGACGCCGTGGTCTGGGTTCCCGAGCGCAAGCTGCTCTTCAGCGGGGACCTGCTCTTCAAAGGCGGCACACCGTTCGTGGCTCAAGGTTCGGTCGCCGGTGCACTGGAGACGCTCGACGAGCTCGAGCGGCTGGGAGCCGAGACCATCGTGCCCGGCCACGGCCCGGTCTGCGGTCCCGAGGTGATCGACGAAGTGCGGCGATACCTGCGCTTCGTGCAGGACGTCGCTGTGCGCGGCGTCGCAGACGAACTCGCGCCGCTCCAGGCCGCGCTCGACACGGACCTGGGAGAGTTCGCCGGCCTGCTCGACCGTGAGCGAATCGTCGGAAACCTCTACCGCGCCTACTCCGAGGCGAGGGGCGAACCCCGGGGAGCGCAGATCGACACCGCGGCGGCGCTCGCCGACATGGTGGCCTTCAACGGTGGCGAGCCCTTGACCTGCCACGCCTGAAGCAACGTCAGGCGGCTCTCGGCCCGAACGGATCACACCTGCATCACGACCCGCCATCGATCGGAGGACCACACATGAGCGCCGACCTTCCACCAGGGACCGTGCTCGCGCGGGATGGCATCACCTGCGTCCAGTCGGGCACGGTCGTTACGGTCACGCTGAACCGCCCGGAGTCGCGCAACGCAATGCGGCCGGCAACGTGGGCAGCGCTCGCTGAAGTCGGCGCGAGGATCGGCGACGACGTGCGGGTCGTTGTACTCCGCGGAGCGGGCGAGTCGTTCAGCTCGGGTCTGGACAGACGGCTGTTCGCCGGGGAGACCGTCGACCAGGACGCTCCGCTCACCGACCTGTTCACAGCGACGGAGTCGGAGTTCGACCGGATCGTCGCCACGTACCAGAAGGGTTTCGTCTGGCTGCGCGATCCTCGGTTCATCAGCATCGCTGCGGTCCAGGGCCATGCGATCGGTGCCGGCTTCCAGCTGGCGCTGGCCTGTGACATTCGTGTTGCCACCGACGATGCGAAGTTCAGCATGCGTGAACCTGCACTCGGCCTCGTCCCGGACCTCACGGGCACCAAGCACCTGGTCGAAGCAGTCGGGTACTCGCGCGCGCTGGAGTGGACCGCCTCGGCCAGGGTCGTTGAGACTGACGAAGCGTTCGCCACTGGCCTCGTCAACAAGGTCGTGCCAGCCGATGCGCTGGACGAGACGATCGACGACGTCGTGGCCGGCCTGACCGCCCACCCACATGGCGCGGTGACCGCGACGAAGGCGCTGCTCCTCGGCGCGGCGGATCGGGACTTCGAGCAGCAGCGAGCTCGGGAGCGCCTTGCGCAGTTCGCCCGTTTTGCCGCGCTGGCGCCGACCCGCTGACTCAGACGCCGAGGATCGCCCCCACCGTTGTCTTCCTGGCCTCGGATCCCGGTGCCCAGTCTTGGCTCCGCGGCTCGCGGGCGGCGACTGCTTGTTCCGCGAGCGCGCGGGCTGTTGCCGACCACCTGACGGTCCTCCTTCAATGGACCGAGCGGCACGGACGCTCTCGGAGAACTCCTCGGACCCGACTCCGCGGAGCGTGGAATGAGGCCGCTGCCAGACTCCGCGGCCTGCGCTGCTAGGGCGGAGACCGGCGTCAAATGCTGCCGGACCGTACGCACGGTCACCTCTTGACATCTACTGACCGTGCGTACGGTCACAAGACCGCTACGCCGTGATGCCCGGTTCCGCGGTCACGACATCGATCCAGTCATCTCGGACTCCCCGAGGTATGCGCGTCGAACCTCCGCGTTCTCCCGGATCTCCTGGGGCGTGCCCGCCGCGATCGTGCGGCCGAAGTCGAGGACGACGACCCGGTCGGCGTGCTTGAGGACCATCGGCACGTCGTGCTCGATCAGCAGCACGGCAATCCCCCAGTCGTCCGCCAGACGCCGGATGAGGTGACCCAGCTCCGCACTCTGGGTCTCGTCGAGACCGGCGGCGGGTTCGTCCAGGAGCAGCACCGAGGGTCGCGACGCCACGGCCCGGGCGATCGCGACGAGGCGCCGGCGCCCGGAGGAGAGGTCGTCGGGACGCGCGTCCAGGCAGTCGCCCAGCTCCAGCTCGTCGACGGCCGCGCCGACGGTGTCGGAGAGCACCGGCTTGCCCGGCCAGAACAGGTCCGTGAGGTAGGCACGGAGATCCTGCGGGTCCGAGGCAGCGAGCAGGTTCTCCCGGACGGTGAGGTCGTCGAAGAGCTCCAGGGACTGGAACGACCTGGCCAGTCCGGCCCGCGCCCGCCGGTGCGCGGGCCAGCCGGTGATGTCCACACCGTCCAGCAGGATCTGCCCGGAGTCGATCCTGTTGTAGCCGGTGATGGCGTCGATCAACGTCGTCTTGCCGGCGCCGTTGGGGCCGAGCAGTCCGAGCACCTCCCCTGGGCGCACCTCCAGGTCCACGTCCTCGAGTGCGGTGAACCCGCCGAAGGTCTGCGTGACGTTGCGGACGACGAGGTGCCGCGGCTCCACGCGCGTGCGCGCATCCCGGGTGGTCTGCACGGGCACCACTGGCTCCTTCTGCTCCCGCCGGTCTCGACGGAACCGGGCCAGCAGGGCACGCATCGTCACGGTCGCCTGGTCGACGATGCCGTGCTGGCTGACGATCAGCGTCACGATGAGCAGGAGGCCGGTGATCAGGGGTAGGTACCGCACCCAGCTGTCCGCGCTGCTGCTCGCCGCCGAGGTGGTGTCGAAGAAGAGCACCCCGACTCCCGCCGGCGCGAGGACCGCCCCGGCGAGCGGACCGAGCACGTAGCCGGCTCCGCCGATGACCGTGACCACCAGCAGGCTGATCGAGGCGTCGGGCACGAACAGGGCCTGGTACTGGATCGTCGGGTAGCTGAACCCGAACAGCACTCCCCCGACGCCGGCGATCCCGGCCGCGATGACGAACGCGTAGAGCTTGGCCTGGAGCACGCTCACCCCAACTGCGGCAGCGGCGCGCTCGTTGGTGCGCACGGCGAGCATCCGCCGACCGGTACGGCTCCGGCGGAGGTTGGCGACGAAGAACGCCAGGAGGACGAAGCTGACTGCCGCCAGCACCACGTAGTTGTCCGCGTGCGTGATCGGGTCGACGTCGATGCCCAGGAACGTCGGCGCCTCGATCCGTGTCTGGAACTCGCCTCCTGTGTAGCTGCTGTTGCTGAACAGGATCTGGTGCAGGGCGAAGCCGAGGCCGAAGGTCACCACGGCCAGGTTCACTCCTCGGGTCCGCAGGGCCGGAAGGCCGAAGAGCAGCCCGACCGCCATCGAGGCGGCCACACCGGCGACGAGAGTGAGCTCGAACGGCCACCCCTGGGCGTCGGCGAGCCGGCCCGCGACGAACGCTCCGACCCCGCCGAGGGCGAACTGGGCGATGGAGAGCTGCCCTGCATAGCCCGTCAACACCACCAGGGAGAGCCCGACGATCGCGAAGCACAGCGACACGATGAACGGCGGGTACCAGTCGGCGGGAGCCCAGATCCGGACGGCGAGGATCGCCAGTGCCGCCACCGGGACGACCAGCAGCGGGCGCACCCGGCCGGTGCCGACGCGAGGCAGCCGGTCCAACGAGGTTCCCCGGACGGGCAGGCCGCGGCCGCGCAGGACCAGCACCGCGATGATGACCAGGAAGGGGACGGCGTCAGGGATGCCGGTCTGGTTGACGTAGTT
>Ga0299914_10004156_pt1 | contig 10382 bp, 6 predicted proteins | sample RVTome_10_FD_201361 | JGI IMG/M metagenome (GOLD analysis project Ga0299914, IMG submission 201361) | Soil microbial communities from uranium-contaminated site in the Upper Colorado River Basin, Wyoming, United States - RVT153D57 (version 2) ... | reverse complement strand
AGGGTTGGCAGGACCCGCCGCTCCCGCTCCCGAACGCGCACCGCTCCCGCCAACGCTCCCGCTCCCGCTCCCGGATTCGTTCACCGGACCCCTTGCGCTTCTACAAGTAGATCGGCATCGTCCTGTAGAAGAAGGAGGGGACGACCATGGAAGACCGGCTCGACATGCCGCAGGGGACACTCGACCTGTTGATCCTGAAATCGCTGTCACTGGGTGCGATGCACGGGTGGGCGATATCGGAGCGCATCCGCAGCGCATCGTCGGCGGCGCTACAGGTGCCGCAGGGATCGCTGTATCCGGCGCTGCACCGTCTGGAACGGCGGGGCTGGATCCGGGCGGAGTGGGGTGCATCGGAGAACAACCGTCGGGCGAAGTTCTACGAGCTGACGCGCGCGGGGCGGAAGCAGCTTGCGAGGGAGACGGCCGAGTGGGAGAAGCTCACGACGGCGGTTGGACTCGTGCTGAGGATGGTATGATGCTCGCCGACCTGAGGTACCGGCTGCGTGCGCTGTTCCGGCGCGACGCAATGGAGCGGGAGCTGACCGACGAGCTGGGTTTCCATCTGGAGCTGGAGATCGGGAAGCATATGCGCGCCGGCCTGTCGCGCGCGGAGGCGGAGCGGCGCGCGCGGATCGAGTTCGGCGGCGTGGAGCAGATCCGGGAGGACGCACGCGCCGCGCGCGGTGTGGCGCGTCTCGATGCGCTGCTCCAGGACGTGCGCTACGGCTGGCGCAGTCTCACGTCGCGGCCGGGTTTCGCCGCGGCGGTCGTGCTCACGCTCGGGCTCGGCATTGGCGCGAACGTGGCGATGTTCGGCGTGCTGGACCGCCTGCTGCTGCGACCACCCGCGTTCCTGAGCGCGCCGGACGCCGTGCATCGCGTGTACTGGAGCTTTGTGTGGGATGGCGGCGTGCGCACGGAGCGGATTTTCGAATACCGGCGCTATCTCGACCTGAAGCAGTCTGTCACGTCATTCGACGCGCTGGCGGCGTTCACGGATGCGACGGTGGCCATCGGTCGGGGTGCGGACTCACGCCAGATGACGGTGGCGGCTGTGAGCGCATCGTTCTTCGATTTCTTCGATGCGCCCGCTACGGTCGGCCGGTACTTCACGGAACAGGAAGACGCTATGCCGGCGGGACAGAACGTGGCAGTGCTGGCGCACGGCTTCTGGCAGTCGGCGTACGGCGGCCGCAGCACGGTCCTCGGCGAGGAGCTGTATGCAGGCGAGGTGAGATATGCGATCATCGGCGTCGCGCCGCAGGGGTTCGTCGGGATGCCGGTCGATGAAGCACCTGCGGCGTTCGTGCCGATCACGACATACGCACATGCGGGTTCGCCGGACTTTGCGCAGGACTACAGCTGGTCGTGGCTCGAGATACTGGCCAGGCGCCGGTCCGGTGTCAGCGTCGAGCAGGCGAGCGCTGACCTGAGCGTGGCATTCGCCCGCAGCTGGGAAGCGCAGCGGGAGCAGGCATCGTCCCAGCCGCCGGCTGCGGAGGTACGAGTCGCCGGCGAGCTTTCGCCGGTGCACTTCGCGCGCGGACCCGATGCGGGTCCGGAGGGTCGAATCGCGCTGTGGGTGATGGGCGTCGCGCTCATCGTCCTGCTCATCGCGGCTGCCAATGTGATCAACCTCATGCTGGCGCGCGCGCTGCATCGCAGGCGGGAGATCGCGCTGCGGCTTGCGCTCGGCGTGTCACGCGGTCGCCTGTTGCAGCAGCTCATGATGGAGACACTGCTGCTCGCGCTGCTCGGCGGCGTAGCCGGCGTCGCTGCTGCGCACTGGGGCGGCGGAGTGCTGCGCGCGCTGTTCCTGCGCGCGGACGACGTGGCGGGCGTTGCCACGGATGGACGCACGCTGGTCTTCGCGGGAATCCTGACCCTCGCGACAGCGCTCCTCACGGGCTTCGCACCGGCGCTTCAGGCGCTGCGCGTGGATGTGGCCGGTACGCTCAAGGGCGCCCGGGACGGCGGTTACCGCAGCTCGCGTGTTCGGAGCACGCTGCTGCTGCTCCAGGCAGCGCTCTCCGTAGTGCTCCTCGTCGGCGCCGGACTGTTCGTGCGCAGCCTGCTGAACGTGCGCAGCCATGATCTGGGATACGATGTCGACCCGGTGGTGATCGTCGAGGCAAATGCGCGCGGTGTCGAGCTGAATCGCGATCAGCGCAACGCGCTGGCCGACCGCATGCTGGAAGCCGCACTCGCAGTGCCCGGCGTCCGCAGTGCGAGCCTGCTGACGTCCGCGCCGTTCCTGGGCTCGGAAGGACGCGGTGCACCGGTCGTCGCGGGTCGCGACTCGCTCAACCTGCTCGGCCGCTACGTACTCCAGGCGGGCTCGCCATCCTATTTCCAGACTGTCGGCACCGACATCGTGCGCGGCCGCGCGTTCACGACCGCGGACGGCGCCGGCAGCATGCCGGTCGTCGTCATCAGCGAAGGTATGGCGCACGCGGTCTGGCCGGGCGTGGATCCGATCGGCGCGCAGATGCGCCTCGGAAACGACACGACGGCATGGACCGTCATTGGCGTGGCGGAAAACATCGACGCCCGCGAGATCGGCGGCGACCCGGAGTTCTGGTACTACATGCCGATCGAGCAGCACAAGGCCGTATTCAACGCGGCCGCCCGGCCGGTGCTGTTCGCGCGCGTGCAGGGGCAGGGCAGCGATTACGTCGCCGCGCTGCGCGAGCGGGTGCAGCGCGAGCTGCCTGGCGACGCATACGTCAGGGTCACCCCGTTCAGGGAGATCATCGCGCGGCAGCAGCGCTCCTGGCGCGTCGGTGCCACGATGTTCGTCAGCTTCGCCGGCCTCGCACTCATCCTCGCCGGCATCGGCCTCTACAGCGTCATCGCGTACGCCGTTGCACAGCGCACGCGCGAGATTGGCGTGCGCATCGCGCTCGGCGCACGCATGACCAGCGTCATGCTGATGATCGTCAGCCAGGGCGTGCTCTTCGCGCTGAGCGGCATCATCATCGGCGGCACCGTCGCCCTGTTCGCAGGACGCTGGATCGAACCGCTGCTCTTCTCCGCATCACCTGCCGACCCGCTCGTCTATGGCAGCGTCGCCGGCCTCCTGCTCGTGATCGCGATCGCCGCCACCGTCCGTCCCGCCCTGCGCGCGTCCAGGGTGGATCCGACTGTCGCTCTGCGCGCCGATTGAGCCTGAACGAATCGGGGAGAGGGAGCGGGAGCGTGGGCGAGGGTCGAGTGCGGGCCCGCGCGATGCGAACCTCTTGACTGGCCCGTCCGGTCAGACGTAGACTCGGAGATACCGTAAACGTTTCCACATGGAGGGGACCCAGCGCCCGGCGGGTGTCACAACCGCGAGGCTGGAAGCGTTTCCATATGGCGATTGCCCCTTGCTCGACAAGTGCCTGGCCGGGGCGGCATGTGCGGCATGTAAGGATCGGTGGCAATGGCGGCAACGATCAGGGAAGTCGCGGCACATGCGGGCGTGTCGGTGGCGACGGTATCGCGGGCGTTGAACGGGAGTGGACCGGTGGGGCCGGAGACGCGGGCGCGTGTGGAGGCGGCGGTGGCGTCGCTGAAGTACCGGCCGAACAGCGCGGCGCGGAGCCTGATCACGCGGCGTACGCGGATGCTGGGGGTGCTGCTGCCGGACCTGTTCGGAGAGTTCTTTTCGGAGCTGATTCGGGGGATTGACCAGGCGGCACAGGCGGCGGGCTATCACCTGCTGCTGTCGAGCTCACACGACGACGCGAGCGATCTGGGGGCGGCACTGGAAGGCATGCACGGGCGGGTGGACGGGCTGGTGGCGATGGCGCCGAAGGTGGGCACGCAGGTGCTGGACGACCTGCTGCCCGAGAACGTGCCGGTGGTGCTGCTGAACACGGCGTACGCGGGAGACGCGTATGGGACGCTGCGGATCGACAGCTACGGCGGGGCGCGGTCGGCCGTGAGGCATCTGGCGGAGCACGGTCACCGGCGGATCGGGATCATCAACGGGCCCGTGGAGAACTTCGATGCTCAGGAGCGCCTGCGGGGTTACCGGGCGGCGCTGAGCGAAGCGCTGGTGCCGCCAGCGACGGAGCTGGAGGCGGCGGGCGACTTCACGGGCCTGGCAGGCTTTACGGGAGCGAATGCGCTGCTGGCATTGAAAGACAGGCCGACGGCGATCTTCGCGGCGAACGATGCGATGGCGGTCGGCGCGCTGAGCGCGCTGCAGGCGGCGGGCGTGAGGGTGCCGGCAGACATGGCGCTGGCGGGCTTTGACGACGTTTCCTCGACGCAGTACACGAATCCGCCGTTAACGTCGGTTCACGTCCCGATTCACGAGATGGGCGCGCGCGCCGTGGCGCGGCTGGTCGCGGTGGTGGGCGGTACGTCGGAGCTGCCGCAGCGGGAGAAGCTACCGGCGACGCTGGTGCTGCGGCGCTCGTGCGGCTGCGGGGTGCCGGTCGAAGCACGGATGGCCGCGTCGCACGGGAGCCGCCGTTGACTTGCTGGTCTATCTGTTTCAGTTGAGGACTGACGCCAGGCACACCTTTTTATTTTGTTCCGCCAACCGAAGTCGAGGGAAACGGCCATGAATCGACAGTTCCTGAGCATGCTCATCATGCCTGCGCTGGTGCTCGCACCGTCCACGGTGCAGGCGCAGGAGTTCCCCGTGTCGGGCATCGTGACGTCGGCCGACGATGGCCGTCCGCTGCCGAGCGTGGCGGTGTCGGTGGAGGGCACCGACATCACCATCATCACGGCATCGAATGGCCGCTACAGGCTGCGCGCGCCGAGCGGCAATGCGACGCTCGTGTTCGGCAACATCGGGTACGCCGAGCAGCGCGTGCCGATCGAGAATCGCAGCGTGATCAACGTGTCGCTCGTGGCCGAGGCCATCGCGCTGGAAGGGATCGTTGCGATCGGCTATGGCACGCAGCAGCGGCGCGATGTAACGGGCGCGGTGGCGAGCGTCTCCGGTGAGGCGATCTCGAGAGTCGCGACCCCGTCGGTGGCGCAGGCCCTGCAAGGCAAGGTGGCGGGCGTGCAGATCACACCGGCATCGGGCGCGCCGGGCGCGAGTGCGGTCGTGCGAATCCGGGGCGTGGGTACCCTGAATGACGCCTCGCCGCTCTACGTGGTCGACGGCATGCTGCTGGACGACATCAACTTCCTCAGTGCGACCGATATCGAGTCCATCGACGTGCTGAAGGACGCGTCTGCGACCGCGATCTACGGCTCGCGCGGTGCGAACGGCGTCATCATCGTGACCACGAAGCAGGGCAGGATCGACAGCCCGACGCGGTTCGAGATCACTGCATACGCGGGCATGCAGGAGCCGCTGCGCACGATCGACCTGGTGAATGCACAGGAATACGCGCAGCTCGCGAACGAGCAGGCGGTGAACTCCGGACAGCCGACCGTGCCGTTTCCCAACCCCACTGCCGTGGGCCAGGGCACGGACTGGCAGGACGAGATTTTCGAGAGTGCGCCGATTCAGAGCTATCAGCTGAACGCGAGCGGTGGCACGGACCGGATCACCTACTACTTCAGCGGCAATGTGATCCGGCAGGAAGGCGTGATCCCGCGCTCTGCGTTCGATCGGCTCACGCTGCGTCTGAACAATGACTTCCAGCTCAACGAGAACATCGCACTCGGCAACAACCTGACCTTCGCCTACACGCAGGGACACAACCCGCCGGGTGTGCTGAGCGCGCTGTACCGTGCGGATCCGACCATCCCGCCGGTGAATCCGGATGGGAGCTTTGCCGACATGAGCATCCGTTCCTCGGCCGGCAACCCGGCAGCCGTCGTCGAGTTCACCAACAACGATCGTAAGGGACGACGGCTGGTCGGCAATCTGTTCGCCAATGTCGCCTTCCTGGGCAACTTCAACTTCCGCACGAGTTTCGGCCTCGATTACGACGACACGGATTTCCGCTCGTTCTCACCCGTCTTCTTCGTCTCGCCGGTGCAGCAGAACACGGAGTCGAACCTCAACGTTCGCTTCGACAAGACGAGCACGTGGCTGTGGGAGAATACGCTCAACTACAACTGGGCGAACGAAAGCCACCGGGTGGGCGCGCTGGCCGGCATCACGGCACAGTCGTTCTACAATGAAGGTCTCGGCGGCGCGCGCATCAACATTGTCGGCGAGTCGGAGAGCCTGTGGTATCTGAATGCCGGTGACGCGGACGGCCAGACCAACTTCAACTTCGCGTCCGACTGGAAGATGCTGTCCTACCTGTTTCGCACCAACTACACGCTGCGCGACCGGTACCTGCTGACCGCTTCCATGCGCATCGACGGTTCATCACGCTTCGGTAAGGACAACCGCTACGGGTACTTCCCGTCATTTGCGCTCGGCTGGAATCTGCACGAGGAAAGCTTCATGGAGGGGGTCGCTGCCGTCTCGCTGCTCAAGCTGCGCGGAAGCTGGGGCCAGATCGGCAACGACAAGATCGGCGCCTACCCCGGCATTCCGACGGTGGCCGGCAACCTGAACGCGGTGTTCGGCGAGAACGAATCGCTCAACTTCGGCGCCACGCCGGTGAGCCTGGCCAACCCGGAAGTGAAGTGGGAGCGCACGACGCAATTCAATGTGGGCGCGGATGCGTCGTTCCTCGCGGCGCGCCTGAGCGCGACGCTCGACTACTACCAGCGCACGACGGATGACATCCTTATCGACGTGCCGATTCCGCGCTACATCGGCGCGCAGGGACAGCCGTTCGTCAATGCCGCCGAAGTCCGGAACAGCGGCATCGAGGGGAGCCTGAGCTGGGCCGAGCAGCGCGAGCGGTGGGGCTTCGAGGTCGGGGTCAACGGTGCCACCGTGAACAACGAGGTACTCGCGCTCGCGGAAGGCAGGGAGTCGATCACGGGGGGCGGGCTCGGCAACGAGACCGGGGTCACGACGCTCACGGTCGTCGGCGAGCCGATCGGCTCGTTCTACGGCTTCAAGATCGACGGCGTGTTCCAGAACCAGGCAGAGCTCGACGCCGGACCGCGGCGCAACAATGCCGAGCAGGTCGGGGACCTGCGCTTTGCCGATCTCGATGGCGATGGTATCATCACGAACGCTGACAGGACGTTCCTCGGCTCGCCCATCCCGGACTTCACGTACGGCCTGTACGGTCAGGTCAACATTGGCGCCTTCGATTTCGCAGCCGCGTTCTCGGGTCAGAGCGGCAACGAGGTGTTCAACGGCAAGAAGGCGGTACGCTTCGGCATCGAGAACTTCGAGACGACGTACCTCGACCGCTGGACGGGCGAGGGCACGAGCGACTGGGAGCCGCGGGTGACGAACGCCGGACACAACTACCTGGCCTCGGACCGCTTCATCGAGGACGGCTCGTACTTCAAGCTGCAGAATGCGCAGCTCGGTGTGCGACTGCCGGCCAGCGTGACCGGCAGCCTGCCGATCGACGGGGCGCGGCTGTACGTCAGCGGCACGAACCTGTTCATCATCACAGACTACAGCGGCTATACCCCGGAGCTGGTAGGCACCGGCGGTGTGCTCGCAAGCGGCATTGACTTCCCCAACGGCGTGTTCCCGCCGGCGCGCACGATCACGTTCGGCCTCGATCTCACGTTCTGAGCGACTGACTTCAACGGAGTGCGAATCATGACCAGGAGATCACGAAATCTGCGCGCCGGCTCAGTCGCGGCATTGCTGTGCCTGTCGGCGCTCGGCATCAGCGCGTGTAACGACTTCCTCGTAACGGAGCCGAAGGGCGAGCTCACGACCGGCAGCTTCTTCCAGACTGAAGCGCAGGCGGTTCAGGCGACGAACGCGACGTACTCCATGCTGCGCATCTGGGGCGTTCACGTCTTTGCCTGGCTGGGCATGACCGACATGGCGTCCGACGACGCGACGAAGGGCAGCACGCCCAACGACGCCGGGTTCCTGTCGGAGTTCGAGGACCTGACGTGGCAGGCCGGGAACGGCGCGTTCAACGACACCTGGACCTCCTACTACCAGGGCGTGTATCGCGCGAACATCGCGTTGCAGGGTATACCGCCGGTCACGATGGACGAGACATTGAAGCAGCGCCTGATCGGCGAGAACAAGTTCCTGCGCGCGTACTACTACTTCTTCCTGGTCCGCGCCTATGGCGGTGTCCCGCTCATCACCGAGCCACTCGCGCCGAGCGAATACGAGCAGACACGCGCGACGGCAGCCGAGGTGTATGCCCTGATCGAGCAGGACCTGAACGATGCGATTGCCGTACTACCGCCCTCGTACCCGGCGACGGACATCGGCCGCGCGACGCGCGGTGCCGCCCATGCGATGCTCGCAGAAGTGCATCTGTTCCAGGGCGAATACGAAGAGGCGTACGAACAGGCACAGCAGGTAACCGGCTATGGTCTCTTCCCGGATTTCGAGACGCTCTTCAGCCGCGCCGGCGAGAACTCCGCCGAGTCGGTGTTCGAGGTCCAGAGCGTCGCGCTCGAAGCCGGCGGCGGTGGGTCGCAGTATCAGCAGGTGCAGGGCGTACGCGGCACGCCCAACATCGGCTGGGGCTTCAACACGCCGTCGGACAACCTGGAGGCGTCCTTCGAGCCCGGCGATCCGCGGCTGCAGGCGACCGTAATGTATCCGTGGGAGCAGCTCCCGGACGGCTCCGGTCGCGTCGTGCATTACAATCCGCAGATGGCGAACAACCAGTACAACCAGAAGGTGTTCATCTCGCCGGAGTCGCCGGGCGGCTCGGGTAACGGCGGCGTCAACATCCGGCGCATCCGTTATGCTCACGTGCTGCTGAATGCGGCGGAGGCCGCAGCCCGCACGAGCCGCACAGGCGAAGCGCAGACGCTCCTGAACGAGGTACGTGAGCGCGCGCGCGGCGGTCGTGAGGTCACGCTCGGCCTTCAGCCGGAGCCGCTGGCCGAGTCGATCGCGGAAGACGTGCTCGGCCTGGGCGCCGGCGAGAGCCGCGTATTCGTCCGCTACGTGCCCGCGGGCACGAGCGCGGCAGCCGCGGGACTCCAGGAGCTCACGCACGAATGTGCAGTCGCCGGCTGCCCCTCGGCGCCCGTGCCACCGGTGCGCGTGCTGAGCATCGACCTCATTCGGTCGGTCGGCGGTACACCGGTCCGGAACATGGACGAGTACTTCGCTGCGGTCGATGCGCAGTCGCCGGGCGCGCCGGTCGCCGTGGAAGTGCTGCGCGTGACGCAGGACGAGAATGACGTGGTGAGCACACAGACGCTCAACGTGAACATCACGGCACAGGCTCTGCTGCCAGATGTGACGGTCGGCGGCGACGCGTTGCTCCAGGCTATCTGGCACGAGCGGCGTGCCGAGCTGGCCATGGAGCAGCATCGCTGGTTCGACATCGTCCGGCAGGGTCGCGCTGCCGAGGTGATGGCCGACGCCGGCAAGACCTTCATGGTGGGGGTGCACGAGCTGTATCCGATCCCGCTGGGGGAGATCAACATCACCGGATTGCAGCAGAATCCCGGGTACTGAGGAGGCCTCATGGCCGTCACGGCAGGACGCGCGCAAACGGGAGCAAGAGTACTTCTAATGGCAGTGGCGCTCGGCGGCTGCGCGTCCGGTCGTGATACGGGCGCAGAGGCGGCTGCACCGGAACCGGGCGCTGCCGACACCGCACGCACGGGTCCGAACACCGTGCGCGGCGATCGCGTACGCGGCCACCCGGTCTACCAGGTCGAGCAGCTCCTGGCCGGCCGGGTGCCCGGCGTGCAGGTGATACGTGGCGCCGGCGGCGGCTTCTCGCTGCGCATCCGCGGCACCAGCTCGCTCTACAGCAGCAGCGAGCCGCTCTACGTCGTGGACGGCATGCTCGTGCAGACGGTTCCCGGACGCGGCCTCGACTGGCTGAATCCCAATGACATCGAGACCATAGAGATTCTGAAGGATGCGAACAGCCTTTCCGAGTACGGAGTCCGCGGCGCGAACGGGGTCGTCGTTATCACGACCCGCCGGGGACGATACCGGCCGGGCTGAGCTGGCGATCGAGCGGAGCGCGCCGCCTGCCGGTCGGGGCGTGCTCCGCGTCCTGCAGGATTTTCGTGCGTTTCCGGCCGGGCTGCCGCGCGCGTACCGGGCAGCATTCGCCGTGTTGTTCGCGGTCAGTGCGTGCGCGCCGAACGATGATTCGCCGACCGGTCCGGTCGGGCCCGAGCCGCCGGTCATCTCCGATCAGGCGTTCCTGGACGACGTGCAGCAGCGCACGTTCGACTTCTTCTGGGAGACGACCAACCCGGCGAACGGCATGGTGCGTGACCGCTGGCCGACGGAGTCGTTCGCGAGCATCGCGGCGATCGGTTTCGGGCTGACGGCGTACCCGGTCGGTGTGGAGCGAGGCTGGATCATGCGCCCGCAGGCGGCCGAGCGCACGCTGAATACGCTCCGCTTCTTCTGGACCGCGTCGCAGAGTGATGCGATGGCGGGT
>Ga0299914_10004155_pt1 | contig 10383 bp, 11 predicted proteins | sample RVTome_10_FD_201361 | JGI IMG/M metagenome (GOLD analysis project Ga0299914, IMG submission 201361) | Soil microbial communities from uranium-contaminated site in the Upper Colorado River Basin, Wyoming, United States - RVT153D57 (version 2) ... | reverse complement strand
TGCGGGGCGAGGGCGAGGACCTGGCATTCGAGCTCGACGACAAGGGCTCGCCTGCCCACCACATCCTGGCCGCCGTGTACGCGGCCGGCGAGCTGCCGCTCGGTCCCCGGACCCGGGTCATGGAGGCGATCCGGCGGGCGATGCGCTGGACCGGGGCGATCGACGGATCCCTGGTGGCGTACCTGTCGGGGCTAAGCCGCCGCCGCGACTGGTCGGCCGACGCCTTCCGCGACCCGGTGGGCTGGGCCATCGACGTGCTCGACCTCCGCAACGGCAACGGCGCCAGGCCCGACCGCAAGGCCGTCCAGGGCCGGTTCCGCGACCTGGTCCGCCGGGCGCACCCCGACCACGGTGGCGACACGGCCGCGGCCGCCGCCCGCCTGGCGGAGCTGGCCGAGGCCCGGCGGATCCTCCTCGCCGGTGCCTAGTGGGCCGCCCCACTAGGGCCGGACACAGCGGGACGTCGGCGCCGTGAGCCGCGGCGCGGGCGCAGGGGCGGTCCTGTTGTTCCCGGGGGCCGGCAGCGGCCGGGACCACCCGGCGCTGGTGGCGATCGAGCGGGCACTGGCGCCCCTCCCGGTGGCGCGGGCCGACTTCCCCTATCGGCGCGAGGGGCGCAAGGCCCCCGATCGGCCGCCCAAGCTGATCGCCTGCGTGCGCGACGAGGCGGCGGCGCTGGCGGACAGAGCCCGGATCGATCCGGCGGCCGTCGTGCTGGGAGGGCGGTCCATGGGCGGGCGCATGTGCTCGCTGGCGGTGGCCGAGGGCCTGCCCGCCGCCGGACTCGTGCTCATCGCCTACCCCCTCCACCCGCCCGGCCGAGCCGACAAGCTGCGCGTCGACCACTTCCCCGACGTCAAGGTGCCCTGCCTGTTCGCGTCCGGCACGCGCGACCCCTTCGGCGCCCCCGATGAGCTCGAAGCCCGGACCGCCGCCATCAGCGGCAAGGTCACCCACGTCTGGATCGACGGCGGGCGCCACGAGCTGAAGGGTGCGGACGAACGGGTGGCCGAGACCGTGTCGGCGTGGGTCGGCGGCCTCTGAGCCGAGTTACTCGACGACGTCGACCGGCGTGCCGAGGGGGAGCCCGTACGTCTCCACCATCCGGGTCATGACGTCCGGAGCCACTGCGATCGATCCGGTGGGCACGTCGCGGCCGAGCGTAGACGGGTCCGCCACCCCGTGGATCGCGACGACGCCGCGACCGGCCCGGAACGCCGCCACGTCGTTGGCGGTCCCCGACAGCCCGTAGGCGTAACGGGAGTACGGGCCGCTGGGGTTGGGGGGCTTGACCAGGTCCTTGATGAACAGCGTGGTCCCGGGCTCGGGCGTGTCGGCGGTGCCGATGGCGACGCGTGCGCTCAGCGCCTCGGCCTGGCCGGTGTGCAGGGTGAGGGTGTGGTCGGAGAGGGAGACCTCGATCCGGAAGCGATGACGGCTGAGCGTGACGTCGGCCCGCTTGATCCAGCCCGTATGCCCCACGGGCGCAGTCGGCAACTCCACCTCCAGCCAGTCGCGTCCCCGCTCACCCACCACCACGGACACGACCTCGCCGCTGATCTGCCTATCGACCCGGAGCGTCTCGACCGCCGGCACGTCGTCGTCCGGCGACCCCCACACCTGCAGGTCCTCGCTGCTCGCGGCCACCAGGACGGCGTCGTCGGCACCGTCGTCCGCCTCATTCGACCGCGGGCGGTCGTCGCTCGGTGGCACCGCGATCTCGGGCTCGTCCGCTGAGCACCCCAGCACGACCACCAGCAGCGCCACCACCGCGGCCGTGAGCGCCGTCCGCCAGTGGGACATGGCCGGGCATGGTAGTTGCCGCGGTGCGGTCCTCCGGGTTGAGGTCCTCGAGCTCGCGCCACGCGGTCTCGGGGAAGAACGCCAGCACCACGACGGCCATGATCAGCGGGCCGATGGCCAGTAGGCCGAGCGTCAGGCCGAACGACCCCAGCTCGTCGATCAGGAAGCCAGCCAGGACGAGGCCGATGACACTGCCGATGGTGGCCACCGTGTTGATGATCCCGTTGGCCCGGCCCCGCAGCGACGTGGGGAACAGCTCGGGCCCGTACACGCTGAGGGCCGGCACCAGGGCGGCGGCGAAGATGGAGCCGACCGTCGCGGTGAGCCACATGGCCGGGCCGACGAACGTGAACGACAGGGCCAGGAGGGTGACGCCGACGACCGTGCCGACCGCAGCCACCATGCGCCGGCCGCGGGTGTCGGCCAGGCGCCCACCGACCACGATGCCGATGCTCCCCGGCGTGGACGTGACGATGATGAACAGCGACACCGCCGCCGCCGACATGCCCCGCTCGTCCCGCAGGAACTCGGTGCGGAACTGCGACTGCGGGCTCGTGAACAGGAGCAGCAGGAAGGACGCGCCCGCCAGCAGCGCCAGCCGGTGGTAGTGACCGGCCAACCGGACGGTGCGGTGCGGGCGCACATAGCGCCGGCTCTCGGGAAGGAGCCGGCCGAACCGCAGCACCACGGGGATGAAGAGCAGGGGCACCACGTACAGGATCCGCCACGCCCCCAGGCCGAGGTCGGCCACCGGCAACACCCACAGCGCCATCCCTGCGCCCAGCGCCCCCGTCATCGACAGCAGGCTGAGCGCATAGGCCCGGGAGCCGGCCGGCATCTCCTCGGCGGCGATGACCACCAGGAGCACGCTGGCGGCCGACACCGAGCCCCGGTTCACCACCTGCGTGGCCGCCAGGGTCACGAGGTTGGGTGCCAGGGCCCCGGCGACCGTGGATCCGATGGCGCACAGCAGCGACACCACCAACAGCCGTCGCCGGCCCCGCCGGTCCGCCAAGGCGGCGAGCAGGATGGCCAGCAGCGCGCCGGCCCGCACCGCGGCGAAGGCGCCACCCTGGGCGGTCGTTCCGGCGCCGAACTCGTCGGCCGCGAAGCTCATCGTCTGCGTCAGGAGCGTGCCGTGGTAGCCGACGACGAGCGACAGCGTGGCCAGCATGCCCAGGACCGACGCCGCGCGGGCGTCCGGCCGCTGCGGCGGGTACCACCAGGGGAGTCGCCCGTCCGGGCGAGGTGGCCGGCGCAGGGCGCTGCGCACCGGGTGGTTCATGAGGAACCGCCACGTGCCCGCCGGAAGGCGGTAGTCGAACTGCTGCGTGACCGAGTAGCGACCGTTGTCGGGCTTCACCTGGACGCTGCGGCTGAACCGCTCGAAGGGGCCGTCGTCGAGCACGTACCGGTCCTCGCCCTCAGCGCGCTCCCCGACGACGTCGTCGCGGGGGGAACGGATCCGATCCAGCGTGGCCTGGTCGACCGACTCGCTGACGGTGAGCCGCGGCACGGCCGCTACCCGGGCTCGTCGCCTGGCGAACCCTCGCCACTCGGGGGCTGTTGCCGCCCGATTCGTGAGGCCCGCCGGTTGGCGATCGCGAGGAGGCTGCCGAAGATCACGATGGGCACGGCGACGAACAGCATCTCGTCCCAACCGCCCTGGTGTGCGAGCAGCAGCGCCGTCACCGCTTCAGGTTCCCAGACCAGGGCCGCATCCGCTAACGGGGGCCTCGCCCGGCCGGTCGGGGAACACGACGAGCGGGCGGGGCGTTGTTGCCCTGGGCGGTGCCGTTCCGCGACCATGCGTCGCGCATCGCAGCACGAGGAGTTTCGTGGTCGATACCGACAAGGTCTCCGAGGTCATCGAGGTGATCCGTCCTGCCATCCAGGCCGATGGGGGCGACATCTTCCTGCGCGGCGTCGATGCCGATGCCGGCGTCGTCACCGTCGAGCTGGTGGGTGCGTGTGTCTCCTGCCCGGCGTCGACAATCACCCTCAAGGCCGGCATCGAGCGCATCCTCAAGGATCGAGTGCCGGGCGTGACCGAGGTCGTCGACGTGGGAGCGCCCACCGAGACGTCGGTCGGGCTCGGTCTCTAACTTTCTGTCCGTGCCTGCTGCCGTTCCCGATGGCCTGCTGGCTGCGGCGCGTACGGGCGACCGCGGCGCCCTGGCCCGCCTGATCTCGATCATCGAGCGCGGCGGCGAGGAGGCGCGGCAGGTCGGTCGGGCCGCCCACGGGCCGGGGGTCGACGCCACCACCGTTGGCATCACCGGCGCGCCCGGCGCCGGCAAGTCCACCCTGACCAGCGCCCTGCTCGAGACGGTGCGCAAGGGAGGCGACCCGATTGCCGTTCTGGCCATCGACCCGTCGTCGCCGTTCTCCGGTGGCGCGCTGCTCGGCGACCGGGTGCGCATGGGCGAGCACGCCCTCGACGACGGCGTCTTCATCCGGTCCATGGCTACGCGGGGTCACCTCGGGGGCCTGGCGGTCGCCGCCCCGGAGGCGGTCCGGGTCCTCGCCGCCGCCGGCTATCCGTGGGTGATCCTCGAGACCGTCGGGGTGGGGCAGGTGGAGATCGACGTCATGGCCCAGGCCGACACGACCGTGGTCGTGGTCACCCCCGGGTGGGGCGATGCCGTGCAGGCCAACAAGGCCGGCCTCATGGAGATCGCCGACGTTTTCGTGGTCAACAAGGCCGACCGGCCCGGCGCCGCCGACGCGGCCCGCGACCTCGAGCGCATGCTGAACATGTCACCGGCCGCGGGCTGGCGTCCGCCGGTGCTGTGCACGACGGCCACGACCGGCGCGGGTGTGCCAGAGGTGTGGCAGGCCGTGGTCGACCACCGGGCGCACCTGACGGCCAGCGGGGAACTGCGGGACCGGCGCCGGCGTCGGGCGGCCGAGGAGGTCACCCGCCTGGTCGCGGCGCGGCTGCTGGACAAGGCCCGGGCCCTGACCACCGGGCCCCGTGCCGCCGAGCTTGCCGACGCGGTCGCAAGTGGCGCCATCGACCCGTGGACCGCAGCCGAAGAGCTGCTGGGCGAGTAGCCGGCGGGCAGGTGGTTGGGGGCGTCCGAGCCAGATCCCCGGTGCCGGACGCCAGAAGTAGGGTCACGGCCCATGTCCACCGACACCCCGCTCGTCCACGTCGATCGTCGCGACGACGGCGTCGCGCTCGTCACCCTCGACAACCCCAAGGTGAATGCGCTGTCCCGCGAGCTGCTGCGCCAGTTGGAGGCGGCGGCCGGGGGCCTGGCCGCCGACCCGCCCGGGGCGGTCGTCGTCACCGGTGGCGACCGCATCTTCGCCGCCGGGGCCGACATCGCCGAGTTCGGTGGCCCGGAGGAGGCCCGGGCCGTGGGTGGCGGATTCAGGCGGGCGCTCGACGCCGTCGCGGCCATCCCGCGGTGCGTGATCGCGGCGATCTCCGGGTTCGCCCTGGGCGGCGGGTGCGAGCTGGCGCTGGCCTGCGACCTGCGGATCGCCTCGGAGCGGGCCAAGCTGGGCCAGCCCGAGATCCTGCTGGGAATCATCCCGGGCGGCGGCGGTACCCAGCGGCTGGCGCGCCTCGTGGGCCCCGCCAAGGCCAAGGACATCGTGCTCACGGGTCGCCAGGTCGCAGCCGACGAGGCGCTGCGGATCGGCCTGGTCGACGAGGTTGTGCCCTCCGACGAGCTGCACCCGCGGGCGCTCGCGCTCGCCGCCGAACTGGCCCGCGGTGCCGTGGTGGCGCAGGAATTCGCCAAGCGGGCGATCGACCGGGGGCTGGAGGGCCCGCTCGATACCGGGCTGGCCCTGGAGCAGGACCTGTTCGCCGAGGTGTTCGGCACCGAGGACGCGCGGATCGGCGTGGCGTCGTTCCTCGAGCACGGCCCCGGCAAGGCCACGTTCGTCGGCCGGTAGGAACGGGAGGCACCGATGGCTGGGGTCCCTCCGCAGGGGCCGGGCGGCTACGCCGGCCCGCCCTACCCCGGCCCGCCCTACACCGAACCGCCCGGGCGCGGCGCCTACGGCGCCTACCTACCCACGCAGAGGTTCGAGCCGTTCGGGGGGCTGGCCGCCGCGGCGACCGCGCTCCTCGGTGTCATGGCCGTGCTGGCGCTCATCGGCCTGGGCGCGCACCTCAATCGCGTCGGGCTGATCGAGAGGGAGTTCCGCGATGGCGGCGTGACCCTCGAGGAGCTGGAGGACGCCGACGACGGCGTCAGGGCCGCCGCCCTCGTCTACGGGCTGGGGCTGCTCGGCACGGCTGCCGTGTTCATCGCCTGGCAGCATCGACACGCCGTGAATGCCGATTCCCTCGCCGGACGCGGGGCCGCACTCGGCCCGGCGTGGGCGATCGGCGGGTGGTTCGTCCCCGGCGCCAACTGGCTGCTACCGGGCATGCAGCTGTTCGGGGCCAGCCGCGCATCCGACCCGGCGCTACCGGTCCGGCCGGCGGCCGGCCGCGGCCGGGGAAGCCCGCTCGTCGTCCTGTGGGCGGTCATGTTCGGCCTCGGCAACGCGCTGGGGCTGGCCGGCTGGGTCACGTTTCCCGACGAGGACGACATCTCCGCCCTGGCCGACCTCGAGGACTTCGTCTCGGATGCCACGCTCGCCGACCGGATGGTCGCGGCCGGCTTCGTGATCACCGCCGCGGCTGCGGTGCTGGCGGCGGTCATGGTCCAGACGCTCTCCCGTCGCCAGACCGAGCGCGCCGCGGCGGTGACCGCCGCCTCGCAGTACTGGCAGGCCCAGCCTGCGCACGCCTGGTACCCACCACCGTCTGGGTAGCGACTATCCGGCGAGGCGGACGGCGGCCTCGATGGTCGGTCCGCCTCGGTCGCCGCGAGGGAGGCGACAGGACCCGCAGGCTCGCCGGAGGGCCTTCAGGCCCAGGCAGCGAGTCCCAGCTCGGCGTTGCCCACCAGGTCGGGGTGGCGGGGGACGATGCGGACGGTGAACCCGTAGCGGCCGGCGCGCTCGCAGTAGAACGAGCCGACGTAGCGGGCGTGGTCCTCGTCGGCGGCACCGGCGGGATGCATCGACGCCGAGGTGCGCTCGGTCAGCTCGTCGCCCTGGCCCACGGGGCCGTGGACGAGCTGCACGTCGACGTCGTCCGCCGACAGCGTCCCCAGCGACACCACCGCCTCCACGGTTCGGGACCCGCCCAGCTCGGCGGCAGCGCCGTCGCCCTCCACCCGGTCGACGTGCACGCCGTGCCACGCCTCCGCGACCCGCTGCTTCCAGGCCGCCAGCGATCGGGCCCGGGCGAGGCCGTTGGCGGACAGGGTGTTGGTGCCGGCGGCGGTCGGTTCGTAGAGGAGCTCCACGTAGTCCGCCACCATGCGCGAGGCCGTGACCTTGGGCCCCAGCGACGTCAGGGACTTGCGGACCTTCTTCAGCCAACGCCGCGGGACCGGCCCGCCGTAGGTCTCGTAGAACAGCGGCACCACCTGGCGTTCGAGCAGGTCGAACAGGGCGCCGGCCTCGAGCTGGTCCCGCCGCTCGATGTCGTCGACGTCCTCCGCCGACGAGATGGCCCAGCCGTTCTCGCCGTCGAACATCTCCTGCCACCAACCGTCGAGGATCGACAGGTTGAGCGCGCCGTTGAGCGCCGCCTTCATGCCGGACGTGCCGCACGCCTCCTGCGGGCGCCGGGGGTTGTTCAGCCACACGTCCGCCCCCTGGTACAGGGCGCGAGCCACGGCGATGTCGTAGTCGTCCACGAACACGAACCGGTGGCGGACCTCGGGGTCGGACGAGAACGCCACGATCTGACGGATCATCTCCTTGCCGCCTTCGTCGGCCGGATGGGCCTTGCCAGCGAACACGAGCTGGATGGGCCGGTCGGGCGACAGCAGCAGCGCCTTGAGGCGGTCGGGCTGCGACAGGAGCAGCGTGGCCCGCTTGTACGTGGCGAAGCGGCGGGCGAACCCGACGGTCAACACTCGCGGGTCGAGCACCTCGTCGGCCCACGCCACGTCCGACCCCGCCAGGCCCCGGGCGCGGGCGCCCTCCCGCAGGCGCCGCCGCACGAACGCCACCAGCCGTTCCCGGACCTGCTCCCGTGCGCGCCACAGCTCGTCGTCGGGCATCTCGAAGATCTGGTCCCACGCTGCCGGGCCCGCCTCGTCCCAGTCGGGGAGCACGTGGCGGGTGAAGACGTCCGCCATCTCCGGCGACACCCACGTGTGCGCGTGCACACCGTTGGTGATCGAGATGATCGGGGCCTCCTCGGGGGGGATGTCGGGCCACAGGTCGCCGAACATCTTCCGGCTGACCTCGCCGTGCAGCTGGGCCACGCCGTTGGACCGGCCGGCCAGCCGCAGGCCCATCACCGCCATGTTGAAACGCTCGTCGGGTGCGTCGCCAGGCCGGTGGCCCAGCGCCATCAGGTCGTCGACCCCCACGCCCACTTCCGCGCACCAGGCACTGAAGTACTTGTCCATCAGCTCCCGGGGGAACCGGTCGATGCCGGCGGGGACGGGCGTGTGGGTCGTGAAGATGCAGCCGGCCCGCACCGCCTCGATGGCCTCCGGGTAGCTCAGCCCCTGGTCGGTCACCAGCTGGCGTATCCGCTCGAGCCCGAGGAACCCGGCGTGGCCCTCGTTGGTGTGGAACACCTGGGCCTCGACGCCGACCGCCTGCAGGGCCCGCACCCCACCGACCCCCAGCAGGATCTCCTGGCGGAGGCGGTGCTCGACGTCGCCGCCGTAGAGCCGGTCGGTGACGGCCCGGACGTCGTCCGGGTTGTCGTCGACGTCGGCGTCGAGGAAGTACAGCGGGACCCGGCCCACGTTGGCCTGCCACACCTGTGCCACCAACGGCACCCCGGCGATGTCGACGCTGACGCGGACGTCGGTGCACGGGCGCAGCGCCATCACGTGGGGGTCGAGCAGCGGGTAGCGCTCCTGCTGCCAGCCGTCCGCGTCGAGGCTCTGGCGGAAGTAGCCGTGGCGGTAGAGCAGCCCCACGCCCACCAGCGGCACGCCCAGGTCGCTCGACGACTTCAGGTGGTCGCCGGCCAGGACGCCCAGGCCCCCCGAGTACTGGGGCACGGCCTCGGCGATGCCGAACTCGGGGGAGAAGTAGGCGACGAGCTGCAGCGGGCTCTCGCCGCGCGACTGGAACCAACGCTCCCCGTCGAGGTAGCGCTGCAGCTCGTCGCGCACCTCGCCCAGGAAGCGCTTGAAGGCGGCGTCGTGGGCCAGCGCATCGAGCCGCTCGCGGTCCACCAATCCCAGCATGCGTACGGGGTCGTGCACGCTCGCGTCCCACAGGTGGGGGTCGACCCAGCGGAACAGGTCACGGGTCTGGTCGTCCCACGACCAGCGAAGGTTGAACGCCAGCTCCTCGAGCGCGGCCAGCTCGGGGGGGAGTGACGGGCGGACCGTGAAGCTGCGCAGCGCCTTCATCGACGCGCACCGTAGCGGGCGTGCCCGACTACTCCGACACCCCGGGATCGCCGAGGGCCAGCTTGCCGGCGTAGGCCAGGGTGGCCTCGGGCGTGAGCGGGTGGAAGGTTCCGGCGCGCACGTCGCGATAGGCGCGCTCGAACCGAGCGGTGCGGAAGTAGGCCCGCCCACCGAGCACCTCCATGGCGAGGTCCACCACGGCGATGGCGTCGACCACGGCGTGTCGCTTTGCGATCATCACCGTCGCCAGGGCTTGCGGGTCGGCGCCGTAGTCGTCCCCGAGCTCGTCGATCGCGCGGCAGCGTGTGCGCCGGCGGATCACGCGTGGGCGCGGTGCCAGCGGAGGAGGTGGCGGTGCGTCACCGCCTCGGTGCGACCGATGTACGCCAGGGCGACGAGGAGGCCGACCACCGCCAAGGCAGCGTCGACGCGGAAGGCGAGCCGGATTCCGTCGGGAAGCTCGGATTGCGAGAGGACGATGGCGGTGTTGATTCCCGGCCCGAGGGCGCCGCCCGCAACCTGGCACATGTACACGATCCCGCCCGCCAGGCTGGACCGGGACGGATCCAGCGACGTCACGGCCGCGGTGGTGACCGACGAGTAGAAGAGGCCGATGCCCAGCCCGAGGACGACCATGCCGGGGGACGAGCGCCGGTACTCCCATCCGGCGTCCAGGAACGAGAGCATGAAGATCCCGAGGCCCAGGAACGCGGCGCCGGCGCTGACGACGATGCGCGCACCGAGCATGTCGTAGAGCCTGCCCGACGAAAAGGACATCGCCGCGAACACCAGCATGAGGGGCAGTCAGCAGCTCGATGTTGGGGACCAACCCACCCAACAGCGAGAACACGGCGAACACAGACGCTCCCATCATGAAGACGCGTCGGCGACCGAACTGGTCGGCCAGGCGTCCACCGGTGACGATGAGGACCCCGAACACGACCGCGTACCCGTTGATCACCCACTGCGATCGGTTGAGGGTCGCGTCGAGATCGGACTCGATCTCAGGGATCGCCACGCTCAGTGCGGTGAAGTCGTTGGCGATGACGAAGACGCCGAGGCTCATCGCAACCAGGGCCAGGAGCGTGCCCCTGTCGAGTCGGTTGACGGCCGGGCTCGCTTCCACCGGGTCCCCCTCGGATCCGCTCCCCTCTGTCACCTGGGCCGAGGCGGA
>Ga0299914_10004154_pt1 | contig 10387 bp, 13 predicted proteins | sample RVTome_10_FD_201361 | JGI IMG/M metagenome (GOLD analysis project Ga0299914, IMG submission 201361) | Soil microbial communities from uranium-contaminated site in the Upper Colorado River Basin, Wyoming, United States - RVT153D57 (version 2) ... | reverse complement strand
TACCCCGTTGTAGGCCACGAGAAATGCGGTCCCAATCCCGAAGGTGATCCCGAGGGCGAATGCAGCCAGTGAGACCCGGATGTTGTTGACGAGCACGTAAGTGGAGAACCCGGCCAGGCCGAGCGGGCCCAGACCCTGCTCGGTGCTCTCCACCTCCGCCACCCAGAGAAAGTCGGGAGGGAGGAGCTCGGCCATTGTCTCGGGGTCGGCCACACCCCACCAACCGGAGAGGACCGCGGGGACGAGGAGGAGAAGACCGGCCAACGCCAGGGGACGGGATCTCTGAAACAGGAGGAGCCAGTAGCGGTCGGCGAACAGATCGATCAGGTTGGCGCGACGGGTGGCCCGCTCGTAGACCAGGCCGCGTCCTTGGCGGGCCATTCCTTCCAGTCTCTGCACCACGGGGTCATCGGGAAACCGACGCCGCGCCATGGCCAGGTCGGCTGCAGTCGCCCGGTAGAGACCAGCCAATTCGCGCAGCTCTCCTGGTGCAAGCCGCTCAGGTCGTCGTCCTGCCGCCGTCAGAAGCTCGTCGAAACGGTCCCAACTCTTTTCTCGCTCGTCCAGATAGCGGGTTAGCTTCATAGGGTGGTTTTCGAAGACCGTCTCAGAATCGACACCCCCGAGGGGGTCGAGCTGGAATTGACGCTAGCCGGGCTCGGGTCCCGGGTCGGGGCAGCGGCCATCGACGGAGTGATCCTCGCCATCGCAACGATCGTGGTGCTGATCGCGGTGGTGATGATTGGCTCGGCGAGTGTGTCCGAAGACATGTTCACCCTGGTCATCGGGTTCGGCGCATTGATGGTGTTCGTGATTCTCTTCGGCTATTACCTGCTGTTCGAGACACTGAACTCGGGCAGGACCCCGGGCAAGTCGGCCGTCGGCATCCGGGTGATCAGAGCCGACGGAACCCCGCTTGGATTCGGTGCTGTGGCGATAAGGACGTTGCTCAGGATGGTCGACTCCCTCCCCGCCTTCTATGCGACCGGAATCGTCAGCATCCTCGCTACACCACACAATCAACGGGTGGGCGATCTCGCTGCGGGCACCGTGGTGATCCGTGACCGCACTCCCGATAACTTCCTGGCCACAGCCGGGCTGATCGGCACCGAGGATCTGGCCCGGCTGCCGAGGTGGGACACATCTGCCCTCAACGACGAGGACGTCGCATTGCTTCGCCGATTCGCCGAGAGACGGAATGCCTTGACCGAGCAAAGTCGGTCGGACCTGGCCGACGTGATCGCTGACCGGCTGCGAGCCAAGGTGGTCGGAGCGGATGCGCCCGACGACAACGAGGCGTTCCTCTTCAGACTGCTTTCGGAGAAGATGCACCGCGAGCGATGATCTGCCCCGGGGGGACTAGTTGTGGTCTAGGCCTGGATCTCCCAGATGCGGGCGGTCCACAGGTAGCGGCTGCCTCGTTCGGTGAGATCGATCACCCGGTCGCGTATGAGACGAATCACTGCCGGCTGCTCGGCCAACGCCGAGGGCAGCGGGATTGGGCGCTCGCTGAGCATCTTGATCGAACCGAAGACCGAACGGGCCTTGTCCATGATCGACGTCTCGTCCTGGAGCGAGCCAGTCGGCAGCAACAGCCTTCCCCCTTTGCGAAGCAGCCTCTTTGCCTCGTCCAGCATTCGCATCGGCAGCTCCGCCCCGGTTGGCCCACCGGCCAGCCCCGAAGGGAACCACCCGGAGACGGTGGCCAGGTCATCGGGGATCCCGGAGACGTCGCCGATCACGACATCGGCGATCTCTCCCTCGGGAAGCGCATCGAACATGTCGCTCTGGAAGAACTCGATACGGTCGGCGACACCCTGGGCGGTGGCGTTGGCGGTGGCCACCTCGACTGTGCCTTCCGCCGCATCGACGCCATAGACCTTTCCGGCACCCAGTTTGGCGGCGACGATCGAGAGGACCCCTGAGCCGCAACCGGCGTCGATCACGACCGATCGGTCCTCGATATCCAACGCGTCGGCGAGAAGCGTTGAGATCGTCGAAGGTCGGAAGGTGTGAGGTCCAAGTTTCAACTCGAAAGGACCACAACGTCCCTTCCAGACAACGGTGTCGGATTCCATAGGTGGACTATACGAACCTACGACTCCAGTACAAAAGTCTGTCTGCTTAATGGGCTAACCGAGCGTCTCCTGGTCGACCCCAATCGTGACTCGATTCATCATTCCAAGATGGCTGATTTGGTGGGCAACCACGTTCAGACCTGCATGTTTCAGCTCGATCGGGACATCACGGTTGTTGCGACAGCCGGAACGTCGGTAGACGCGTTCGATATTGCGATCCTGACGCCGGGCGATCCAACCGACCGACGACCGGCCATGCTCCAGGAGCAGAATGCGCCCGCCGGGTTTGGTGACCCGGACCATCTCCGTGAAAGCCGCCCGATGATCGGGAAAGGTGCATGAGGACAGCGCCGAGATGACGGTGTCGAAGCTGTGATCGGAAAACGGCATCTCTTGGGCGTCTCCCACCATCAGGGTGACCTCCATCCGCATCTGTCGTGCCCGGCGTCGGGCCTGGTCCACCATCTCCGGCGACAGGTCGAATGCCGTCACGGATCGACAATGCTCCACGTGCTCGAAGTTCTCCCCGGTGCCACATGCAACGTCCAACACGTCACCCGTGGCGGTCGAGAAGTGCTTCCTTCGCAACCTGTTGACCATCAGCAATGCGTCGACCATCCCCAGCAGACGCCAATTCCCGGCCATCCCGTCGTAGAGCACACGCACGTCCCCGGTGGTCAACGGCCGCATCATGGGTCTCATGCCGGCATCCCGACCGGTCTCCTTTGGTTTCTGCCTCTGGTTGGCACTGTAAGCGCACCGATGTGATTCGCATACACCGTAAGTACAGCAGCCGTCGTTGGCGAACCCGGTGACTTACGATGTGGGGATGCCCACGGAGACCCGTCTCCCGCTGAACCGGGAAAGGATCATCGACGCCGCGGTCATATACGCCGATGACAACGGGGTCGAGGAGTTGTCGATGCGAAAGCTCGGTGCCGAACTCGGGGTCGAAGCCATGTCGCTCTACAACCATGTCGAGAACAAGGACGACATCTTCGATGGCATGATCGATCGGGTCTTCGCATCGGTGCCGCTTCCCCCCACCGATGCCGAATGGACAACCGCGATCCGAGAAACCGTGTTGAAGGCCATGGATCAGTTCACCGCTCACCCGTGGATGGTGAGTCTCCTGATGCAGCGTGGAAACTACGGCAACTCTTCGTTGCTTTTCATGGATCGCGCCCTCGGGCTCCTGCGAAACGCCGGCTTCAGTGACGAGGACACCCACCATGCATGGCAGATGCTGGCCAGTCACACCATGGGCTACGCCTTCCAAATGGTCTCCGGGGCTCCCAAGGCCAAGGACTGGGAAGGAATCGCGGGGCAGCTCACCGATCTGGCCGAGGACTATCCCAATGTCGCTCAGCTCGCCCCCTACTTGGGCGAATGTGAGTTTGCCGGCGAGTTCGCCTTCGGGCTCGAGATCATCGTCGACGGTCTCAACGCACGATTACATTGACTCGAATGGGTGGACGCGGAGATGACACGTTGAGTGAAGAAGCACCGAACAGGTTGCGCGCTATTCCCAGTGTCGCCGCCATCGCTTTGCTTGTCACCACGCCACTGGCGGTGTTCCTCTTTGTGATGGGTTTGGTCGTGTCGGAGTACATCATCTACCCGGCCGCGGCCCTGGCCACAGCGGCAATCGCGGCCCTGGCCGCGGGCTGGGCCGCGAATAGCTTCACCCACGACGAGAGACGCACCGACCTCGCAACCGTCGTAGGCCGCAACCTGGTGTTGGGCGTGCTCCCGGCCGGGGCGGCGGTCGTTCTTGCGGCGAGCCTGGACCGGAGCGTGTGGCTGATCGCGCTCACCCTCGTCTATTGCAGTGCCACCGCCAGCTTTCTCGCATTCCGTCATCGGAGCGGCGAGGCCACGGCAGTCCAAGATGGCAAGCTCACCGTGAATTGGCTGGTCGGGACCGTGGTCGGCATAGGCGTGATCATCTTCGTGGCGTCCCTGTTCGGTCTCACCGGAGCGTGATCGCCGACTTTGAACGAACCGATGGTGACATGAGCATGACAGGAAGACCCCGGACGCGAAGAACCCCGAGGGAGTGTTGGCCGAAGCCCTCACCCTCTCGGGATTCTCGACCCGTCTGACACTCCAACCCCGAAAGGCTGGTCTCCCAGATGGGTTCCAAAGTGACCTCTCGGTCGCTTTGATTCCGGTCCGGGGTTGCCCCCGATCCGGCTACGCCACCATAGGATAGCTGCACCCGGCGGGCAAGCTACGGGCCTGATTTGTTTTCGCGATTTAGCCCGGATTCTCGCGACCCACTGAAAGCGACCGTTTGCCTATCCTGAAAGCACATGGCGGACAGAGACAGCGTGACCCAACTTGGCCGGCTCCTGGCGGCCGTGGCCCGCGCCCATCATGAAGCGACGGGTGGAGTCAACGAGCATTGGGCTGAGTGGTATGCCTCTCGACTCGTGGGCGAGATCGATTCCCACGTTGGCTTCAGCCCGAGCCTCGAGCAGGTCACAGAATGGCTGACCAGCGCCGACGAGAAGTACCGCGCCGAGGCATCCGAAGCGCGCTGGCCCTTCTACTACGCGGAGCTCATCTTCGACACGGTCGGCGGGACAGACCGCTAAGTGTCTGCTGATTGCAGGATTGGCGCCACCTCTTTGCCCAACAGCTCGATGGCGTGGAGCACCTGGTCGTGGGGCAGGGTGCCCACACTTATGTGAAGCATGAAGCGCTGGATCCCGAGGACCTCTCTGATGTGGAGAATCTTGGCGGCCACGGTCTCGACGTCACCGAGCACGAGTGACCCGCCCGGGCCCCGCATCATGTCGTATTGATGTCGGGTCATGGGCCCCCACCCTCGCTCCCGACCCAATTGGGTCATGGCGACGGCGTAGGAGTTGTAGTACTCGTCGGCCGCCTGCTCGCTGCGGTCCGCGATATAACCGTGAGCATGCACAGCCAGAGGCGCCGAGGCGGGGTCGTGGCCATAGTCGACAAGTGTCGACCGGTGAAGGTCGGCGAAGTCCGCGAATCGATCCGGATTGCCTCCGATGATGGCCAGAGCGACCGGCAGACCGCGGGAGGCGGCGCGCACGATCGAGGTCGGGCTGCCGCCTACACCAACCCAAATCGGCAACGGATCTTGCTCGGGGCGGGGATAGATCGACTGATCGTTAAGGGCGGGGCGATGCTTGCCCGACCAAGTAATTCTCTCTTGGTCCCGGATCGCAAGGAGCAGGTCGAGCTTCTCGCTGAACAACTCGTCGTAATCGGAGAGTGAGTATCCGAAGAGTGGAAACGACTCGATGAACGAGCCCCGCCCCACCAGCAGCTCGGCCCGACCCGACGAGACCAGGTCGAGGGTGGCGAAGTCCTGGAAGGTCCGAACCGGGTCGGCGGAACTGAGAATGATCACCGCCGGGGTGAGACGGATGCGCTCGGTCCTGCCCGCAGCGGCGGCCAGCACAACCGCCGGTGCGGAAGAGGCGAAGTCAGGTCGGTGGTGCTCACCCACCCCGTACACCGCGAGACCGACTTGCTCGGCCAGCACGACCTCCTCGAGCACCTGGCGAAGGCGTTCCCCGTGGCTGATCGTCTCCCCGGTCTTCGGGTCGGGGTAGGTCTCGGCGAAGGTGGTGATTCCCAGTTCCATTTGCCGGCCATTGTGGTCAACCCGAAGCAATGACCGAGCCGAAGGCCTTATCTCGCCTCTTGCCCGCCCTCATCAGCCAGGTCGGTGCGGTTGCGCTTCAGCCAGGCTCGAACCCACCACAACTCGTCATCAGTGACACCGGCACCGGGCAGTGGCTTTCCTGCCCCGGGAAGATCCTCGAACTCTCCGGCAGCGATCGCCTCCTCGATCAGACGCTCGGCCAATGACCAGGAATGATCCGAGTCGTTCGACTCCATGCGGTCACGCTACCCAACCGAAATGGGTAGCACGCGAATCGATTGTGGACCTTCGACTCTGTGCGTGTCGGCCCGCGAACACCAACGATGAGATGACCGTCCGAGGAGCTTGTCATGGTCGAGTCCGCTTCGGGCCCCAGCCGCCGCCGACCTTCGGTTGAAGGCAGTGGGTCCCTCACCTTCGGTCGAGACGCGACAGAGGAGAAGCGACGCGCCCGGACCAGAGTCGGCTATGTGGCGGCGATCACGGTCAACACGATCCTGCTGGTCATTGCCAACAATCTTCTCGGCTGGAGTCTGCTGCCATTCCTGACTGACGACTTTGCACGGGTGTTGTGGCTCATCAACATCTCGTTGCTGGGAACGATCGCGGTCAATATCGGCTATCTGGCGTACGACCGGGAGTGGTTCAAGTCGTTGTGCCAGATCGGGTTGGGTGGGATCAGCATGGCGGTGGTGGTGCGGATGTACCGGGTGTTCCCGTTCGACTTCAGCCACTCCCAGTTCGACTGGACCTGGACAGCCCGCTTGGTGCTGGTCCTGGCCGTGGTGGGAGTAGGGATTGGAATCGTCGTGGAGCTGGTCAAGCTGGTCAGGAACCTGGCTCACATCTCGGGGACCCGGCCAGAATGAATGGCACTAGGAGGACCAACATGACAGAGAACAGCCAGGACCGAGCCGAGGAGAGCTCTGACCGCAGTCGTTGGGTCGACGAGATGCAAGAGGCATTCGATCGGACCAGCGAGGCTATCCGAACCGCTTGGGATGCCACCCGTGAAAGCCGAAAGAGCGCTCTCGAGTCGGCCAAGCAGGCAGCCTCAGAGCTGTCCGACGTGATCGACCAGGGGATCGCCGCCGCCCGCGAGCGTTGGGCTGCCAGCGAATCGCCCGGTAGCGACTCCGCACCAGGGGACCAGACCGAAGACGAAGACCACTCGAGAAGCGAACCCTGGCCATGAGCCACAGGATCATTGAGTCGGCCCGGGGCCGGTAGATGACTCGATCCCCGAAAGCATGCGCACGCTTTCCACGATTCGGTCGCGGTCGTTGATGATCACCAGCGGTTGATCGACTTCGGCCGAGTCAGCCGCGACACAGACCAGGGTGACTCCCTCGAGGGGAATTGGGAAGGACGCCTCTCCCTCGTAGAGGACAAGCACCGTCAACCCGCCGGGCTCGAGGGGAGTCGTTCCCATCACCGCCGCCCCGAGCAGGGTCTCGTCGGTGCCCACCCACTCGTCGATCGCCAGTATCGACCGGTGAGCTTCGGGGTGCTCGAGCATGAGCAATGCCAGGACCAACTCGTCCCTGGCCTCGGGCGCGGTCTCAATCGGTAGACGCTCTCGCAGCACCGGCCGTGCTTCCGCACCCCAACCCCGGGCCAGGGCCCAATAGGCGTGGCCGCGGATCATGGAAGAAGTGTGGGTCATGTGAGCCAGAGCTGGGCTCAAGCTCCCGGCCTCGCCGGCGTTGCCGGCGGCAACCAGAAGGTTGCGGCGAATAAACCGGCCTTGTCGGCGCGGGACATACCACCATGAGAAATTGTCCAGAAGCTCGTCGTCGTCGAGGGCGAGCAGCTCGGCAAACGCCAGACCCGTGGGCCGGTTCCCGGCTTCGGCGAGAGCCCGCTTGCCGGGCGGGCAGACGGTGAGACACTCATCGCAGCCATAGATCCTTCGTCCGAGCAGAGGTCGGATCCACTGCGGGATGGAGCCCGGTGTCTGGAGCCACGTTGAGAGGCAACGTCGTGCGTCGAGACCGTGCTCGTCGAGAGCCTGAGTGGGACAGGCCGGAATGCACGCAACACAGGTCCCACATGAACGTTGCATTGGATCTGTGGTGGCCAGCGGGGCGTCTGTGACCACCGTGCCGAGCAGCATCCAGGGACCGTGTCCCGGGGCAAGCACCATGGTGTTCCTTCCCGACCATCCCACTCCGGCGCGTACCGCCGCTGCCCGGTCCACCAGGCGGTTGTCGTCGATGACAACCTCGGCCCGATACCCGTTCCGTAGGAGGTGAGAGGCGAGGGTCTCGGCGACCTGTCGCAGCGGCTGGTACTGATCGGAGGTGGCGAACCGGCCAACAAGTGGCCCGGTGGTGTCAGGGGCGGCCGCAACGGCCAGATAATTCCATCCCACCACGACGAGCCGTTCCGCCCACGGGAACGACGCACTGATGTCGGTGGCGGTTTCCGGGGCCCCATAGGTGAAACGGAGCGGCCCGGCCCGGCCCGAGGCCTTGTGGTTGTGGAGTGTCAGGAGCTCTCGCTGGAATCGATCGGCCCCCGCCACACCGAAGCCGGCGGCCCCGACACTCTCGGCCAAGACCCGTAGCTCGGCCGTCAGTCTCTCGGACATCGCCCCAGTCTGCCAGCGGGTCAGACTCGGCCCCCAACGAGTCTCGAGTGGTCAGCCGAGATGAGATGAGGCTCGCTACGCGCGAGTCTGTAGTGGATTGGGTCGCCTGGACGGTGGCGGGACCCTCTCAACGCTCTCGTAGCGGCACAATGGCGTCGATCTCGACAAGGAATTCGGGTTGGGCCAACCCGGCTACCACCAGCAGGGTATTGGCCGGGGGTGGTGATGGGAAGAACGCTTCTCGGACCTTGCCCACCGGGCCGCGGTCCGCGATCCGGGTCAGATAGAGGGTGGTCCGGGCGACGTCCGCCATGGTGCCACCGGCCGACTCGATCACACGCTTCAGATTGGCCAAAACCTGGTGCGCCTGGGCCGCGGCATCGTCGGCACCTATTAGCCGGCCGTTCTCGTCGAGCGCCACCTGACCGGCTACAAAGAGCAAACGTCCCGAGGCAATGACGCCATGGGAGTAATGACCCGCGGGTGGAGCCACCCCAACCGCATCAACCACAGTTCGTTCGAATCCGCCAGTCATATCGGACCTCTCGCCTCGATCCCGACGATACCGCATCGAGCCAATCACCCACGCTGGGATCAATAGGATCGGTGTCGGCACCGAACCAGGAGGTTGTCATGCTGGGTTGGCTCGACGATATGGCGAAGATCACACTCGACAACACCAACTTCCGAACCGTGGTCTTCACCGGCGGGCACACCCAACTCACCCTGATGAGCCTCGCTCCCGGCGAGGAGATCGGGTGGGAGGCCCATGACCACCTGGACCAGTTTCTCCGCCTCGAGCAAGGAACTGCTCGAGTGGAGCTGGGCAAGACCGAGGATGGGGTCGACGAGACCCACGAGATCGGAGACGACTGGGCATTCATCGTTCCCGCCGGGGTGTGGCACAACGTGGTCAACATCGGAGAGGACGCCGTCAAGCTCTACTCGCTCTACTCGCCACCGGAGCATCCAGTTGGAATCATCCAAGTGACCAAAGCCGAGGCAGAAGCGGCCGAAGACCACTAGCAACGACTCGGGCATGGGGCCGCCTGGCGTCAGTTTGTCGTGGCCATCCGTTGCGCACCAGTGGTCACCGGGCTTTACCGACACCCCAGGCAGACCTGAAACAAACCTGAGCGAGTTCGGCTCAGATCCGGAATAGGGTGCCCACAACCGGGGTTGTCCTGAAACCCGTATAGCCAAAGGAATCGGTCCGGATGCCTGAAACCGCTCAACTCACCCTTCCCGTCCTTCCCCTTCACAACGGCGTGGTCTTTCCCCACATGGTGGTCACGCTGCGCATCGAGACAGAGGAGGGCAAGATTGCCCTCGCCGCCGCCCGGACCGACGGCAAGCTCCTATTGGTGCCCCGCCTCGATGGCCGCTACGCCTCGGTTGGCACCATCGCCGAGATCCAACAGTCGGACGACAGTGACAACGTGGTGGTGTCCGGTGTGGCCCGGGCCCGGGTGGGGGCCGGGTCCGTCGACGAGACCGGCGCCCTCTGGGTCGAGGCGGAGCCATATCCCGAAACCGACATGCTCGACGACGAATTCGACGCATTGGTAGCCGAGTATCGGGCGGTGGTGAGTGCCGTGCTCGAGAACCGTGGCTTGGCCGGTGTGGCCGAGCGTCTTCTCGCGGTGGACAACCCTTCCCAGCTCGCCGACTTCGCGGTGTATTCCCCCGACCTCAACCTGGAGCAGAAGATCGAGCTCCTGGAAGCGCTCGATATCCGCCAGCGTCTCGGGATGCTCTTGGTTTGGATGCGCGATGTTCTCGCCGACCTCGAGCTGCGCCGCAAGGTGCGGGACGATGCCACGGACCGGATCGAGAAGGGTCAGAAGGATTACATCCTCCGCCAACAGCTCGACGCCATCCGAAAGGAACTCGGCGAGGAAGGCGACGTCGCTTCCGAGTACCGGGCCAAGCTCGCCCAGCGGGAGCTGCCGGAAAAGGTCCACGAGGCGATCGAGCGTGAGATCGACCGGCTCGAGCGGATGAGTGAGCAGTCCCCTGAGACATCCTGGGTCCGTACCTGGCTCGACACGATGTTCGAGCTGCCCT
>Ga0299914_10004153_pt1 | contig 10388 bp, 9 predicted proteins | sample RVTome_10_FD_201361 | JGI IMG/M metagenome (GOLD analysis project Ga0299914, IMG submission 201361) | Soil microbial communities from uranium-contaminated site in the Upper Colorado River Basin, Wyoming, United States - RVT153D57 (version 2) ... | reverse complement strand
CGCTCTTGGTCCAAGTGCGACCGTCGTCATCGGAGTAGGCGACACCGGCATGGTTGATTCGCCATTGCCCGGGCGCCACCCAACGACGAACCGACATGTAATGCAGGAACATCCGAGGGTCCACAGAGATCCCACTGGTCGGGATCACCGTCTGTTCCACCCAATAGACCTTTTGCGAGGAGAGGAGCTCGCTGGCCCGACCACTCGGATCCGAGATGAAATGCTCTATCTGGAGCCCGCCGGCGGGGGAATCGATGTTGGCCAGCTTTGCCATGGTGTTTGACCGCCAGTCGCTGCGCTCCCGCCCGTAGGTGTCACCGAAGACCATGTACAGGTCGCCCTTGTGGAAGAAGGTGAAGCCGAGATCGGTTCCACCGACATTCCACCTCTCAAACGTCTGGTTGGGCGACCCCGGCCCGGTGAGCTGCTGGGTAACGCTCAACGACGCGAGATGCTCCCAGAGTGGCGGCAACTCGACCGGCCGTGGCGCGGGCGCAGGATCAACACGCAGGATTCCCAAGGGAACTGTGACATCGCGTGCGAACATGAAATAGCCGGCAATTCCGGCAGAGACCGCCACCAGGCCGGCGACCACGAGCCGACTGCGCATGCTCAGCACGATTCTGCCCACGCCGAATTCCTGTGCATGGGAGTCATTCTTCTTGGTTCGCTTGCGGCGTCTTGGTAGTGGGGTGAGGACTTGGCTGAACGTTCCCCCGGGGTCATCAACCGATCTCTGCGAATCCCGGGTCCGCTGGGTATATCGTCGGATTGCGTTCCACCCTATAGCTGATCCGTTCCCCGGCCTTCGAGGGGGTCGCTGTCCTTTACGTTCATGGCGAACAGGCGACCCGCTGCCAGCGTCAACTGACAGATCTCGAATCTGGCAGACAGAGCGCTGTCGATCGTGGATCCCCTCGCGCACTGGTCGACGGTCGGGCAGCAACTCCGGCCGACCCTGGTTCTCATCGAGTCCGGGCATACCCCCGTGAGGGGCGGCCCAAACCGGCAAGAATCGTCGATGGCACAGGATCAAGTCCGGTTTCCGACCTACCGATAATCCCACATCATGAGCGCGCGCGCCCTAGCCACCGCCGAGGTCGACCTGATCGTCTCCGCAGTTCCAACCCCGGTGCTGGTCGCCGACTACACGCCGATCATCGACCGATTTGAGGGCATGCACCCCGAAGCCATTCGTCGCCTGCTGACCGAAAGCGACGAGGTCTTCAACGAGACTCTGACGCTTCCCACGGCGATCGCGGCCAATCCGGAATGGGCTCGTCTGTACGGATCTCCTCTGCTGCCTGACCCACCGGACTTGAAGGATCGCCATTTCACGCGCGCCGCCTATCCGGATCTCTACGAGACCTTGATACGGCAGTTCACCGCTCCCTTCACAGGAACTGCCTCGATCGTGCGTGAGCACACCGCTCCGACCCTATTGGGCGACGTTGTGGTCAGATCACATTGGAAGGCATTGGTCCAGGACGGTCGGCCGCAATGGGATCGAATCATCATCGTCGACTTCGACGTCACCGATCTGCGAACTGCCCAACGCGAGCTCGAAGAGCTTCTCGAGATGAAGGACCAACTGGTCAGCTCGAAGGACCAGCTCATTGCCTCTGTCTCCCACGAGATCCGGACGCCGCTCTCGTCGATAGTCGGATTCGCCCAGCTCCTGCATCAGGCGTCCGACCTGGCTGCAGAAGAGCGTCAGGAGATGATCGAGCTCCTCGTGCAGGAGAGTGCCGATCTCACCAACATCATCGACGATCTCCTGGTTGCGGCGAGGTCCGACCTCGGTCGGCTCGATGTCATGTCAGTTCCCGTCGACTTGAAGGCTCAGGCGGCCCAAGCCGTGGAAGGCATCGATGCGGGAAGAAGTCGCATCGTGAAACTCCCGACAGATCCCATCCGCTGTCTCGGTGATCCGGCCCGCGTTCGTCAAATCGTGCGCAATCTCATCTCCAATGCCCTGAAGTACGGAGGGGAGAAGATCTCGATAGAGGCAGTCGCCGATGTTCGAATGGGTGCCCTGCAGGTGTTGGACAACGGCCAGGGCATCCCCCCAGACCAACAACATCGCATCTTCGACGCCTACGAACGGGGCGACCAGCCAGTAGGTCTGAGCCAGTCTTTGGGCTTGGGACTCCACATCTCACGCAGCCTCGCCCATCGTATGGGCGGTGACCTCACCTATCACTACGAAAACGGGATGAGCGTCTTCGAGCTGACTCTTCCGTTGGTCGAGCCGAGCGCCTGAGCTCTACCGACCGGTAGAGGCGGCACCACCAAGCCTCGCATCCTCTTCTCTGAGCGAGCTTCGATTGGAACGGGATTCGGTTGTGCAACGGCACCGCTAGAGCTCGCTGCTGCCCACTCGACCTCGGCAGTTTGGCAGTCCCGACCAGATTTGAACTGGCGTTTCCGGCTTGAGAGGCCGGCGTCCTTGACCCCTAGACGACGGGACCAGATTCAGAGCCAACGTAGTCGGCCCTGGCTCGGGGGGAAGGACTCGAACCCTCAATAACAGGGCCAGAACCTGTCGTGTTACCTATTACACCACCCCCGAACGCGCACACTCGCACAGAGGATGCGGGATCAAAGGACAGAATAATCGCGAGCCATCCGATCTGTGAAGTCGCCGCTAGCCCTGACGTTGATCTACCAGCCGACGTACCCAATTCCGATAGATGACCTGCCCCTGCTGATTCCAATTGTGGGTCTCCTTGGGTAACAAGTCCTCCTCCACCAGAAGTGGTGGCCGAACGCCCTTCGCCTTCGCCCTCTCCAGGATCGGCCGATAGTCCTCCAGCTGGGCGACGGCTCCATCGCTCAAGTAGTTCTCCGGTACGGGTGGGTAGTCGGTTCGCTCCCCACGCCAGAATCGGCCGAGCTCCCGTCGATACTCCTTGAGCAGACTGATCGGGTCGTACTCGGGATGCCCCTGAAAGAAGATGTAGAAGTCGTCGTCGTCGACGGCCATGTGCACCCCCGCCTCTTCGCCTTCCAGCAAGACGGTGAGTCCAACCGTCTCGAACTCCTCCCGGGTGACGTCATACCAGTGCGAATGTGGCGCCTCGACAGGGTCGTCGAGCCCTTCGAGCAGTGAATGCTCTTTGAGCACCCTGTGTTGGTAGACACCCCAGCGCTTGTGGGGGAGACGGGTCCGCTTCATCCCGCGGTACTTCTGGAGCACGGCGTGGGTGGCGAGACAGCTGCACACTATCGACCGGGTCGATCCCGTGGCCCAGTCGAGCACCTCGATGAGCCCGTCCCAGAAGGTCTCCTGGGCCAAATCGTCATGAGCCGGATTGGCACCGGTGATGATCAAGGCATCGAGCCCACGTTCACCCACTTCCACAAAGGAGGAGTAATGGTCGGCGATATGCCGCCGGGCTTCCTCACCGCGATGCTCGGCAGCGACGGTGAATGGGTGTACCCAGATGTCGACCTCATCGGCGGCAGCCGAGAGCAAACGGATGAACTGACGGTCGGTTGCCCGCAAAGCGGCGTCGGGCATGAGGTTGAGCAATCCCACCGACACCGCCGGCAGACTGCTCACATCATCAGGTGCGACCAGCGCCGCGCCCTCCCACCGCATCGTGTCGAAAGCGGGGAGACCGGAGTGTTCGACCAGAGCCATCAGTGCACCCTCACCCTGTCTTGCGATGTCAAGTAAGCAGCTACATGATCGGTTATGTCGATGGCGTCGTCTTCGGCACCGTGGATGAAGCTCGACTTGCGTCGCCGCAGGAAGTTGAGTCCGATTCGATACAGACCGGGCGAGTCGGTGACCACGCCCCCGTCGTGTCTGATCTCGCCCCTGCGATCGAGCACGGGAATGTCGAGCCACGAGTAGTCGGGTCGGTACCCGGTCGCCCACAACACCGTATGGATTTCCCCGGAATGGAGGTCGAGACTCAAGGTGGGATCGTCTTCAATCACGGTGTCTGGGAATCGATGTGGCGGATCGACCTGGTCGTCCAGTCCGTTGTCGGCAGCCCAGATGTCGATCTCTTCGAGGAGACGGGTGAGTTTCAGATCGGCCAGAGCGCAGACGTTGCGCAGCGACCCGGAGAAGAGCGCCCTGCCTTCGTTGACTGCATTGAGACGTCCGACGAGTCTCATCCCCTTATCGGTGAGGGCGTTGAGGTCGAGTGTGGAACGGTCCGGTGTCCCAACGAGTTGTGGAGATGGAACGTGACGGGCTCGGACGAGATCATCGACCTCGTCGTATCTTTCGTCGAGGCGACCGATCCTCTTCAGCCACCATTGGATGTCCTTCCCTCGATACGTGCGGGGCATGCGGACGTGTTCGCCGACGGCAACCGTCACCGGACGGCCCGAAGCGTGGATCTCATTGGCGATCTGGATCCCCGTCGCGGATGCCCCAACGACGAGCACCCCACCCTCGCGGAGCTGGTCGGGACGCTTGTAATCCAAGGCGGTGACCGAGTCGACGACCGCCGGGAGATCAGCGGAGACCACAGGCAGCTTGGCGAGATTGAAGCCTCCGGTCGCCAGCACGACCGAGGCAGCGTCCCAGACCGTCCCGTTGGCCGTCACCCGATAGCGCTCGTCGTTGCGGCGGACACTGTTCACGGTGACGCCGGTCTCCAAGGGTGGGTCGACCAGAGACGCATAGGCGTCGATGAACGCGACGACATCACCCATGGTCATGAAGCCATCGGGGTCATCACCTGCGTATTCGAAGCCGGGCAGCCGGGTCTGCCAATTGGGGGTGAGGAGGCGGAGCGACTCCCAGCGCTCGTGCCGCCAAGTGTTCGCCACCTCACCACGCTCCAGGACCACGTGGTCCACACCCCCCTCGGTCAGCATCTTGCTCACCGAGAGACCGGCGTGCCCGGCCCCGATGACCACGGTGGGTATTCGGGTCATGTGACCGGGTTGCACACCGCTAGTTGACGGTGACGTTGACGTTCGTCGGGTTGGTGATGATGTCGAAGACGGCCGAGCGCTTCTGGGACTGGGCAACGAGAGCCTCGATCTCTTGCTGGCTGGCATCGGCATCGATCTCGTAGTTGACCCGGATGTTGCTGAAACCGTTGCGAACCTCTGGGTCTCCTCCGAGGATGCCGAGGATGTCCATGTCGCCTTCGATGGTGGCCTTGACCGAGTTGAGTTGGATCTCCCGGTTCTGGGCAACGGCGGCGACACCCGCGGTGAGACAACTTGCCAGACCCACGAGCACGAACTCCACCGGAGTCGCACCGTGGTCCTCGGAGGCGAATACCTCGGGATGATCGGCGGAGAAGGTGAACGTCGACTTGTGGGTCTGGTCATCGCCGAGACCGAAGAACTCCTCCACGGTCGACTTGCTGTGGGTCCCACCGGCCCACTCGTTGCTGGCCTTCCAGGTGAACTGGGCACCCTCAGGGGTCTCGGCCAGGGCGTTTCGGGCGTCGAGTAGCGCCTGAACGTTCACACCGTTGCTGACTGGGTTTTCCCGGGTTGTCGTCATATCTCTATTCCTTCGTTGGATTGCTTTGCGGTCGACGGGCGACTGGGTGTCGTACGTCGTCGGGACACGCCGTATGAGGGCTGGCTGCCCTGCCAGGGCTCCCTGGGTGGTTGGCGTCTGCGACCTACAGGGTCGATGAGACCACCCGGGAGCAGGGACACATGCAGCCGGTGGTCGGTCGAAGTCTGGGAATGGTGTTGTCGTGCGGTGTCATCCGGTCTCCTTTTCGCTTGACGCGCTCAGAGAGCGCTGCGAGCGGGTTGCCGCCGACAGCGGAACTCATCGTGTCAGGCATTGGCACCGACCAAATCGGTTGCCGCGGCTTCAAAGGGCCTGTCCCTCCACCGCTCTAGATGAGCGCGTTGTGAAGCCAGATCTTAGAACAGAATCTGGTCTGTGAGTCAAGGCTGAATCTTCGACCTCGGTCGAGCCCCGCCGTGCCGGACATGATGACGACACCAGTCGCGATCATCGATGACCAGCCGTTTCCGGCCAGGAGTCCCACAAGCCGATCGTGTCCTCTACCAGGACCGATTCGAAGTGTTCGATCAAAGGCATGACGACGGACTCCATCTCCTCGAGCCAAAGTTCTCCGTCGTAGAAGGCGTCCTTCATCGACTCCCGGCTGGCAGCGTCGGGAAAAGCCCGAAGCCATACCAACGTCTGGTCGTCTTCAGCAGAAAGGAACGGTCCCAGAATCTTCATCCCGATATTCGTGTGCGCCGGGATCGCCAGCTCACGCAACTGCGCGACGAACGCGTCACGTCCACCAGGCACGATCCGATAGGTACGAACCTCGATGACAGCCGGCATACACACTCCTCCAGCCCACCTTTCTATCCACCTTCCCCGATGACGACAAGAAGACCCATCTGAGCAACCATCGATTCCCTACGACTACCCGCCCCGTGGGCATCACACCAGCAGGTGCTGGGGGGTAGGTTGAGACCAACATGGCAGTCTCCGACGACCAACTGAACTTGCTCGAGGAAACTCTGGAGGTGCGCATCGAGACCCGCTCGGACGACGCCGCCTTTGAGACGATCATCTGGATCGTCGTGGCCGATGGTGAGGTGTATGCCCGATCGGTCAACGGTGAGAGGGGCCGGTGGTATCAGCGCACGATCTCGAATCCATTCGTGGCCGTACTCGTCGATGGGGATCGCCTCGAGTTCCGTGCGGTCCACGTGAAAGACTCCGACACCATTCAGACGGTCTCGGATGCACTGCGGGCCAAGTATCCCCCGGGCGGGTCGCTGGACCGAATGACCCGTGAGGAGGTCCTCGAAACCACCGTGCACCTCGAACCGATTACCTGACGAGCCTTCGTAGGGTCACACCTCGCCCCAGGCGACACCACTGACGGTGGAACTGGCATGAGCGAATAAGGTCGTCCTCGTGCCGGTTGTAGTGATTCGGCACCGGGTTCAACCACCCTCGATCGGACAGGCTGACATGAGTACAGACGAGACCTACGGCTTCGACACAAGAGCGGTACATGCCGGGCAACGGCCCGATCCGGAAACGGGTGCACGTGCGATGCCGATATACGCCACGACCTCTTTCGTGTTCGAAGATGTACAGCACGCTGCCGACCTGTTCTCACTGCAGACCTTCGGCAATATCTACACCCGACTGTCCAACCCCACCACCGCTGCGTTCGAGGAGCGGGTGGCGTCACTGGAGGGTGGTCTCGGTGGCCTGGCCACCGCCTCGGGCAAGTCGGCTCAGCTCACAGCCCTTCTCACCATCGCCCAGGAAGGCGACCACATCGTCTCGTCCAAGGCCTTGTACGGAGGAACGTTCACCCAGTTCAACGTGACTGTCCGTCGTATGGGGATCGACGTGACCTTCGTCGACTTCGGCGACCCCGACCAGGTGAAGAAGGCAATCACACCGAAGACCAAGGCACTGTTCGGGGAGACCATCGGTAACCCCGGCGCCGACATTTTGGACATCGAGCTCTACGCCGGCCTCGCCCATGAACACGGCATCCCTCTGATCGTCGACAACACTTTCGCTACGCCGTATCTGTGCCGGCCCATGGAATGGGGTGCCGACATCGTCATCCACTCAGCTACGAAGTTCATCGGCGGCCATGGAGCGGTCATCGCCGGGGTGATCGTCGAGTCGGGTCTCTTCCCGTTTGACAACGGAAACTTTCCCATCCTGACCGAGCCCTCGCCGTCATATCACGACCTCAACTTCTGGGAGAACTTCAGGGAGTACGGGTACCTGATGCGGGCACGGGTCGAGGTGATGCGTGATATTGGGGCCGCCATTTCCCCGTTCAACTCCTATTTGTTGTTGCTCGGCCTGGAAACCCTGTCACTCCGGATGCAGCGTCACGTCGAAAACGCCGCGCTCGTCGCCCGGCATCTCGCCGAGCACCCGGGCGTGGCCTGGGTGCGCTACCCGATCTTCGACGACAACCGCTGGACCGACCTGGCCAAGAAGTATCTGCCCGAAGGACCCGGCGCGGTGTTCAGTTTCGGTCTGAATGGTGGCTTCGATGCCGGGGTGAAGTTCATCGAAAACGTCGAGTTGGCGTCCCATCTGGCCAACGTCGGTGACGCCAAGACCCTGGTCATCCATCCGGCGTCGACAACGCATCAGCAGGTCCCCCCGGTGGATCGGGAGGGGATGGGTATCGGCAACGACATGATCCGAATCTCGGTGGGCATCGAAACCGTCGGGGACATCATCAGCGACCTCGACCAGGCGTTGGAGAAGGCGAAATGACCACGACGATGGTCCCCGATGCATCTGCAGTTGAGCGGCTGCAAATCATCCAGAATTCCCGATCGGTCGCCCTTGTCGGGGTGTCAGCCAATCCGATCAGGTCTTCGAACTTCGTTGCCTCCTACCTGGTGCGTACCCCGTTCCGCACCTACCCCGTCAACCCGGCATATGACGAAGTCCTCGGGCTGAGGACGTACGACACCCTGGCCGACCTGCCCGAGGTTCCCGACATAGTCGACGTGTTCCGGCGTCACGACGCCATCCCCGACGTGATTGACCAAGCGATCGACATCGGTGCCAAAGTCGTTTGGCTTCAGTTGGGCCTTCGTCACGACGAGGCGGCACAGAAGGCAGTCGATGCGGGGCTAACGGTGGTCCAGGATCGTTGCCTCAAGATCGAACACGCCAGATTCTCGGGTCGTCTCCACCTGGCCGGTTTCAACACAGGTGTGATCTCCTCGAAGCGGCGAAGACCGATCGACTAGACCCCTGAATCGCCGAATGAGACGCTGTGCGGACCACATACGGTCCCTACAGCATTAGGAACGCGGTTGGAAAACGGCGGGCCGGGGTATGCCTGGCGGCGAGAAACGAGATGCCGGTGATGTCCCCTGCCGTTGACATGGTCCTCCTGTCCTTGAACAGGTTGGACGACACCCTCGCGGCCGTCGATTCGGTTCTCGGTCAAGAGATCGATTCCTTGGCGCTTTGGATCGTCGACCAGGGAAGCAATCCCGGGCAAGTGGAGGCCCTTCGGGGGGTTGCATCCGAGAATCCTCGAGTCCAGCTCGTCGAGCTAACCGACAATGTCGGAGTGGCTGCGGGGCGGAACATCGGGATCAACGCCGGCAACGCCGAATTCGTCGTCTGTCTCGACAATGACGCCGTGTTTGACAGCCCGGACACTCTGAGGCGAGCGGTAGACACACTCGCCTCGGACGATCGATTGGGGGCAGTCGCGTTCCGGGCCCTCGACTTCTCCACGAAAGAGCTCGACCTTGGCTCGTGGGCGTATCCCCGGGCACATATGAAGACCACGGAGCCGGTTGAGGTCAGCCGATTCGTCGGAGTGGGCCATGGTCTCCGCCGCGCTGCCTTCAGGGACGCCGGTGGCTACGACGAACAGCTGTTCTTCTGCGAAGAGGAGCTCGACCTGTCCTACCGCATGATCGATCGGGGCTACCGGATCGTCTACGACCCATCGGTCGTTGTTCTCCACAAGTCTTCACCAGAGGAGCGAATCGAGTGGGACCGCGGCAGGGTCTATCACCAGGTGCGAAATGCAGTTCTGGTGCAACACCGCCACCACCGACGTCCCATGGCCACGGCGCTCCTGGCAGTCGGCTGGCTGCTCCGTGCCCTCTACAACCGTCAAGGCCGCCAGGCAATACGCGGGCTCGTCGACGCCTTCAGACGGCTCAGGGACGAGCCGGACACCGAAGGGCTGGGTGAGGATGCCCGCCGATACGTCTGGCAGCACGACACCAGGCTACGCGGGTCGCTTCGGAGCCGTCTCCGCGATGACGTCCTGGCGGCCTTTCCCACCCGCGATCAAAGGCCGGCTTCGTCGTCGTGAGCGCCTCACCGCGCGTGCTCCTCATCACCGGCTATTCACGCAGCGGAAGCACCCTCCTCGCTCGGGTTCTCGGTGAGATCGACGGATTCGTGTCCCCTGGAGAGCTTCGCTACCTGTGGCAGCGCGGTCTCACCGAGAACCGGCGCTGTGACTGTGGTGAACCATGTCTCGAATGCCCCTTCTGGCAGAAGGTCTTGTTCCGGGCCTACGGGTCGGCCCCACCTCCTGACCTCGAAGGGATACTCGACCTCCAGCGGCGGGTGGACCGTGTCTTTCGCATTCCCTCGCTGACCCGAACGGCTGGAGATATGCCCGGCGAAGTGGCGACCTATCTCCGCTATCACGAACACCTGTACCAGGCGATAGAGGAGATCACCGGAGCCAGATGGATCGTCGACTCCAGCAAGGACCCCTCTTTTGGACACGTCCTCGCCCTCTCCGAAGACATCGATCTCTCTGTCGTCCACCTGATCCGGGACAGTCGAGCCGTGGCCTACTCGTGGACCCGCGACAAACACGACCCTGGAACGGGGAAATCGATGTCGAGGCAACATCCACTCCGATCCGCTCTGGAGTGGGACATAG
>Ga0299914_10004152_pt1 | contig 10392 bp, 5 predicted proteins | sample RVTome_10_FD_201361 | JGI IMG/M metagenome (GOLD analysis project Ga0299914, IMG submission 201361) | Soil microbial communities from uranium-contaminated site in the Upper Colorado River Basin, Wyoming, United States - RVT153D57 (version 2) ... | reverse complement strand
TGCCCATTCGTCGCGCTTCTTCTACAGCCAATTCCAATACGCGCTTCGTGCTAGGTGAAAGCTCGGTCTTGGTAAAGGGTGTTCTTGTGCCTGGCCCACCGGACAGGCGCTCTACCATTGCCTGAACACGGGCCGCATCCAGGCCCAATTCGCGTAGTACTCGCCCGGCCACGCCCCCTTCCTCTCGCAGCAGCCCAATGAGAACATGTTCGCTGCCAATATAACTATGATTCAACCGTTCTGCTTCTTCTTGTGCCAGACTCAAAACCCGTCGAGCACGTTGTGTAAATCGTTCCCAGTTTTTAGAATTCACCGTGGCTCACCTCGGTTGTTAGTAAGTCTCAAAGTTGTCCCTGCCGAGGAACAATTGCTCCCCTTAACCTTGATGACCCCATAATAAAATACTTTACTATTCTTCATCATCCATTTGATCCGGATGGACACCTGCCATGACCAGATCCATATCCATATAATCGGCCGAAGCTACTTGCTTCAAACTCAAGCCTAACTGGTGTTGGTCGGCATCAATGCGAATAATGCGAACCGTCAGCTTATCCTGTGGCTTCACAACTTCTCGCGGATGCCCGATATGATTTTCAGATAATTCCGAAATATGAATCAATCCTTCCAGCTCATACTCGTCATGCAAACGAGCAAAGGCCCCAAATTTTGTTAGCTTCGTAACCGTTGCTTCTACCAACTGTCCCACTTGATACGTGTCGTTGACGGTAGACCAGGGATCAGCTTCTAATTGCTTCATACTCAAAGCAATGCGCTGTTTCTCCTGATCAATATTTAAGACAGCAACCTTTACCTCATCACCAGCCTGTACTTTTTCTGATGGCTTGGCAATCCGTTGCCAGCTTATTTCCGATAAATGAACAAGACCTTCAACCCCACCAATATCCACAAATGCCCCGTAATCGGTCACATTGACCACCCTACCGTCAAAGGTGTCACCAACTTGTACACCGTCAAAGAACTTGGCCCGCTTCACTTCACGGATCTCGTCGTCGGCCGCCCTCTCAGAGAAAATCAGGCGGTTGCGAGGACGGTCTACCTCAATGACTTTGGACATCATGAGAGTACCAACCCGTTTTTGGCAAGCACGCTGCAAATCCCGGGGATCAGCGTAGCGTGGATTATCCCCACTTTGTTGGGACATCGGTACAAAGCCCCGTAGGGAGCCAAATTGGACAATGAAGCCACCTTTGTTGAAACCAACAACCTCTACTTCTTGGGTTTTCTGACTGTCCAGGGCTTCACTGGCTAATTCCCAGTCTAATTCTTCGGCTGCCCGTTGATAGGACAAAATGATATTGCCATCATGATCTTCCGGGTTGACAACGAAAACAGAGATCTTGTTGCCAACTACCAGTTTCTTTTCAATTGTGGCCGGGTCTAACGTGTCAACTTCTTGACTGGGGATGATGCCTTCGGATTTGGCACCAATGTCAACTAAAAATTCGTTATGACGGCGATCAACAATCCAGCCTTCGCGGATTTCTCCCGCAGAGGGTACATCTAAGGCAAATTCTTCGGCTAACCAGGCTTCCATGGGATGACCTGTTTCATCATTTGTCCCCATGTTTGTTGCATTGTTTGTCAAGTTTCTTCTCCCTTACATTTTCGGCGGCAGCGGCCCAGAGTTTTTCTATGTGATTATACTGAGTTTGATCGTATTGGCAATAGAACTATTCTCGTGTTAAGGAAGTTTAATAGTGTGCGGCTTTGTACCTTGGGTTATCATTGACTTGAATGGATGTGAAGTTTTTTTGCGACCTATTGTGGCGCAGGGCATGGTTACTCTATTTACTGCTCTTCCTGATTTCGTTCTTGCCACGTCTGACGGCTATCGGCCGTTACATTACCCCCGACGAGTTAATATGGATCTATCGCTCCGTCCAATTCAGTGAAGCATTGCGGGATGGACAGTGGGCAGCTACATTGACGACAGGGCATCCGGGTGTCACTACCATGTGGCTGGGGACGTTGGGTATTCGTACGCAGTTGTGGCTGCAGCCATCTGCCCAGGATGCCTACCAATGGATCACCCAACTGGCTCATTATAATCCTGAAAACATGGCCGCTTTCAGCCGATTGGCCCACTTTCTGACGGCCGCTCGCCTGGCAGTGATCATGGTGAACAGCCTGGGAATGGTGGCTACATATATGTTGGGGGAGCGGCTGTTCGGCCGTTTTCCAGCTCTAATTGTAGCTGCTTTGCTGGCTTTCGATCCTTTTTTAGCAGGTCTCTCCGGCTTGTTTCATGTAGATGCGCTTATGACTACCTTTGTCACCCTCTCCTTATTGGCTTTGGCCCACTGGGCCAGAGGTAATGGCGACAATCGTATTCCTCTCAGCCTGGCGGCCGGTGCCGCTGCCCTGGCCATCTTAAGCAAGTCACCAGCCCTGCTTCTGCTCCCTTTTACTGCCCTCATCTTTTTGTGGACAATAATTCGAGGCAACTTGCCTGTTCAGCGAGTCCTGGGGCAAGCTCTGCTGTGGCTGTTCGCTTTTTTAAGCGTCACCTTTCTCCTTTTTCCTGCCCTCTGGGCGGGGCCATCATCAGTGATTCAGCTTATTTCGGGCAGTGCCAACCGGCATATTGAAACAGCCTTACGACCTACTTTTTTTCTGGGTGAAATGGCGTTCGATCATGGCCCCCTCTTTTACCCGATTGCCTTGATTATCCGGCTTGGGCCGCTGGTTTTCCTGGGGTTAATTTTAGCAATTGTTCGGTGGCTACAGAGACGGCAACGGCCGTCTCCAGCCACACTTATCTTTATTCTCTGGTCACTCCTCTTCCTGGCGGCCATCACGACTGCCGCTAAAAAATTTGACCGTTACGCGCTGCCAGCCATCCCTGCTCTGACTATTATTGCGGCCCTGGCCTGGGCAAAGTTAAGCCAACAACGGCCAAAGATCCTTTTGCCAGCTCTATTAGTTGCCCAAACAGCTTATTTACTCCTGGCTTTGCCTTATCCCTTGATTGGCTATAATCCCCTCGTAGGCGGCATTGCCACGGCCAGGCGTGTTTTGACGATTGGTTGGGGCGAGGCGGTTGGTGCGGCTGGGCAATGGCTGGCTAACCAACCGGGAGCTGCCCAGAAATCGGCCGTTACCACGCTTCCTCCCGCCCTGGCCCCCTTCTTCCCCGGCCAAACGCTTGCCAACGAAGATGCCGCCCAGGGCGATTACCGCATTCTGACAGCCAGCAACTTGCAAGCCAATCCAAACGCTCTGGCTGAAGCCCGCAGTCAAGGCCAACTGCTGCATACAATCCATTTCAACGGTCTCGACCAGGCCTGGATTTTTGCCCAAGACGACCCACAGCGGCTGTCCTCCCTGACCGGCTTCACCGGGCCGCTTACCTTTGACAATCGGGTTAAACTCCTGGCGGCTGACGCTGATTTTATCCAGGGGGCTGTCCAAATTCGCCTGCGCTGGCAGTTGCAGCAAGCCGGCCGTTACGCTCTCCAATTCACCTTGCGTGATGAAAATGGACATGCCTGGAGCCAACTCTATACCCCTTTGCTCAATGAGACGGATTTCTATCCCGAACATTGGGCCAGTGAGGAGATGCCACAAGTGCCCTATACACTCCGACCAGCACCCGCGATTCCACCAGGCCACTATCAAGTTGAACTCTCTCTGTTTGAGGCGGCAACGGGGGCGCAGCTACCTTTGTTAACGGCCGATAACAGCTTCCGCGGTGTCATTTACACTTTACCGGCCGTCACTATCCCCCCGCCAGCCACATTAGCGGCGGTCAGCGAACTCGATGTGGGCACTGTGGTCAATCAGGCCTGGCTGGACGATGCCTTGATTCTGTGGGGACACAAACCCTTACCGCCTGACTTGCTCTCCGGCAGCCGCACGGTACTTGACCTCTACTGGCAGGCCGTTGGTTCTCTGCCTCAGAATGTCCAGTTAAGCCTACAATTGGGTGATGAGCAAGCCATTGTGCCCCTCAGCCGCTATCCATCTGCTGCCTGGCGTGTGGGCGAGCCAATTCACGAAAAGTATGAGCTGGCAGTTCCTCCGACGATGCCTGCCGGGCAATACACTTTAACGGTTCAGCCCTTTGTTGGCGAGGATGGCGATGGGGAAACGGCCGTCCCCCTCGGCCAGATCGAAATCAGGGCTACAGATCGCCTGTTCCAGCTACCGGCCACCATTGCCACGCCGCTGAATATTCAGTTTGGGGCGGATATCCATCTGCGTGGGATTGATGGCCCGACCGTTAACGAGGACACTCTACACCTGACCCTCTACTGGCAAAGTGACCAGCAGCCCCTGGCCCTATACACAGCCTTTGTCCATGTTTTAGATAGTGATGGCACGACCATCGCCCAGGTTGATCAATGGCCTGACGGTCGTCCCAGTGATACTTGGGCTGCAACGGAAGTTATTGTGGACAGCTACGTCATTCCCTTGCCAGACAATGCCGCTCCCGTCCAGCTAGCCATTGGTCTCTATACGGCCGAAAATGGCCTGCGCTTACCCATCACCGATGCTGCGGCTAACAGCTACCCCGATGACCGCTATCTCCTCCCCTTATCACAATGACCACCCCCCACCCCTCGCCCCTCGCCCCCCGCCTCTCCCTCCTCACCCTTCTCCTCCTGGCCTTTGCCCTGCGCCTCTTTCGCCTGGAGGAGCAAAGCCTCTGGTGGGATGAGGGCATTAGTCTCCATCTGGCAACTTCTTCGCTGGCCGACATCATAGCTGACCGGGCGGCGAATATTCACCCGCCACTTTATTTCATCGTTCTCAAAGGTTGGGTGACACTGATGGGTGTTACGCCCTTTGCCGCTCGTTATTTGTCGGTGTTGGCCGGCTGGCTGCAAGTAGCGGCCGTTTACAGCCTCGGCCGTCGTTGGCTGGGTCACAAAGCAGCCTGGATCGCCGCTCTCCTTATCACTTTCTCGCCACTTTCGATCATCTATGCCCAAGAAGTCCGCGTCTATGCCTGGCTGCCTCTCTTCTACCTGGCTCTTTTGCTGATTACCCAGGTTATTATCAAACAGCCGAGTCCGTCGCTGCGTCATTGGCTGCTGCTTGGCCTTGTCGAATGGGCGGGCTTCCACTCCCACTATATCGCCGCCTTTGGCATCGCTTACACGGGCCTGTGGCTGCTGTTTTCGCTTTACCGGCAAAAACGGGCGGCTGATTTACGGCGTTGGTTTGTGTCGCAACTGGTTGTTGGCCTGGCAACATTGCCCTGGTTGAGCATCGTCTGGCTGAATCGAACGGCCGTGACCATTGAAGCCAACGCCGGTACCTATCTCTCTGAGCCTACCCCTGTCCCCTTTCTTCTGGCCCAAGTGTGGGTTTTCCATCTCACCGGCCTCCCCGGCGCCCTCTCCCGCCCCATCATCCAACTCCTGGCCGCCCTCATCGCCCTCTGCCTTACCCTATTAATTCTCCTCCGCTCCCTTCGCCCTTCGCCCCCCTCCCTTCGCCTCTCCCCCCTCCTCCCCTGGCTCCTCCCCGTCATTGCCGCCTTCCTGGCCTGGAGCGTCCGCTCCTTCGCCCACCCCCGCTATGTTACTATATTTGCTATTATGCTCATCCCCACTGCTGCCTGGGTAATTGGGGAGTGGCGAGTGGCGAGTGGCGAGTGGCGAGTGGGTGTTAAGCTTCAGTCTCTAGTCGCTACTCTCCTCTTCCTGACTCTTCTCACTATTTCCCTTTTTGCTCTAAACCTCTACTACTTCGATCCGGGTGTGACCAAGGATGATGTGCGGGGGGTGGCCCGTTATTTGGAAGGTGAAGCGGGGCCAAATGATTTGATTTTGGTGCCGGATACGGATTGGTCATTGCTCTTTGAGTATGAGGGGTCAACGGCCGTGGCCATGCCCCACGCCAGCAACCGCGACGAAATGTGGCGACATCTCCAGCAATTGACGCAAGATAAAGAGCGTGTGTTTGCCGTCAATTACCAGCGGGGTGGGGTGGATTGGCAAGATGTGGTGCCTTTTTCCCTGGAACGGGCTGGATCATTGGTGGAAGAGATCAGATTTGGCAATCTGTTTGTGGAACTTTACCAACTGGATGGGGCTGTCACCATACCCCAACTTACACCGGCTCAGGTGCGTTTTGGCTCTCTGCGCTTAACGGCCGTTTCCAACCAATCTTCCACACCTGCTGACAGTGCCATCACCCTCGCGCTCGGCTGGCGGCTGGAGCAGCCTGTGGCTGAACGCTTAAGTGTGGCTTTGCGTCTGCTCGATGTTGATGGCTGGCAATTGGCGACGACTGACCACATTTTGGTGGATGAGATCGGCCGTCCCAGCGAACAGTGGCCGGTAACCACAGCTATCACTACCTTTCACGTCTTGCCTCTGCCACCCGGTACGCCACCACTGACCTATACGCTGGCGGCTGGTGTCTACAGCCAGGGCGATAATGGCCCGCAGCCCCTCGACATGCTGGATGAGCAGGGGGCACCGCAAGGCCAGGAGTGGCAGCAGCCGGGAATCCAACTTGCACCCCTACTGGGTCTGTCCAATCCACATCGCATAGTCAGTAGCATTGAAACCTGGCCCCAACCGCAGACAGTGGGCGAGGGCTTGCTGCTGACAGGTGCGCAGATTGGGCACGCTGAGGTTGGGGCCGGGCAGCCCTTGTTCGTACAGTTGCAGTGGCAGGCCACCCGGCCGTTACCCGACATCCGCCCAGTTTTACAGCTTATACAAGGTGACCAGATTCTGGCCTCTGCCGCTGAGGCTCCCGCGCTCGGCCGTTATCCGACGGATCAATGGCAAAGTGGGGAGGTGGTTGTAGAGCATCGCCGCCTGTCTGTGCCGGCTACGGCCGTTGGCCCCGCCCAAATTATCATCACGCTACAGGACGAACGGTGGCTCATCGGCGACATCGAAATCAGCGCCGAAGCCCATCTCTTTGAGCTGCCACCCATTGGTCAGCCTCTCAATGTCCAGTTTGGTGATGTGGCCCGGCTCGTCGGTTACGACCTGCCGCAGCAGAACGTTTCTGCTAATGAACCAGTTCAACTGACACTCTACTGGCAGTCGCTGGCGACCGGCAGTGAGGTAAATTTTGTGGTCTTCACTCACATCCTGGCCGAAGATGGGCATCTGGTGGGCCAGCATGACAGTGTGCCGGCTAACGGCCGTCGTCCCCTCAGCACCTGGGTCTCGGGCGAATATATCATTGATGCCCATGAATTGAGCTTTCGAGAGACCTATGTGGGCAGCGGTCGGATCGAAATCGGCCTCTACGATCCTGATACCAATACCCGCTTACCAGCCAGCACGGGCAGCGACTTTTTCTATCTGCCTGTCACTTTAGAAGTTAATTAGGGGGTACAAGTAATTAATCAGGTAAAAGGCTCTAACCCGTCAGCCAGGTGGCACGGTGGGACACTGGCCATAGCATTCGGTTTAGCAAAGACCCTTCGTAAAGAGGGGTCTTTTGCTTGCTTATGTCTCCGTATACCAACTGTGCATGAGTAGAGGGCGTTGCGTCAGGCGAGTGTGTAGGGCTATTTTTTATACTGTCTATATTTAGTTTTCAAGGAACTACGTCTTTTCCAAGAGTTTGTCTGGAAAAGGAGTGTACTCACGGACAGCAGGGAACACGGACAAGAAATTTGGCTGTGGTTATAAAAACAGAGTGAATAGTGTTTAGGATCGACAAAAAATTGTCGATAGAGGTACTGTTAGTGCGTAAGCGCCTAAAGGCAAGGGAGTCACTTATGGTTTATGCAAACAATATGAAACAGCATAGGGCCTTCATTGGCCTGATCACTATCCTGTTCTGGGCGGCTTTCGCCTTCAATGGCTGTGCCACGCAAGCCGAACAATCAACCAGTGATGCAGTGGTGACGGCAGTGGTAAGTGAGCCTTCGCCCACAGCCGTCGTTGCCACAGCAGCACCGGTGGCAGCCACGGCTACGGCTACCGCCGCCCCAACCATTACCCCACCTGTCGCCTCGCCCACGCCCACACCCACTATGGTAGCCCCGACGGCTACGGCGACCGCCATAGCGATAACACCCAACCCGGGCTGGGCCTGGTACGAGGAGAGTGAAGCCCCTGGTGTCCTGTTCCAACTGCCGCAAACGTGGGATGTCCGGACATTCCGGCCGAAGCGCTTCCAGGCACCGGAGACCAACTCGATTGTCGAGGTGCGAGCTTTTGATTTTTCCGGCTCTGATTGGCTGGCCTGGGTGCAAGAGCGCAAATCACAGCCGTTTAACAGAGTGGCCGACGACTTCGTTAAGCAAAATGGGCTGGTAAAAGGGCATCCGGCCTTCCTTTTCATCAAATCAGGTGGTGGCTCCTACACGATAGAGTTGTATATCCGGGATGAAATTCAAATCGTCAATTTCTTTTTTCAGAGCGGTGTGGCTCCCCGCTTAGAGGAGGAAATGCAAATTCTGCTGACAATGTTTGAAACCGTGCAATTTGCTAGCGACAACGAAGGTGAGACCAGCCTGCCCACCGGTTGGGTACAGGGACATATACTAACAGTCTATTCGCCGGAGCGGCTTGAATTTCCAGGGGAGCTGCAAACCGTCACTGGTACGGTTGAAACGCAGGTTGACCCGCCAGCATATGAGGCCACTGTTATTGATGCCGAAGACAGAACCTATCGGGTTGATTTGGACGCGCCATACAGCTTTCAAGGGTTTCCGGTTAGCCGCCTACGGCCGTTTCCGGACACACTCTCCTTACAAGACCTCATACAGCCTGGCCAATCGATCACCCTGACCGGCTATCAAACCGCTGACGACCGTTTTTACCCGCTTTGGGGCCAGGCGGCCGGTGTGGATGACGCGACGGTGGTGTTGTACCGGCCGTTTTTCGATCTATACCGCTTAGACCCTGCAATTCTGACCCCGTATCCGGTATCAATTACCCTTTACTTGCGTGGCCCCTGGGAACAGGTACGGCCGTATCTGGTGGACGAGCCGGCCAACCCCCTACCTGACGACGTATTGGCATTAGACCCGGCGCAAGATGTCATTGTCAGAGGCACACTCCAATCCACTGCGCCACCTCGTCTGACGGTGGAGGAGTTTTATTACCTGGACGGCGGCTGTGAAATGATGACCAGTGATGTGCAGCAGTGCAAATATTACCAACCGGTAGAGATTGAGGAGTCAGAGTAGTATTCAGTTAACAAGAGTGTTACACTTTTACACGGGAATCTGTGGCTAGCCAAATGGATTCCCGCCTACGCGGGAATGACAGCCAGCCATTTTCATAGGTGAAATCTATGGCTTCTGGATTCCCGCCTACACGGGAATGACAGGCTAATGGTGGGATTACTTTTGTTACACTGTGCTGAGCGGTAGAGACAGGTAATTACCAGTTATCCAATTACGGAGAAAGTATGCAAAACTTACCCACTTTTCAAGATGTTCTGCGGGCACGGCGGGTGGTCGGCCGTTATTTACCGCCCACCCCTCTACACAATTACCCTGGCCTCGATCAGTTGGTGGGCACAGCCGTCTACGTCAAACATGAAAACTACCAGCCTATCGGTGCCTTCAAAATACGCGGCGGCATCAACCTGATGTCCCAGCTCACGCCCGCCGAACGGGAAGCTGGTGTTGTCACCGCCTCTACGGGCAATCATGGCCAGTCCATCGCCTACGCTGCCCGGCTGTTTGGCGTCCCGGCCAACATCGTGGCTCCTAAAGAGGCCAATCCGGTTAAAGTGGCGGCGATGGAGAGTTATGGGGCTAACGTCATTTTGCACGGCCGTGATTTTGATGAGGCCAAAGCCCACTGCGAACACTTAGCCGGCGAACAGGGGATGCGCTACATCTCCTCTGGCGACGAACCTTTACTTATCGCTGGCGTAGCCACCCACACCCTGGAAATCCTGGAAGTGCAGCCGGACATCGAGATGATTTTTGTGCCCATCGGCGGTGGCAGCGGGGCGGCTGGAGCAGCTTTGGTAGCTAAAGCTGTTAATCCGGCCATTCAAGTTATTGGCGTTCAAGCCGAAAAAGCCCAGGCTGCCTACCTCACCTGGATGAACCGGCAAGCGATGGAAAGCCCTATGGGCACGGCGGCTGAAGGTTTGCAAACCCGTGCTCCCTTCATGATGCCCCAGCAGATTCTATGGCAGAAGTTGGATGATTTTGTGTTGGTGAGCGATGAGGCAATGATGTCGGCCGTTCATATTCTGCTGGAAAAGGCCAAAACGTTGGCCGAATTAGCGGGGGCAGCACCGTTGGCGGCCGTTTTGGAGATGCGCCAGCAAGTTCAGGGCAAAAAGATCGCTCTGATCCTCAGCGGCGGCAATATCTCTCCTGAACAACTGCGAATGGTGCTGAATTAAACGGTAAACTTTGATTACAATGACCTTAATTGTCGTAAACAGGAGTTGGGGCATCATTAAGGGTGACGG
>Ga0299914_10004151_pt1 | contig 10393 bp, 14 predicted proteins | sample RVTome_10_FD_201361 | JGI IMG/M metagenome (GOLD analysis project Ga0299914, IMG submission 201361) | Soil microbial communities from uranium-contaminated site in the Upper Colorado River Basin, Wyoming, United States - RVT153D57 (version 2) ... | reverse complement strand
CAGTCACGGAATCGAAACGGAGGAAGTAGATGGCTCACAAGGAGCTTCTCTTCAGCGAGGATGCGCGGCGCGCGCTCGAGCGCGGCGTCAACATCCTGGCTGACGCGGTCAAGGTCACCCTTGGCCCCAAGGGGCGCTACGTCGTGCTCGACAAGAAGTTCGGCGCGCCCACGATCACCAACGACGGCGTCACGATCGCGCGCGAGATCGAGGTCGAGGACGTCTTCGAGAACCAGGGCGCCCAGCTCGTCCGCGAGGTCGCCACGGCGACCAACGACGTCGCCGGCGACGGCACGACGACCGCGACCGTGCTCGCCCAGGCCATCGTCCGCGAGGGCCTCAAGAACGTCGCGGCCGGCGCCAACCCGATGGGCCTCAAGCGCGGCATCGAGGCCGCCGTCGACGCGGTCGTCGGCGACCTCAAGAAGCAGTCCAAGGAGATCTCGGGCAAGGAGGACATCGCCCGGGTGGCCAGCATCTCGTCGCGCGAGCGCGAGATCGGCGATGTGATCGCGGACGCGATCGAGAAGGTCGGCAAGGATGGCGTCGTGAACGTCGAGGAGGGCCAGACCTTCGGCCTCGAGCTCGAGTTCACCGAGGGCATGCAGTTCGACAAGGGCTACCTGTCCCCGTACATGATCACGGACGCCGAGCGCATGGAGGCCGTGCTCGACGACCCGTACATCCTGATCGCGAACCAGAAGGTCGGCGCGGTCAAGGACATCCTTCCCGTCCTGGAGCAGGTCATCCAGGCCGGCCGGCCGCTCTTGATCGTGGCCGAGGACGTCGAGGGCGAGTCGCTCGCTACCATCGTCGTCAACAAGCTGCGCGGCACCTTCACCGCCGTCGCCGTCAAGGCGCCGGGCTTCGGTGACCGCCGCAAGCGCATGCTCGAGGACATCGCCATCCTCTCCGGCGGCGAGGTCATCACCGAGGAGATGGGCCTCAAGCTCGAGAACACCAAGCTCTCGCAGCTCGGCCGGGCGCGCAAGGTGGTCGTCACGAAGGACACGACGACGATCATCGACGGCGCGGGCGAGTCCGAGGCGATCAAGGCCCGCATCAAGCAGATCAAGTCGGAGCTCGAGTCCACCGACTCGGACTTCGACCGCGAGAAGCTGCAGGAGCGGCTGGCGAAGCTCTCCGGCGGCGTCGCGGTCGTCAAGGTCGGCGCTGCGACCGAGACCGAGATGAAGGAGAAGAAGCACCGCGTCGAGGACGCGCTGCAGGCCACCCGCGCGGCCCTCGAGGAGGGCATCGTGCCGGGCGGCGGCGTCGCGCTCCTCAACTCGACCAAGGCGATCAAGCTCGACTCGTTCGAGGGCGACGAGCGCACCGGCGCGTCCATCGTGGCGCGGGCGCTCGAGGAGCCGGTCCGCCAGCTGGCGCAGAACGCCGGCCTCGAGGGCTCGATCGTCGTCGACAAGGTCCGCACCGGCACCAAGGGCCACGGGCTGAACGTCGACACCGAAGAGTACGAGGACCTGGTCAAGGCCGGAATCATCGACCCGACCATGGTCACGCGCTCGGCGCTCCAGAACGCCGCCTCGATCGCGAAGAACATCCTCACGACCGAGGCCGTCGTCGCGGAGGCCCCCGAGAAGGCGGGCGCGGCGGCAGGCGGTATGCCGGGCGGTATGCCCGACATGATGTAGCACGGGGGAAACCATGTTTCCCCCGTGGGCCCCCTTCTTCGGAAGGTGGCACAGCACGAAGGGCCGGCCAAGCCGGCCCTTCGTGCTTCTGTAAGCCTTGCCGCGCTGCCTACACTGGGAGGGTGAACGCGGTTGCCCTCCGCCCTCGCTCCTTCGTCCGGGTCGCCGGCCCGGACGCCGAGGACTACCTTCAGCGGATGCTTTCCAACGACGTCGCCGCCCTGGCTCTCGGCGAGTCCTGCGAGGCGCTGCTCCTGACGCCGAAGGCGCGCGTGATCGCGCCGATGCGCGTCCTGCGCCGGGCCGAGGACGACTTCCTGCTCCTGACCGAGCCCGAGCTCGGCGAGACGCTCCGCGACCAGCTCCTGCGCATGCGCTTCGCCGCGAAGGCCGAGATCGCGGTCGAGGAGCACACCTCGACGCTCGTCTTCGGGGGCACCGAAGGGATTCCGACGGAGGACTACGGCGAGCCGGCCGTCGAGGTGCTGGACGCGGACCACGAGCCGACGCTGGACGCGGACGCGCTCGAGGCGATGCGCATCGAGGCCGGCACGCCGCGCTTCGGGAGGGAGATCGACGACCGCGTCCTGCCGGCCGAAGCGGGGCTCGTCGAGCGCGCCGTCAGCCTGAAGAAGGGCTGCTACCCGGGCCAGGAGCCGATCGCGCGCCTCCACTACCGGGGCCACGCGAACCGCGGCCTGCGTGTGCTTGTCCTCGAGGGCGACCTGCCCGAGCCGGACGCCGAGCTCACGTACGGCGAGAAGGTCGTCGGCCGCGTGACGAGCGCGGTCAGATCGAACGGCGGGATCGTCGCGCTGGCCTACGTGCGGGTGGAGGTGCCGGCGGACGCCGAGCTCGACCTCGGGCGGTCGAAAGCCCGGCCGCTACACTGACCCCGTCCCTGCGCCCGTAGCTCAGGGGATAGAGCGCTGCCCTGCGGAGGCAGAGGTCGCACGTTCGAATCGTGCCGGGCGCATTGCGCCGTGCCTGCTCACGGCCAGACGGGCGCTCGCTTCTCCTCGCGCTCGAACTCCCGCCAGTCGGCCTGCCGGGTCGGGGAGAACACGTCGATCACCACCGCGCCGTTCGGGCCGGCGCGCACCTCGTGCGGGACGTCGGACGGGATGTTCCAGGAGCCGCCCGGGCCGAGCTCGCACTCCTCCTCGCCCACGCGGAAGCTGACGCTCCCCTCGATCACCAGGCCCAGCTGCTCGCTCGGGTGCCGGTGCTCGGGCACGTGCGCGCCCGGGTCGAGCTCGACTACCGCAAGCGTCGTCTCCTGGCCGTGCACCTCCCGCGCGACGACGTCGTTCCAGATCCGCAGGGGCCCGACGGCCCCGATGTCCTCGAACGCGCTCACTGTTCCTCCCTCCTGGACGGTCATTCGGCGGCGCAGGACGCAGCCTACGCCCGCCGAACCCCTGCCTGTGGCGGAGCTGCCCGACCATCTCGACCCCGGCCGTCACCGCGACGTCTCCATGCGGGCCGAGCTCGCGGCCCGCAGGACCGTGCTCGGGCTGATCGCCTTGCTGGCCGTGGCAGCGCTCCTCGGCGCCTTCGGCCAGCGCCCGGTGGAGTCCACCGCGGCGGCTGCAGCCGCCGACCTCGAGGTATCCGCGCCGACGCGCCTGCGCGGCGGGCTCTTCTTCCAGGGGCGCTTCACGGTCGACGCGCGGCAGGCCCTGGCGGACGCGACGCTCGTGCTCGCCCCCGGGTGGCTGGAGAGCATGAGCGTGAACACGATCGAGCCTTCCCCAGTCGAGGAGGCGAGTCGCGACGGCGACCTCCGGCTCTCCTTCGGACCCCTCGCCGAGGACGAGCGGCTGGTCGTCTACATGCAGTTCCAGGTGAACCCGACCAACGTGGGCCGCCGCGACGCGTCCGCCTCGCTCTACGACGGCGAGACGCTGATTGCAGCCGACGACCGGACTCTCGTCGTCTTCCCCTGAGACGCCGTGGACATCGTCATCCGAGCGATCTTCGCGTTCCTCTTCGTCGTCATCGTCACGCGGGTGATCGGCCGGCGCGAGCTCTCGTCCCTGGAGCCGTTCGACCTGATACTCCTGATCGTGCTCGGCGACCTGATCCAGCAGGGCGTCACCCAGAGCGACTACTCCTTCACGGGCCTCGTGCTCGCGGGCGGGACGTTCACGCTCCTCACCGTCGCCGTCTCCTACCTTGTCTTCCGCTTCCGGCGCGTCCGGCCGCTGTTCGAGCCGGAGCCGCTCGTCCTCGTCGAGAACGGCGAGGTGATCGACCGCAACCTCCGGCGCGAGCGCCTGACGCCCGAGGAGCTGGCGGCCGAGGCGCGGCTCCAGCAGATCCCGTCGCTTGCGGACGTGCGCTGGGCCGTCCTGGAGACGAGCGGAAAGATCAGCTTCATTCCCCGGGCACACCGGTAGCCTGACCGGGTGCGGATCTGCTCGCTCGTCCCCGCCGCAACCGAGGTGCTCTTCGCGCTGGGGCTCGGCGACGACGTCGTCGGCGTCACCCACGAGTGCGACTGGCCTCCCGAGGCCGCGTCCAGGCCCGTCGTCACCGCGTCCCTGCTCCAGACGGGCGACCTCACGAGCGCCGAGATCGACCGGCTCGTCGCGGCGACCGCCTGGGACGGGGGGCCGCTCTACGCGATCGACGAGGAGCGCTGGGCCGAGGTCGAGGCGGACGTCGTCGTCATGCAGGAGCTCTGCGAGGTCTGCGCCGTCTCGACGGACCAGGTCGAGGGCGTGCTCCGCGCCCGGCCGCTCGAGGTCGAGGTGCTGGACTTCTCGCCCTCCACCCTCGACGGCATCGGGGAGCGAGTCGGCGCGCTCGGCGCCCGGCTCGGCGCGGAGGGGGAGGCCGAGGAGCTCGTCACCGGCATGCGCAGCCGGCTCGACCGCGTGGCCTCGGCGCTCGCCAGCGTCGAGACCTCACCGCGGGTCTTCGTCACCGAGTGGCTGGAGCCGCCCTACGCCGCCGGCCACTGGGTACCGGACATGGTGGCAACCGCCGGCGGAATCGACGTCGCGGGGATGTCCGGTGAGCCCTCTCACCGGATGCGGTGGCCCGACGTGGCCGCGCTCGAGCCGGACGTCGTCGTGCTCGCTCCCTGCGGCTTCGACCTCGACCGCACCCTCTCCGAGGTCGTTCCGCTCGACCTCTCGGCGCATCTGCTGGGCACCCCGGCCCGCCAGGAGAGCCGGGTCTTCGCCGTCGACGCGAACGCACTGTTCTCCCGCCCGGGCCCGCGCGTCGTCGACGGCGTCGAGGTGCTGGCGCACCTGCTCCACCCGGCCGAGTACCCGGACCCGGGCGCTCTCTGGAGCAGAGTTCGTCTCTAACGCCGTTCGAGGTAGCTCGCCGGGCCGCCCGTGACCGTCAGCGTCATCGCGGCATCACGCGGTGTCCTCGACCCGGATGCGAAGCTCGCCGTCGACCCGCTCGGCCGGGTAGCGCCGCACCGGCTCGGCGCCGGCCAGACATGCCCCCGTCGCGAGGTCGAAGCGCCAGCCGTGGTAGGCGCATTCGAGGACGTCGCCGAGCACCTCGCCGTCGGCGAGCGGGTTCCCCTGGTGCGGGCAGGCGTTGTCGAACGCGTGCAGCTCTCCGTCGACCTCGAGGACGACGATCTCCCGGTCCCCTGCGTCGATCACCGCGCGCCCGGCGGCCAGCATGTCCTCGGGCGCGACGAGCAGGCGCCCGGCAGCCGCATCGGTCATGGGTTCTAGACTATCCCGCCCCGTGCCGCTCTACCTCCGCGAAGCCGACGTCGAGGAGCTCCTGCCTCCCGCCGACGCCATCGAGGCGGTGGAGGGATGCTTCGCGCGCATCTCCCTCAGTGTCGTCGAGAACGAGCCGCGGCGCCGTCTCGGGCTCGAGTCCGGCCGGCTCCACGTCATGGCCGCCGCGGACCGGCAGCTCCATCGCGCCGGGGTGAAGACCTACGCGGGTTTCGCCGAGGGTGCGCGATTCGTCTTCGCGCTCTTCGCGGCCGATCGCCCCGAGCTGCTCGCGCTGATCGAGGCCGACCGGCTGGGGCAGCTCCGCACCGGCGCGGCGAGCGCGGTTGCGGCACGGCACCTCGCGAAGCCGGGCGCGCGCACGCTCGGGCTCATCGGCACGGGCTGGCAGGCCGAGAGCCAGCTGGCCTGCATCCGCGCCGCCCTCCCCGGGATCGAGCAGGTCGTCGCCTACTCCCGAAACGAGGAGCGGCTGGAGGACTTCTGCGCCCGGCACGGGTGCGAGCCCGGCGAGTACAACCGCGATGCCGCCGAGCAGGACGTCGTCGTCACGATCACCACCTCGCGGGACCCCGTTCTCCGGGGCGAGTGGCTCCGGCCCGGCGCACTCGTCTGCGCAGCGGGCGCGAACCGAATCCAGGCGCGAGAGCTCGACAACGCGGTTCTCGAGCGGGCGAGCTTCGTCTGCTGCGACTCGATGGAGCAGGCCAGGATCGAGGCCGGCGACCTCGTCGAGCCGGTCGAGCGCGGGGTGCTCGACTGGCTGGAGGTGCACGAGCTCGCCGAGGTGGTCGCCGGGGAGACGGCCGGCCGGCAGCACGACGACGACATCGTCGTGTTCAAGAGCCTCGGCATCGCCGCGGAGGACGTCGCCGTGGCTGCGCTTGTCCACGAGCGCGCACGCGAGCGCGGGCTCGGAGTCGACCTCTAGGAGTCCAGGTCCTCGGGAAGCAGGTCGAGCAGGAGCCCGTCGTGCCAGGCGCCCTCGGCGCCGCGCTCGTACCGGCGCAGGACGCCTACGCGCTTGAAGCCGATGCGCTCGTAGGAGCGGACCGCCCGCTCGTTGGCGGCCGCCGGGTCGATGGTGATTCGGTGGTGGCCGCGGTCGGCAAAGAGCCAGCGGGCCAGCGTGCGCAGGGTGTCCGCCCCGAGCCCCTGCCCGTGGTGTGCGGTCGCCAGGAACAGGTCGACGCTCGCGTGCCGGTAGTCGGGATCGGTCTCCTCACCCGCCTGCGCGAGCCCGATCGTCTCCCCGTCCAGCTCGACGGTGAAGGCGAGCATCTCCTCGCCGGGCCGGGCCAGCTCGAGCAGGGCCTCCTCGTTCAGGCCGCGCCACCAGCGCGCGACCTCAGGCTCGGCCGCGATCTCGGCGAGGCGTGGCGCGTCGGCGGGCTCCAGCGGGCGGAGCGTCACGCGCTCGCCGCGAAGGCGCTGGGTGGCCACACCTCCTAGGAGGGTTTGGCGCAAAAACGACCCGCCGACACCGTGAAGGTGTCGCATGAGTCGCCATCCGTTGTCGTGCCCCGAAGGCCTCGACCCTGGAATCCGAGAGGCCGTTCTGCGCCTCCGCGAAGCCGGTGTAGAAACATTCGAGTCGTGCGAGGGTGGAACCGGTCACAGTTTCGCTGAGCCGACTGTTCGCTTTCACGGAGAGCCATCCGAGGGGTTCCGCGCGTTCGCGGCGGTGTTCGACAAGTACGGCCTGCGTGTGAAGGACCTGCGGCGCGTCTGGAGAGTGGAGGACGGCGAGCTATCAGGGCCGCGCTGGGAGCTGACGTTCTACCCCCAGCGCAGCCCCGAGAGGGCCGGTCAGTGAGTCCTACACCACGAGCACTTGTCGCGGTTCACTCCTCGTCCGGGCACCCTATGTTCCCGCTTGATGTTCTTGCCGTACGGGCATTCGTCATTGTCGTGGTACACCTCGGGGTCCTCCGGCTCGGAGGTATGGAACGGGTCAACCTTGGCCATGCAAATCACCTCCCTTCGGCTGTCGGCTCACGGCTGGTGGCTTGTGACTGCAAGCACCTGCCAAGTGGCACGGTGCCATGGCGGCCGGACGGACCCGTAGGATGGGCTTGCGTCCTGCAGGCGTGCGCTTCGGTTGTTGGCTCGCGGGGGCCGGGTGACTGCCCGGCCCTTCGCTCCCTAAGCTGCCAAAACCGCCGTCTCGCGATTCCGCAGAAGCGCCTGCCCGAGCCGTGCCAAGATGCAGAGGTCGGCGTGAAGCTGGACGCGCTCCAACCCCCGAACACGAAGGGGGGCGAGGCCGAAGTCACCCTTCAGGCGCCCGAACTCCCGCTCCACACTGCCGCGGCCACGGTAGAGCCGCTTCCACTCGTCCGAACCGTAGGGGATCGTGCTGAGGGGGATCGGGCGACCCTTGCGGAGCGCAACGATGGGGACGGAGCCGCGCTCGCGCGTTTCGTCCATGACGCGGTTGTTGTCGTACCCCTTGTCCATGGCGACCGTCGCAGGCTGGAACCCGCGCGCCTTTGCAGCGTCGAGGAGCGGCGCGACGAACGTCGATTCGTTGCGGCGGGCGGTGGCGACCGTCCACGCGACGGGAAGCTCAGTCCGGGCGCAGCTCGCCATCTGGAGCTTGAATCCGTAGAAGCCCCCGCCCGAGCGGGTGGAGACGGCGCTGCGATGGCCCCAGGAGGCGTCCGGGTCAGAGAACGTCTCCCGCTCCGGGCCGCCCTTGCTGACGTACCGCTGCCCGTTCGCGTAGGCGGGGAGGTCGCTCGCGTCGATAGCGAGGTCGCGGCCGTACTCCGGCAGGGCTGCCTGCAGCGAAGCGGATACGCGGTCGAGGCAGTCGCTCAGGAGCGGTGCGCTCGCGCGGAGCTTGACCGTGAAGCGATAGCAGGCCCACACACTCGGAGATCCGCCAAGGGCATCCTGCAGTCCGGGATGCTCCGCGATGAGCGCCGCAACCCGCGTCCATGTAGGGAGAGCGAACAGAGACTTGACGAGGCAGGCGCCGACCAGCGCACGGGCTCCAAAGCCCTTGTTGCCGCGTGTGTCGCGCAGCGCGTCCAGTTGATCGACGAGCGTCGCTACTTCGGGGGAGTCGAGGAGTGCGGCTACGTCGCCAACGACCGTGCGACGCGCTACCTTGCCGGTTGCCATGCGAGCTACCTCTCGTGTGGCCACGGCCCCGGAGGTTGCAGCCTCGCGGGGCCTTTTTTTCTACGATTTGCAGGACAAATTCTAGTATTGGCATCGGACGGACCACCCCGCTGTGAGGAGGAGTAATGCCGGACGAACTAGCAGAGCTGAGCCCGTTCCCTGACCGTGACCCGAGCCTCTTTTATGACCTTGCCAAAGACCAGTTAGGGACGCAGCTGGCCACCATCGACGCGCTCGATAACAAGATCGGAATGCTTGTCGGACTCGGCAGCGCCTTACTTGGGATCGTCGCAGCGGTGTTCGCCCTAACGGCTTCGGCGAGCGGAGAGCCGATCAGCACGCCTCAAGCCTGCACCCTGGCGGCTACGGGTGTGGCCTACGCCTTTGTCGCGTATTGGGGGGTCAAGGCATACTTCTGCCGTAACTGGAACATCGGTCCCAAGCTGCAACAGGTGTGGGACGACCTGCTTGGTGATGCGACGGACGAGCGCATTAGATGGGGCGTCGCAAACTCCAACTGGGCCTTTCGTGAGCGGAACCTCAAGGCCGAGAACACCAAGGCGGACGCGCTAACCGGGATCTTCGTTGCGGTCGTTATTCAGGCCGCTCTTGTCGGCGCGGCTCTGGCTCTTGTGGCCTTGGAGGTGTAGGAGGTGGCGGCTCATCCCGGCGAGGCTCCTCGCGCGGCTGCTGACGCCGTTCAGGCTCATCGCTCTTGTGTCGTCGTACTGTCTCGGGATCGTAGTCAGGGGGTGGCGGATCGGGCACTTCTAGGGCCGCAGTCTATTAGACCCCAGTTTTTCCGCCAAACCCTCCTAGCCGGGGTCGCGGACGTGCTCGGCGGCCATCGCGGCCGTGTCCTCGCCGACCGCCCGGATGACCTCGGGGCGCTCGAGGAGCCGGAGCCGCTGCTCGTCCGTCGCGCGGTTCTTCAGGTAGGGGTCGTCGAGGATGTCCTCGAGCGAGCGCCCCTGCCTATGCTCGCGGACGACGTAGGCGGCGAGCGCCTCCTCCTTGGAGGTCCCGCGCGAGGGCTCGGCCGGCTTCTCGTCGCCCTTGCCGAAGAGTCTGGAGAAGAACCCCACGCGGCGATTGTATCCTTGCAGGGTGGAGCCCGACGGTATGCGCTTCGCCTCCCGGACGCTGCAGGGGCTGGGCGAAGACGGCGGGCGCGAGGAGATCCTCATTTGGATCGAGCGCCGGCCGGGTGCCCTGTGGGCTGTCGGGCGGGCGATCGACCTCGGAAACCGGCGGATCCCGCAGCCCCGGCCCGACGACTACGTCTTCGAGGGCTACGAGATGGGCGACGCGCTCGCGGCCGCCAACTCGGCGCTCAGCGACGACCTCCAGGTCTCCGCGGAGGAGGGGCTGACGGCGGCGGTCCCACCGTTCGCGGAAGACGACCTCCTGAAGCCGCTCGAGCGCTGGTTCTTCGGCCACAAGCCCTGAGCGGGTCGCCCGTCTTTCCAGGGCAGGGCCGGAGGTCTCGCCCCGCGGGGCCACCCCGTGCCTCCACCCGCTGTGAGCGTAGCGAGGGAAACCGCGCACGTGGCGCGCGGACCGTGCCGAGGGTGTGAAAGCGACCTCTAGGCGATGCCGATCTGCATCGCCAGCTCGCGGGAGATCGCATGCTCCTGGCCGTCGACGGCGATCGTCACCGGACCGTCGAACGGCTCGGCGCGGCGCATCGTGACCCGTCCGCCGGGGACGAGGCGGAGCCGGGCGAGGTAGCGCAGGAGCTCCGAGTCGGTGTCCGGGACACGGCGGACGGTCGCCTCCTCCCCGGGCTCGAGCGCGTCGAGCGAGCGCAGTCGGCTCGTCTCCACGCGGAGCCCCGCGTCGGGGATCGGGTCGCCGTGGGGGTCGTGGGTCGGGTAGCCGAGCTGC
>Ga0299914_10004150_pt1 | contig 10393 bp, 9 predicted proteins | sample RVTome_10_FD_201361 | JGI IMG/M metagenome (GOLD analysis project Ga0299914, IMG submission 201361) | Soil microbial communities from uranium-contaminated site in the Upper Colorado River Basin, Wyoming, United States - RVT153D57 (version 2) ... | reverse complement strand
GAGGGAGTGAGTCGGAGTCCCTCTGCCCTGGCCTCAACTCGGCCGATGGCGGCTTGTCGATGGTGTTCTGAGGAATGACCTGCTCGGTCTTGTTGCGCCATCGAGCCAGCTCGTAGACGACACCTTTGAAGACATCCTTCAAGACCGAGTAACCCCCCACCATGTCTCCGTAGAGAGTGGCGTAGCCGACCGCCATCTCCGACTTGTTCCCGGTGGCCAGGACCATGGGCCCGTATTTGTTGGAGATCGCCATGACGATCGCCCCCCGGGCACGTGCCTGGAGGTTCTCTTCGGCGACGCCGAACTCGGTCCCCGCGAAGATCTCATCCAACGTCTCGAGGTAGGCGGAGTAGATCCCATCGATCGGCGCCACGTCGAAACGGATGCCGAGATTCTCGGCGAGGGTGCGGGCATCCTCGACCGAGTGCTGGGACGAGAAACGAGACGGCATGCCTATCGACCACACCGAGTCGGGACCGAGAGCGTCATGGGCGATCGCAGCGGTCACCGCCGAATCGATGCCACCGGAAAGCTGGATGACCACTCTGTCGAACCCGTTCTTCCGGCAATAGTCGCCGAGACCGACAGTGAGGGCTCGGTAGATCTCTTCAGTCGGTTCGAGTAGTGGAGCGATACTGCCTCCCGTCACCGACTCATCTCCGACCGGGACATCTACCACGAAGAAGTCCTCCTCGAACTGGGGGGACCGATGCAGTAGCTGACCGTCACGCCCGATGACCACCGAGGCACCATCGAAGACGAGCTCATCCTGACCCCCGACGAGATTGAGATAGATCACCGACGCTCCCCCGGCCCGAGCCCGGGCAGAGAGCATCTCCTCCCTCTCGGCGGCCTTTCCCCGATGAAAAGGCGACGCATTGATGTTGAGCAGGACCCGGGCACCGTTTGCAGCCTGCCGGGACGGTGGCCCATCGGGCAACCAGATGTCCTCGCACACCGAGACCCCCACCGGTACACCCTCGATATCCCAGATGCGGTCGGCATCGGCACCCTCCACGAAGTACCGGTCCTCGTCGAACACCCCGTAGTTGGGCAACAACACCTTGTGGTACACCCCCCGGATCTCACCATCGGAGATCAGCGCAGCTGCATTGGCCACCCCTCTCGGCTCTGCATCGTCGGCACCGCGTCCCCGACCCGTAGCGAAGTCGACAAAGCCAACTATCGAGGTCATTCTCCCCGACGCCCGGGCGAGACGTCGCAATGCCGCGATATTGGCTTCGACGAAGTCACGACGCAGGACGAGATCCTCGGGGGGATAGCCGGGAATCCCAAGTTCGGGAACCAGCAGGACATCTGCACCCGCGCCGGACGCCTTTGACATGGCGGCGGCGATCTTCTCCTCGTTCCCGGAGATGTCCCCAACAGTCAGGTTCAGCTGGGCTCCGGCAACTCTCAGGGCCATGCTTTCACGTTACGCCGTCCAGTGGTCTGTCGGTGAGCTTCCCGACGCGCCACCGCAACATTCCCGGAACCGACCTCATAGCCTGTGGCCCGTGAGTGTGGTCGAGCACGCAACCCAGACGCTGAAACGGGTGAGCCCACCGCTGGCCGACGCTTTGGCGCGGCGACCGCATCTCTTAGAGGGACCGCGCGAGGACGATTCAATCAGCACGCGCCTGCAGGCCATTCTCATCGAGGTTGCTCTGGCAGACATCGAGGGTCGACTGGATCTAGTCGAGGCAACTGCCCGTCTCTCCGATGCCATGGACGGACTCGTCTCCGATGCCCTCGATGGCGCCATCGAACACGTGGCACACCGCTATCCGATCGCCCGGAACATCGGTTTTGCGGTGGTCGCCATGGGGAAATGGGGTGCCCGCGAGCTCAACTACTACTCCGACATCGACCTCGTCTTCGTTCATGACCCGGTTCCAGGCCAGGACACCGAGAGTCGTACTGCCGCTTTGGGCATCGCCGCCCGGCTCATATCCGTTTTGTCAGCGCCCACCTTCGACGGCCCCGCTCTGAATGTGGACGCCGATCTACGCCCCGAGGGGTCGATGGGCCCTCTCTCGCGGAGCCTCGAGGGCTATGCCGGCTATTACCGACGATGGAGCGAGGCATGGGAGTTGCAGGCATTGCTCAAGGCGAGGCCAGGCGCTGGAGACATGGAGTTGGGCAAACGCTTCCGGGCGATGGCTGACCAAATCATCTGGGAAGAAGGGCTCGATGTCGACGCACTCCGCAGCATCCGCGCCATCAAGGTCCGGGCGGAGGAAGGGGCCAAGCTGGTGGACATCAAACGGTCTCGGGGTGGCATCCGGGATATCGAGTTTGCGGTCCAGCTACTGCAATTGGTCCACGGCCGTTTCGACGTGGACCTGAGGGTTCCCTCGACGATCGGAGCGATCGCGGCGTTGAGCCGTCACGGGTACATCGACGAAGATGAGGGGGCAAGGCTCACCGAGGCATACCGATTTCTGCGGAACGTCGAGCATCGGCTTCAGCTTCGCGAGCTGAAACAGACGCACACCGTGCCCACATCCGAGGAGGACCGTGATTGGCTGGGAAGGGCGCTCGGCTTCATCACCAACCCTGCCGCAGAGGTGGAGCGACGGCTCGCAGAGGTCCGCGAATCCGCACGGGACCTCCATGAGCGTCTCTACTTCCGGCCAATCCTCGAATCCCTCGTTGGATTGGGAGACGCTCGACTCGACCCCGCAGCGGCAGCAATCAGACTCGAGGCGCTCGGCTATCGCGACGTCGTGGGGGCGACGAGAGCCGTCAGTGACCTGACGTCCGGCTTGAGTCGGCGTTCCCGGGTGATGCATCAAATGCTTCCACTGATGCTGGACTGGCTTTCCCGCTCACCCGACCCGGACCTCGGTTTGGCTCAACTGCGGCTGCTGATGGCTCATACCCGGGACCACGGGGCACTGATAACGATCCTGCAAAACAATCCGGTGGCCGGCGAACGTCTGTGCACACTGTTGGGCACCGGGAAACTCCTGGGCGACCTCATCGACAGGATCCCCGAGTTCATCCCGAGGCTGGCCGATGACGAGGCCATTGACCGAATCAGGGATCGCGACGTTGCGACATCACGTCTGATCGGCATCCTCGACAGCAGACCAGGCGACGACGCCAAAGTTGGGACCATCCGTCGATTCGTCCGACGGCGGAAGTTGCGGATCGCAGCCCGTGACATCCTGGGCAGTGCGGCTCCGGAGTCGACTCTCAATGCCCTGTCGGACACTGCGGACGCCGCGGTCTCGGCTGCCCTGCACATAGTCTCCGAGCCCGGCGATCGCTTCGCCGTCGTCGCCATGGGCAAGTGGGGCGGACGCGAGCTCTCCTATGGGTCGGACATCGACCTTCTCTATATCCACGGTGAGGGGATCACAGAGCGCGGGACGCAATTGGCGGGTGCCCTGGAGGGTGTGTTGGCGTTGTCCAACCGGCATGGTGACGCCTACAAGCTCGACGCCGGTCTCCGACCCGAGGGCAAGAAGGGCCCTCTATCACGTTCCCTCACCTCCTACCAGCGCTACTACCAGGAGTGGGTGGAGCCCTGGGAGTTGCTCGCACTCGTCAAGGCGAGACCTGCCGGAGGAGATGAGGCCCTGCTCCGCACCTACACCGAGATCCTCGAGCCCATCGTATGGAGAAAGAATCTGGACGAGTCGATCGTGCGCGGGATCCGCACGATCAAGGCGCGGATCGAGTCGGAGCGCATCCCTGCCGGCGAGGACCCCGATTTTCACCTCAAGCTGGGACCTGGGGGTCTCAGCGACGTCGAGTTCGCGGTACAGCTGCTTCAGTTGAGATACGGCGCCTCGATTCCCGAGCTGCGGGTGACGGGCACTCTTCCCGCTATGCGCGCCTTGCGCCAGGCCGAACTGCTCACCACCGCTGACTTCAACGCACTGCACGATGCCTATCTTTTTTGTATCCGGGTCCGACTCCGGCTTCACCTCCAGAGCGGGCAGCCCTCGGATTCCCTGCCCACCGACTCCGACGCGACCGCCAGACTGGCGGTGTCGTTGGGTTTTGGCCGGACCGGCGAGCTGCGCGAGCAATACCGCCGTTACACCAGACGGGCGAGACGGACGTTTGAATCACTCTTCTATCAGTGAAAAGCCACCGTTAATGTCGACGCATGCCCGGCCCTGATGAGCTGGCGGGGCTCGTGGAGGAGATTGCTGCAGAGACACTCGAATTGCGTCGTCTCCTGCATCGACACCCCGAGCCGGCTCACCGCGAACACCGAACCACCGATCTGGTCCGACGTTTCGTCGAAAGCCACGGTCTCCAGTTCACAGGCCGCGGACCGAAGACCGGCGGTTGGGTCGACCTGGGTCACGCAGCGCTCGTGGGTTTCCGGGCGGACATCGACGCCCTTCCCATCAAGGAGCCCGCCGGGAACTCGCCCCGATCGGAGACAGAGGGTTGGATGCATGCCTGTGGCCACGATGCCCACGCCGCGATCGCGGCTGGCATTGCGGTGGTCCTCTCCCGACTCGACAACCATCCAGATGTCCGGATCATCTTCCAGCCGGCCGAGGAAGTGTTTCCGGGAGGAGCGCTCGACCTCGTCGACGAAGGGGCGGCCGACGGGCTCACGGCTCTGCTCGCCTTCCACGTCGACCCGTCCCTCCGGGTAGGCAGACTCGGCGCACGTGTCGGGCCCATCACAGCGGGGGCCGACGCATTGACGATCTCCATTCACGGACCCGGAGGCCACACCTCCCGACCCCACAAGACGGTCGATCTGATCAGCGCCGCGGCACGAGTCGCCGCCGAGCTGCCTGGCGCCATCCGGAGCTCCATCGATGCCCGCTCGGCAATCGTCACCGCCTTTGGGTCGATCCACGGTGGCGACGCCGCCAATGTGATCCCCACCGAGGTGATCCTGAAAGGAACGGTGCGGACCCTCGATCCTGGTCTGTGGGATGTCCTTCCGTCTCTGGTGGACAAGACACTGGGCTCGATACTCGCCGTCACCGGTGCGGGATACAGCCTGGAGTACCGTCAGGGCATTGCCCCGGTGGTCAACGACGGCACCGTCGTGGAGCGGGCCACCACGGCGATTCGACGAGAGTTGGGTGGAGAGAGCATCGTCGACACCGAGCCCTCCATGGGTGGCGAGGATTTCTCCAACTACCTGACTGTGACCCGCGGCGCCCTCCTCCGCCTCGGAACTGCATCCGGAGGCGGCGACCTCCACTCCGCCTCATTCACCTTCAACGAGTCGGCCCTCCCCTTCGCCATCCACGCCGGGGTGCTGGCACTACTGGGGCTATCGCGTTCCTAATGCTGTAGGGACCATATATGGTCCCTACAGCGTCTGGAAAGGGTTCACCGGCCGCTGATCGCGTGTGCCACCGCCTCGAGTGTGGTCATGAGGTCGGCAAACTCGGCCGGCAGCAAAGCCTGGGCACCGTCGACCAGCGCCGTGTCCGGGGAGGGGTGCACGTCGATCAGGACTCCGTCGGCTCCAACCGCCACGGCCGCCCGAGCCAGAGGAGCAACGAGGTCGCGCCTTCCGCTGGCGTGAGACGGATCGACCATCACCGGCAGATGGGTGAGACTTTTCGCCACCGGAACCGCAGTCAAGTCGAGGGTATTGCGAGCAGAAGTGTCGAAGCCCCGCACCCCCCGCTCGACAAGGACGATGTGCGGATTTCCCGCGCTGTAGATGTACTCAGCGGCGTCGATCCACTCTTCGACGGTTGAATCGCGACCACGTTTGAGCAGGACCGGCTTGTCGTGGAGGCCCACCTCACGGAGAAGTGCGTAATTCGACATGTTGCGGGTGCCGACCCGCAACATGTCCGCGTAAGACGCGATCACGCCCACATGGCGAGGATCGAGCACCTCGGCCACGAACGGAAGCCCTGTGATCTCCCTCGCCTCAGCCATGATCTCAAGTCCCGCCTTTCCCAGGCCCTGGAAGGTGTACGGAGATGTCCTGGGCTTGAACGAATCGCCACGAAGAATGCGCGCACCGGACTCCGCTACGGCTCGGGCCGTCTCCATCATCAGGTCCCGGCTCTCCACGGCGCATGGACCCGCCACCACCACCAGCGATCCGTCACCGATCGACACGTTCGCCCTTACCGGGACAACCGTGTTCTCTGACTTGAACTCCCTACCCACCTGGCGACCGCCGCGGACCGAGGGAGAAACGCGCTCGACACCCGGGAAGGAATCCCAGGGTGCTTCCTCGTAGAGACGGACGTCAACCGAGCCGTCGACGACGGTTCGCCCGTCTTCGGTCGAGACGCTGACATCGGCCCCGGAAGCCCGCAGCCTCTCGACGAGATCGGCAACCTCTTTAGGTGTCGCGTCCGACTGCATGATGATGATCATGGGCGCAGCCGAAGAGCGTAGCCAGAACACGACCACGCTGGACCGGCCACAACATTCTGCAAACATACGCTTGCAAAAGTACGCAGCTTGCTATATGCTCACATTAGGTGAACGAGAGCAAGCATGGCGACCTGGGTGAGTTCATCAGAACCCAGCGAGAGCGAGCGAATCTCTCCCTCCGACGTTTGGCCGAGACCGCGGGCATCTCGAACCCGTATCTGAGCCAGATAGAAAGGGGGATTCGCAGACCCTCCGCCGAGATTTTGAAGAATCTCGCTCGTGCCCTCGAGATCTCGTCCAACTCCCTGTACACCAGGGCAGGACTGATCGACGAGGAGATGCCACCGGCGTCGGTGTTCGAGGCAATCGACAACGACGAGAAGCTCACCGGCGAGCAGAAAAGAGTCCTGCTCGACATGTACCGGGCGCTGGTCCGGTCCAACGGAACAACGTCAGAACTAGAACAGGAGTAAGACGATGCAGGCTAAGAACGTTCTTTACGCGGCGGTCGGCGCACCCGTAGTCGCCGCCCGAAAGGTCAGCGACCAGATGAGCACGCTCAAGGGTCGCTTCACCGAAGAGACAACCAATTACACCAAGGCCGCAAACAAGACGCTCGACGAGTGGGCCACAGAAGGCGAGAAGGTCGTCACAGGCATCCGCGAGGGCAAGGTCGTGGAAGAGATCTCCCAGAAAGTCGATCTCGACCAGGCCAAGGAGCAGGTAACCCGGCTTCGTGACCAGCTCGAGGACATGCTGGCTACGTGGCGTCAGTCCTTCCGCCCCGAGAGTGCCGAGGAGGCCGCTCCGGAGAAGCCCGTTGACCAGCCCGCCGACCAGCCCTCCGCTAGGAAGTCGGCCGCCAAGCCCGCCGCCAAGAAGCCGGCCGCTAAGAAGCCGGTCAGTAAGAAGCCGGTCAGTAAGACTTCTGCCGCCAAGACGACCAAGTCGTCCACGGCGGCGAAGACGAGCACAGCGAAGTCGACCGCCTCTAAGGCCAAGTCAGCTTCCTGAGCTCACTCATCCTCACACGGAGAAGGGGCCCTTCCGAGGGCCCCTTTTCCAATTCGACGCGCTGACGCTGGAACGTCGTCCAGTAGACCTGGACTCCGATAGCGTTGGCGATGAAGAGGGCAGCCAGCAGAGTCAGGAGGACATCATGTTGGACACCAGCAAGGCATTCAGCGGCTTCGCCGTCAAGGACGTGACCGAAGCGGCCCGCTTCTACGGCGAGACGCTCGGGTTCAAAGTCTCCGAGGAGAACGGTCTCCTCTCTCTCCAACTCGGCGACGACCACGTCGTCCTGGCCTATCCCAAGGCCGACCACACCCCCGCGACGTACACCATCCTCAACTTCCCCGTCGATGACATCGACGCCGCCGTCGAGGAGCTGACCGAGCGTGGTGTCAGTTTTGAGCGCTACGACGAGTACGCCCAAGATGAGCGTGGCATCGCTCGTGGTGACGAAGGTCCACCAATCGCCTGGTTCACCGATCCATCCGGCAACATCCTCTCGGTCCTGGAGGTCGGCTGAGTCCTGGAGGCGTCGCCTATCCGCGAACGAGACGCTGTAGGGACCGCATATGGGCCCTACAGCATTAGGAACGCGTTTAGGCGTTGATCGAGGGTTCTAGTGCGCCGGCGTCGGTGATCCAGCCGTCCACCATCGCCTCGGTGGGCAACCGGTCGACCACTTTTTGCGAGCCGTTCATGCCGATGATCTTGGCGAGAAGAGCGGTGGGATTCCGTCGTCTCAAGTCGCGCAGAGTGTCGACACCAGCCTCCACGAGAAGAACGGCATATTCGGCGCCCACCCCCCGGACGCGCAGCAAATCGGCGTGATGCACCCAAAGTTGGAGGTCCTTCGGAGTCAGTCCGGTCTTCTTTGCCAGGTCGGTTCGGCCACGGCGGGTGGAGGCACACTCGGCGAGAGTCTTGCTGGTACGAACCCCGGCCTTTCGCAATCTGGTTGCTTCCCGGTGACCGATACCAGCTACTTGATCGATCCGCGCCATCTCACCCTTCTCTTCACCGAGTTGATCCTCTACCCGAATATATACGAACAGAATCACCCAACCTCAGGCGAGGTGGCGTGGCTTCAGATCATCGATGTCGGACTCGGTGTCGACGTCACGAGGAGCGGTCTCCGAGAACCAGACCTCATTGACCCATTCCGGGTGCGCCTGCCACAGACGTTTCGCCCCTTCATCTCCCTCGAGGGACATCAGGCGGGCCCACAACGAGCGATCGACCACAACCGGGTTCCCCCAGTTGTAGCGATACTTGGGCACTGTGACCGGCTTCCCTGAGCGGGCATGAGACTCCATGAGCTCGGTCACGACTCCGACAGGCACTTCGGGCTGGTCGCCGATCACCACCAGCGCGCGATCGCAGCGCGAGAGGCGGGTGAGGGCATCGAGGGCAACCCGAAGCGATGACGCGATCCCGTCTGCCCACTCGAAGTTCTCGACCACGTAGACATCACCAAGGTCGGTCTCGGCCAGGATCTGTTCGGCGTCATGGCCGAGCACAACCCAGATCTCGTCCACGGGAAACTCCCGGGTACGAGTAACCACATGACCGAGGAGATTCGACTCGCCCCAGGGCTCCAGTTGCTTGGTCCGTCCGAGGCGTCTCGAGCCTCCGGCGGCCAGCACGATGGCGGCAGTCGACATATCGATGAATCTAGTGGCCCGTTTCCTCAGCGCACCTGGAGCGACGCCACCCGTCGTCTCCACGGATGCGCGTCACCGGTCACGAGTTGACCGCAACCGGGAATCGGGTCAACGCCCCGACCCCGTGGCGGTCGAGAGGCGACGCCACCGAGATCTGGGACACCGTCCCCCCGGAACCGACCACCGCATCCATCATCGCCCCCACAATGTCATCGACTGGAAACAGCGGCGCACCACAAACAGGACAACTCTCGCCGTCACGGGCGAGATGGCCGCATGCATCACAGATGGCACCGGAACGGCTGAATGGCCCGGCGACGACGAGGGTGTCGATTGCCTGGGCATTTGCGGCGTCGATAGCATCCTGAAGACCGAGCAGGGCATTGCCGCCGCTCCAGGCCGTGTCACAAACCCGTCCGGCGAGTGCGCTCTGCCGGTGCTTGCGCATCTGCTTGTCCATCCCCATCACCTCGGTACGCAAACCGGGAAGAGCAACCGTCTGCGGATTGACGTTGAAGGCGGCCCGCGGCAGCCGTGTCAGATAGGGATGCAGCGTTCTGGCGATCTCGTCGATGGTCTCCTCCTGACTCCCGATCGCCAAATAGTCGAAGGACCTCTTCATGTGGCTGTCGAGGAGTCTCTCCCCGGCCTGCCGCCACAGCTTCGTGGTCACTTCCTCGGCGCGTGATCTCACGGTGTGCTCCTCGTAGCCGGAGAAGCCACCCCAGCTACGGTTGCCGATGTCGGCTCCGATCGGAGCCCTGAGTTCGTCAACGATTCCCTCCATGGCCGTAAACGTGCGGGCCAGGGTGTTGTCGGCGACGAGGACCCCGCTCCGCAAGGCTCGAGGTGCGGCCCGAAGGGGCCTCATGTATGGACGCGGGCCGATCGTCGACACATCCGGCGCCGGGTAGCTCAGCGGTTCGATGACGAAAATCCCATCCAGCTCCGAGGCAAACACCGCGTAGCCGGGCGCCGAATCGAATTCGAGTTGATCGGCGAGGCCGTGAATCCGCTCGGCGTCGCTGCGGACGCTCTTCTGAACCGTGCGGTCCATCGCCCCGGATCGCTCCCGGACAGGTTTGGTGAGATCGGACAGAAGAGCGCCGAAGCCGCCCGGGCTCGGACGGGCCGCGTACAGGGAGATGAGGGAGCCGTTGTGGCTTCTCAGGTCGGCTATCCGGTCACCTTCCAAAAGAACCTCCGTCCCTGCTCCTGGTCAGGGTTGGTCGCTTCCGTGGCCGAACCTACACACCCGAGCGATCAGAGTGCGCGCGTGAGCTCGAACGTGAGCTCCTCCTGGATCCAGCCGAGATAATTCATGACCCGGCGGCTGTCCTCAGGAAGATTGTCATGATCGTCCTCGACGTCGATTCCGAGAC